>Ga0308173_10001695_pt1 | contig 11227 bp, 7 predicted proteins | sample PhyPR1_FD_203716 | JGI IMG/M metagenome (GOLD analysis project Ga0308173, IMG submission 203716) | Soil microbial communities from UC Gill Tract Community Farm, Albany, California, United States - DLSLS.P.R1 | ecosystem: Environmental > Terrestrial > Soil > Agricultural land | place: USA... | reverse complement strand
GTCGAGCAACGCAGAGGTGCGCTGCACGCGTTCGGCCACCGACGCGGCATACGCCGCACGCACCTTGGGGTCGAGACGCACGAGCGTCGGCAGCGTGTAGGTGTCGGCGACGTCGTATGCCGTCCGCTCGCCGGCGATCGCGGTGGGGTCGGCGTCCTCGACCGTGATCCAGAGGATCTCGTGCTGCACGTGCAGCCGGCGCAGCAGGTCGTCGAGAGCCGGGTCGAGCTCCTTGTCGTCGGCGACGACGAGCAGCACGAGCCGGCGGCGCACGTGGCGGACGACCCAGCGCAACTGCGTGGCCAGGTTGCTCTGGTCGCCGTCCAGGACGGTGGCGGTGTCGACCGCCCGCAGCAGCAGCTCGAGGTGCGCCTCGCTCCCCCGCAGCTCGTGCGCCACCGTCGAGTCGGCCGTGCCGCGCACGAGGCCGACGAGGTCGCCGTGGCGCTGCGCCAGGTAGCCGACCAGCCCGGCTGCCGCGATGGCCACCGCCTTCTTCGGCTCACCGGTGCGTGTGGAGGCCGCCATCCCGCGCCCCGTGTCGATGACGAGCATGACGTTCTGCTTGCGTGTGGCGACGTAGCGCTTGACGAGCGGCGCCTGGTGCCGGGCCGTGGCGCGCCAGTCGATGTCGCGCACCTCGTCGCCCGGGACGTAGTCGCGCAGGTCGTCGTAGTCGAGGCTGCGGCCGTGGAAGACCGACGCGTACTCCCCCTCGAGCAGGCTGCGCGAGCGGCGCCGGGCATGCACGAAGAGCTTGCTCTTCACCCTCGTCAGCAGCATCGTCGTCATCTCGAGTCCCGTCGCGTCCCCGGCACGTCCCCGTCACGTCCCCGGCTCAGGGAGTGCGGATCCCGCCCACCATGGCGTCGATGACCGTCTCCACGGCGACGTCGTCGGCGACGGCCTCGAAGCCCAGCGTGACCCGGTGCCGCAGCACGCGGTGGGTCAGGGCCTTCACGTCGTCGGGGACGACGTGGTTGCGGCCGTCGACGAGGGCGCGGGCGCGGGCCGCGCTCGCGAAGGCGATGCTCGCACGGGGGCTGGCGCCGAAGCCGACGTATGCCGCGAGGCGGGGCTCGATGTAGTCGCGCGGGTGACGGGTCACGTAGCCGATGCCGACGATGTAGTTGACGATCGCGGGGTCCACGTAGACCCGCTGGACGAGCCCCTGGAGGCGCTTGACGTCGTCGACGGACACCACCGGCTCCGCGTCCCCGTCGAAGACCCCCGAGTCGATGCGGCGCAGGACCTCGGCCTCCTCCGCGGGCGACGGGTAGTCGAGCACGTCCTTGAGCATGAAGCGGTCCATCTGCGCCTCGGGCAGCGGGTAGGTGCCCTCCTGCTCGATGGGGTTCTGCGTCGCGAGGACGAGGAAGGGGTCGGGCAGGGCGTAGCTGCGGTCGCCGATGGAGGTCTGGCGCTCCTGCATGGCCTCGAGCATCGCGGACTGGGTCTTGGCGCTGCTGCGGTTGATCTCGTCGAGGAGCACGAAGTTGGCGTGGACGGGTCCGAGCTGCGTCTCGAACGTCCCGAGGTGCTGGTTGTAGACCTGGGTGCCGACGATGTCGCTCGGCAGCAGGTCGGGCGTGCACTGGATGCGGTGGAACCGGCCCCCGACCGCCTGCGCGATCGTCTGCGCTGCCGTCGTCTTGGCCAGCCCGGGCACGCTCTCGAGGAGCACGTGGCCACCCGTCAGCAGGGCGATGAGCAGCGTCTCCTGCAGCCGCGACTGGCCGACGACCTTCGAGGCGTAGGCCGAGGAGATGGCGCCGACGGTCTCCTCTGCCCACCGCAGCTCGTCGGCGGTCAGGTAGCGCGCCGGTGCCGGGGCGGCATCCTGCGAGCCGTCCGGCCGGGCCGACGCATCGGGCAGGTCGACGGGGAACGACTGTGCGTCGACCGCTTCCTCACCGGTGCCCTGCGGTGGCGCGGTGAAGTGGTCGTCCGCGACCGACTCCTCGGCGTTGACGTTGGCCACCATCGACTCCCCTTCTCGACGCGTGCCGGCGAAGTGAGTCGCCCTGGCAGGCCTCATCGTAAGCACGGAGCGCCGCGGTGTACGGCCGGTGTCAACAGTCGCTGAGCCGGGGTGTTGCCCGGCTCAGGCCGTCAGGCGTCGATGCGCTCGCGGTCGACCTCGGCCGCGGACTCGATGATGAACTCCTTGCGCGGCGCCACCTCGTTGCCCATGAGCAGCTCGAAGACCCGCTCGGCGGCCTCGAGGTCGCGCATGGTGACCTTGCGCAGGGTGCGGTGCCGCGGGTCCATGGTGGTGTCGGCGAGCTGGTCGGCGTCCATCTCGCCGAGACCCTTGTAGCGCTGCATCGGCTGCTTGATCCGCTTGCCCGACTTCTCGAGCCGAGCGAGGGTGCGCCGCATCTCCACCTCGTTGTAGGTGTAGATCAGCTCGTTCTTCTTGGCGCCCGCGTTGATGACCTCGAGCCGGTGCAGCGGCGGCATGGCCGCATAGACGCGGCCGGCGTCGACCAGGGGACGCATGTAGCGGAAGAAGAGCGTCAGCAGCAGGGTGCGGATGTGGGCGCCGTCGACGTCGGCGTCGGTCATGATGATGACCTTGCCGTAGCGCGCGGCGGCGAGGTCGAAGCTGCGCCCGGAGCCGGCGCCGATGACCTGGATGATCGAGGCGCACTCGGCGTTCTTGAGCATGTCGGAGACCGACGCCTTCTGGACGTTGAGGATCTTGCCGCGGATCGGCAGCAGCGCCTGGAACTCGGAGTTGCGCGCCTCCTTGGCCGTGCCCATGGCCGAGTCACCCTCGACGATGAACAGCTCGGACCGCTCGACGTCGGAGGTGCGGCAGTCGCGCAGCTTGGAGGGCAGCGTCGAGCTCTCGAGCGCGTTCTTGCGGCGCTGGGTCTCCTTGTGCAGCCGCGCGCTGATGCGCGACTTCATCTCGGAGACGACCTTCTCGAGCAGGAGCGCGGTCTGGGCCTTGTCGCCCCGCTTGGTGGAGGTGAGCCGCTCGGTGAGCTCCTTCTCGACGACCTGGGCGACGATGGCGCGCACGGCGTTGGTGCCGAGCACCTCCTTGGTCTGGCCCTCGAACTGCGGTTCGGCCAGGCGCACGGTGACGACCGCGGTCATGCCGGCGAGGATGTCGTCCTTCTCCGGCTTGTCGTTGCCGACCTTGAGACGTCGGGCGTTGACCTCGAGCTGCTTGCGGAAGACCTTGAGGACGGACTGCTCGAACCCGGTGACGTGGGTGCCGCCCTTGGGCGTGGTGATGATGTTGACGAAGGACTGCATCTTCGTGTCGTAGCCCTGGCCCCAGCGCAGCGCGACCTCGACGCCGCACTCGCGCTCGAGCTCGGTGGGCGTCATGTGGCCGTTGACGTCGAGCACGGGCACGGTCTCGGTGAAGGTGCCGGAGCCCTCGAGCCGCCACACGTCGGTGATCGGCGTGTCCGGGGCCAGGAACTCGACGAAGTCGGTGATGCCGCCGTCGTGCTGGAAGACCTCCTCGATGGGGCCCTCCTCGCCGGGCGTGCCCTTGAGGCGCCGCTCGTCGCGGATGGCGAGGCGCAGCCCCGGGACCAGGAAGGAGGTCTGCCGGGCGCGGCCGAGGATGGCGTCGTAGTCGAGCTCGGCGTCCTTGAGGAAGATCTGCCGGTCGGGCCAGAAGCGCACGCGCGAGCCGGTGACGCCGCGCTTCGCCTTGCCGACGACCGGCAGCGCGCTCTTGCGCTCGTAGGGGGTGAAGGGCGCCTCGGGCGAGTGGGGGCGCCCGGCGGCGTCGGTGAAGGTGCCCGGCTCGCCGCGGCGGAAGCTCATGCCGTACGTCTTGCTCCCGCGATCGACCTCGACGTCGAGCCGCGCCGAGAGGGCGTTGACCACCGAGGCTCCGACTCCGTGGAGGCCACCCGTGGCGGCATACGACGCCCCGCCGAACTTGCCGCCGGCGTGCAGCTTGGTGAAGACGACCTCGACGCCCGACAACCCGGTGCGCGGCTCGATGTCGACCGGGATGCCGCGGCCGTTGTCGCGGACCTCGATGGAGCCGTCGGAGCTGAGGATCACCTCGATGGCGGTGCACACCCCGGCGAGGGCCTCGTCGACCGCGTTGTCGATGATCTCCCACAGGCAGTGCATGAGGCCGCGCTGGTCGGTCGACCCGATGTACATGCCGGGGCGCTTGCGCACGGCCTCGAGGCCCTCGAGGACCTGGAGGTGTCGCGCGGTGTAGTCGCCGTTGCCGGAGGGCGCGGGTCGGGAGGCGGAGGCCACGGTGTGTCGATCTCTTTCGGTCGGGAAGCGGCCAGCGGTAGGGCTGTGGAGGGCTGGCAGGGGCAGCCTAGCGATGAGCACCGACCTCGCCGGTCAGGCTCGCTGCGCGCGAGGTCCTCGAGGCCTGCCCCGGCCGGAGTCCGCAGGGCGGACGCCGGTACTGAGCACCACGCGGTGGGGTACGACAAATCCAGACGGACCACCGTCGCGAATCACCGGCACGTAACGATGTTGGTGCGAGCGGCGTCTCAGCGACCGAGCCTTCTCTACGGGAAGGATTCGACATGGTTCACTGTTGGAACGTCCGCGAGGCGCGAAGGGTCCACCCGCTGGGCCGCTCGAGCGTCGTAGGTACATGACAGGGTCTCCCATGAGGAGGCCCCTGAGGGAGGAAAGAGGCGAAACACGATGACGACAGCACTGGCACCCGAGCTGACTGTTGCCGACCGCTGCGACCGATGTGGGGCCCAGGCCTACATCCGCGCCCGCCTCGTTTCCGGCGGAGAGCTGCTCTTCTGCGCACACCACGGTCGGGAGCACCTCCCGGCGCTGAAGGACAAGGCTCTCGACATCCGCGACGAGACGGACCGACTCAACGACGTTCCGGGATCAGCTCCCGCCGACGAACGCTGAGTCCAGCAGACGACTTCGACCCGGCCCTTTCCTGACCTCATCCCGATCCTGACGCTGCCGACGGCTGCCCCGTGACCACCGCGACGGACGCTCTCGTCCTCCTCGCGATGCTCGTGGGCACCGTCGGTGTCGTCGTCCCGGTCCTGCCGGGGCTGATCGTGGTGTGGGGTGCGACGCTCGCGTGGGCGATCGCACGACAGGATGGGCCGGGTTGGCTCGTCTTCGGCGTGGCCACCGTGTTGTATGCCGTGGGCCTCGTCGCGAAGTACCTGCTGCCCGGACGCCGGATGAAGAACGCCGGGGTCGATGGCATCGTCGTCGCCGTCGCGCTCGCCGTCGCCGTGGTCGGCTTCTTCGTCGTGCCGGTCGTGGGGGCCCCGCTGGGCTTCGTGCTCGCCGTCTACGTGCTCGAGCACGTCAAGCACCGGGAGCACGCGGCCGCGTGGCGGGCGACGACCCAGGCCATCCGTGCCGTCGCCCTCAACGTGGGGATCGAGCTGGCCACGGCGTTCGCCATCATCGCCACCTGGGGCATCGGCGTCCTGTCGACCCGGGCGTGACCCCTGCACACGCCGAAGGACCCTGACGGCATCCGTCCGGTCCTTCTCGGCGCGTGCTCCCGGCCGGGGCCGGGGCACGTTCAGCTCGGGCTCAGTGCGGGCTCACCACTGGTCGCGGCGCCGCTTCTCCCAGCGCTCCTCGAGGCGCTCCATGAAGGTGGCCGACTTGCGCGTGCTCGCCTTCGCCTTGCCGGGACGCGGCTTGGGGTTGCCATCGGAGCCGACCGCTGCCAGCTTCGCCTTCGAAGGGGTGATGGCGTAGACGATGCCGCCGACCATGACAGCGAACCCGACGGCACCGAGCCAGATGGAGCTGCTCATCGCTGAGAACACGACGAGGGCGAGACCCGCCACACCCGCGACGACACCGGCGACGACGCGGCCGCGGCCGAAGCCGCGCGACTTCGTCTTCTCGATGCGCGATGCGAATCGAGGGTCTTCGGCGTAGAGGGCTTCCTCCATCTGCTGGAGGAGTGCTTCCTCGTGTTCCGAGAGTGCCACCCGGCACCTCCCTGGTGCGAAATCGACTGTGCCCGAATCGTAGATCCCAACGGGTCGACGCGGACTTCTTTACCTCAGGATAGGTCCCGCCGAGCACGTTGGGAACCCGAGGGTGGATCACCCATCAGTGATGCTGGACGCACGGATCCGGCACCGAAACGCGCGCTCGCCCGGTCGACCGCCCGGTCGGCCTCGCGCCACCCGTGCTCGGGCTCGTCGAGGGTCGCCTGGATGGGCGCGACCGCCGCCGGCACGAGCCCCTCGAGCCGCACTCCGACGAGTCGGATCCGGGCCCGCTGGAGCCCGAGGCGGTCGTAGAGCTCGCGGGCGGTGGCGAAGATGTCGCGCGAAACGTCGGTGTGGTGGCGCAGCGTCTTGGCCCGCGTGATCGTGGTGAAGTCGGCGAACCGGACCTTGATCGAGACCGTGCGTCCCATCATCCCGGCGGAGCGGGCGCGGGCTGCGGTGCGGTCGGAGAGCCGCAGCAGCTCACGATGGATCCGGACGGGGTCGTCGATGTCGTAGGCGAAGGTCTCGTCGGCGCCGATGGACTTCTCCCGGCGCTCGGACTTGACGGGGCGCGGGTCACGTCCCCACGCGAGGTCGTGCAGGCTGCGGCCCGCGACGTCGCCCAGGGCACGCTGGAGCGTCTCGACGGGTGTGTGGGCGAGGTCGGCCACGGTGCGCAGCCCGAGCCGGTGCAGGTGCTCCTCCGTCTTGTCACCCACGCCCCAGATGGCGCCGACGGGCAGCTGGTGCAGGAACGAGACCACCTCCTCGCGCGGCACGACGATGAGCCCGTCGGGCTTGGCGAGGTTGGAGGCGAGCTTGGCGACGAACTTCGTCGAGGCCACCCCGACCGAGCAGGTGATGCCCTGCTCGTCGGCGATGGTGTCGCGCAGCTGCTCGGCGATCTGGGTGGGCCGGCCGAGGCGGCGTACGGCCCCCGAGACGTCGAGGAAGGCCTCGTCGAGGGACAGGGGCTCGACGCCGTCGGTGATCGTCGCGAAGGTCGCCATGACGGCCTCGGAGATGGCGGCGTAGCGGCGGTGGTCCGGCTCGATGATGACCGCCTGCGGGCAGAGGCGCTGGGCCCGGGCCATCGGCATCGCTGAGGTGACGCCGAAGGCGCGCGCCTCGTAGGTCGCCGACAGCACGACGGACCGCCCGCTCGCCCCGCCGATGATGACGGGACGCCCACGCAGCTCGGGGCGCGAGATCAGGGAGGCCGATGCGTAGAAGGCGTCCATGTCGACGTGCAGGACGGTGCAGCCGGTGTCGTCGGGGGGCTCGGCGCTCCCCCGGCTCGGTGCGGTGAACTGGCGGCGGCTCATCGGCGGCCCGCCCGACGGGTCGGTTCCGGCGCGACGCCGTCAGCCGCGACGCGCGACGACGTGCAGGGCACTGCCGAGGCTCCGGAGGAACTCGCGCCCGGGACCGGTGACGAGCAGCTCGTCGAGCTCGGCCAGGGCGGCCCGGTCGGCGTCGGAGTCGACGAGTGAGGCCGGGACGAGGTGGCCCAGGATGTTGGTGCCGCGCACCTGCACGTCGGTGAAGCCGGCCTCGGCGAGGAGCGTCTCGAGCTGCTCGACGTCGAAGCGGCGCGGGAGCGGGTCGGTGCGCCCCCAGCGGCCCGAGGGGTCGACGAGGGCGGCGCGAGCCTGGCCGAACTCTCCGGCGATCGCCTTGGCGAAGACGACGGACAACCGGCCGGAGACGAGCAGGGAGAGCACGCCACCGTCTCCGAGTGTCCGGGCGATGGCGTGGAGCGTCGCGGCGGGGTCGTCGACGAACTCGAGGGTGCCGTGGCAGCAGGCGAGATCGACCTGACGGCCGGCGAGGATGGCAGTGAGCGAGTCGCCGTCGCCCTGCACGCCGGTGACGCGGTCGACGATCCCGGCCTCACGTGCCCGGCGGGCGAGCGAGGCGAGGGCATCGGGGCTGGGGTCCACGACGGTGACGCGGTGGCCGGCCTCCGCGAGGGGGACGGCGACTCCCCCGGTGCCGCCCCCGAGGTCGAGGACCTCGAGCGGTCGACCGAGCCGGGCACCGCACTCGTCGGCGATGCGACCCACGGCCGCGACGACGGCCGACGGGCGAAGCCCTCCACGTCGCTGGGGGCGCTGCTCGTCGGGCACGGGGTCCTCCGTCGGGGAACGTGGTAGGCGTGGTGCTGCGCGTGTGTCGTCTGCATCTTCACCCTAGTGCCCTGAGCTTCCCGGACTCGCGTGCCACAGCTTGCGTGGCGCCCCGCCCACAGGGGTGGTGGGAACCAGTCCGCTCGTGCCACGCGGCCCCCTGACGTCGTCACCCGCCGGCTTGATGTCGGCGTACGGCGACTGCTTGAACCCGGAGGCGTGGACGAACACCCGGCGGCCGTCGGGCCCCTCGCCGACCCCGGTGCCCCTCGCGCCGCCCGGCCCCGCGAGCGCGTCGGCCCGCTCCCGGGCCGCCCGGTCGGCCTCGTCGAGGGCGTCGCGGACGGCGACGATGCCCCCCGAGGTCCACGCCTCCTGCAGCGCGGACAGCTCCCACGCTCCGGTGGCCCGGATCGAGACGCCACGAGGACCGGTGCGGCGCACGACCCCTCGGCAGAGCAGCAGCCACGAGTGGAAGACGGTGGCGGCATACGGGCCCTGCACGTCCTCGAAGAAGGTGAGGTCGGCCGGCCCGGTCGCGTCGTCGAGCGTGAGGAAGACGACCCGGCGCCCGCTGCGGATCGGTGGCGTCTGGGTGGCGACCTTGACCCCCGCGACGAGGACCTCCCGGCCGCTGCGCCCGGAGAGCAGGTCACGCGCCCGGGTGACGCCGAGCGCGTCGAGCAGCGGTCGGTAGAAGTCGACGACGTGACCGCTCGCGTCGAGGCCGAGCACCTCGAGCTCGGCCCGGACCCGTTCGGGGCCGGTCATCTCCGGCAGGCCGCTCGTCGTGGAGAGCCTCGGCGTGTCACCGAGGTCGAGCGTCAGCTGGGTGGCGACGTGGGCGGGCGCGCCCGCAGAGGCCTGGGACTGGGCCGCCGCGAGCGCCCTGATGTCGCCGGTGGCCGAGACCGACGTCACCCGCCCTCGGGACGTGCCGGATCCCGATGAGCGGCTCGCGGCGGACACCCGCCGACGTGACGAGCGCTGCGACGTGGACCAGCGGTCCAGCTCGGCGACGTGGAGCAGCAGGTCGCGCCGGGTGACCTGCCCCCGGCGGCCGAGACCGCCTCGGGTGCGGGCCACCACGCCCACGGTTCGCTCGTCGAGCCGGGTCGGGCCACCGAGGTCGATGCCGTGCAGGGAGTCGAAGGCCCCGGCGAGCACGAGCTTCTCGGCGACGGGCCGCGACACGTGCGCACGCTGCCAGAAGTCGGACAGGCTGGAGTAGGGCTGCCCCGCGACGATCTGGGCGACCTCTGCCTCGCTGATGCCGTGGACGTCGGCGAGCGAGAGCCGGATCGCCTCGCCGCCGTCGTCGGTGCGCTCGAAACGGTAGGTGCCGGTCGAGACGTTGACGTCGAGGCCGAGGATCGAGATGCCGAAGGTGCGCGCGTCATCGAGGATGAGCCGCTTGGGGTACATGCCCGGGTCGTGGGTCAGCACCCCGGCGAGGAAGGCTGCCGGGTGGTGCGTCTTGAGCCAGGCGGACTGGTAGGTCGGCAGGGCGAACGCGGCGGCGTGGGCCTTGCAGAAGCCGAACGACGCGAAAGCCTTGAGGACCTCCCAGATCTTGTCGGCGACCTCCGGGGCGTAGCCGCGCGCCTTCGCGGCCGGCCGCCACCAGGCCTCGATCCGCTGCTGCCCGTCGGGGGTGCCGAGCGCACGACGCACCTCGTCGGCCTGGGCCAGCGTCACGCCGGTCGTCTCGGCGACGATCATGAGCACCTGCTCGTGGAAGACGACCACTCCCTCGGTCTCCTCGAGCGCGGGCACGAGCGACGGGTGCAGGTAGGACGGGTCGTCCCAGCCCTGCCGGGCGTTGAGGAACGGGATGATCATGTCGCTCTTGACCGGGCCCGGCCGGAAGAGCGAGATGTCGATGATGAGGTCGTCGAAGCTGCGTGGTCCGAACTTGCCGATCAGCTCGCGCTGGCCCGGGCTCTCGATCTGGAAGCAGCCGAGGGTCTTGGTCGAGCGGACCAGCTCGAAGGTGGGCTCGTCGTCGAAGGGGACCTGCGACTCGTCGTCGAGGTCGACGTGCTCGCCGTCGACCCGCTCGACCTCGGCGACGGCGTGAGCCATCGCCGACTGCATGCGGATGCCGAGGACGTCGAGCTTGAGCAGGCCCATCTCCTCGACGTCGTCCTTGTCGAACTGGCTCATCGGGAAGCCGAGCCAGCTCGCCTCGACAGGGGTGCGGTCGAGCAGGACGGAGTCGGAGAGCACCACGCCGCACGGGTGCAGGGCGATGTGCCGGGGCAGGCCGTCGAGGCGCTCGACGATGTCGAACATCAGCTGCAGGCGCGGCACGTCGAGCCCGCTGGCGCGCAGCTCGGGCAGCTCGGCGAGGGCGTTGCGCACGTTGCGGGCGGCGATGTGCGGGAAGGCCTTGGCCATCGCGTCGACCTCGGGCGGTGGGAGCCCGAGCGCGGCGCCGGCGTCACGGATCGCGTGACGCACCCGGTAGGTGTCCATCATCGAGACGCAGGTGACCCGTTCGCCACCGAAGTGGTCGAGGATGCGCTCGTAGATCTCGGTGCGGCGGGCCGACTCGACGTCGATGTCGATGTCGGGCAGCTCGGCGCGCAACGGGGAGCAGAAACGCTCCATGAGCAGTCCGTGGCGCATCGGGTCGACCCCGGAGATGCCGAGGAGGTAGTTGACGAGCGACCCCGCCCCGGAGCCTCGGGCCGCGACCCGCACCCGCATCTCGCGGATGAGGTCGCAGACCTGGGCGACGGTGAGGAAGTACGTCGCATAGCCGAGGGTCTCGATGACGCCGAGCTCGTCCTCGAGCCGGTCGCTGACGGCGACGAGCTCGGAGTCGGAGCGCCCCGGGTAGCGGGTCGGGATGGCCTCACGGCACCGGCGCGCGAGGACGCGGTGGGGGTTGGTGCCGGGCCGGAGGCCGAGGACGCCCGGCTCGGGCAGGTGGACCGAGCCGATGCCGAGGTCGGCCCGTGGGTCCTGGACGCACTCGGCGGCGAGGGCCGTGGTGCGGGCGAGCAGCTCGCGCGCCTGCTCGCGCGCGAGCGACCCGCCGCCGACGAGGCCCGGTCCGGAGACCTGCACGACGTCGAGCGCCAGTGCGTGCATCAGGGGCGTGGGCGACAGGTGCCCGGCAGTGGTGACCCGGTCGAGGTG
>Ga0308173_10001694_pt1 | contig 11228 bp, 8 predicted proteins | sample PhyPR1_FD_203716 | JGI IMG/M metagenome (GOLD analysis project Ga0308173, IMG submission 203716) | Soil microbial communities from UC Gill Tract Community Farm, Albany, California, United States - DLSLS.P.R1 | ecosystem: Environmental > Terrestrial > Soil > Agricultural land | place: USA... | reverse complement strand
GGGCGGCGATCTGCGCCAGGGCGACGTCGCGCTCGGGCGAGGGCGGCGGCAGGAAGGCCAGCAGCACATAGCGGCCGCCGACGCTGCCGAAGGCGAACTTCGGGTTCACCGGCGAGATGGCCGAGAACAGCGGCGCAGGCGTGGCGGCGGGCAGGCCCATCGCCGTCCCTCTAGCGAATATCGCCGCACATGGACACGCCGTCAGGTGACGCAGGCGGGGCGGACGTTCATGCTCACCTGTGTTCGCGGCTGTGCAACAGCCTCGTGACGAACACCTCGTCCGCGAGGACGACGTAGCGGACGAGGAACGCGCCCGGGGAGACAGTCTGACCCTAGAGCTCAAGGCTCGCCGGCCAGGCGCACCTTCACCGCAGCATCAAATCCAGCCAGGCCCTCTTCCACCGAGTGGGAGACGCCGGAGGCCTGATACTCGGCGACCAGCCGGAGATCCTCTTCGTATCCCCGATCGCCCGCCGAACGCGCCAGCACCTCCGCCGCATAGACTTCTATCGGCTCGCCGGCGGCCGCCGCGGCTTCGTGCAGGCGCCGCAGCGTCGCATCATCGAGCCGAACCGTGAGTTCGCCGTCCGCCATCGGCGATGCTGAGCGTCGGATGCCCGCCGGTCAACTGTCGAGGAAGCTGCGGAGCTTGCGCGAGCGCGAGGGGTGCTTGAGCTTGCGCAGCGCCTTGGCCTCGATCTGGCGGATGCGCTCGCGGGTCACCGAGAACTGCTGGCCGACCTCTTCCAGGGTGTGGTCGGTGTTCATGCCGATGCCGAAGCGCATGCGCAGCACCCGCTCCTCGCGCGGGGTCAGCGAGGCGAGCACGCGCGTGGTGGTCTCGCGCAGGTTCGACTGGATGGCCGCATCGATCGGCAGGATGGCGTTGTTGTCGGGGATGAAATCGCCGAGGTGGCTGTCTTCCTCGTCGCCGATCGGCGTCTCCAGGCTGATCGGCTCCTTGGCGATCTTCAGCACCTTGCGCACCTTCTCGAGCGGCATGGCCAGCTTCTCGGCCAACTCCTCGGGCGTCGGCTCGCGGCCGATCTCGTGCAGCATCTGGCGCGAGGTGCGGACGATCTTGTTGATCGTCTCGATCATGTGCACGGGGATGCGGATGGTGCGCGCCTGGTCGGCGATCGAGCGGGTGATCGCCTGGCGGATCCACCATGTCGCGTAGGTGCTGAACTTATAACCGCGGCGGTACTCGAACTTGTCGACCGCCTTCATCAGCCCGATGTTGCCCTCCTGGATCAGGTCCAGGAACTGCAGGCCACGGTTGGTGTATTTCTTGGCGATGGAGATCACCAGGCGCAGGTTCGCCTCGACCATCTCCTTCTTGGCCTGGCGGGCCTCGCGTTCGCCCTTCTGCACGGTGTGGACGATGCGGCGGAAGTCGTCGATGGCGACGCCGGTCTCCTGCGCCAGCGCGCCGATCTCGGAGCGGATGTCGGCGATCTGGCCGTGGTCGTTCTCGGCGAACTTGGTCCAGCGGACGCCCAGGGCCTTCACCTGGCCGCTCCAGTCGGGGCGCATCTCCGCGCCGAGGTAGGCCTTCAGGAATTCCGAGCGGCTGATGCCGTAACTGTCGGCCAGGCGCAGGAGGCGGCCTTCCAGGCCCATCAGGCGCTTGTTGATCGCATAGAGCTGCTCGACCAGGGCCTCGATGCGGTTGTTGTTGAGCTTCAGGGTCTTGAGGTGAAGCACGATCGCGGTGGTGGCCGCGTTGTAGGCCTTGCGGTCGGCCTCCGGCAGATCCTCGCCCTTCAGCTTGTGGAGGACCAGCTTCTCCTGCAGCAGGCGGAAGTTCTCGAACTCCGCGGCGATGGCGTCGAGCACGGCCATGACGCCCTCGCGCAGCTCGGCCTCCATGGCCGAGATGGTGGGGCCCGCGCCGTCGTCGAAATCGTCTTCGCTTTCGCCCTCCGGCGCGCCCTCGACGGCCTCGGCCTCCTCCTGCTCCTCGGCGGCGGCCATGTTGGCCTCGCCCGCGCCAACCTCGCCGTCGGCCTGGGCCTGGCCGCCGTAGGTCTGCTCCAGATCGATGACCTCGCGCAGCAGGATGCGGCCCGACGCCAGCTCCTCGCGCCAGACCATGATCGCCTCGAAGGTCAGCGCGCTCTCGCACAGACCGCGGATCATGGTGTCGCGGCCGGCCTCGATGCGCTTGGCGATGGCGATCTCGCCCTCACGCGAGAGCAGCTCCACCGAGCCCATCTCGCGCAGGTACATGCGCACCGGATCGTCGGTGCGGTCGTAGGCCGGCTCCTTGGCCGTCTCGACCAGCGCGGTCTCCTCGCGCACCGCGACCTCGCCGCCGTCGGCGTCCTCCTCGGACTCCACGACGTTGACGCCCATCTCGCTGAGCATGGCCAGCGTGTCCTCGATCGCCTCGGAGGTGACCTCTTCGGACGGCAGGACCTTGTTCAGCTCGTCCATGGTGACGTAGCCGCGGGCCTTGGCCTGCTTGATGAACTTCTTGACCGCGGCGTCCGTCAGATCGAGCAGGGGGCCGTCGCCGCCCTGAGTTTCCGGGGTCTCCGCTTCGGCCGTGGTGGTGCTCATCGAAATCTCCGGGTTCGGCGGGGCGCGCCGGGGCTCAGGGCGCGGGCCGAAGGTGGTGAGGACGTCTCAACAAATGAGGGGCCGCGACGATACGACCCGCGCTTCCGTCGAAATGTTCCCGTTCTGATCGCGCGCGCCGTCGTCCGGGGTCCGTTTCAGGCGCAGGGGGCCGACGCACGGCCTCGCCCCGCGCCGCCATCCCGAGGACGGCGAGCGGCCGCGAACACGGGGATTCCCGCACAACGAGGGAGACATCATCGGCTCGAATGAGGGGCGCGCCCGCAGTGCGCGACGGCCCGGTCGATGTCTTTCGTACGCGCGCTAAATCCGCAGGCCGGAGATGGCGTCGCAGAACGCCGGTGTCAAGGGCGCCCGCGCCGCAGCTCCCGCCGCATGGAAAACCCAAGCGCCTGAACCGCTTAGGGCATTTGGTCGCAGCCGGGACATGGACACGCCATGCGAGGTCCGCTCACGTCGCGAGCGTCGCGCGGGCGATGAGCGCGTCCTCGTCGATCGCCGGGCCGCCGGCCCCGAGCGTCAGGCTGGGGGCGTCCAGCCGCCGCGCGGCGAAGCCGTCCGCCGCCGCGGCCGGCGCATGGCGGGCCAGGACCGCCCAGGCGAGGCCGAGCGCCAGGCGCTCCACGGCATGGCGGGCTTGGCCCTCGGGGACGCTCCCGGAGAGCAGGGCCTCGGCCTCCGCCGCCGCGCCCGCCGCGCCGCCAGCGGCCTCCCGCAACTCGCCCACCAGCGCCTCGCGCGCGTCCGGCTCGCGGGCCAGCGCGCGCAGCAGGTCGAGGGCGATCACGTTGCCGCTGCCCTCCCACACCGCGTTGAGCGGCGACTGGCGGAAGATGCGCGCCATCGGCGTCTCCTCGACGTAGCCCGCGCCCCCCAGGCACTCCAGCGCCTCGGCGGCCACGGCCGGGGCGCGCTTGGTGACCAGGTACTTGGCGAGCGGCAGGCCGATGCGGGCGAGCGCGGCCTCGCGGGGATCGTCGGCGCGGTCGAGCGCCCGGGCCAGGCGGAAGGCGAGCGCCGTGGCGGCCTCGACGTCGAGCGCCAGGTCGGCCAGCACGGCGCGCATCAGCGGCTGGTCGATCAGCCGGCGCTGGAAGGCGGCGCGGCCCTGCGCGTGGCGGATCGCCAGGCTGAGCGCCTGGCGCATCTGGGTCGCCGAGCCGATCACGCAGTCGAGGCGGGTGAGCTGCACCATCTCGATGATGGTGCGCACGCCGCGGCCCTCCGGCCCGACCCGCCGGGCGTAGGCGCCGCGGTACTCGACCTCCGCCGAGGCGTTGGAGCGGTCGCCGAGCTTGTCCTTCAGGCGCTGGATCTCGATCGCATTGCGCTCGCCGTCGGGCGTCCAGCGCGGCGCGAGGAAGCAGGTCAGGCCGCCCGCCGCATAGGCCAGGGTCAGGAAGCCGTCCGACATCGGCGCCGAGCAGAACCACTTGTGGCCCACCAGCCGGTAGCCGCCGTCCGCCTGCGGCTCGGCGCGGGTGGCGTTGGCGCGCACGTCGGAGCCGCCCTGCTTCTCGGTCATGGCCATGCCCAGCGTCGCCGCCCGCTTCTCAGGCGCCGGGATGACGCGCGGATCGTAGGCCTCGGCGGTGACCCGCGGGACCCAGGCCTCGGCGAGCGCAGGCTCGGCGCGCAGCGCCGGCACGGCGGCGTAGGTCATCGACATCGGGCAGCAGACCCCGTAGTCGGCCTGGCCCATCAGGAACAGCAGCGCGGCGTGGAGCGCGTGGCCGCAGGCGGGCGTCGTCCAGGCCGCTCCGGAGACGCCGGCCTCCAGCCCCAGCGCCATCAGCCGGTGGTAGGCGGGGTGGAACTCCACCTCGTCGATCCGGCGGCCGAACCGGTCGAACGCGCGCAGCGCCGGCGGGGCGGCGTTGGCCTGCGCGCCCCAGGCCTGCGCCTCGGCCGAGCCGACCCGCTCGCCGAACGCCCGCAGCCGCGGGGCGTGCGCCCCCGCGCCCGACCAGGCGCAGGCCGAGCGCAGGATCTCGTCGGCCGCGAACAGGTTCACGTCCTCCAGCGGCGCGGACTGGTTGACGACCTCGTGGGTGGCGAGCCGCGTGCGCGGATTGCGATGCGACATGGATCGGGCCTCCCGGCCACCCCTGGGGTCCGAACGCATGGCGGCCCGATCGGTGCGCCCCCGGGAGCATCGGCGATAGCCCTCCTCCTCGATAGAGGAGGGGGCGTTTCACGGGCGGGCGGCGGCCCTACCGCCCCGCCGCGGCCCGCTGCTGGTTGAGCGCGAAGAGGCGTTCGAGGATCGCCTCGTCGGCCAGGTCCGCGGGCCAGCCGTAGGCGGCGGCGACGGCCGCATCGAGCGTCCTGTGCGCCATGTCCAGCCAGGCCGGGCGCTCATTGTAGAGATTGGTCAGCGTGCGCGCCTTCAGCGCCTTGGCCGCCGCTTCGTCCTTCGGGCGGATGCGCTCGGGATAGCCCGCGACCACCTCGGGCTCGCGGACCACGAGGTCCGGCGGGTTCAGCCAGACTTGCCGCAGCTCGTCGAGCCTGCGGGCCGCTTCGGCGATGGCCTGGGCGCGAGGGTCGGCTGCATAAGCCTCGGCCGGCAGGTCGGGCGTCAGGCCGTCTGGGAAGGGGAAGGTCTCGAAGGTCGTTGAAGGTGTGTAGCGGGGGTCGTTTCCAGCCCCAAGCCAGGTACCCAGCCGTATGGCCCAAAGTTCATGCATCCGGCTCTGCAGGACCCCGAAGATCACCTCGCCATCGTCAGCGACCACGATGAGCTGATGGTCCGGACAGACAGCGGTCGGCAACCCCACAAAGAACCGATGTTTGGAGACAGTCGGCGTTGCAAGGTAGCGCGGATGGCCTTCCAATTTATTCCACATGGACGGCCTCGGCTCCACGTGCCGCCACCAGTTGAGCCGGTAGGCCTCGCGGTTGTTGCGCTCCCGCTCGGGCTTCACGTGAAGCAGCAGATGCCGGAACGGCGCCTCGTAGAGCGCCGCCTCCGCCTCGCTCATCTGCCAGCCGAAGTCGATGATCCACTTGTCGGCCGGCCGCCGCGTCACGTCCATGCCGTTGCGCCAGGGCTTGAGCACGTCGCTGTTCGGACGGCCGTTCGGATTGAGCGGCAGGCGCAGCCATTCGCGCGCGAGCTCGCCCGGAATGTCGAAGGCGCCCCCTTTGGTGTCGCCCATGAAGGCGACCCCGGCGTTCTCCTTCAGGCGCGCCGCCTTGGTCAGGTCGAAGGCGGCCGAGGTGAGGTCCGAATTGATCTGCGCCGCCACGCGGCCGTCCATCCGCCGCTCGGTGAACCCCGCACCGAAGCCCAGCATCGAGACGCGCACGGCCGCGCCTTCCAGCACCCACGGCTCGTCCGCCCAGGCCTCCCACATGGCCTCGGCGTCGCAGATCGGATCGAGCACCCGCCGGTTCGCGCCGCCGCGGATCGAATTGGTGGTGACCAGCCCCGCGCGCACGGCGCGGCCGGCCTGGATCGCCCGCCAGGCCTTCTCCACCCAGTAGGCCACGAGGTCGGCCTCCGCCGGCACCCGCCCGCGATAGGCGGAAAACAGCCGCTCGACGGCCGCATCGCCCAGGTTCTCGCGCATCCGCTTGCCGCCCAGGAACGGCGGATTTCCGATGATGGCGTCGGCGGGCGGCCACTCGGCCTCCGAGCCGTCGGGGTTCAGCAGGGCGTCGCGGTTCTCGATCTGGTCGAGGGTGGAGAGCACCGGGTCGGGCGGCGGCCGGGTGGCCTTCTTCAGCGTCCATTGCAGGTAGCCGATCCACAGCGTGAGGCGGGCCAGCTCGGCGGCGTAGCGGTCGATCTCCAGGCCACGCACGCACTGCAGCCCCACCTGCGGCAGGAAACCTCTGAGCCCCAGCCGCTCGGCGTCGACGATGGCCCGCTGCTCCAGGTCCATCAGCTCGTGCAGCGCGACATAGAGGAAGTTGCCGGAGCCGCAGGCCGGGTCGAGCACGCGGAACGCCGCCAGCCGGTCGAGCCAGGCCTGCACCCGGTCCCTGGCGGCGCCATAGGCGGCGTCGCGGCGCCTGGCGATCTGGGTCAGCTCGCGCCGGCGCTTCGGCTCGTCGGCCTTGGCGGCGGCCGGATCGGCCCGCATCTGGACGGCGGCGCGCTCGTGCACCGCCTTGCGCGCGGCCTCCGCCTCGTCGATCCGCGCCACCTCTGCGCGGACCTCGTCCAGCGCCGCCTGCCACTCCGCAGCCAGCGGACGGACGATCGCCGGCTCGACGATCTTCAGGATCTTCTCGCGGTCGGTGTAGTGGGCGCCCAGCGCCGGCCGCTCGCGGGTGGCCTTGAGCGCCTGCTCGAACAGGCTGCCGAACACCGAGGGGTCGATCTCCGACCAGTCGTGCTCCTCGGCGGTGTCGGCGATCAGCTTGAGGTCGGGGGTCTCCAGCGGCAGGGTGGCCGCATCCTCGAACAGGCCGCCGTTGAACCAGCGGATCAGGTGCTCGCCGAAGAAGGTGTCGCCCGGCCGCGCCATGCGGTCGAACAGCTCGCGAAGCTGGGCCTGCGCCGCCGCGGGCTTGAGCGCGACCGCCTTCACCGTGCGGGTGAACAGGTCCTTCGGCAGCAGGCCCGCGTCCTCGGCGAACATGCAGAACACCAGGCGGTTCAGGAAGTGGGCCACGGCGCGCGGATCGTGCCGCCGCTCCTGCAGCCTGCGGCCGAGCTCGCCGAACCGCTCGGCGGCCTTGGCGGTCAGCTCCTGCGGGCTGAACCGGGGCTTCAGCTCCTCCGAGCCGTCGAAGACGACGCGCAGCAGGTGCAGCTTCGCCGGGTCGAGCAGATCGCCCAGCGACAGCTCGAGCTTCCTGGAGACGGTGTTCGTCCAGTTGGTGTGAACGACGATCCGCTCCATGTCGGAGACGACCAGATAGGGCGGGTTCTCCAGGTCGAGGGCGTAGGCCTGCAGCTGGCGCAGCGCCGCGTTCAGGTCCCGGTGCTTGCCCTTGTACTCCCAGCCGAAGCAGTGCCGCCGCCAGACGTCGGCCCACCCGTCGCCGCCGCCGACCTTCTCCGCGCCGCGTTCGAAGCAGTAGTGGTCGCCCTTCGGGTCAGCCTCCGTGGGGGTCGGCACGCCCAGGATGGCGCACAGGTCGTTGAAATGCGACTGCGAGGCCTGCCGCTCGCGCAGCTCGCTGTCGCTCCACTTACGGACGAACTCGGCAGGCGTCATCGCATCCCCGACTCGTCCGACAGCTTAGCGCCCGCGACGGTGCGCGCCATGCGGCGCCGGCGGCTCGGGCTGCATCCCAGCCTGCTCCGGGATGAGCGGGGGACATGGCGCAAGCGCTGCACGAGCCTTGAATGCAAGAACCTAGACATCATCTAGGTTCTATGGGACAAGCGGCGATGGCGACGGTCTTCAGGAGTCACCGCCGATACAGGGTGGCCGTTAATTCCAATGATCATCCGCCCGCTCACGTGCATGCGTTCGGCAAGGGTTGCGAAGCTCGCTTCAAACTCAACTGCCCCGATGGCCCGATCGAATTCTGGGACGCCGAGGGTGATTGGACGTTGAAGCGCCTCAACGAGCTCGGGCTGGAAGTCGCCGCCAACATCGACGAATGCTGCAAGGTCTGGAGCGACATCCATGGCTGAGTTCAAACTGCTGGATGAGGCGTCCTTCAAGAGAGGCGTCAACCGCAAGCGCCGCCGCCCCCTTCCCTGCGCGGTCTCCGCGCGCTTTGACCGCAGGTCTCATCGGGTGATCGTGCGCCTCGACACGGGCCTGGATTTCTCGTTCGATCCGCGACGGACGCAAGGCCTCGCCGAGGCTCCGGCGGAAGACCTTATGGGCGTGACCGTGGAAGGCGTCGGCAGCACGCTCCACTTCCCTCGCCTCGACGCCGACTACGCCGTGTCCGGCCTGCTCGAGGCCTTCCTTGGACCCCTGGACTGGACTCGGCGGGAGGCGCGGGCGCAAGCCTCGCGCGAGAACGGCAAGCGTGGCGGCCGGCCCAAGAAGGAAATCGGCGTCACCACCTGAGCGTCACCGGCCGCGACGACAGGCTGGGCCGCAGGAGCATGCTCGCGATGGGCCACGAAAAGAGGTTTGGCGCGGCCCTGAAGAAGGGGACCGAGCAGGACGCGCTCAGCGGCTGGCGCAAGCTGCTGCGATTCCGCCCCGGCGCGCGAAAGGCCGCCAAGAACAGCTTCAACAGGCGGGTCCGTCATCAGCAGGTCGAGCCGCCCACGTCCGACGAGTAGGCCCGCGCGCGATCGTCATGGCCGCCATGACGGATGAGGGGCGATCTCAGTGCGGCAGGACCGGCTCGGGCGGGGTCTCGGCGGCCCAGTCGGAGTTGATCAGGCGGCGCAGGGTGTCGCGCTCCGCCTTGAGCGCCAGAAGGGTCGTGGAATCCTGGTCGCGGGCGAGGTCCTGGGCGGCGGCGTCGACGGCGCGCTCCAGGCTCTCCAGCCGCATCAGCAGGTCGAAGGCCTGGCGCCACAGCGCATGCGCCCGCTCGCGGGCGGCGGCGGGATCGAGGAACGGCGCGGCGACGCCGGCCCGGCGGGCGTCGGCGTCGAGGCGCTCGATCAGCGCCTCGTCGAGGCCCCTGGCCTTCAGCCGGCGCAGCGCCGCCTCGGCGTCCAGGCCCTCGGCCTCGTAGCGGAGCTGGACGAGCTCGCGGGCGATCGCGTCGAGCTTCTCGTCGCCGAAGCCGCGGGCCCCGACCAGCTCGATGGAGGCGTCGATCACCGCCGGATCGCGCACCGCCGCCAGCGCCAGGGCGGCGGCGAGCGGCTTGGCGGAGGCGCGGAGCTGGCGGGCGGCGGCGCGGCCCTGCGGCGTCGCGCCCTGCGGGGCGGCGCGCCGCCGGCCCTCCCAGCCGCGGCGGGAGAGCTCGCGGGCCGCAGCCCCCACGGTGTAGACCGGCTCCCGGGTCGGCCAGAGCTGCTCGTAGCGGCCGAGCAGGTCCTCCTTGTAGGCGGCGGCGAGGTCCTTGTCGGCGATCTGGGCGGCGGCCTTGCGTAGCCTGGCTTTCAGCGCCGTGCGGCGCTCGGGGGTGTCCAGCGGCTCCAGGTCGCGCTCGCGCAGGAACAGCGCCTCGACAAAGGGCGTGGTCCTGGCGAGCTGGGCCTTCAGCGGCGCGGGGCCCTGCTCGCGCAGCACCTCGTCCGGGTCCTTGCCGCCCTCGACCAGGGCGAAGCGGAAGGAGCGGCCGGGGGCGAGCAGCGGCAGCGCCCGATCGATGGTCCTGGCCGCCGCCTGCCGGCCGGCGCGGTCGCCGTCGAAGCACAGGGTGGGTTCGGGGTGGTGGCGCCACAGCGCCTCCATCTGCTCTTCGCCCAGCGCCGTGCCCATGGCCGCGACCGCCGGGACGCCCGCCCGCTGGCAGGCGATGACGTCCATGTAGCCTTCGACGACGACCAGCGGCGGCGCCTCGCCGGCCGGCGCTGCGGCCAGCATCTTGCGCGCTTCGGAAAGGCCGTAGAGCTGGCGTCCCTTGTGGAAGGCGGCGGTCTCGGGGCCGTTCAGGTACTTGGCGCGCGCCTGCGGATCCATCGCCCGGCCGCCGAACGAGACCACCCGGCCGCGCGCGTCGAGGATCGGGAAGATGATGCGGTCGCGGAAGCGGTCGTAGGGCGCCCCGCCCTCCTCCGGCGCGATCAAGAGGCCCGCCTCGACCAGCTCGGCCGGGCGCGCGCCCTTGGCGACCAGGTAGTCCTTCAGCGCCGTGCGCCCGGCCGGCGAGAAGCCCAGCCGGAAGCGGGCCCAGTCGGCCTCGGGCAGGCCGCGCGTCTCGAGATAGGCGCGGGCCTCGCGCCCGGCGGGCCGCTTCAGCTCGGCCTCGAACCACTGGCAGGCGGTCTCCAGCCAGTCGAGCAGCCCCTGGCGGGTCTTCTCCTGCTCGGCGGCGCGGGGATCGACGGCCGGCAGCGGCACGCCCGCCTCGGCCGCCAGCCGCTCGACGGCCTCGACGAAGGAGAGCCGCTCGGTCTCCTGCAGGAAGCTGATCAGGTCGCCGGTCTTGCCCGACGAGAAGTCGAAGAACTGGCCCTTGTCGTCATTGACGTAGAAGGACGGCGTCTTCTCCTTGGTGAACGGCGACAGGCCCACGTACTCGCGGCCCTGCTTGCGGAGCTTCACCGTGCGGCCGATCACGTCGCTCGGCCGCAGCCGCGACTTGATCTCGTCGAGGAAGTGTTCGTCGAAGCGCAACGGATGCCCGCCCCCTGGAGGCGCCGCATCATAGCCCCCCAAGAGGGGCGCCCGGCAATGCGGCGCAAACTTCGCCGTCCATTCTGAACCGCGGAAAACGCGGAACGACGCGGAAGGCGCTTCGCGCCAGACCATCGAAACCACGCCGGCGCTCGCGCCTTCGGGCCGTGGCCGCTAGAACGAAGAAAACGAATGGCGGGAGGCGATGGAGACGATCCGGGTCGAGGTTCGAGGGCCGGTGCGGGAGGTGACGCTCGCGCGGCCGGAGAAGCGCAACGCGCTCGACGCCGAGATGCTGGGACGGCTCGAGGCGGCGTTCGCCGAGGCGCCTTCGCCCGCCGAGCGCGTGGCGGTGATCCGGGCGGAGGGGCCGGCCTTCTGCGCCGGCCTGGACCTGCGCGAGCGCCGCGGCGGGGGGCTGGCCTCGGGCGCGATCGAGGCGATGCTGCACGCGATCGAGCTCTATCCGCTGCCGGCGGT
>Ga0308173_10001693_pt1 | contig 11242 bp, 12 predicted proteins | sample PhyPR1_FD_203716 | JGI IMG/M metagenome (GOLD analysis project Ga0308173, IMG submission 203716) | Soil microbial communities from UC Gill Tract Community Farm, Albany, California, United States - DLSLS.P.R1 | ecosystem: Environmental > Terrestrial > Soil > Agricultural land | place: USA... | reverse complement strand
GGCGTCCATCTGGTCGGCGATCCCGGACGCGTCTGCGGAGACCGTCACCGTCACGGGCGTGGTCGGGTCCGCCTTGGTGGCGGTGATGGCCACGCCGGTCAGCAGGCCCGTCACGGTCGCGGTCGGGGACGAGACGTCGAAGGCGCCTGGACCGGTGCCGACCCGCAGGACGGTGTCGGTCCCGGCCTGGAGCTGGACCATGCCACCGAGGCCGGACAGCCCGCTGGGGAAGGATCCGTCGCCGAGGGCGACGTCCGACGCGGCACCGGTCGTCATCGAGGTCAGCTGGAGCCGGTACGCCGTCGCGGACACCTGTACCGCGGTGGCCCGGACCCCGGCCCCGGCGCCGTTGATGGCGGAGACGACCTGGTTGAGCGAGGACCCGGGGGCGAGGTCGACGACGGTGGCGCTGGCGGCACCTGCTCGCAGGCCGCCGGCGAGGGTGAAGACCAGGCTGTCGCCGCCGGCACCGGTCAGGGCCAGCTGGCTTCCCCGGGTGAGGCTGGCGACTGTCGTCGCGACGCCGTCCAGGCTCACGACCGCATCGGTCCCGCGCGCGGTCGTGGCGGTGTCGGCGAGACCGAGCGCGGCGTTGGCGGCGACCAGCTGCAGGCTGGCCGCGGAGCCCTCGTGGGTGGTGGCGAGGCGCAGGGCCCCGTCGGCGCCGACCGTGGCGTCGAGGGCGCCGCCGGAGGCGCGGGCGACCTCGGCGGCGAGCTGGTCGCGGGTGTAGGTGCCCTGGGCGAGGGTGAAGGTGGTCGGGGTGCCGTCGAGGTCGACCGACAGGCTGCTGCTGGAGGCGTCGACGGTCACCGTGTCGGCGAGGGGCGACCCGCTCAGCCCGGCGCCGGCGGACGACTGGGTCACGACGACCTGGTGGGCGCCCGAGGCGAGCGTGGAGCCCTGGGTGGCGGACGCCATACCGAGGGCGGTCAGGCCATGGGTGAGCAGGAGCGGGCCGTCCGCGACGGGCGTCGTCAGCGATGAGACGGTCCCCGTGGAGATGGCCGCGCCGGCCGCGGCCACGCTCTTGACGACGAAGGTGGCGCTGCCCGGCACCGCGCCCGGGCCCGAGGTCGCCGTGACCGAGGGGGGCAGCGAGGACGCTGCGGTCGTCGAGGTCCAGGCCGACGTCTTGGTGATGGTGTCGGGGATGAACGCCTTGGCCGCCGCCTGGAGGGCGGCCAGGGTGCCGTTCAGGGCCTGGTAGACGCCGGCCATCGTCTGGCTGGTGCTCTTGCCCTGGACGAGGTAGTTGCCGGAAGCGCGCTCGGCTGCCATGAGCGAGCTGACGATCTGGGTGGTGTTCAGACCGGAGACGAGTCCGTCGATCGAGGCCATCGCGCTGCCTCCTTCCTGTGCAGTGGTGCGGCGCGACCCGGGGCCGGTGTCGCCACCGGCCCCGGGTCAGGCCACGGACTCAGCCGAGCAGCTTGAGGACCGACTGCGGGGCGGAGTTGGCCTGGGCGAGCATCGAGACGCCGGCCTGCTGCAGGATCTGCGCCCGGGTGAAGGACGTCATCTCCTTCGCCATGTCGGTGTCGCGGATGCGGGACTCCGCAGCGGACGCGTTCTCCGCTGCGACGCTCAGGCTGTTGATGGTGTGCTGCAGGCGGTTCTGCACGGCGCCGAGGTCGGCCCGGTTGCCCGAGACCGTCTTGATGGCTGCGTCGATCGCCGTCAGCGCGGTGGACGCACCGGCCTGGGTGGAGACGTCGGCGGTGCCGACGGCCAGGGTCGTCGAGTCGGCCTTGGCGAAGGCGACCGTCACGGTCTGGCCGCTGTTGGCGCCGACCTGGAAGGTGAACGAGCCGGTGGTGCCGCCCGTGCCGTCGAGCAGGTTCTGCCCGTTGAACTGCGTGGTGCCGGCGATGCGGTCGAGCTCGCTGTTGAGGGCGGTGACCTCCTTCTGGATGGCCGCGCGGTCGTCCGAGGTGTTGGTGTCGTTCGCCGACTGCACCGCCAGGGTGCGCATGCGCTGCAGGATCGAGTGCGTCTCGTTGAGGGCACCCTCCGCGGTCTGCACGAGGCTGATCGCGTCCTGGGCGTTCGAGGTGGCCTGGTTGAGGCCGTTGGACTGGGCGCGCAGCTTCTCGCTGATCGCCAGGCCGGCGGCGTCGTCCGCGGCCTTGTTGATGCGCAGTCCCGAGGACAGGCGCTCGAGGCTGGTGGCCATCGCGTTCTGGGTGGAGCTGAGGTTGCGGTAGGCGTTCATCGCCGCAACGTTGGTGTTGATCTGCAGACCCATGACGGTCCCTTTCCTTGGGGGTGGTCTAGGACCGCCGTCCGTGGCGATCCGTGTCGCTCCCTCGCGGGGCGACATGTGCCCTATCGGGCGCCGCGCCGACGACCTGAGGGGTTTCCGGAGGAAATCTGCTCAGGAGCGTCGGCGAGGACTCACTGGCCGGCTGCCTGCCGCGCCGAGCGGGGGGCGGCGGCCGGCTCCTGGCAGGCGGCTGCACCCAGCGACTGGCGCTGGCGGTGGCTGGCCCGCCCGGCGATCTCCGCGTAGTACGCGGCGCGTCGGCGAGCCACGACGCCCTCGCGCACCGGGCCGAGGAGCTCGGGGTCGAGGTTGGCGTTGAGCCCGTCGCGGAGCATCGTCAGCGCCTCCGTGCGGATCTGCGAGATGCGCGACTCGGTGACGCCGAGGTCGTCGGCGACCTCCTTGAGCGGGCGGTCCTCGAAGAAGGTGGCGCGGATGACCGCCCGCAGCCGGTCCGGCAGGGCGGCGACGGCGGCGGCGAGGTAGGCCTCGCGCTCGCGCTGGACGACCAGGGACTCGGGGGTCTCGGTCGTCCGCGGCAGCATCGCGTCGGCGACCCCGCCCTCGACGATGGCGTCCAGGCGCAGGACCACGGACTGGTGCAGGTCACGCTCGGTCTGGCGGACCTCCTCGACGTCGACGCCCAATGCCTCGGCCAGCTCGTGCTCGTGGGGCTCGCGGCGCAGCCGCACGGCGAGCGCCTCGCGGGCCGCCTCCCGCTCGCGACCCCGGACGCGCAGCGAGCGCGTGGCCCAGTCGAGGGAGCGCAGCTCGTCGAGGAGCGCCCCGCGGATGCGGCGGGCGGCGTAGCGGGGGAAGGGCACGCCACGGTCGGGGTCGAACGACTGGGCCGCCGCAGCCAGCGCGCCGAGCCCGGCGGAGGTCAGGTCGTCGAGCCCGACATGGCTGGGCAGTCGGGTGCTGAGCGAACGCACCTCATAGTGAACGACCGCCATGTTCTCCCGACACAACCTGTCGGCGTCGTAGCGCGCTGAACCTCGTTCACGGCAACCTGTCGCATTCACAGGCAAAAGGGTGGAGCAGGACGAAAGTCGACCCGTGCACAGAACGTCATCCGCCACCGTTCGGCGGGCCAACATCACCCGAAAGGACGACTTAAAGCGTGCTTACTCGCCAGTAGGCCGGGTTGTCGGCGGCGCTGGCGCTCTGCGACCTGACGAAAACCAGGGCAATCGCAGGGCAGATCCCGGGAATTGCCTCAGGTGGCGCGCCGGCGTGCCGATGGGCAGGGCGTGATCACCCTCGACCCCGGGCTGGCTCCCGCCGCCTGCGCCCAGCTCTCCGACGCGCTCTGGCGCGTCCGTGACGTGTTGGAGCTCCTCGCCTACCGGGTCGAGGTGCAGCGCGCACTGGTCGAGACCGGGCGGGCCTCCTGGGTCGCCCGGGCCACGCGGGAGATCGACGAGCTCCTGGAGCAGGTCCGCAGCGCCGAGCTGCTGCGGGCCGTGGACACCGAGCCGGCTGCCCGTGCCCTTGGCCTGCCCACCGGCGCGACCCTCGGCGAGATCGTCTCCGCGGCGCCGGAGCCCTGGGACCACCTGCTCACCGAGCACCGCGTCGCCCTCCTCGAGGCCACCCGCGACCTCTCCGAGTCGGCCGCCGCGAACCGCGAGCTGCTCTCGGCCGGCGCCCGCGCCGTCGAGGACGTCCTCGCCCAGTTCACCGGGCCCCGCACCGCCACGACCTACAGCGCCACCGGCACGACCGAGCCCGACCCCACCCGCCGCCTCTTCGACCAGAGCTCGTGAGGGCATGATGACGACGATGACCACCGAACCCTCCCCCACCTCGCTGGCGACGATCCACGTGCCGGAGGGCCTGGTCGGCTTCCCCGAGACCTCCACCTACCGCCTCGAGGGCGGCGAGGGCGGGGTCTTCGAGCTCGCCCCTGTCGGCGCCGACGGGCCGACGTTCGTGGCGGCCGCGGCAGGGGTGTTCTTCCCCGACTACCGCCCGGTCCTCGACGACGCCACCGCCGCCAGGCTCGGCCTGCACGACGCGCATGACGCCCTGGTGCTCGTGATCGTTACTGTGGGGGCTGACATCAGCAAGGCGTACGGCAACCTGTTCGCACCGGTCGTGGTCAACACCCTCACCGGCGCGGCCGAGCAGGTCGTCCTCAGCGGGCAGGACCTCCCGCTGCGGGCACCGCTCCTGGCTTCCACCCCGCGCTGAGTCACCGCATTCAGCCGTCGACCATGGCCTGAGGGGCCAGGGAAGGAGCCGGGACGTGCTCGTGCTCAGCCGCCGTCCCCAGGAGAGCTTCCGCATCGGTCACGACGTGGTCATCACCGTGCTGGAGGTCAGCGGCGACAAGGTCCGCATCGGGATCGACGCGCCGGCCCACGTGCAGGTGCACCGGCAGGAGGTCTACCTCGAGGTGCAGCGCGCCAACGAGGAGGCTGCCGCCGCGTCGCCGACCGCTGCGGCCGACCTGGCGAAGGCCATCCGCGGCGACCGGGACGACGCGGCGGACCGCCCGGCCACCTGAGCCACCTGCGTCCAGCGGTCGGCCCAAGCGGTCGGCGCCCGTCACGAGGTGCCCAGCCGCCTGAGGGTGCCGAGGCGTCGCTCGTACTCCTGCTCGTCGATCTCGCCGGCCGCATACCGCTCGGCCAGCCGCGCCTCCCCCGCGCGCTGCCCCGTGCGGGCCTGCATCCGGCCGAACCGGCGGCGTCCGAGGAACCCGAACGTGGCGACGAGCGCGATGACGAACAGCAGCCACAGGAACGGGAAGATCGGCCACCACGGCCCGGGTCCGTTCCAGGAGCCGTGCCACGGTGCGTTCGGGTCGGATGCGAACGTGCTGGTCGCGAGGGTGAGGGTGTGCATGGGGTGCTCCTGGTGTTCGGGTCCTGCTGACCCCTCGATGCTCCGCCGAGACGGGTCGCTGCCGCGTCCCCCTCGGGGCGACACCCGTGCTGCGCCCCAGGGCGTACGGGCGGCAGGTGCACCCCAGGCGTACGGGCGGCAGGTGCACCCAGGCGTACGGGCGGCAGGTGCGCCCCACGGGGTGGGGCACCGGGGTATGACGAGCGGTGCGGTGCAGCGCCGCGGGCGGCGGGGTCAGCCGGGGGACCAGCCGGGTCGGACGAGCCCGCTCTCGTAGGCGAGGACCACGAGCTGGGCGCGGTCGCGCACGTGCAGCTTGACCATGGCCCGGCTCACGTGGGTCTTCGCCGTGGCCGGGCTGAGCACCAGGCGCTGCGCGATCTCGTCGTTGCTGAGGCCCTCGCCGACCAGCGCGACCACCTCGCGCTCGCGCTCGGTCAGCGCGCGGAGCCGGTCTGCGGCCGTGGCACCGGTGGCGCGGCTGCGCGTGGCGAACTCGCCGATCAGGCGGCGGGTGACCCGCGGGCTGAGCAGCGCGTCCCCGGCCGCGACGGCCCTCACGCCCCGCAGCAGCTCGGCGGGTTCGGTGTCCTTGACCAGGAAGCCGCTGGCGCCGATCCGGATCGCCTCGAAGACGTACTCGTCGAGGTCGAACGTGGTCAGGATGACGACCCGCGTCGCGGCGAGGTCGGCGTCGTCCACGATCGCCCGGGTCGCCTCGAGGCCGTCACCGCCCGGCATGCGGATGTCCATGAGGACCACGTCCGGGGCGGTCGCGCGCACCAGCTCCACGGCCTCCGGCCCGTTCGAGGCCTCCCCCACCACCTCGAGGTCGTCCTCGGCGTCGAGGAGGGCCCGGATCCCGGCGCGCAGCAGAGCCTGGTCGTCGGCGAGCGCCACCCGGATCACTGCCCGACACCTGTCGGCAGGGTGAGCTCGACCCGGAGCCCGCCGATCGGGGAGGCGCAGACGGCGAGCGTCCCGCCGAGGGCCGCCGCGCGCTCGTGCATCCCCCGCAACCCGTTGCCCTGTTCCAGCTGCGCCTTCTCCACGCCCCCGCGACCGTCGTCGTCCACCCGCACCGTCAGCAGCTCGGCGCCGTACCCGAGCGCCACCACGGCGCGCCGCGCCTGCGCGTGCCGTACGACGTTGGTGATCGCCTCCTGGACCACGCGGTACGCGGCGAGCTCCACCGCCGCCGGCAACGGACGGACCTCTCCCTCAACGGTTTTCGTGACCTCGAGACCGGCGTGCGCGCTGCGCTCGACGATGTCGTCGACCGTGGCGAGGGTGGGCGCGGGCGCGCGCGGAGCAGGGGCGTGGTCGTCACGCAGCACGTCGATGAGGGACCGCAGCTCACCGAGGGCCTCGCCGCTGGCGTCCTTGATGGCGCGCAGGGCCGGCTCCACGTTCTCCGGCCGACGCCCGGCCAGGTGGAGCGCCACGCCGGCCTGGACGTTGATGAGCGACAGGTGGTGGGCCACCACGTCGTGCAGCTCCCGGGCGATGCGCAGCCGCTCCTCCCCGGCCTGGCGCCGTCGTCGCTCCTGCGCCGCCTGGCGGAAGGAGGCGGCTCGTTCGGCGCGGACGCGGACGACCTCGGCCACGGCCAGGACGACCACCGCCCACCCCGACACGACGAGCTCCTGCGGCCACCAGCCGCCGGCACCGGACCGGACGTGGGAGGCGGCCTCGGCTGCGAGCAGGGCAACGGCCGCGACCCAGGCCGTGAGCCGGTGGCCGCGGAGCACGGTCGCCACGAGGGCGACGGCGACGCTGGCGAACACCGGCCCATAGGGGTAGTTCAGCACGAGGTAGGCAGCCGCATCGGCGACGACCGTCGCGCACACCACCCGGGGTGCGCGGCGATGGGCCCACAACGCCGCCGGCCCCAGCACGAGCAGGGCCAGCGACAGGCCGTCGAGGGGGCGTCGCGTCGGCTGGCCGTGGGCGGCTCCGGCGGTGCCGACGACCTGCAGGACGGCCAATAGGAAGGGGCCCATGGCACGTAGGGCTGCGGGCGGCCCTGCAGGTCGCCCGCCCCGCCATGGCGGGCCCTCCCACCGCGGCGCCCTCGGCGGCGCGGCTGCGGTGCCCGGTGGCCGGCCACCGGCCAACCCTTGGCGACCGTCCATGGCACCAGCCTAGGAGCGCCCACTCGCGGCGGCGTCCGTCCTCAGTTGCAGTGCCGCATACCCCACGGGGAGCAGCCGGGCCCTGAGGATGGTGCAGCCCACACCGCGGGAGTCGACGTGGGTCCGGTGCGGTGCAGCGGCGGCGGCGAGTTGAGCACACCTCCCGGCCCGGCATATGCTCACCGCCGGTCAAACAGCGGCCAGGTCAGGTGAACCCGCCGCACGCGCGGCCAGGTGAGATCGAGGTCTGATGCCACTGCACGCCGCTGCGCCCGAGCCCGGGGCGGCCCACTTCCAGTACGACGTCGTCGCCGACCGGTGGACGTGGTCGCCCGAGCTGCGCGCCCTGCACGGGTTGCCGGCGGACGGAGAGCCGACCACGGGCCTCCTGCTCGACCACGTCGTCGCCGACGAGCGGGACGTCGTCGGGTCGTGGGTCCGGCAGGCCCTGTCGGCACCCGGCGCCTTCTCGTGGACATACCGGCTCACGGCGGCCGGTGGCTCACTGCGGAACGTCGTCGTGGTGGGTCGCAGCGAGGTGGCCGGTGGCCGCGTGGCGCGGCTGCAGGGCTTCGTCGTCGACATCACCGAGGCCGTGCGCGAGCGCACGGACGCCGCCGTCGCCGCAGCCTCCGAGCACCGGGCCACCATCGAGCAGGCCAAGGGCGCCCTGATGCTCGGGTTCGGGGTGGAGGAGGATGTCGCCTTCGAGCTCCTGCGCTCGCACTCCAACCAGCACAACGTCAAGCTCTCGACGGTGGCCTACCGCGTGGTGTCGGGCCTGACCGAGCGCGGCGCTCCCAGCGAGGACCCCGTCCGCAGCCTGCTCGACACGCTGCTGTCCGCCGACGCGGCCAACGCCCAGGGGTCGAGCGACACCGCACCGTCGAGCGACACCGCACAGGGGTTCGAGGACGCGCCGACCGGGTAGAGGTCCGGCATGACCACTCGACCCGACCTGTCCAGCATCCCCGCCCAGTCCCAGGACTGGCCCGGTTCGGTGAGCGCGCTCCAGCCGCAGGCCGACCACGGCGAGGAGAGCTATGCCGGCCACGGCCGCCTCGCGGGGCGCCGCGCCCTGGTGACCGGGGGCGACTCCGGCATCGGCCGTGCCACGGCGATCGCCTTCGCCAAGGAGGGCGCGGACGTCGCCATCGCCCACCTGCCGCAGGAGCAGACCGACGCCGACGACACCCTGCGCCACGTCGAAGCCGCCGGCCGCCGCGGGTTCTCCTTCCCCACCGACCTGCGCACGCAGGAGGCCAACGCCGACCTCGCCGCCAAGGCGACCGAGGCGCTCGGGGGGCTCGACCTGCTCGTCTGCAACGCGGCCTACCAGATGACCCACGACTCGCTCGAGGAGTTCCCGCCCGAGCAGATCGCGCGCACCTTCGAGACCAACGTCTTCTCGCCGTTCTGGCTCAGCCACGCCCTCGCGAAGGAGCTCGAGGGAGGCGGCAGCATCATCGTGACGACGTCGGTGCAGGCGTACGCCCCGAGCGAGCACCTGCTCGACTACGCGTCCACGAAGGCGGCCCTGACCAACCTCGTCGTCAACCTCGCGCAGGAGCTCGGCCCCCGCGGCATCCGGGTCAACGCCGTCGCCCCCGGACCCATCTGGACGCCGCTGATCCCCGCCACCATGGCCCCCGACAAGGTCGAGGGCTTCGGCGCCGACACCCCGCTGGGGCGGGCCGGGCACCCGGTCGAGGTCGCGAGCGCCTACGTCTTCCTCGCCTCCGACGAGGCGAGCTATGTTTCAGGGACGGTGCTCGGCGTGACCGGCGGAAAGCCGGTCTTCTGACGCAGTAGGGGGAGGCGCGGTGCGGCGAGGGGTGTGGGTCGTCCTGTTGGTGCTGCTGGTCGCGTGGCCGCTGACCTACCGCTACACGTCCGTCGGCCTGGACGTCGAGGCGTCACGGGGACAGACGGTGGCGCAGACGTTCTACCGCGTCCGCTGGCCGGGCAACGGCTCGGTGCTGGTCGGGCGCATCGACGAGCACCGCGACGCCTCCACCGGGCGCGTGCAGCGGCTCGACCTCGGCGCCGACTTCCTCAAGCGTGCGCGCCCGATCGAGGCCCACTCCACCTGGAACCGGTTGGGCTTCTGGTGGATCCACGCGGACGTGGCCGGTGGCGACCAGCCCACCGACGCCGCGCCGCACGCCGACCGCGTGTGGTTCGTCGGGGTGCCGCACTGGCTGCTGGTGCTCCTGGCCGCTGCCGCCGCGGTACGCAGCCTGGCCCACCGCCGCCGGCGCACCCGCCGTGCTCGCGGCACCGAGGGCACCGACGGCACCGAGGTGGTGCCGAATGGTCCTGCCGACCGAGGATGACCGCACCTTGCCACCACCTCGTCGACCTCGACGACTCACGGGGTGCGGTGACGCGGTGAGGGGCGGTGGTGGGAGCCGTCGCTCGTCGCCCGCGACGGCTCCCGCGCGTCTCATCAAAGGAAGAAGGACCCGACGAAAAGCGTGTCGGGTCCTTCTTCGTCTGGCGGTGGCGGTGGGATTTGAACCCACGGTGGGCGTTAACCCACACACGCTTTCGAGGCGTGCTCCTTAGGCCGCTCGGACACGCCACCGCGGAGCAGGTTACTAGAGCGGTCGACCACCGAGAAATCGGCCTCGACGAGCCCCGGCGGGACGACTCAGCCGGTGTAGGGGACTCGCTCCCAGCGCAGCGTCGACGCGGCACCCGGACGGTTCACCGTGACCTTGAGCCAGTCCTTGTTGTTGTCCGAGCCGTCGACCGTGATCCGCTCCAGCCCCGCCGCCGGCTGCGCGACGCCGTACCGCTCCAGCCACGCCGAGCCGGGCGCGAGCGGCCGGTCGGAGCTGTAGACGTGCGAGTCGCCGTTGACGAGGTAGACGTCGCCGTCGAACCGGTTGGTCTCCTCCGCGAGTGCCTGTACCAGCGGCCGGAAGGCCGAGATGTCGGCAGGGGTGGGCGTGTACGTCGGGTCGAACATGTCGGCCTGCTGGAGCAGCACGACGGCGCGGTCGTGCCGCTGCGTCGCCTCGGCGAACGTCCGGCGCAGCAGCGCGACCGAGGCGTCCATGCGACCCCGCTCCTCGGCCACCTGCTCGGCCGTCGCGGCAGTTCGGCCGATCCCGCTCCAGGGCTGGAGGTCGTTGTTGCTGCCCACCACGTGGAGGGTGGCGAACGAGACCCCGTCGCGGCGCAGCGCGACGTTCTCGGGGTATGCCGCGTCCGGCACCGACACGCGGGACGGGGCTCCCAGCGTGGTCCCGGGGTGGTCGAAGAACACCGACCGGTCGAAGGCGAGTCGCTCGAGGGGGTTGTAGGCGCCGTTGTTGGCGCGGTGGCAGTCGGTCCACTCGTTGTCGCCAGGGGTGTAGACCAAGGGGTCGGTGAAGCGGTCGAACTGCGTGCGGATCATCCGGTAGTACGCGTCGTCGCAGCGGGTCGAGCCGTTCTTGATGTCGCCGACGTGGAAGGCCAGGGACACGTCGGGGTCGGCGTTGATCTGGTCGACCCACCCCGGGAACCTCGCGACCTGGTCCGCGCCGTACGGCACGTCGCCGATCACGGCGAAGGTCTGGTGGCCGGGCTTGGCCTGGCCCGGGGCGTCCTGGGCCAGGGCAGGTGCGGCGGCGGCGAGCGACGCCGCGAGCAGGGTCAGGCAGGCGACCCCGACGAGGGGACGGCGTGGGGCGAGGGGCATGGACGGGCTCCTGTCAGAAGGGGACAGGAGAGTTCTCGCCGAGCCGGGTGAACTGCGACCCCACGTACGGGTGGCCGGCACGTGAACGATCAGGCGGACTCGGAACGCCCCTCGGAGCGCCCCTCCGAAGGCCCTTCGGCGCGCCCCTCCGCGCGGTGCCGCCGGATGGCCCAGACCGCGACCGCCACGAGCACGATGACCCCCACGACGATGGCGGCGCCGCGGCCCAGCCACTTCTCGACCCGGTGGTAGGACTCACCCGCGAGGTAGCCGGCTGTGACCGCGGCACTGCCCCAG
>Ga0308173_10001692_pt1 | contig 11243 bp, 9 predicted proteins | sample PhyPR1_FD_203716 | JGI IMG/M metagenome (GOLD analysis project Ga0308173, IMG submission 203716) | Soil microbial communities from UC Gill Tract Community Farm, Albany, California, United States - DLSLS.P.R1 | ecosystem: Environmental > Terrestrial > Soil > Agricultural land | place: USA... | reverse complement strand
CCTCGATCAGCGCACCGACCTTCTGTCCGGGACCAAGCCCCATCTCGGAGCGCAGCGACCGCGTTGCGTCGACCAGTGCCTGCAGCGTGGCGACCTGTGTAGACGCCTGCGGGGCGCGAAGACCGGTGTCCGGCTTCGGATACGGCTGCAGGCAGATGGTCTCGCCCGTCTTGCCAGCCAGCGGCGCCACCGTTTGCCACAATTCCTCGGTGATGAACGGGATGAACGGATGCGCGAGCCGCAGGATCGCCTCGAGGACGCGCAAGAGCGTGTGGCGCGTGGCGCGCTGCTCCGCTTCGTCGCCGCGCGCGAGGCTCACCTTCGCGAGCTCGAGATACCAGTCGCAATACGCGTTCCACACGAACTCGTAGAGCGCCTTGGCCGCGTGGTCGAAGCGGTATTCGTCGAGGTGGCGGCGGATGTCGTCCTCGGCGACCTGCAGCTCGGCGACGATCCACTGGTCGACGAAGGTCGGCGTGCGTGGCTGCGTGGCATCGGCACCGGCGTCCTTGCCCTGCACGTTCATCAGCACGAAGCGCGTCGCATTCCACAGCTTGTTGCAGAAGTTGCGATAGCCCTCGCAGCGGCTCAGGTCGAAGTTGAGCGTGCGATTGAACGTCGCCAGCGAAGCGAACGTGAAGCGGACGGCATCGGCGCCGAACGCCGGTATGCCGCTCGGAAACTGCTTGCGCGTGCGCCTGGCGATCGAGTCGGCCTGGCGGGGGTCCATCATGTTGGCCGTGCGCTTGGCAACCAGCGTCTCGAGGTCCACGCCGTCGATGAGGTCGAGCGGATCGAGCACGTTGCCCTTCGACTTCGACATCTTGTTGCCTTCCTCGTCGCGCACGATCGCGTTGATGTACACGTCGCGGAAAGGCACCTTGCCGGTGAAATAGGTCGTCGTCATGATCATGCGGGCGACCCAGAAGAAGATGATGTCGAAGCCCGTGACGAGCACCGACGAGGGAAGGAACGTCGCGAGCTCACGGGTCTGCTCCGGCCAGCCGAGCGTCGAATGGCACCACAGCGCCGAGGAGAACCACGTGTCCAGCACGTCGGCCTCGCGGCGGAACTCGCGCGGCTCGCGGCCAAGCCTGACCAGCGCCTGCGCACGCGCGCTGGCTTCGTCGCGCGCGACGTAGACGTTGCCCGCGTCGTCGTACCACGCGGGGATCTGGTGGCCCCACCACAGTTGGCGCGAGATGCACCAGTCCTGGATGTTGTCGATCCAGTGCCGATACGTCGAGATCCATTCGCCCGGCACGAAGCGCACGCGATCGCCGTGCCCGGTGAGTCCGTTCTCGCCGACGGCGGCCTGGCACAGCTCCTGGATCGTCCGGCCGGGAAAGAGCGGATGCGTCGCTGGTGCGGGCCGGGTCATCGCCATGTACCACTGGTCGGTGAGCATCGGCTCGACGATCTCGCCGGTGCGTCCGCAGCGCGGCACGATCATCTTGTGGGGCTTTTCCGCTTCGATGAGGCCGAGCGCCGCCAGATCGGCAAGCACGGCCGCTCGCGCGGCATAGCGGTCGAGGCCGCGATACTTCGCCGGCGCGTTGTCGTTCACCGTCGCGTCGAGGTTGAAGATCGACAGCACCGGCAGGCCGTGCCGCTGCCCGACTGCCCAGTCGTTCATGTCATGTGCGGGCGTGATCTTGACCACACCCGTGCCGAATTCGCGATCCACGTAGTCGTCGGCGATCACGGGAATCGTGCGGCCCGTCAACGGCAGCGCGACCTGCTTGCCGATGAACGCGGCGTAACGCTCGTCGTCGGGATGCACGGCAACCGCGGTGTCGCCGAGCATGGTCTCCGGTCGCGTGGTGGCCACGACCAGCGCGCCGCTGCCGTCCGCGAGCGGATAGCGCAACGACCAGATGCGGCCCTGCTCTTCCTCGTTGTCGACCTCGAGGTCCGAGACCGCGGTGCCAAGCTTCGGGTCCCAGTTCACCAGCCGCTTGCCGCGATAGATGAGGCCGTCCTCGTACAGGCGCACGAAGGTCTCGATCACCGCCGCGGACAAGCCGGGATCCATCGTGAAGCGCTCGCGCGACCAGTCGGCCGAGGCGCCCATGCGGCGCATCTGGCGGGTGATCGTGTCGCCCGACTCCTGCTTCCAGGCCCAGACGCGCTCGACGAACTTGTCACGTCCGAGATCGCGCCGGCCCTTGCCTTCTGCCGCGAGCTGTTGCTCCACCACGATCTGCGTCGCGATGCCGGCGTGATCGGTGCCCACCTGCCACAGCGTGTTGTCGCCGCGCATGCGGTGGTAGCGAATGAGCAGGTCCATGAGCGTGTGCTGGAACGCATGGCCCATGTGCAGCGTGCCGGTGACGTTGGGCGGCGGCAGCTGGATGCAATACGGGGCTGCGCCGGGCGCGTACGTCGGCTTGAAATAGCCGCGCGATTCCCAGACCGGATACCACTTCGCCTCGATGGCGTGCGGCTCGAAGCTCTTGGCGAGTTCCATGAAGGCGTAGCGGCGCAAAAACGATTGATTATAAAGGATGAACCGCTGAGCCGTGTCCGCGCGCAGTTGCTTACCCGGGCGCAAGCGCGCACGATGAGGCGTCGCCCGGACGGTATTCACGCATCCATGAGAACCTTCGCTGCATTTGCGCTCGCCGCGATGCTGCTGCCGGCAGCCAGCTCAACGCAGGCCGAAACGCGCGTCTTCCGCTGTGAAGATCAAGGGCGCGTCACGTACTCCGATGTCGAGTGCCCGCGCGCGAAGATGCTCACGCTCGACGGCGGTGCGCCGGCGCCGGATGCAAGGGAGCGTTTGCGGCGCGATCAGGATGCGCTCGACGCCGGCGCGGCCGCGCGGCGCGACGTCCTGGCGCGCGAGGCCGCGCTCGCACGCATGCAGCGCGCCGATGGCGGAGATGTCCCGCCTGCCCGTCCGGCCGCGGACCAGACGGTGTACGACTTCGCGTATGGTCCGGCCGGCACGCTACGCAATGACGCCCGGCGCCGCGCCGGGCGGGAACGCGAGCGGGACCGCGAGCGTGATCGCGTCCGCCGGCACGCCAGCGTCATCCCACAGCCGCCACCGACTCCGCTGCGCGGCTCGCCCCGCTGACCGCACTGCGGTCGAGCCTTCGCCCCACGGCGCCCGCCACCGCGTCGAGTTGCAGCATCAGCTTGCCGAACTCGTCGGGCGAAAGCGCCTGATCGGCGTCGCACCACGCTTCGGACGGGCACGGATGCACTTCGATGAGCAGGCCGTCGGCGCCGGCCGCCACCGCAGCGCACGACAGGGCCGGCACCATCCAGGCCTTCCCCCCGGCGTGCGACGGATCGACGATCACCGGCAGATGCGTCTCCCGCTTCAGCACCGGCACCGCCGTGACGTCTAGCACGTTGCGGTATGCGGTCTCGAACGTGCGGATGCCGCGCTCGCACAGGATGATGCGGTGATTGCCGCCCGCGGCGATGTATTCGGCAGCCATCAGCCATTCGGCAATCGTCGCGCTCATGCCGCGCTTCAGGATGACGGGCACGTCCACGGCGCCCACGGCCTTCAGGAGATCGAAGTTCTGCATGTTGCGCGTGCCGATCTGGATCACGTCCACGCCCTGTTCGAGGAACGTGTCGAGCATGCGCACGTCCATGAGCTCGGTGACGATCGGCATGTCGTGCGCGGCGGCTGCGTCCTTGAGCATCGTCAGGCCTTCGACACCCTTGCCCTGGAACGCGTAGGGACTCGTGCGCGGCTTGAACGCGCCGCCGCGCATCATGCGCGCGCCCGCGGCCGCAACGCCCGCGGCGGCCGCACGCATCTGCGTCGTCGTCTCCACCGAGCACGGCCCGGCGATCACCTGCACGGCCGCGCCACCCACCGGAATGCCGCGCACGTTCACGACGCTGCTCGCACGGTGCCACTCGCGCGCCACGAGCTTGTAGGGCTTGAGGATGTGCAGCGAGCGCTCGACGCCGGGCAGCGGGTCGAACATCTCGGGGTCGAGCTTGCGCTCGTCGCCGATCGCCCCGATGAGCGTGCGCTCGGTACCGCGTGAAACGTGCACGTCGAGACCGTGCGCGCGAATGCGCGACTCCACCGCGGCGATCTCGGCCTCGCCGGCATCCGGGTGCATGACGATGATCATGATTCGTCCCTTCTTTCGAGTGCTCAAAAAAGCATCGGGCGGCCTTTTCAGGGGCCGCCCGATGCGCTGGATTGGATTGGTGCTGGTGTTACGTGCGCGCGCGGCCCTCGGCAGGAGATCCGAAATAAAAATAGACGTACGCGAAGACGCTCGCGCAGGTCAGGGATGGCAGCACAGCACGCATGGGACCCAGTCTAGCACGTGGTGCAGGCGCGCGGCTCATCGGCCGTCGGCGCGCCAGCGCTCGATCTCGCGCTCGATCGCTTCGGCGACGTAAGCCCGCAGCAGGACGCCGACATGCTGGTTGATGGTGGCGACGAGATCCGCGCCCGCGCGGTCCACGATCGGCTGGAGGCGCGCTGCCAGCTGCTCGCGCAACCCCGTGTCGGTGAAAAGATCGATGCGCTGCAGGACCTGCATGCGGATTTCTTCGGCGAGCGCATGCCAGCGCGCCTCATCGTCGGGCGCCTGCCGTGGCGCCGGCGCGGCGTCCCCGCCGCCGCCCGCCGGTTGCGCCGACGCGGCGGCAGGCTCTTGCGCTGGCCCGGCGGCGGGGTGTTGCGCTGACCCCGCTGCAACGGCCGCCGCACCTGGCGCATCGCCGGACGAATGCCCGAAGGCCGGCCATTCGAATGGCGTGGGTGCCCCCTGCTCGGGATACGGAGGCACGACACGCTGCTCGTCGCCGCCATGCTGCGACAAGGCGGGCTCGTGGATGGACGAGCGCTCCAGATCGGCCGGTTCGGCGGCCGCGACCATGGGCTTGGCCGCTTCGGCCGCTGGCAGCGCTTCGGGCGGCGCTGCACCGAGCGCGGCCTCGTCATGGCTTTTACGCGGCGGCACATCACGCGTGGCGTCGTCACGGCTGTCCGGCGCCGCGGGAATGTCGATCGTTTCCACGGCGAGCGCGGGTCCCTGCGGCAGCGGCGCGCCGGCGCTCCACTCTTCGGGCACGAAACCGACTGGTTCCTCGGGGGGCTGGGCTTGGGCCGCCGGCGCCGGCAAGTCGATGCCAAGCCCGGGAATGATCGTGTGGGCGCCGGTGAGCGTGTCGGTCCACGCTTCCGGATCTTCGTCATCGAGCGGCTCCTCCAGGATGGAAGGGGCCTCGATCTCCTCGACGGCATCGGTCAGCAGCGGTACATCGGCGAGCTGGCTCACCGGGTCGCTGGCCTGCTTGCGTGCAGGCTCGACCCGCTCGGATGCCGGGGCCGGCGGCGGCACGACATCCATGAGCGTCGGAATGCCTTCGTCGGCGTGCCCGGGTGCGGCAGGCCGGTTGCGGCGCATCAGCGCGTCGGCCTGCTCGAGCAGCTCGCGGGCGGTGGGCACGGTGCTACTCGGGCTCGGACAGGTTGTGCGAGCGCAAGGCGTATCCGCGCTCACGGTAGAACTTGAAGCGCGCGCGGCCGGCGGCGATGTCGTCTTCGTCCCGGCCGACGATTTCAGCCAGGCGCTCGAAGCGGCTGAAAAACGGCGGTGGGTCGCGCTGCAGATTGACGAGCACGGAGGCGACGCCTTCGTGGGCGGTGCGCTCGTCGATCCAGATCGGTGTCTCGGCGGCGAGCGGGCTGTCCATGCGGCAATGCGGCAGGAAAGCCAGCGCAGGCTGCACCCACAGCAGCCGGTCGAGCGCGTCGGTTGCCGCGGCGTCGGGCGTCAGCACCCGCACGCTGCCATGCGCGGCGTACGCCTTGGCCACGAGCCGTGCCGCCACCGCAAGACGATCGTCGACGTGAGTATAGAAATCGATGGTCGTCATGAGCCGGGCGCGGACGGTGCCCGCTTCAGGGGGCCGGAGGCGTCTCCTGCGCGAGCAGCCAGGTGGTGAGGAGCGGAACGGGACGGCCGGTGGACCCCTTCTCCTTGCCTTCCTTGTACGCAACGCCCGCGATGTCGAGGTGCGCCCAATCGTACTTCTTGGTGAAGCGGGAGAGGAAGCAGGCGGCGGTGATGCTGCCGCCCGCGCGCCCCGCGATGTTCGCGAAATCGGCGAAATTGCTGTTGAGGCCGTCCTGGTAGTCGTCCCACAGCGGCAACTGCCAGGCCCGATCGTATGCGTCGTCGCCGGCTCCGAGCAGCGCACGGGCGAGCGTGTCGCTGTTGCTGAACAATCCCGAGGCCACGTGGCCGAGGGCGACGACCATGGCGCCGGTCAGCGTGGCGATGTCGACCACCGCCTCCGGCTCGTAGCGTTCGGCATAAGTGAGCGCGTCGGCCAGGATGAGACGGCCTTCGGCATCGGTGTTGAGGATCTCGACCGTCTGCCCCGACATGCTCTTCACGATGTCACCAGGCTTGGTCGCGCGCCCGGACGGCATGTTCTCGCATGCGGGGATGAGCCCGACGACGTTGAGCTTCGGCTTGAGCTCCGCAATGGCACGCATGACACCCACGACCGAGGCCGCGCCGCACATGTCGTACTTCATGTGGTCCATGTCGGACGCCGGCTTGAGCGAGATGCCGCCGGTGTCGAACGTGATGCCCTTGCCGACCAGCACCAGGGGACGCTGCTTGCGCTGCGACTGGTCGTACTCCATGACGATGAAGCGCGGCTCGGCTTCGCTGCCGTTGGTGACGGACAGGAACGAGCCCATGCCGAGCTGCTCGATCGCCGGCCGCTCGAGCACCGTCACCTTGACCTCGGGAAACTCGCGGCCGAGCTCCTGCGCCCGCTCGGCGAGGTACGCGGGCGTGCAGACGTTCGCCGGCAGATTGCCGAGGTCGCGCGCGAGCTCCATGCCGTGCGAGATCGCGAGCCCCCGCGCAGCCGACGCCTCGCCGGCCGACAGATCCGAGCGCTGGGGCACGGAAAGCGTGAGCTTGCGCAGCGGCCGGCGCACTTCGGCCGGCGTGCTCTTCATCTGGTCGAACCGGTACACCGCATCCATCGCGACGACGACGGCGTGCTCGACACGCCATGCAACTTCCCGTCGCTTGACCTTTTCCTCGGTCAGGTAGAGGACGGCTTCGTAGGAGCCGGTTTCGTTGAGGAGCTTGACCGCGGAGCGGATGGCCTGGCGGAATTCCTTGTCGCGAAAGTCCCGCTCCTTGCCGAGCCCGATCAGCAGCACGCGGTCGGCCAGGGTGCCGCGCACGTTGTGCAGGAGCAGCGTGGCGCCCAGCTTGCCTTCCATGTCGCCGCGGCGAATGATTTCGCTGACGTAGCCATTGGAGGCGCGGTCGATCAGCTCGGCGGAGAGCGACAATTTGCGGTTGTCGAACACGCCCACCACGACGCAGGCACTCCGCTGCTTCTCTGGGCTGCCGCTTTTTATGGTAAATTCCATCGCGCTCCCCGCCTCGTTGTTCCGTCGTTTCCTTAGCGGAAACCGAACTGCCGCGCATTATCGGCAAAAGCGGCTCAAAAAGTCAAAACTTTCCCGTCGTCATGATTTTCCGGCGCAGCCTGGTCCGTGAGATGACGGCGACCGCAGTGGGATTGTTCATCATCCTGCTGGCGATCCTGTTCACCAACCTCGTCCTGCGGCTGCTGGCGCGCGCGGCGGGCGGGGCCGTGGCGCCCGAAGGCATCCTGGCGCTGCTCGGGTTCAACGCCCTCTTCTACTTCAACATCCTGCTGTCCGTCGCGCTCTTCATGACGGTGCTGCTGACGCTGTCGCGGTGGTATCGCGATAGCGAGATGATCGTGTGGTTCACCTCGGGGGTGTCGCTGGTCGCGTGGTTGCGCCCGATCCTCCTGTTTGCCGCCCCATTCCTGGCGGCCATCCTGGCCCTGTCGCTGTACCTGTCGCCCTGGGCGGAACAGCGCAAGCTCGAATACGAGCGCCAACTGGAATCGCGCGACGACATCTCGGTCATCACGCCCGGCCTGTTCCGCGAATTCCCGCGCGCCAACCTGGTCGTGTTCGTCGAGTCGATCAACCCGTTCGATCAGACGGTACGCAACGTGTTCCTGCACTCCGTGGAGGAAAAGCAGGATGCCACCACGGTGGCTGCGCGCGGGCGCCTCGAGACCATGCCCAACGGCGACCGGTTCATCGTGCTCGAGAACGGACGGCGCTACCAGGGAACGCCCGGCGCAGCCGATTTCCGCGTGGTCGAGTTCGAGCGCCTCGGCCGGCGCCTCGAGCCTGCGGAAGTGCGTGAAATTCCCGTGTCGACCAAATCCACCCCCACGGCTGCGCTCGTCGCGGTGGACGGCAAGGTCGAGCGCGCCGAGCTCTTCTGGCGCATCTCGGTGCCCATCTCCGCGCTCATGCTGGCACTCCTCGCGATCCCGCTGGCATACGTCAATCCGCGCATGGGCCGCTCGTTCAACCTCATCGCGGGGCTGTTCCTCTACATGCTCTACAGCAACTGCCTCAACATCGTGCAAAGCCTCATCGCGCAGGGCAAGCTCGATCTGTGGATGGGGCTGCTGCTGCCGCATCTCATCGCGCTGCTGGTCGTCATCGCGCTCTTCCGCCAGCAGGTTTCCGCCACCGGGTTCTTCCGGCGCGCACGCAGGCGGGCGCGACCCGCGCAAGCTTCGGCGTGAAGACGCTCCAGCGCTACATCGGCCGCGACGTGCTGTCGGCCACGCTGCTGATCTTCGCAGCGCTCATCATGCTGTTCGCGTTCTTCGACCTGATCCACGAGCTCGGCGACGTCGGCCGCAACGGCTACACCATCTCAGCGGCCCTGTTGTTCGTCACGCTCAACATCCCGTCGCGCCTCTACGAGCTGTTCCCGGTCGCCGCGCTGATCGGCACGCTGTTCGGCCTGGCACAGCTCGTCGCCAACTCCGAATACACCGTCATGCGCGCGTCCGGCATGTCGCTGCTCCAGGTGATCTGGGCCGTGCTGCGCGTGGGTCTGCCGCTTGCGCTCGCGACGTTCCTGGCTGGCGAATACGTCGCCCCTCCGGCCGAGCGGCTTGCCCAGACCGTGCGCTCGGCGAGCCAGGGCGGCGCGAGCCGCATCATCGCGCGCCAGTTCGCGTCGGGTTTCTGGTTCAAGCAGGACCTGACCTTCGTGAACGTGCGCACGGTGCTGGGGGACATGCGCCTGCTCGGCGTGCGCATCTACGAGTTCGATCGTGACTTGCGCCTGCACACCGTGCGTGTCGCCGAATCCGCCAATTACAACGCCAGCGCGGGCAGCTGGCGGCTCAACAAGGTACGCACGACGGAGATCGGCGCCACCGAGACGCACGTGAGCAGCGCGCCCACGCAGGATTGGGACACCGTGCTGCGGCCGTCGATCCTGTCGGTGTACCAGGTCGCTCCCGAACGGCTGGATCTCAACGCGCTCTACGACAACATCCGCGTGCTGGGCGCGAGCGCGCAAAAGACGTCGCGCTTCGAGATCGCGCTGTGGAACAAGGTCTTCTATCCCGCAGCGGTGCTCGTGATGATGATCCTCGCCCTGCCGTTCGCGCACTTCCAGCGCCGCCAGGGTGGCGTCGGCTTCCGTATCTTCGTGGGAACGATACTCGGCCTGTCGTTCTTCCTGTTGGGACGCACGTTTTCGCACCTCGGCGTGCTCAACGACTGGCCGCCGCTCTTCTCCGCCGTGTTTCCACTCGCCGTGTTCACCACGCTGGCGCTCGGCATGATGTGGTACATCGAGCGGCGCTGACCCTCGCGCGCTGCGCGTGACGCGCGCGCAACAAAAAACCCGCGCAGCCTCGCGCGGGTTTTTCGCAGGAACCGGTTGCGTTACGCTGCGGCCTGCTCGCCGGCAGCCACCACCAGCGCGACCTTGTTGTTGTCAGGTCCCTTCTGGCGAAACTGCACGGTGCCGTCGACCAACGCGAACAGCGTGTGGTCCTTGCCGAGGCCGACGTTGACGCCGGGATGGATTTGCGTGCCGCGTTGGCGGACGATGATTCCGCCTGCGCGGATCGCCTCGCCGCCGTAGACCTTGACGCCCAGCCGCTTGGCGTGCGAATCGCGGCCGTTGCGCGAGCTGCCGCCTGCTTTCTTGTGTGCCATGGTTCAGTGTTCCTCGTGCTTTGAGCTTTGTCAGCCGACGATGCTGTCGATCCGCAACTCGGTGTAGTTCTGGCGGTGACCCTGGTGCTTCTGGTAATGCTTGCGCCGCCGCATCTTGAAGATCTTGACCTTCTCGCCCCGTCCATGGCTCACCACCGTGGCCGTGACCGTTGCGCCGGCGACGACGGGCTGACCCAGGCGGACATTCTCGCCTTCGCCGACCATCAGCACCTGGTCGAGGACCACTTCCGCGCCGACGTCGGCCGGGAGTTGCTCGACCTTCAGTTTTTCGCCGGGGGCGACCTTGTATTGCTTGCCACCGGTTTTGACGACCGCGTACATGAATGGACTCCTGGAGTGAATCGGCGCAGCGGGGGCAAGAACCTCATGCGCTCGCACGCTGCGCTCGTTGCTCGCCGGTTCGGTGCCGCTTCGAGCGAGCGCCGAACCTACGTGCTACGGCTACGTGCTACGGGGAAAAGTCTTGAAGTATAACGTCTTTGTGGCCGGCCTGTCAAAGTTCGCATAAAATGATCCGTTGCGGCCGGCCCGCGCCCGGCACGCCGGGTGGCGCGGCACCGCCTTCTTTCCCGGCACCCCGTGACCCTCGAATTCCTCCAGCCGGCCATCGGTGCGGACATGCAGTCGGTCGACCGCGTGCTCCGTACGAGCCTCGCGTCGGACGTGGCGCTCATCCGCCAGGTCGCCGAGTACATCATCGCCGGCGGCGGCAAGCGCCTGCGCCCTGCCGTGCTGCTGCTTGCGGCAGGCGCCTGCGGCTATCGTGGCGATGCGCATCACACGCTTGCGGCGGTGATCGAGATGATCCACACGGCAACGCTGCTGCACGACGACGTGGTGGACGAGTCGTCGCTGCGGCGCGGCCATGCCACGGCCAACGCGGAGTTCGGCAACGCGGCGGCCGTGCTGGTGGGCGACTTCCTCTATTCGCGCGCATTCCAGCTCATGGTCGGGGTGGAGCGCATGCCCGTCCTGGCGATCATGGCGGATGCCACCAACGTCATCGCCGAAGGCGAGGTCATGCAGCTCATGCACGCCGGCGATGCAGCGCTCACCGAAACCGCGTATTTCGAGGTGATCCGGCGCAAGACGGCCAAGCTCTTCGAGGCCGCGGGCCGGATCGGTGCAGTGCTCGGTGGCGCGGATTCGCACCGCGAGGACGCGCTCGCCCAAT
>Ga0308173_10001691_pt1 | contig 11245 bp, 9 predicted proteins | sample PhyPR1_FD_203716 | JGI IMG/M metagenome (GOLD analysis project Ga0308173, IMG submission 203716) | Soil microbial communities from UC Gill Tract Community Farm, Albany, California, United States - DLSLS.P.R1 | ecosystem: Environmental > Terrestrial > Soil > Agricultural land | place: USA... | reverse complement strand
TAGTCGAGGCGCTGCCCGGCGGCTGCCAGCTTTTCGACGACGCGCACCGTCCCGTCCGTGGCGGCCCCTTCTTCATCCGAGGTGAGCAGAAATGCGATCGACCCCGCGTGATCGGGCCGGCGCTGCACGAAACGCTCGGTCGCAGTGACGAAGGCGGCCAGCGACGACTTCATGTCGGCTGCGCCTCGACCGTATAGATAGCCGTCGTGCACTGTCGGCTCGAAAGGGTCGCAGATCCACGAGTCCAGCGGGCCGGTCGGCACGACATCCGTGTGACCTGCGAAGCAGACGATGGGACGGTCGCTGCCGCGACGTGCCCAGAGATTGGTCACGCCATTGCTTACCAGCGGCTCGCAGCCGAAGCCGATCGCCTCGAGCCGCGCGCGGATCAGTGCCTGGCAGCCCGCATCGTCGGGGGTCGTGGACCGGCAGCGCATGAGCTCGCGGGCAAGAGCCAGCGTCGGCCCGTCCTTGTCACGTGCAGCGGCTGCCGCTGCAGCGCCGCCCCCCGCCGAAGACATCAGTGCGAGCGGTTCAGGAACTCGGGATCGATCTCGAGCTTGGCGAAGGACGCGGAGGGCTGTGCCTTGCGCTCGTCATCCGCTGCGAGATTGTCGACCCGGGATGTCGGCGCATTCTGATTCACCAGCCAGGCAAGATTGGTCGGCGAGTCCGACGCTGTGAGTGCTTCGTCGTACGACAACGCGCCATCCAGATAGAGGCGGCACAGCGCCTGCTCGAAGGTTTGCGACCCGGGATAGAGGCTTTGTTCCATTGCTTCCTTGATCTGCGTGATCTCGCCGTTCTTGATCAGCTCGGCGATAAGCGATGTGTTGAGCAGGATCTCGACCGCCGGCTGCTGCTCGCCATCCTTGTTGCGGACCAGCCGCTGCGAGATGATGGCTCGGAGTCCGATGGACAGATCGGACAGCAGGCCGGAGCGGGCATCGTAGGGGAACATGTTGATGATCCGCGACAGCGCATGGTAGCTGTTGTTGGCGTGCAGCGTCGACAGGCAGAGGTGGCCGGTGAGCGTGTGCACCAGGGCCTGCTGCATCGTCTCCCGGTCCCGCACTTCGCCGATCATGATCAGGTCGGGCGCTTCGCGCAGCGCATTCTGCAGCGCCTTGCCGTAAGCCTGCGTGTCGACGCCGATCTCGCGCTGGTTGACGATGGATTGCTTGTGCTCGAAGAGGTACTCGATCGGGTCCTCGAGGGTGAGGATATGACCCGACTTGTTGCTGTTGCGGTAATCGATCATGGCGGCGAGCGTCGTCGACTTGCCAGAGCCAGTGGCACCGGCAACCAGCACCAGCCCGCGCTTTTCCATCACCAGGTTCAGCAGCACCGGCGGCAGCTTCAGCTGTTCGAAGGAGGGGATGCTGCTGCGCACGTAGCGGATCACGAGCGACACCGTGCCGCGCTGCCGGAAGATGTTGATGCGGAAGTTGCCGACGGCGCGGTCGAGATAGGAAAGATTCATTTCCATCTCGCTCTCGAACTCGCGGGCCTGCTCCTTCGTCATCAGCTCATAGGCGATGCGGCGCACCGTGTCGACGTCCATCGGCTGCGTCGAAATCGGCGTGACGACGCCGCTCACCTTGAGATTGATGGGGGCGCCGCACGAGATAAACAGGTCGGAGGCCTGCTTATCGGCCATCAACTTGAACAATCGATCCAGGTACATGGCGAGCCAGCCTCTTCAGACCCTGGTGAACGTGGTCTCCAGGGGCGTCAGGGTGCCGCGGCCGGAGCTTGACAATGTCATGAATTGACAAGAATAACCAACAGGACGCAAAGTAACAACTGGTGCTTGCCCTGCGGAGTACAACTGTCCCGCGACAAGTACCCCCTTTTTCTCGAATATCCACATGCTGGCCATCATCGGTGGCAGCGGGCTCACCCGTCTGTCCACGCTTGCCGTCGCCCACCGCGAGGTGGTGCGTACGCCCTACGGAGCGCCGTCGTCTGCGCTCGTCTTCGGCCAGATCGCCGGCCGTGATGTTGTTTTTCTGGCACGCCATGGCCATGGCCACACGATTCCGCCGCACCGGGTCAATTACCGGGCCAATCTCTGGGCCCTCCATTCGCGCGGCGTCGACACCATCGTCGCGGTCGCCTCCGTGGGTGGCATCGCCGCGAGCTACGCCCCCGGTGACCTGATCCTGCCGCATCAACTCATCGACTACACCAGTGACCGCGAGGCGACCTTCTTCGACGGTGGCGACCAGAAGGTCGTGCACGTCGACTTCACCCATCCCTACACGCCGGGACTGCGCGCGCGCTGCCTGGCGGCGTCTCGCACGGCTCGCCTGCCTTTGCATGACGGTGGCGTCTACGGTGCGGTTTCAGGGCCGCGGCTCGAGACGGCTGCCGAAATCGACCGCATGGAACGCGACGGGGCCACCATGGTCGGAATGACGGGCATGCCGGAAGCGAGCCTGGCGCGCGAGCTCGGCATCTCCTACGCCGCGATCGCGGTGGTGGTGAATCACGCCGCCGGCCGAGGCGAGAGCTCTGAGATGGTGGCGATGACGCGCATCGTCGCCGTGCTCGATACCGCAATGGACCAGGTCAAGACTCTCATCGATCAGGTGGTACAGCAATGATTCATCCGATTCTGCGCATGGGCGATCCGCGCCTTTACGAGATTGCGCAGCCCGTCGCCGAGTTCGGCACACCGGCGCTGCGCACGCTCTTGTCCGACATGCGCGAGACCATGATCGACGCCCAGGGTGCAGGGCTGGCGGCGCCGCAGATCGGCGTCGGGCTGCGCGTCGTGATCTTCGGTTTCGAGCACAACGAACGCTACCCGGATGCCGATCCCGTCCCCTACACCGAGCTCATCAACCCGCAGCTGACAGCGCTCGACGATGCCATCGAGATCGGTTGGGAAGGCTGCCTCTCGGTGCCCGGGCTGCGCGGTCAGGTGCCGCGCTACACGCGCCTCCGCTATTCAGGCTTCGATCCGGAGGGGCGCGCGATCGAGCGCGAGGTGAGCGGCTTCCACGCGCGCGTGGTGCAGCACGAATGCGATCACCTGGACGGTGTGCTCTATCCGATGCGCATGGGCGACATGCGCAGCTTCGGCTTCACCGACGTGCTGTTCCCCGGCAGCGACGACCGGGACGATTAGGACCGAGGTCGACAGCGCAGAGCGGCGAGTCGGTGCAGCGATCGCGCCGGCGCGCTCCGGTCAACCCGCGCGCAGCTGTTCGTACAGTGCGGTCTCGAGCTTGAGCACCGCCGACGGATTGTTGTGCAGGCTCGCGCTGTCCAGCAGGAAGACGTCCTCTGCACGTTCCCCCAGCGTATTGATCTTCGCGCTGGTGACACTGATGTCCTTGCAGGCAAGGGTGTAGGCGATCTGCGCGAGCAGCGCAGGGCGGTCGCCGGCGACCACCTCCAGGATGTAGTGGGTGTCCTTGTCGTCGGGGAAGACACGCACTTCAGGTGACAGCGGGAAGTGCTTCAGGCGTCGGCTGATGCGTCCGCTTGCCGGCAGCTCGAGCGGATCCTGCCGCGCGAGTGCCTTCGAAAGCTCGAACTCGACGAACTGGATGGCCTCGCGAAAAGTGGCGTGAGGATTGGAGGGATCGTGCAGCGAGAAGGTATCGAGCGCATAACCGTGCTCGGTCGTGTGCACCTTGGCTTCCAGGATCGACAGCCGCGCCTTGCCGAAGAATCCGCAGATGCGGGCAAAGAGGCCTTTCTGATCGGGCAGGTAGATGAGGACCTGGAGCCCGGCGCCCGCGCGCGACAGACGCGCTTTCACCGCCGGCGTTTTCGCATCGGTGCGATAGTAGAGATGACGTGCGTGCCAGGCGATCTCATCGGCGGTGTGGCGCTGGAAATAAACGCTGTCGAGCTTGTTCCACAGCGCCCGCTCGGCGCCCGGAGGCACGGCGTACAGCCGGAGCTGGCGCGAAGCCTCGGCCTTGCGCGCTTCGAGGCTGTCCTTCAGCGAGTGTCCCTTGCTGCGCCCGGAAAGGCGCGCCTGGGCGGCGTGGTAGAGATCCTCGAGCAGCTTCGCCTTCCACGCGTTCCACACTCGCGGGCTGGTGCCGCGGATGTCGGCCACCGTGAGCAGATAAAGCGCCGCCAACCAGCGTTCATTCCTGACCCTGGCCGCGAATGCGGCGACCACTTCGGGATCGGTGATGTCCTGCTTCTGCGCTGTCGCGGACATCATGAGGTGCTGCTCGACGAGCCAGCTGACGAGCTCGGTGTCGGCGGGTGCGAGCTTGTGGGCGCGACAGAAGCGCAGCGCATCGTTGCGCCCGAGCAGCGAATGATCGCCGCCCCGGCCCTTGGCGATGTCGTGAAACAGGCCGGCGACATAGAGCACTTCAGGCCGCACGAAATCGGTGATGAGGCGCGAGCAGAGCGGGTATTCGTGCGCGTGCTGGGCCTCCGTGAAGCGACGCAGGTTGCGCACCACCATCAGGATGTGCTCGTCGACGGTGTACACGTGAAAGAGGTCGTGCTGCATCTGGCCGACGATGCGTCCGAATGCAGGCAGGTAGCGGGCGAGGATCCCGTACTGGTTCATGCGCCGCAGCTCGTGCGTCACGCCGCGCGGCTGGCGCAGGATGGCCATGAAGCATTCGCGGTTCGCCGGGTCGGCACGGAACGCAATGTCGACACGTTCCCGATTGCTCCACAAGGAGCGGAGCAGGCGCGCGGACATGCCCTTGAGCTCGGGATGGCGCTGCAGGGTGAGAAAGCTTTCGAGTATCGCAGCCGGCCGGCGGCTGAAGACTTCCTCGTCGACGAGATCGAGCAGCTCGTCGGCGGCCTGGAAGTCGGCGTTGATCGCACGTACCTTGCTGTGCGCCGGGAACAGGCGCAGCCGCAGGTTCTGCAGCAGGATGATGTTGAGCTGGCGTATCGACTTCGCCGCGCGGTAATAGCGCTGCATGAGCTGCTCGGACGCACGTCGATGCGGGGTGTCGTGCAGTCCGAGGTCCTGCGCGAGCGCGGTCTGCACGTCGAACACCAAGCGGTCCTCGCGCCGGCCGGTAAGATAGTGTAGACGCACCCGGAGCTCTTCCAGGAGGTCCTGCTGGCGCGCGATCTCGCGTGCTTCCGCGGGTGTGATGAACCCGCCTTCGGCGAGCTCGCGCCATGAGCGGCCGAGATGCGCGGCCCGCGCAATCCAGAGGATGGTCTGCAGGTCGCGCAAGCCGCCGGGGCTTTCCTTCAGATTGGGCTCGAGGTTGTAGGCGGTGTCCTGGAAGCGCCGGTGGCGCTGCTCCTGCTCGAAGATCTTCGCCTCGTAGAATGCGCGGACGTCCAGCGTCTGCTCGATGCGCTCGGCAAATGCGCGGTACAGGGAGCGGGAGCCGGTCAGGAGACGGTGCTCGAGCAGCGCCGTGCGGATGGTCACGTCACCTGCCAGCTCGCTCTCGCACTCCTCGATGGTGCGGACGCTGTGGCCGACCTCCAGGCCGGTGTCCCACAGCATGCCGATGTAGCGCTCGATGGCGGCGGCCGCATTCGGGTCGGTGTCGAGGGCCCGGGGCAGCAGGATCAGCACGTCGACGTCGGAGTGTGGAAACAGACGTCCGCGTCCGTAGCCGCCGACGGCGACCAGGCACAGCCCCGGCGGTACGCCGGCATCGGTCCACAAGCCGCCCACGACCGTGTCGACGAGGCGGGCGTGCTCCTTGACCAGGCGCCGAGCCACCGGATCTGCAACGAAGGACGCCTGCAAGGCTTCGCGCCCCAGGCGCAGGTAACCCCGCCAGCGCTGCGCGCTTGCGACGCTTGCCGCCTGCAGCTCTGACGCGGGCGTGGCCACGGCGTGTGTCAGGCCGGAGCGGGTGGTGGCGGCGGTGTTCCGCTCGAGTGGGTCAATACCTCGTAGCCGTCATCGGTGACGACGACGGTGTGCTCCCATTGCGCCGAAAGGCTGTGATCCGCGGTCACCACTGTCCAGCCGTCGGCAAGGCACCGAATACCCGCGCGACCCGCGTTGATCATGGGCTCGATGGTGAAGACCATGCCAGGCTGCAGTGTCAGGCCCGACCCGGGACGCCCGTAGTGGAGGACCTGCGGTTCCTCGTGAAACTGGCGCCCGATGCCATGACCGCAGAATTCGCGCACCACCGAGAAGCCGTTACCCTCGGCGTGCCGCTGAATGGTGTTGCCGATGTCGCCGAGTCGCGCCCCCGGCCGCACCGCGCGGATGCCGCGCCACATCGCTTCGTAGGTGGTCTCGCAGAGGCGGCGCGCCTGGATGGGCGGCGGCCCGACGTAGAACATGCGGCTGGTATCGCCGTGGAAGCCGTCCTTGATGACGGTCACGTCGATGTTGATGATGTCGCCGGGCTTCAGCTTCTTGTCGCCTGGAATGCCATGACAGACGACATGGTTCACGGACGTGCAGACCGACGCCGGGAATGGCTGGTAACCCGGCGGGGCATAGTTCAGCGGCGCGGGGACCGTGTCCTGCACCGACACCATGTACTCGTGGCACAGGCGATTGAGCTCCGCGGTGGTGACCCCCGGCACGACGTAGGGACCGATGTAGTCGAGCACCTCGGCCGCCAGTTTTCCGGCCACCCGCATCTTCTCGACATCTTCGGGCGTCTTCAGCGATACAGACATTGGGATCCAGTATTCATGGCTTGCCGCGGCGCCAGCTTCACTAGATTCGCAGCAGCTCGTTGATGCTCGTCTTCGAACGCGTCTTCGCGTCGACCTGCTTCACGATCACGGCGCAGTAAAGCTGGCACTTGCCCTCGGCGGAGGGCAGGCTTCCGGCCACCACGACGGCACCGGCAGGAACTTTGCCATAGCTGACCACCCCCGTCGCGCGATCGTAGATCTTGGTGCTCTGGCCGATGAAGACACCCATGCCGAGCACTGCGTTCTCCTCCACGATCACGCCTTCGACCACTTCCGATCGAGCGCCGATGAAGCAGTTGTCTTCAATGATAGTGGGGTTGGCCTGCAGCGGTTCCAAGACCCCTCCGATGCCGACGCCGCCCGACAGATGCACGTTGCGGCCGATCTGTGCACACGAGCCGACGGTGGCCCAGGTGTCGACCATGGTGCCATCGTCGACGTAGGCGCCGACGTTCACGTACGAGGGCATCAGCACGACGTTGCGGCCGATGTAGGCACCGCGGCGGGCCACCGCGGGTGGCACGACTCGGAAGCCGCCCGACTCGAAATCAGGCGCCGCGTAGGCGCCGAACTTCGTCGGCACCTTGTCGAAGAAGCGCATGCCATCGCTGCCGACCAGGGCGTTGTCCGCAAGCCGGAACGAGAGCAGCACCGCTTTCTTCAGCCACTGATGGGTGATCCAGCCGTCGCCGGTTTTCTCGGCAACCCGCAGTGTTCCGGCATCGAGGGCGGCGATCGCCTCGGCAACGGCGTCGCGGATGTCGGCGGGGGCCGCGCTGGGAGAAAGCTCTGCACGCCGCTCCCATGCGGCTTCGATGATCGATTGCACCCTGTCTCGCTTCTCTGGAAAGCGGGCATTTTACCGGAGCACCGCCGCCAGGGCGGCCGACGCGAACGGGAGCCCGGCCAACGAACATCGCGCGGGGACCCATCCGGCGCCCGGCGCGAGACGGACCGGCGGTCGAGCTACATCGCCTTGAACAGGTGGGCGAAGCTGCGGCTCACCGTCAACTGCTCGGGACGGTTCTTGAGCACGATCAGCGGCTGGTCGCGATAGTCGCGTTCGACTCGCGCAATGGTGCGCAGGTTGACGATGGTTGCCCTGTGCACCTGCCAGAAGAATTCCGGGTCGAGCTGGTCGAAGAGCTCCTTGATCGACACCTTGATGAGCGCGTCGCCATCGTTGGTGACCACCTTGGTGTACTTGTCCTGCGACTGGAAGTAGCACACGTCCTCGACGGCGATGAGGCGCATCGACGGACCCAGCGACGCCTTGATCCAGCGCAGCGGCCCGCGTTCGTCGCGATCGCCGAGCTGGCGCAGCACCGTGCCAAGCGGAGCAGGCGGATGAGGCAGTCGGTCCTTGAGACGTTGCACGAGCTTCCGCAGCCTGTCGGCAGTCACCGGCTTGAGGATGTAGTCGACTGCACCCTGCTCGAAGGCGGCGATCGCGTATTCGTCGTAGGCCGTCACGAATACGACGTGGCATCGAGCGCCGACGGCCTGCGCCACAGCGAGCCCGTCCGTAACCGGCATGCGTATGTCGAGGAACATGATGTCGGCACTGTGCTGCGCCTGCAGCGCAAGCGCCTCCGCGCCGTTCTCGGCCTCGGCCACGATCTTCAGTTCGGGCCATGCCTCTGCGAGCCGTGTCCTGAGCTGGGCGCGCAGCATCGCTTCGTCTTCCGCGAGCAGCGCGGTGGGTGCGGCGGGCATGAGGCTCACGCGGGATGAGGGCAGTCGGGAGTCACGCTGCCTACCTGACTCGGCGCGTCATAGGGAATCTCCACCGTTGCCGTGACGCCGCTGCCAGGATTCTGCTCGAGGGCAAAGCGCGCTGCATCGCCATAGAGAGCCTTCAGCCGATCGCGAAGGTTGGAGAGCCCGATGCCGCTGCCCGGCTGCGCCGCCAGGCCTTGTCCGGTATCGCTGACGCTCAGTACCAGGCGATCACCGGAGCGACGCACCTGCAGGCTCACTTCACCACCTTCGGCCTTCGGCTCGAGGCCGTGCTTGATGGCATTCTCGACCAGCGACATCAGCATCATCGGCGGAAAGGAGTGATCGCGAAGCTCAGGCTGCACGTCGACGCTGAAGCGCAGCCGGCGACCCATGCGCATCTGCATGATGGACAGGTAAGCCTGCGCGAGATCGATCTCCTGGCCGACGCTTGCGCCGTCCGAGCGCAGCTGCGGGAGCGCGGCGCGCAGATACGAAAGCAGATGGTCCAGCATCAGCCCGGCCTTGGGCGGATCGGTCTCGATCAGGAACTGGACCGAGGCGAGCGTGTTGAACAGGAAGTGCGGCTCGACCTGTGCCTGCATGAGCTTCAGCTCGGCTTGCAGTGCGTGCCTGGCGAGCAGCGAGCTGTCGGCTTCGGCACGCAGCAGCTGCGCCTGGCCGCGCGCCTCCCGGAACTTGACCAGGAAGAAGACGCTGACCGCCAGACCATTGGTGAAACCGCTGAAAGCCGTCCACGCAAAGCGCCCCGAATGCTCTTTCATCTCGGCGACGGAATAGTCCTTGATCATCACCAGCAGGATGAAGCCCACGGCCGTGCCGGCGGCCACCGCCAGCACCAGACGCAGCAGCGGCCTGCGGCTCTCCCACGGTGACGCTGCATTGACTGCGTAGGCGATGGCCAGCCCGAAGCATTGGGCGGTGATCAGCGGATGCCAGAACGGGCGCGTATCCTCGATCCAGAGGATGGCCGCGAAGCCCGTGTTGATGGCGAGTATGAGCGCGACGCTTTGCCACGAGGCCTGGCTCAGGCCCGCGGCAGCGGGAACCCACCAACGCCGGACACGGACGAAGGACGCCATCCTGCGGATTGTAATGCGCGCGGGGCCGCGGCTCGCGTGTGCCGACCAGCCGCATCACGCAGCGACGAAGTGCGTCCCGCGTGAACGGGATGTCAGCTCAGGCGGTGACGCTCGCGAATTCAAGGATGCGGTCGACGGCCTCTGCGCAATCCGCGAGCGATGCAACAAGGGCCATGCGCACGAAGCCGGTGCCGGGATTTCCCGTGGGCGTATCGCGCGCGAAGAAGCTGCCGGGAAGCACCTTCACCGCGTACTGTTCGTGGAGGCGGCGCGCGAACTCCGCATCCGAACCCGGAACCCGCGTCCAGAAATAAAACGCCGCTTCCGGCATCGTCGTGGGCAGGACGGCGTTCAAGCGCGGGTGCAGCAGCTTGAATTTCTGCGCGTACAGGGCACGGTTGGCGCGAACGTGCTCCTCATCGTTCCACGCTGCCGTGCTCGCCGTGGCGACGCTCGGCGACATCGCTGACCCGTGGTAGGTGCGGTAGCGCAGGAATGCACGAATCAGGTCGGCGTCGCCGGCGACGTAGCCGGATCGCAGGCCCGGCGCGTTCGATCGCTTCGAAAGGCTGCCGAAAGTCATCAGGCGGCGATAGTCGTTCCGGCCGAGCGCCTTTGCGGCGGCAAGCGCGCCCAGCGGAGGGCGTGTCTCGTCGAAGTAGATCTCGGAATAGCATTCGTCGGCGGCGATCACGAAGCCGTGGCGGTCCGAGAGCGCGAACAATCGTGCCCATTCGTCTTCGCGCATGACGCGGCCCGTCGGATTGTCGGGTGAGCACACGTAGACAAGCTGGGTCTTCGCCCAGGTCGCCGGTGCAATCGCGTCCCAGTCCGGCGCGAAGCCGTTCGCGGCAACGCTGTTCACGTACTGCGGCTGTGCGCCGGCGAGCAGGGCTGCGCCTTCGTAGATCTGATAGAAGGGATTCGGCATCAGCACCGTCGCGCCCGCGACGCTGCGATCGACAACCACCTGAGCAAAGGCGAACAGGGCTTCGCGGCTCCCGAGCACGGGAAGAACCTGGGTCGCAGCGTCGAGCTGCAGCAGCGAATGGCGGCGACGCAGCCAGTTTGCGATGGCCTCGCGCAACCCGATCGCACCGGCCGTTGTGGGATAATGGGCGACTTCGCCCGCAGCATTTCGCAGCGCATCGAGGACGATCGGCGGAGTTGCATGCTTCGGTTCGCCGATCGAAAGATCGATGGCTCGAAGCCCTGCGCCAGCGCTCGTGGGACCCGATGCAGCGAGCAGCGCACGCAGGCGTTCGAAGGGATAGGGCTTCAGCAGTTGCAGTTCAGGCGCGAGCCGGGCTTCAGAGTCGGGTGTCAAGTGAGCGAGCCTCGCTGACTGGCTGAAGTGTTGAACGGACGTCGATTATACCGGGAGGGTCGTGCAGAGAGAGCGCACGTCAGCCGCAGTCGCTTCTGTCTCGAACCATCCTGTCGCGATTCGCGCGGCGCGCGCCGCTGCGACGATCGCGGCCCTCGTGTTCCTCGCACTGGTGCTTGCCTTCTGGGCATGGCGCTGGTTCGGTCCCGTTGCTGCGCCCGTTCCGCCTTCGACACCCATTCCCGACACGCAGTGGGTGAGCCGCATCAACAACTCTCATCTGTTCGGCCAGTCCGAGAGCGCGCAAAAGAACACTGCGCCTCTCGCAGCACCCACGGATGCGCACCTGCTCGGGACGTTCTCCGAGCCCGGGGGCAGGGGCTACGCGCTGTTTCGTCTTCCCAGCGGGTCCCGGCTCATCGCCGTCGGTCAAAGCCTGCCCGATGGGAGCGTGCTGGAAGCC
>Ga0308173_10001690_pt1 | contig 11248 bp, 9 predicted proteins | sample PhyPR1_FD_203716 | JGI IMG/M metagenome (GOLD analysis project Ga0308173, IMG submission 203716) | Soil microbial communities from UC Gill Tract Community Farm, Albany, California, United States - DLSLS.P.R1 | ecosystem: Environmental > Terrestrial > Soil > Agricultural land | place: USA... | reverse complement strand
GAGACGGCGAGCTCCGGCCAGCCGGTGCCCGGGTCGCCGGGATCCGGAAGCCTCGGCGTGCTGCAGTCGGGTGCGGTCGAGGAGTCGAACGTGGACCTCACCGCGGAGCTGGTCGACATGATCACGGCGCAGCGCGTCTACCAGGCGAATGCGCAGACCATCAAGACGCAGGACCAGGTGCTCAACACGCTCGTCAACCTGCGCTAGTCGAACTGCGACAAAGCGCTGACGACGGGCAAGACGGCGCCGACTGACGCATCCCGTTCAAACTCCTTTTTCACCCAAGAGCTCCCATTTGGACCGATTGATCTACCTCGCGATGACCGGCGCGCAGCAGTTGCTGCAGCAGCAGGCCGTCACGGCGCACAACCTGGCCAACGCGGGCACCACGGGATTCAAGGCCGAGACGGCCGCGTTTCGCGTGGCGCCGGTCGAAGGTCCGGGGCTGCCCACGCGCGCCTACGCGCTCGACTCCACGACCGGCGCCGACCTGTCGCCGGGAACCGTGCAGGCGACCGGACGCGATCTGGACGTGGCGATCGAAGGCCCCGGATTCTTCACGGTCGAGGCGAAGGACGGCACGGAAGCCTATACGCGCGCCGGCAGCTTCGACGTGTCACCCGATGGCGAGCTCATGACGCGCACGGGGCTGACCGTGCTTGGCGAAGGCGGTCCGATCACGGTGCCGCCCGACACCAAGATCACGGTCGGACGCGACGGGACGATCTCGGGAACGACGTACGGCCAGTCCGCGACCGTGAACGTGCTCGGACGGCTCAAGCTCGTCAATCCGGCCGCACCGGATGTCGCCAAAGGCGGCGATGGCCTGTTCCGCATGCGCAACGGCCAGCCGGCGGATGCCGACGAAGCCGTCACGGTCACCGCCGGCGCGCTCGAGGGCAGCAACGTGAACCCCGTGTCGGCCATGGTCGACATGATCACCCTCGCGCGCAACTTCGAGATGCAGATGAAGCTGCTGCAGAACGCCGACGGCAACGAGCAGCGCGCCAACACGCTGCTCGGGCCCACCAACGGGTAAGCCGCGGCGCTCGCCCAAGTCCCCAAGGAAACGCCATGATCCGCTCGCTGTTCATCGCCAAGACCGGTCTCGACGCGCAGCAGACGCAGCTCGACATCGTGTCCAACAACCTCGCCAACGTCGGCACCGCGGGCTTCAAGAAGTCGCGCGCCGTGTTCGAGGACCTCGTCTACCAGACGCTGCGCCAGCCAGGCGCGCAGTCGACCCAGCAGACGCAGCTGCCCACCGGGCTGCAAATCGGCACCGGCGTGCGGCCCGTGGCGAGCGAGCGCATCTTCACGCAGGGCAACCTCACGCAGACGGGCAACCAGCTCGACGTGGCGATCAACGGCCAGGGCTTCCTGCAGGTGTCGCTGCCCGACGGCACGACGGCGTACACGCGCGATGGCTCGCTGCACCAGGACAGCCAGGGCCAGATCGTGACCTCCAGCGGCTACCCGCTGTCCCCCGCCATCACCATTCCGTCCAACGCCCAGACGGTCACGATCGGCACCGACGGCACGCTGACCATCACGCAGCAGGGCCAGGCGGCGGCGACGCAGATCGGCACGATCCAGCTTGCCAACTTCATCAATCCGTCCGGTCTCGAGTCGAAGGGCGAGAACCTGTATGTCGAGACGGCAGCGTCCGGCACGCCCACCACCAACACGCCGGGCAGCAACGGCCTCGGCACGCTGCGGCAGGGCTACGTCGAGACATCCAACGTGAATGTCGTGGAGGAGCTGGTCAACATGATCCAGACCCAGCGCGCCTACGAGATCAACTCGAAGGCGATCCAGACCTCCGACCAGATGCTGCAGCGGCTCACCCAGCTCTGATGCGAACCGCCATCATGACGCTTCACCCTGCGGGCCGCGTGCTCGTGGCAGCGCTTGCGCTGGGCGCGCTCGGCGGCTGCGCGCCCGACGCCATGCGCCGGGTCGAGGTCGTGCAGCCCATGAGCGTGCGACCGGTCGCGCCGCAGGCCATTCCGGCGCATGCGAACGCCGGCGCGATCTACCAGCCGGCGACCTATCGTCCGCTGCTCGAGGACCATCGCGCGCGCAACATCGGCGATGTGATCACGATCAACATCAACGAGAAGGTGAGCGCGAGCAAGACCGCGAGCTCCACCGCCAACCGCGAGGGATCGATGGACTTCGTGGTGCCCGATGCGCAGATCGGCGGCAAGGGCATCAAGGGCGGCAGCCTGTCCGCCAAATCGAAGAACGACTTCGAGGGCAAGGGCGACTCCGCCGCGAACAACGTGTTCACGGGCCAGATCACGGTGACGGTCATCGACGTGCTGCCAAACGGCAACCTCGTCGTCGCGGGTGAAAAGCAGATCGGCATCAACCAGGGCTCGGAATTCGTGCGGCTTTCCGGCGTGGTCGACCCGCGCTACATCCTCGCGGGCAACCTCGTGTCCTCGACGCAGGTCGCGGACGCCCGGCTCGAATATCGCGGCGCGGGCTACATCAACGAGGCGCAGACGCTGGGCTGGCTCTCGCGCATCTTCATGACGGTGATGCCGTTCTGACGCCGAAGAATCCGATGCCCAGAATGACGACACTCATCGCGCAGACGCTGCGCGACCGCGCCGCGCTCATGCTCGCCGCCGTGCTCGTGACGTTCCTATGCTGGCTGACGCCCGCGGAGGCCGAGCGGCTGAAGGACATCGCGAACGTGGCGGGCGTGCGCACCAACGCGCTCATCGGCTACGGGCTCGTCGTGGGGCTCGACGGCACCGGCGACCAGACCACGCAGACCCCGTTCACCGTGCAGAGCATCCAGTCGATGCTCTCGCAGCTGGGCGTCAACCTGCCGACCGGCGGGAGCAACCTGCAGCTCAAGAACGTCGCCGCAGTGATGGTGACGGCGCAGCTGCCTCCATTCGCGCAACCCGGACAGGTGCTCGACGTCACCGTTTCGTCGCTCGGCAACGCGAAGAGCCTGCGGGGCGGCACGCTGGTCATGACCCCGCTGAAGGGTCCCGACGGCCAGGTCTACGCGATGGCACAGGGCAACGTCGCCGTGGGCGGCGCCGGCGCATCCGCGGGTGGCAGCAAGACGCAGATCAACTCGCTCAACGCAGGGCGCGTGCCGGCCGGCGCGACCGTCGAGCGCGCGGTGCCGGCAGCCGTCGGCGAAGCCGGGTTCCTGATGCTCGAGCTGCACGACACCGACTTCAGCATCGCACGGCAGGTAGTTGACTCCGTCAACAAACGCTTCGGCGACGGCTTCGCCGATGCCGTGGACGGACGCACGATTCGCGTCCGCGCACCGGCCGGGCCGAGCGCGCGCGTGGCATTCCTGTCGGAGCTCGAGGGCCTGTCGGTCGAAGGATCGGTTGCCGCTGCGAAGGTCATCATCAATGCACGCACGGGCTCGATCGTGATGAACCAGGCGGTCACGCTCGAGGCGTGCGCGGTCGCGCACGGCAACCTCACGGTCACGATCCAGAGCGATCCGGTGATCAGCCAGCCCGCGCCGTTCTCGAACGGCCAGACGGTGGCGACGGAGCGCGCGACCATCGACGTCAAGCAGGACAAGGGCCAGATCAATGCGTTGCCCGCGGGCGCCAAGCTCACGGACGTCGTGCGCGCGCTCAATTCGCTCGGCGCGACGCCGCAGGACCTGCTCGCCATCCTGCAGGCGATGAAATCGGCCGGCGCGTTGCGCGCCGAGATCGAGGTCATCTGACATGGGCCGCGTGCTCGCCGAGCGGCCGCGCACCGGCGCCCGCGGCTCGTGAAGCCGCCGGTGACGGCGGGCGACATGGCGGCGCCGCTCGCGCTCGACGCGGGCGCGTTGTCCGCGCTGCGCACGCAGGCCAAGGCGTCGCCCAAAGCCGCACTGAGCGCGGCGGCGACCCAGTTCGAAGCGCTGTTCGTGCAGATGCTGCTGAAGAGCATGCGCGACGCGCTGCCGCAGGACGGCCTGATGACGAGCGACACGTCGAAGACCTACCAGGCGATGTTCGACCAGCAGATCGCCCAGCAGATGAGCAAGAAGGGCATTGGCCTGCGGCAGATCCTCGAACGCCAGCTGGCGCCGGCCGTGCAGGGCGCCGACGCGGGCAACGCAGCGGGCCAGGCCGCCGACGTGAGCACGCCGGCCGCAGCGGCGGCGCCGGCGCATGGCGCGCTTGCCCGTGCCACCGCTGCACGGCGTTCAACGGAGCCGGCTGCGACGCTGGCCAACGTGCACGCGGCGAACGCTGCGAACCACAAGATCGCCAGCGCGGCCGACACGACAAGTGCGAGCGCGGCGGCGGACCCCACGGCAACGAGCCGCGTCCCCGCCAACGTGAAGGCCTTCATCGAAAGGATGCGTCCCCATGCCGAGGCCGCGGCGAAAGTCGTGGGCGTTCCGGCGGATTTGTTGCTCGCGCAAGCGGGGCTCGAGACGGGTTGGGGCAAGAGCCAGCCGAAGACCGCCGACGGTGCGGCAAGCCACAACCTGTTCGGCCTGAAGGCGGGCCGCGCGTGGAACGGCGCCACCGCGGTCGCTTCGACGACCGAATACGTGGCCGGCGCCCTTGTGCGCACGGTCGACCGGTTCCGCTCGTACGGCTCGTACACCGAAGCGTTCCAGGACTTCGGCCGGCTCATCACGGGCAGCGGCCGCTATGCCAAGGCGGTCGCGAGCACCGACGACCCGGTGACGTACGCGACCCAGCTCCAGCGCGGGGGCTACGCCACCGACCCGCACTATGCCGACAAGCTCATTCGCGCCATCCGGCTGGTCGCAGGGCAGGGCGGCACCGCGGGCGCTCCTGCTCAAGTTATGGCCGGCGGCGCCGTTAACCGCTCTGACGAGGCCGCGGGCTGACGGCACGCGCGACACACATGGGCAACGGCATCTACGGGATCGGATTGAGCGGGCTCGCGGCAGCGCAGGCGGGTTTGCTCACGGCCGGCCACAACATCAGCAACGTCAACACCCCGGGCTACTCGCGCCAGCAGATCCTGCTCGGCACGAGCTCGCCGCAATTCACCGGCGCAGGCTTCATCGGGACCGGCGTCAGCGTGCAGTCGGTGCGCCGCGTCTACAACGACTTCCTCGGTGCGCAGACGACGCGCGCCACCGCGGGCGCGAGCCATCTCGACACCTATGCGAACGAGCTCGGCAAGCTCGACAACCTGTTCGGCGATCCCGCGACCGGCCTTGGGCCGGCGCTCTCGGATTTCTTCGGCGCGGTCAACACCGTCGCGCAGCGGCCCTCCGACATCGCGGCACGGCAGTCGCTGCTGTCGAGCGGGCAGGCGCTCGTCTCACGGTTGCGCCAGCAGCAGGAGCAGCTCGAAGGCCTGCGCGCCGCCAACAACGCGCAACTGAAGAGCTCGGTGGCGACCGTCAACGGCATCGCCTCGCAGATCGCCGACCTCAACCACAAGATCGCGATCGCCTCGGCGGCCAATGCGACGCAGCCGCCAAACGATCTGCTCGACCAGCGCGACCAGCTCGTGACGCAGCTCAACCAGCAGATCGGCGCCACCGCCGTTGCGCAGTCGGACGGCAGCTACAACGTGTTCCTCAGCAACGGCCAGGGGCTGGTCATCGGCCAGACCGCGGGCGCGCTGATCTCGCAGCCGGATCCGGACGATCCACAGAATCTCGAAGTGGGCTTGCAGACGGGAGCATCGGTGCTGCGGTTCACGGCGGCGACGCTCTCCGGCGGCGCGCTCGGCGGCCTCCTCGCGTATCGCGACGGCCCGCTCACCAACGCGGAGAACGCGCTCGGCCGCATTGCGGTGAATCTCGCGTCGGCGTTCAACGACCAGCACAAGCTCGGCCTCGACCTCAAGGGCAACTTCGGCGGCAACTTCTTCAACGTGCCGACGCCCGTCGTCACGAACGCCACCACGAACACCGGTGGCGCCACGGTGAGCGCACAGATCCAGTCGGCGGGGGCGCTGCAAGCCTCCGACTATCGCCTGGCCTACGATGGCGCCAACTACACGGTGACGCGACTGTCCGACGGCAACGTGCAGACGTTCGCGTCCCTGCCGCAGACGGTCGACGGCGTCACCATCGCGATCTCCGGCGCAGCCGCCGCGGGCGACCGCTTCCTGATCCAGCCGGTGCATTTCGCGGCGTCCAGCGTGAGCGTCGCGATCACCGACCCGGCCCGGATTGCGGCAGCCGGGCCCGTGCTCACGTCGGCAACCGCAGCGAACCTCGGCAACGCGACGATCGGATCCGCATCGGTCGACGCAACGTACCCCGGCGCGCCGCTCACCGGCCCGATCACGCTGACCTATAGCGCCGGCACGGCCACCTTCACTGGATTCCCGCCCACGCTGCCGGTCACGGTCACCGTCGGCACGACGTCGACGACCTACGCACCCGGCGTGCCCGTCCCGTACACCGCCGGCGCGACGATCGCGTTTGGCGGCCTGTCGTTCACGCTGTCGGGCGCGCCGGCCAACGGCGACACCTTCACCGTCGGACCGAACGTCGCGGGCAGCGGGGACAACCGCAACGCGCAGCTCCTGGCCAAGCTCGCCACGCAGAAGATCGTCGGCGGCGGCAGCGCGAGCTTTGCCGACGCCTATGGCGAGCTCGTCGCGGACGTCGGCAACCAGACGAGCGAGGCGCAGGTCGAAGGCACCGCGCAGGCGGCGCTGCTGACCCAGACGCAGGAGGCGCAGCAGCAGGTGTCCGGCGTGAATCTCGACGAGGAAGCAGCCGCCCTGCAGAAGTACCAGCAGGCCTACCAGGCGTCGGCCAAGGTGCTCGCGATCGCGGGCACGCTGTTCGACGCCATCCTCAACATCAGCGCGTCATCGGGTTGACCATGCGCATCAGCACCGCACAATTCTACGAGCGCGGCATCGCGGGCATCGAGCAGCAGCAGTCGTCGCTGTCGCGGACGCAGCAGCAGATCGCGCTCGGCAAGCGCATCCTCACGCCGGCGGACGATCCGGTCGGCGCCGCGCAATCGCTCGCCCTCAACCAGGCGAAGGACCGCGTCGGCCAGTACAGCGCCAACATCAGCGCGGCGCAGGACTCGCTCGGGCAGGACGACTCGGTGCTCTCCCAGATCGGCGACGTGCTGCAGACGCTGCACACGCTCACCATCCAGGCCGGCAACAGCGGACTCAACGACGCGGATCGCGCGAGCCTCGCGAATGACGCGGCCGGCAATCTCCAGCAGCTCCTCGGGCTCGTGAACAGCCAGGACGGCAACGGCAATTACATCTTCAGCGGCTTCGCCTCGGCAACCCAGCCGTTCGTCACTTCGCCTTCGGGTGCCATCGTCTACAACGGCGACCAGGGCGTGCGCACGCTCGACGTCTCGGCCAGCCGCACGGTGCCGATCGCGACCAACGGCTCGGCGGCGTTCGAGCAGATCCGCAACGGCAACGGCGCGTTCGTGACGAGCGCTGCAAGCGGCAACACCGGCACCGGGGTGGTCAACGCGGGCAACGTCGTCGATCCGTCGCTCTTGCCGGGTGACAGCTACCAGGTCAAGTTCAACGTGGTGGCCGGCGTGACGACGTACGACGTGTTCGACGTGACGACTGCCACCACCGTGTCGGCAGGCAACGCGTATACGAGCGGGGGCAGCATCACGGTGGCCGGCATGCAGGTCGCGGTGAGCGGCGCGCCGGCGAGCGGGGACACGTTCGGCCTTGCGCCGAGCGGCGCCCAGAGCATCTTCACGACCGTGCAGAACCTCATTGCGACGCTCAGGAAGCCGGCCGGCACCGCGGCCGGCAACGCCGCGCTGCAGAACGGGCTCAATGCGTCGCTGGCGGACATCAACCAGGCGCTCGACCACGTGCTCACCGTGCGCGCCGATGGCGGCGCGACGCTGCGCGAGCTGGACACGCTGTCGAGCGGCAATGCCGACCAGAGCCAGCAATACGACCAGACGCTCTCGCGCCTGAACGACCTCGACTACAACCAGGCCTTGTCCGACTTCGCACGCCAGCAGGTCTCGCTGCAGGCCGCCCAGAAATCCTTCGCGCAGGTGACCTCACTGTCCTTGTTCGACTACCTCTGACACCGGCATGGCCGCACCCGGCGATGCTGCGCCGGGCGGCCGAAGGCGCGGCGAATGGCGTTTGCTCCGAACAACATCGAACTCATGCAAACGAGCCCATCCACCATCGCACGCGAGGCGCTGCGCCAGCTCGCCACGCGCAAGCTGCCGCCGACGCCTGACAACTATTCGCGCGTCTATCACGAGATCGCGAGCCCGAACGCGCGCCACGACGGCATCACGCCCGCGTGGGGCCCGCTGATCCACGAGCTCGTCACGTTGTGGGACGGGCGCCAGCCGGGGCTCACGCAGGCGCGCAAGCGCGAATCGCTCGAGCACGTGCTGAGCGCGTTCGCCGCCTCCACGGATGGCCTGTACGCACGGCTGCGCGGGCTCGTCCGCTCATGGCAGGAAGCGGCGCTCGCGCCGCGCCCGGCGCCGGCGAGCGCCGCCGAGCCGGCCGCCGACGCCGTCGTCGCGTCGCCCGCGCTGCCGCCACTGCCGCCGCTCGTCGACCCGGCCGTCGGGACCGCAAGCGCACCTTGGCGCGAGCTCCTCGCCCAGGTGCTGATGTTCGGCGTGGTCGAGCGGCTCGGCTATACGCCCGAGCTTGCCGCCGAAGCCCAGGCGCTTGCGGCCGACGTGCGCGCCGCCACCGACAACAGCGCGCTGGCGGGCCTCAACGCCCGCTTCAAGCAATTCTGGTTCGCGCTCGAGCTCGCGAGCGACGATCACCACGACATCCAGCAGGGCCTGCTGCGCATCCTGCGGCTGCTCGCCGCGAACCTGTCCGAGCTGGTCGGCAGCGACTCGTGGATGCAGGGGCAGCTCAACGCGATCACCACGCTGTCGCAAGGCCCGATCGACAAGGCCGCGCTGCAGGCGCTCGAGCGCGCATTGCGCGATCTCACGCTGAAGCAGGGCGTGGTCAAGCACAGCCTCGACCAGGCGCGTGACGCGCTGAAGCAGATGGTGAGCACCTTCGTCGATCGCCTGTCCGCCATGGCCGACGACACCGGCGAATATCACGATCGGCTCGCCGGCTACGCGACGCGCATCGAAGGCGCCCAGGACCTGTCCGCGCTGTCCGGCCTCGTGCTCGAAGTCATGCAGGACACGCGCTCGGTGCAGGCCGACCTTGCGCGCAGCCGCGAGGAGCTGCTGGAGAGCCGCCGGCGCGTGGACGAGTACGAGCAGCAGGTGCAAAAGCTCGAAGGCGAGATGGCGTTGTTGTCCGATCGCCTGCACGAGGATCAGCTCACGCAGCTCCTGAACCGGCGCGGCCTTGCCCGCGCGTTCGAGTCGGAGATGGCGCGCGCCGATCGCCATGGCCGTCCGCTGAGCCTGGCCGTGCTCGACGTCGACAACTTCAAGCACATCAACGACCACCTCGGGCACCAGGCGGGCGACCTGGCGCTGGTGCACCTGGCGCGCATCGTGCGCCGCTCCATCCGGCCGACCGACGTGATCTCGCGCTACGGCGGCGAGGAGTTCGTGATCCTGCTGCCCGAGACGCCGGTCGATGCGGCGGTCAACGTGATGTCACGGGTGCAGCGCGAGCTCACCAAGCGCATCTTCCTGCACAACCACGAGCGCGTCCTGATCACGTTCAGCGCAGGTGTTGCGCAGCGCGCGTTCGGCGAAAGCCAGGAAGACCTGATCGCGCGCGCCGACCAGGCGCTCTATCACGCCAAGCAGGCGGGCAAGAACCGCGTTGCGGCCGCGGAGTAGGGCGCCATCACTCGAGCAGCCCGTGCTCGACGGCGTAGCGCGTCAGATCCGCGTTGGTGTGCAGCCCGAGCTTGGCCAGCAGCCGCCCGCGATACACGCTCACCGTCTTGGGCGAGAGCGCCAGTTCGGCCCCGATCTGCGCCAGCGGCTTGCCGGCGGCGATCAGCTTCAGCGTCTGGAACTCGCGGTCCGACAGCAGGCTGTGCGGCTCGATCTCCGTGTCGCGGTCGAAGCTCTCGGCCAGCGATTGCGCGAGCTCGGGCGTGATGTACTTGCGGCCGCGCGTGATGGTGCGGATCGCGTCGACGAGCTGATCGGCCGCCGTCATCTTGGTGAGATAGCCCGACGCGCCTGCCTTGAGCGCACGAAACGCATACTGGTCTTCGGGATACATGCTGAGGATCAGCACCGGCAGCTTCGGGCGCTCGATGCGCACCTGCTTCAGCGTGTCGATGCCGTTCTTGCCCGGCATCGCGATGTCGAGCAGCAGCACGTCGCATGCCTCCTTGCGCAGCAGCTGCATCACCTCGCCGTGGTTGGCGGCTTCGCCGATCACCTCGAATTCGCCGTGCGCCGAGAGGATCTGGCGCAATCCCTGGCGCACGATGGCGTGATCGTCCGCGATGGCGACCTTGATCATGGCGCGACGCTCACGTCGGCGGTGCCTTCGATCATCGGCCGTGCCAGTGGAAGCGCCACCGATACGGTCGTGCCTCGTCCCGTGACGCCGCGCACCTCGACCGTTCCACCGAGCGACTGAGCGCGCTCGCGCATGCCGCGCAGGCCGAAACGGTCGGGACGGTTGATCTCGGCCGGTTCGATGCCGCGCCCGTCGTCGGCGATGACGAGCGTCAGGCGGCCGGCGCCGGCGCGCAGGCGAATCTCCACCGCGCGCGCCTGCGCATATTTCGCCACGTTGTTGAGCGATTCCTGGCAGATCCGAAACACCGCGATCGCCTGCTCGGGCGAGAGCGGAATCTCGTCGTGCGAGGATGCGAAGCGGCACGCGATGCCCATGCGCTGCTCGAAGCTGCGCGCCTGCCATTCGAGCGCGGCGACCACGCCTTCGTCCAGGATGCCGGGACGCAGGTCGTGCATGATGCGCGTGCTCGACAGGATCGCCGTGTCGATGAGCTGGCCCACGCGCGCCAGCGGCTCCGTGAAGCGCACATCCTCCTTGAGGGCCGTGCGCAGGAACGCCAGCTCGAACTTGATGGCGGTGAGCGTGCTGCCGACGTCGTCGTGGATCTCGCGCGCGATGGCTTCGCGCTCCTGCTCGCGCACGCGAGTCTGGTGGGTGGCGAGTGTGCGCAGCTCCTCGCGCGACGCCGTGAGCGCGGCTTCGGCCTGCTTGCGCGGCGTGATGTCCGTGACGATGCCATCCCAGATGGCGCGCCCAGGGCCGGTGGGACGGGCACTGGCGGACAGCTCGACCCAGCGCAGCTCACCGGGTGCGGGCGCGACGCGGCCGACCCAGCGCAGCTCGCCACCTTCGCGCGCCGCGC
>Ga0308173_10001688_pt1 | contig 11258 bp, 9 predicted proteins | sample PhyPR1_FD_203716 | JGI IMG/M metagenome (GOLD analysis project Ga0308173, IMG submission 203716) | Soil microbial communities from UC Gill Tract Community Farm, Albany, California, United States - DLSLS.P.R1 | ecosystem: Environmental > Terrestrial > Soil > Agricultural land | place: USA... | reverse complement strand
TCCGTCGGGGATCGGCGAGGAACCACACCTGCTGCGTACCACCCTTCAGCCAGTAATCCTCGACGGCGAGCCATTCGATGTTCCGCTTCGGCTCGACGACGGGCAGCGGCGTCGGCGCGGCCTGCAGCGGGCGGCGCAGCGAGAAGTGCGAGAACACCGCCGCCGGCTTATGGCCCCTGGCCTCCCTGGTCATGTCGTCGATGGCGCGAAACGCTGGGTGAGGCTCGCGGCCGTATACGTAGCCAGCCACGATGGGAATGCCGGCGGTGCTCGCCAGCACCGGGCCGACGATGAGATTCGGCATCACCAGGAGCACGATGAGTGGCGCGGCGACGAAGACCTGCCGATTCACCCGGCGCGCGAATGGCCCTTCCAGCGAACACGCCAGGAACGCGGCGGCGAAGGCGATGGGCACCACGAGCGGCGTCGCGTACCGCAGGTTGGCCGCTTCCTGGAACAGCAGGTGAAAGATCGCGTACGGCACAAAAGCGATCGCCAGGAGCAGCACGGCACGGCGATCCACGACCAGCATCCGAAGGACCCCCAGCGTCGCGATCGCGAGCACGATGCCACCGGTGATCGGGTTCGCAAACGGCAGCAGGAAGCTGTCGTAGACGGCGAACGCGATTGCCCGCGGCGTTGGGTGCGCCCACAGCATGTCCACCCACGCGAAGTCCTCGCCCGCCTGGCTGCCCAGCGCACGCAGGTATCCGTTCACGCCGCCGGTCAGGACGAGCAGCGGCCCCGCCCATGTCAGGACCGCAGCCACGAAGGCGGCGATGGGACGCACCAGCCACGTCCCACGCTGGCGCTGCGCGAACAGCGCGTAGAGCAGCAACGGGACCGTCAGCGGAACCGTCTGCGTGCGGATCCCTGCGGCGAGCCCGGCGATCGCGGCGCCGGCCACCAGGCTGCGACCGTCGCGGCCGCCTCGCAGCAGGAATAGCTGGGCCGCCAGCGCCACGCCCAGCCCGAACATGTCGCTCATCGGACGCAGCCCGGTGATCCAGAAGAGCGGCGTGACGGCCATCAGCACCGCGCCCCAGAACCCCACGGCGGACGCGCGTTCCTGGTCCGACGCCAGCTCTCGAAAGACGTACGCGGCAGCGACGATCGCGATCGCGCCGCCGACGGTGGACCAGATCGCCAGCGCCAGCGCGTCGCTTCGGACGTACGAGAGTCCCGATGCGACCACGTGCAGCACCGCGAGCGCGATGCGTCCGACGGCGATGTAGACCGGGTAGCCAGGTGGATGCGGCTGATGCTGCGACGGATCGAAGTGATGCAGCCCGAGCGCGAAGTTGATCGAGTCGATGTCTTCGAGCGCTGGCGCGAGCGACGGCAGGTGCGCCAGCAGCCAGACTACCGCTGCGACGTACGCCGCGCGCGTAAACAGCCGGTCAGACCGGCCGGAGTCGGAGGCCTTCATTCAGGCTGCCCATGCGGTAGCCCTGCAGATCGATGGTGATGTGCGTATACCCAATCGCCTTCAGCTCGGTGAGCAGCCGATCCCGGACGGCGGGTTCGAGCGCGCGCGGCAGTTCGTCGAGTCCGATTTCCAGCCGCGCCAACTGCTCGTGATGCCTCACGCGGCAGACGCGAAAGCCGAGATCGTGCAGCACGTCCTCCGCGCGTTCGATCATCCGGAGCTTCTCGTCGGTGACTTCGGAATGATAGGGGATACGCGATGAGAGACACGCCGATGCCGGCTCGTCCCACGTTGGCAGCCCAGCGAGATGCGACAGCTCGCGGATCTCCGCCTTGGTGAGGCCCACGTCGTCGAGCGGGCTGCGCACCCCGAACTCCCGCGCGGCCTGACGGCCGGGGCGGTAGTCGCCTCGATCGTCGGCGTTGCTGCCGTCGGCGATCACGTCGAACTCGCGATCGCGCGCCACCTCGCTGAGCAGCGAGTACAGCTCGTGCTTGCAGTAGTAGCACCGGTTGGTCGGGTTGGAACGGTACTCAGCGCGTTCGAGCTCACGCGTGTGCACGATCTCGTGCCGGAAGCCGAACTGCTTGGCGACGCGAAGCGCGAGGCGACGATGACGATCCGGGTAGCTGGGGCTGTCCGCGGTCACGCAGAGCGCGCCAGGACCAAGTACCGCGGTGGCCACCCACGCCAGGTAGGCGCTGTCGACGCCGCCGCTAAACGCGATGATCAGAGAATCGAAGGACGAGACCAGCTCACGGAGCCGCTGCTCCTTGAGCGCACTCATCGGACCGGCACCTTAATCGTCGAGTTCCTCTTCCTCGTCGACGTCCTCGTCCTCATCGTCGGAATCGTCGTCGTCCTCGTCCTCTTCTTCTTCTTCCTCGTCGTCGTCGAGGTCGTCATCGTCGTCGTCCGCAAAGTCGACTTCGTCCGCTCCTGTCACGACGAGGGTCTTCCCGCACTCTGGACAGGCGAGGGTGTCGCCCTCCTCCATGTCGTCGGTGTCGACTTCGTCGTATTCACACTCAGGGCAGGTCGCCATACCGTCTCCATGCAGCGGGTCGCCGCGAACGAAACAAGTCGAATTATACGGGATTTCATCGGGAGGGAACACCATCCGGAGCCCCCTGCCTAAGGTTGCGCCGGTTCGCCGCCGATAAAAGCAGGCAATGACTGCCGGAACGCTCACGGCCGTGAAGACAGTGCTCGTCGCCGACGACACGGCTTTCGTACGTGACCGTTTCCAGACCGCACTCGAGGAAGCGGGCCACCGGGCAGTGGTCGTCCGAACCGGGCCCGAACTGCTGGCCCGCATGCGGGATACCAGCGCGCCGGTTGACCTCGTGTTGCTGGACCTGCGTCTGCCGCAGGGCCGGGGAGTCGAATTGCTGCGGACTCTCCGCAAACTCGACGGGCCTCAGCCATCGGTCATCGTCTTCAGCGGCACAATCGCCAGCGCACTCGAGGTCAAGGAACTCGGCACCCTAGGCGTGGCGGGCTATATCAATGAGTACACGTCGGTGCAGCACATCGTGCCCTCGCTGGTCCCGCACCTGTTTCCCTCTACTTTCAATCGTCGCACCAGCCCGCGCGCCGTACTCGGCATTCCGGTCGCGTATCGATTCGGCAACACGATCGCGGCGGCGTTGACCTTGAATATCAGCCGCGGCGGCGTGGCCATACGCACGACCAGCCCCCTCGACACCGGCACGATGATCAAGCTGCGCTTCCGCCTGCCCTCGAGCAAGACCGACATCGACTGCGAAGCCCGGATCTGCTGGGTGGATCGCCGCTGCGGCATGGGCGCGCAGTTCACCTGGATTTCAGAACCCGACCAGAAGGCGATCGCCGATTTCGTCCAGGCGCACTTCTTCAATAATCGCAAGGCCTGACGCTCAGCGCGAGCGCAGAAACCCCATCGCGTTCGCGACGCAGGTCCCTGGGCAGTCCCCGAAATCACCGACTCTCCTGCCATCCGCGGCGTCCAACCATCGCTCACGTCCGCAGCCAGGCGGGTCACGCGAGGGCTGTCGAATTGCCGCGCGGTTGCCCCTGCGATTCCGCATCAGCTAGCATTGCGGGCTGGGCACTGCTAAACGTTGGCCGATCTAGGGCTTACAAGCAGTCCCGATAAAACGCAGAACACCGGGAGGCACGCGGTGATTGAAGTCCAGCACCTCACGAAGCGCTACGGGCCGGTTACGGCTGTAGACGACGTGAGCTTCAAGGTTGAACGGGGAGAAATCCTCGGCTTCCTCGGTCCGAATGGCGCCGGGAAGACGACAACGATGCGAGTTCTGACCGGCTACATGCCGCCGACCGAAGGTAAGGCCATGGTCGCGGGGTACGACGTCAGCGAGCAACCGATCGAAGCAAAGCGGCGAACCGGCTATCTGCCAGAGACACCGCCGCTCTATCCGGAAATGACGGTCAGCGAGTACCTGATGTTCTGCGCGCGGATCAAAGGCGTGCCGCGCGCCGACCGCAAGACCCGCGTCGCCACGGCGATGGAGCGAACGCGAGTGGCCGACATGGCGAAACGTCATTGCGGCAAATTGTCGAAGGGGTACAAACAGCGCGTCGGCCTCGCCCAGGCGCTGCTCCACAATCCGGATGTACTGATCCTTGACGAGCCCACCGCCGGACTCGACCCGAAACAGATCATCGAGACCCGCCGGCTGATCAAGGAACTGGCCGGCGATCACACGATCATCCTGAGCACCCACATCCTTCCCGAAGTCAGCCAGACCTGCCAGCGCGTCGTCATTATCAACAAGGGCCGCGTGGTCGCCATCGACACGCCGGATAACCTGACCGCGAAGCTGCGCGGCTCGGAAGCGATGTACGTGGAAATCGACGCCACCGAGAGCAACGTGCGACCGGTGCTCGCCGCATTGTCCGGCGTGACCCAAGTGAGCGAGACGTCAACGCGGGCCGGCCACCTCGCGTTCGAGGTCCAGAGCGAGCAGGGCCGCGACGTGCGACGCGACATCGCCGCGGCGATCGTCCGTCAGGGATGGGGCCTGCTGGAACTGCGCCCGATGCGCATGAGCCTGGAGGAAATCTTCCTGTCCTTGACAACGGAAGATGCGGCGGTGGTGACACCAGCGGAGGTAGCCCATGAATAACATCCTGGCGATCGCCCACAAGGAGTTGCGCGGCTACTTTGCCTCGCCGATCGCCTACATCGTGATCGGTCTTTTTGCGCTGGCCTACGGCTACTTCTTCTACGCGCTGCTCCTCTTCTTCGATCGTTCGAGCATGCAGATGGCCGGCATGGGGGCGCAGCAGTCGGCCAATGTCAACGAACAGCTGATCAGCCCCGCGTTTCAGAACACGATGGTCGTCTTCCTGTTCATCCTGCCGATGGTGACGATGCGCACCTATTCCGAGGAGAAACGCTCAGGCACCATCGAACTGCTGCTGACTGCTCCGCTCACCGACTTCCAGATCATCATGGGCAAGTTTCTGGGCGCGATGGGACTCTACGCTGCCATGCTGGCGATCACGCTGATTCACATCGGCGTGCTGTTCGCCATCGGCAACCCTGAGCCCCTCCCGATCGTGACGAGTTACATCGGAATGCTGCTCATGGGTGGCTGCTTCATCGCGGTCGGCTTGCTGATCTCGAGCATGACCAAGAACCAGATCATCGCCGGCATGGTCACGTTCGTCGTATTCCTGATGCTGTGGGTGATCGACTGGATTTCAACGTTCATGGGACCAACGGGGCAGGCGATCCTCAGCTATCTCTCGTTCACGTCGCACCTGAGTGACTTCATGCGCGGCGTCATCGACACGAAGCACGTCGTCTATTACCTGTCGTTCATCGCGTTCGGTCTATTCCTCACGGCGCGCTCGGTGGACACGGAAAGGTGGCGGGGATAGCCATGCAGCGCGCACTCAATATCGTCGGATGGATTGGCACTGGCATCGTCTTCGTCGCGGTGGCCGTCCGGTTTCTCAAGCCGGAATGGGATCAGTACGCCGTCTACGGTGCCTGGGCAGGCCTCGCGCTGGTCGTGCTGTACGTACTCGGCCAGTGGCGGGAGATCGCCGCGTACTTTCAGCACCGAAATGCACGGTACGCCGCCATGGCCGGCGTGAGCGTGCTGGTGGTGCTCGGCTTGCTCATCGCGGTGAACTATCTGTCCAACCGGCGGAACAAGCGCTGGGACCTCACTGCAAACAAGCAGTATTCGCTCTCGGACCAGTCGGTCAAGCTGCTCAAGGGGCTCGACGCGCCCGTCAAGATCCGGGTGTTCGACAAGGAGACCGACTTCGACCGTTACAAGACGCGGCTGGCAGAGTACGAGTACCAGTCGGACAAGAAGGTCTCGGTCGACTACATCGATCCCGACAAGCACCCGCTCGAAGCCAAGCAGTTCGACGTGGGTACGTACGGCACGATCGCGCTCGAGTACAAAGGGCGCCGCGAGAAGGCGGCAACCGATAACGAGCAGGACATCACGAGCGGCTTGATGAAGCTGCTCAACCCGCAGCAGAAGAAGGTCTACTTCCTCAGCGGCCATGGCGAGAAGGATCCAGCCGCAAGCGCTCCCACCGGTTACAGCGGAATCGCCGATGCGCTGAAGGGCGACAACTATCAGTTCGACAAGCTCGCGCTCGGCCAGACCAGCATGATTCCGGCAGATGCCACCGGTCTGGTGATTGCCGGGCCAAAGACCGACCTGCTCGATACCGAGGTGCAGCTGATCACCGGATATCTGGACAAAGGCGGCAAGCTGCTGGTGCTTCTCGATCCGCCCGACGACCTGAAGAAGCCGGCCGCCATGCCGCAGTTGGTCGGCCTGCTCAAGCAGTGGGGCATCAACGCGACGCAGACGGTTGTGGTCGACGTCAGCGGACTGTCGCGTAACGCCGTGATGGCGGTGGCCGCGCCACCCTATCCGACTCACCCCATTACCGACCAGTTCGGGCTGCTCACGGTCTTTCCGGTGGCCCGCGCGATGACCCCGATTACCGACAACCCGCAGCGCGCCGCGCAGACCTTCGTCCAGACGTCGGCGCGCAGCTGGGCCGAATCGAATTTCACGCAGATCGAGAACCCGGACACGCTCGTCCCCGAAGCCGATAAGGGCGACCTCACCGGCCCGGTCTCGATTGCCGTCGCGACGTCCGCTCCGATCGCCGGCGAGGACAAGAAGGAGAACCCTCCGCCCGGCGGCGAGCAGCCGAAGAAGGCCGAGACGCGGGTGGCAGCGATTGGCGATTCCGACTTCGCCGCGAACTCGAATCTTGGCGTCCAGGGCAATCGCGATCTGTTCATGAACACCGTCAACTGGATCGCACAGCAGGAGAGCCAGATCGCGATCCGTCCGCGTGACCCCGCGGATCGCCGGATCACGCTGACGGAAAACCTGCGTTCGGGTCTGTCCTGGTTGACGATCGTCGTGATTCCGCTCGCGGTGTTCGGCGCCGGCGTGCTCAGCTGGTGGCAGAGGCGGTAGGCATGCGGGGATTCAAATCGACACTGGTGCTGCTGGTCGCGCTGATTGCCATCGTCGGCTACATCTACTTCGTCGATTCAAAGAAGCCGGTCAACGACACCGAGGCCAAGGAAAAGGCGTTTACCGGAATCAAGGCCGACGATGTCGAGGAGATGCAGGTGAAGTCGGCGGAGGGCGAGACCTCACGCTTGCAGAAGATCGACGGGAAGTGGCAGCTCGTGGATCCAATCAAGGCCGAAGCCGACAATACGGAAGCATCGAACATCGCCTCCAGTCTCGCCAGCATCGACATCCAGCGCGTGGTTGACGAAAACGCGTCGAATCTCAAGAACTACGGTCTCGATCCCCCGCGGATCGAGGTTGGGTTCCGCACCAAGGGCAACAAGGATCTCCAACGCATCCTGCTCGGCGAAAAGACGCCGACCGGCGGTGACGTCTACGCGCAACGGCCGGGCAAGAACCGAGTGTTCCTGGTCAATTCCTTCCTCGAGAGCACCTTCAACAAGAACACGTTCGCACTGCGCGACAAGAAGGTGCTGGCGTTCGATCGTGAGAAGGTCGATGCGCTTGAACTGATCAGCGCGGATAGGACGCTGCAGTTTGCGAAGCAGGGCGGCGAGTGGTCGATCGTCAAGCCCCTGGCCGCACGCGCGGACTTCGGTGCCGTCGAGGGCGCGCTGGAGCGGATCGCATCCGTCCAGATGCAGGCGATCGTCGCCGACACCGCAAACGACGCGAAGAAGTTCGGGCTGGATAAGCCGTCCGCCACCATCACCGTTGGCGTCGGCAGCTCGAACGCCACGCTCCTGCTCGGCAAGACCGAAAACGCGGTCGTCTACGCCAAGGACGCGGCCCGCCCGATGGTCTTCACCGTCGCGCCGACGCTGACAACGGACTTGTTCAAGGACGTTGGTGAGTACCGGCGGAAAGACCTGTTCGATTCACGGTCCTTCAATCAGGACAAGGTGACGTTCACCCGCGGGAACGAAACGGTCACGCTCGAAAAGAGCAAGGCCAAGGACGGTAAGGACGTCTGGAAGAACGGCGCAAAGGACGTCGATGCCGCCAAGGCCGACGACGTGCTGGGAAAGCTCGGCACGATGCGCGCGGACAAGTTTCAGGCGCAGGCCGATGCCGCACTCAAAATACCGGTGCTCACCGTCACTGCGCAGTTCGACAACAAGACGGAGACGGTCGCCTTCGCACGGAGCGGCGCAACCGTGGTCGCCAGCCGCAACGGCGAACCCGGTTCAGCGTCGGTGGACCCGATGGCGTTCGACGAGTTGATGAAGGCGATCGACGCGGTGAAGTGACATGCGTCATCGCGTGGTCCTGGCACTTGCCACGTGGCAACTCGTGTGTGCGTCGGCCGGCGCGCAGATTTCTCCCCCGGCCGCTGCCGCCGTCAGGCCAGGGGCAGCCGCACGACGACAGTCGGTAGCGATCGAGAAGCCCAGGTCTGAAGCGGCCCTCGACAGTCTCAAGGCAGGCATCCTTGCCGCGATCAACGAGCCCGGCGTCCAGCGCGGCACCTGGGGAATCGTCGTCCACTCTCTCGATCGCAACGAGCGCCTGTTCGAGCTGAACGCTCATACGCTGCTCGTCCCAGCCTCAGTGGCCAAGCTGGCCTCGGTCGCCAGCGCGGTGGAGGCAGTGGGCTGGGACTATCGCTTCGAAACAACGGTTCGCACAAACGGCAATGTCGAGAATGGCACCCTTCGCGGTGACTTATTCATCGTCGGATCCGGCGATCCCTCCACGGGTGGCCGCGGCGGCGAGGACGTCGACGGTTGGATCGATGCACTCAAGTCGGCCGGGATCCGCCGGATTGAGGGTCGAATCATCGGAGATGACAATGCGCTTGAAGAGCCGCGGCCGTCGCTGGCATGGGCCTGGGATGATCTGGGATACCCGTCGGGCGCGCTCTTCGGTGCGCTCAACTACGCCGAGAACAAGACGCTGGTCAGGATTGAGGCTGGGAACACCGCCGGACAACCAACTGCGCTGACGCTCGATGCCGCGTCCCAGGGACGGCCACTGGTCAACCGGACGGTCACCGGGCCGAAAGGGTCACCACTGCTGGTCTGGCCCGAGCAGCGTCCGGGCGAACCGGCGCTCACGATCGCCGGCTCGGTTCCGGCCGGAGGCGGACCGGCACGGCTGATGGTCTCGGCCGGCAATCCGACGTTGTGGTTCGCGACCGTCTTCACAAATCGGCTCCGTCTGGCTGGCATCGAGGTCGCTGGAGATGCGGCCGACATCGACGACATCCAGGTGCCGGCCCCGACGACCACGTTGTTCGCGTTCCGGTCCCGGCCGCTCTCCGAGATTGTGCCGCCGCTGCTGAAGGAGAGCATCAACCTGTATGGGGAGGCGCTGATGCGGCTGAACGCGGCGCCCGGTTCGCTGCCGACCAACGATGCAGCCCTCGCGGGTTTCCGCACGCGCACGGCCACGTGGGGAATCGCGCCGGACGCCGAGCAGTTGATCGATGGCTCCGGGCTGTCGCGGCGAGACGTCATCACGCCTGACGCGCTGATCGTCATCCTGCGGCGGATGTACGACCGGTCGGACGCGTCGCCCTGGATGCAGGCGCTGCCGCTCGCGGGCGTGGACGGGTCGCTTGAAAACCGCATGAAGGGAACGGCGGCCGAACGGAACGTTCGCGCCAAAACCGGCACCATGTCGAACATCCGATCGCTGGCCGGCTACGTGACCTCGGGCGACGGTGAGCACCTGGCGTTCGCGATCATGCTCAACGGCTTCGAGGGCACGGGGCCGGCGGCCGTGCAGGCAATCGACGCTGTCGCCGTGCGTCTGGCAACCTTCAGACGATAAGGTTCCGCAGCGCCGCGAGCACAGCCGTCGGGTCACCGTTCACAGCGCCCTGGGCGAGGTCGGGTTTACCGCCGCCCTTCCCCGCAAACTGCTCGATCAACTGCCGCAGCCACCTACCCGCGTCACCCTCAGCATCTGGCGATCGCGCAATGACGACAAGAGTCGGGGTGACGGACGACACGAGCGCCACGATGGTATGGCCAGCAGCGGCGGCCGTCGCAGCCATGACTTTCAAGGCCTGTGCGTCAAAACCGGCGACAACTTCCGTGATCACGCGGCGGCCGCTGTGCTCTGGTACGCTGGCGATCAGGCGCTGCGCGTGCTGGACCGCCAGCTGCTCCTGCGCGCGTGCGTGCGCTTTGCGCAGATCCTTCGACTCCTGCTGCAGCTTCTCCACTGCTGCGGGAAGTTCGGCGGGCAACACGGACAGCACGCGGACGGTCCCCGCCACGACCTCCCGGTACGAGCGGAAGACTCGCAGTGCACGACCGCCGCAGGCGAAGGTCAGTCGCGACCCTCCCTTGAACTTCTCTGCGGCAGTCACCGCAATCGTGCCGATGGCGCCAGTGCGTGAGACGTGAGTGCCGCCGCACGCCGAGAGATCGAAATCCGCCACGTCGATGAGTCGCAACGTGCCGTCCCGCGACGGCGGCTTGCGGAGAGGCAGCGTTGCCGCCTCCGCATCCGTGACGAACCGGATCGAGACCGGCCGATCCTCCCAGACGACGCGGTTGGCGACATCGACCGCCGCGTCGATGTCCGCCCAGGACACCTCGCGCTCCAGGTCGATCGAGGAGAGGTCAGCACCCATGTGAAAACTGACGGTGCGATTGCGGCTGGTGCGCTCGAACGCCGCCGACAACACGTGCTGGCCGGTGTGCTGCTGCATGTGGTCGAACCGGCGATTCCAGTCGATGCTGCCGTGGACCTTCGTGCCCTCAACGATCGGCACATCGAGGACGTGGAGCACGCAGTCGTCCGCATCTACCACGTCCACGACGCGGGCCGGCCCCAGCGTGCCGACGTCGAATGGCTGTCCGCCGGAGGTGGGATAGAACGACGTCCGGTCGAGGACGGCCGCCGGACGCCCTTCGTGCATGGTGATGCCTGTGACAATGGCGTCGAACTCGCGGCAGGCCGGATCGGTGTAGTAGATCCGCGACGTCATCGAACAACCGGATCGACAACGCCCGCTTCCGCGAAACCGCCGGCGCGCAGTACGCAACTGTCGCAGCGGCGGCACGGAGTGCCATCCGGCAGCGGGTCGTAGCAGCTGTGGGTCAGGCTGTAGTCGAGACCGAGCGCCATGCCCCGGCGCACGATGTCGGCTTTGGACAGCATCTGCAGCGGCGCATGCACCGTGAAACGAGCCCCATGCACGCCATCCGCTGTTGCGAGCGAGGCCAGCTGTTCGAACGCCGAGATGAATTCGGGCCGGCAGTCCGGATAGCCCGAGTAGTCCAACGCGTTCACGCCGATGACGATGTCCCGCGCCGCGAGCACCTCCGCCCAGGCCA
>Ga0308173_10001687_pt1 | contig 11262 bp, 10 predicted proteins | sample PhyPR1_FD_203716 | JGI IMG/M metagenome (GOLD analysis project Ga0308173, IMG submission 203716) | Soil microbial communities from UC Gill Tract Community Farm, Albany, California, United States - DLSLS.P.R1 | ecosystem: Environmental > Terrestrial > Soil > Agricultural land | place: USA... | reverse complement strand
GAAGGTCAGGCCGGCGACGTTGCGCAACGCTTCCTTCAGGGTGTCGGCGCCGCGGTCCTGGATCAGCTGCTCAGTCACCACCGTGACTGCCTGCGGCACATCGCGCAGCAGCTGCGGCGTCTTGCCCACGGTGGTTTTTACGCCCTGATACCCCAGGTTTTCCTCGCGCTGGGTCTTGACGTTGATCGCCGGCAGTGCAGCAGCTTCCGCCTGCGCGGTTTCCTGCGCATGGGCCACGCCGGACAGCGCAACGGCGGCCACCATCGCGCCCAGGGGCAGCAGGGCAGGACGGCGCGCGCCGGCGGCGCTCAATTCGGGATGGCTGATATCGGCGGCGAGGGGCCGCAGGGCGGGACGTTGCATGCTGTTCTTCTCCTGGAATAGCTCGTTGCGGCGCACGCAACGAGAGGCGCTGAGTCACGATGTGGCTGGCTATCCGAGGGAGGAATTGCTGGCTGGATGGACGGCGTTCAGCTGGCACTGAACACCGCTATAAATGATAACAATTCTCATTTGCATTAGCAAGTTTTACCACAGTCCAGCGTACCCATCGCGGCGCATACACCACGGCAGCTGGATGACCTGAGGAAGTTTTCCAGGCACAAGCAACAAACCCGGCAAATTCTCATTCCTGTCAACTATCAACATTTCGAGCTTTTGAGCGCCGCTGCCGTTTCTATACTTCCTCTCCACCAGGCAGCCATTAATCCTTCGTCTCGTCAGCCTGTTCCGCAGCCACCACATTGATTTCACGTTCTCTTTCGGGGAGTGTTCGCCATGCGTCATCTTCGTGCAGCTCAATCACGCGGTCAGGGCATGACCGAATACATCATCATCGTCGCGCTGATCGCCGTGGCTGCCATTGCCGTCTACCAGTTTTTCGGGCAGACCATACGCAGCCAGATGTCGGCGATAGCCAACGAGGTGGGCGGCAAGTCCGGTGCAGCCGCTGTCACGGCTGCAGGCACCGCAGCAGCCAAAACGGATGATCAGCAAAAGGCAAAGGGCTTGTCGAACTACGCGGATGGCGCGGACAAGGCCAAGTAGCCACTTCGCGGATACGTGCAATGCCACCGCCCCGCCGTGTCCCGACAGCTGCAATGCGCAGGCTGCCGCCGCCTTGCCGGGCCTGCGCGCTGTGCCGCCAGCGTGGCCAGGCTCTGGTCCTGGGCATATTCCTTTTGCTTGCCGGGCTGGCCGGCACCTACTTCCTGTTCAATACCGGGCAGGTGCTTACCGAAAAAAACCGCCTGGTCACCACTGCCGACGCCGTTGCCTACGGCGCCGGCGTCATGCAGGCCAGGGCACTGAACTTCGACGCTTATGGCAACCGTGCCCTGGTTGCCAATGAAGTGCTGATTGCACAAATGGTCAGCCTGTCTTCCTGGTCGCAATATGTGAAGACGCATGCGGAGAATCTGCCCTGGCAATTTCCCGAATGTATGGATCCGAATGGCGTCGGTGCAGGATATGGCGCCGCGTTCAAGTACGACGCCTACTTCGCTGCTGCGTGCTATCTGTCGGTGCAGTATGCAGGCGAGTTTGTCGCCCAGGCCGCGGAGCAGCTCCCAGCGCTGATGCAGAAGATTGTCGTCGCCGTAGAGGCGAACAAGAAGCTGATACAGCTGGCGCAGAAAGCGCTGCACGGACCCGGCAGCGGCAATGCCCCTCTGAGCGCTTTTCAATTGTCGCGTGCTGCCGTGATGCAGGAAATCGCGGATGCCAACTATCGCGGCGACGGCAGCGTGACAGCCACCGCGCAGCTTCTGACTGACAACTGGCCTGGATTTACACACCGGTATGAAGGCGAAGAGCGTGCCCGCTTCGCAGAAGTTGCCAAAGCTGCTGCCTATAGCGATGACTTCGTCAGGCAACGCAACTGGAATGCCAACGCCTTGGCGCCAGACCCCCGGGAATGGGCTTGCGTACTGAGTAATCGAAAGAACTCGGTCAAGCGGCGCGGCGGCACCGAACTGGTCAACTATGATGAATGGAAGGCCGAAGACACCGAGTCCTACTGGGAATTTCACAATGTCGGCCGCATTTTCAAACGCTGCGGCCGCAGGGAAAACCCGATCGCCTGGGGTGAACAGCAAGCCCATCCCGACGATGCCGACCAGGACGACTCCCCGGCCGCGCTGGGCGGTTCGCCGGCCACCAATCCCTATGCGCACCAACTTGCGTCCTCCGATCAGTGGACCGAGTACACCGGCCTGCCGGCTTTCCAGGATCTCAGCGCCGACCAGCTGAGGCAAGGCGCGGCGAATCCCCGGCTCAAGCTGCAGGTCAGGCTCACACGCAAGCGAGACCAGCTCGCCACGCCTGAAGGGCGGTCCGCGATCAGGCAAGCCCCCGACCCCGGCGGCGCCCGCCGTAACGTGACGGCCTATCAGTCCGATCTTTCGGGAGGCGAAATGACGGCTAGCGCGGCAGTCGAAGTCTGGTTCGAGCGGCCGCCTGGCAATGCGAATAACGCCTGGGGTAGCAGCACGCGCGGCAAGCCATCCGAATTGCCCAGCCTGTTCAATCCCTATTGGCAGGTACGCTTGTTGGACCCATCGCTGCTGGCAGCCATAGCCGGAGGGGCGAAATGAGTGCCTTGGTACACATGCAAAGCGCAAGCGCAGCGGCAGCCATGCGCGGCCAGGCGCTGACAGAGTTCCTGGTCATCAGCCTGGTGTTGATTTCGCTGTTCCTGCTGTTGCCCGTCATCGGCAAGTATCAGGACATCAGCCATGCAAGCCAGATGGCCAGCCGTTATGCTGCATTCGATGCAGTGCTGCGCAACGACGGCAACAACAGTGAGAAATCCCCGGCGCAGTTGCAAAACGAAGTGCGGCAACGCTATTTCGGCCCTGCGCAGGCCGGCATCAAGAGCACCTCGGAACAAGAAGCCGCGCTCAAGGGCTACTGGAACGACCCATTTGGCAACCCGCTGATACGCAATCCCGCCGATATCGCATTGTCCTTTGGCGCATCGCATGGCGAAAGGCATGCCGATGGGTATGCCAGGGCGAGCGACACCCAGCTCTTCCCGTTGGCTGGCCTTGCCGGCCTTTCCAGCAAAGGCATCTACCGCGCCAATGTCGCGGTGAAGCTGGCTAACCTGCCAGAAGGCATCCGCAGCATCGAGCCGTTCGACAAGCTTGACCTGGTCATCGAGCGGCATGCAAGCGTGCTGCCAGATGCCTGGACTGCGGCTTCCCCGGCACAGGCAGAGCAGCGCTTTGGCCGTATGGCACCGATCAATGCGGTGATGCCAGAAAGCCTGATTTCGCTCGCGATCATGTATGTCGATCTTGGGAGGGTCGAAGCGCCGCGTTTCGGGAATTTGCCAGCATGGCGTGACGTGGTGCCGCAGGACCGGCTTCAGGGGAGGAAGACGCCATGAGATTTCCGCGCCTGGCGCTACTGGTGCTGCTGGTGCTTCTGGCAGCGCTGGCATGGCCTGTCACCCAGGCAGCCGGCATGACGCAATGGCCTGAAGCGGGCCTGCCGCCCGGTGCGCAAGGTTTCTCGCTGGACGGATCGATGTCCGCCGGCAGCATGCGCATGCAGGTCCACGGCTTCCTCAGCCAGCAGCCGGCGACGGAGGTCATTGCCTGGTTTCGGACCAGCCTGGGCATGCCGCTGGTTGAAAATCACGTCGGCACCACTACCGTATTGGGCCGTGCGCAAGGCAGCCATTATCTGACGGTGCAGATCGAGCCGGCCGGCAGCGGTTCGCGCGGCCTGATTGCCCGGACCGATTTGCCGACCATGGCTGCAGAACAGGAAGCGGAACGCAGCCTGCGGGCGCGGTGGCTGGCGCGCCTGCCCTCGGGCATGCGACTGCAAAGCCTGATCCGTGGCCATGATGCAGGGCGCCACTACCAATACCTGGTGATTGACAGTCCGCATTCGCCAAGCCTGAGCCGGAATGCCATCAGCAGCGTGATGCAGCAGGATGGCTATCTGCTGGAGCGCGAGGTGCAGGCCGTGGCGCCGCCTTCCCGCACACTCCATTTCCGCGGAGCGGCGCGCGAGGCGACCGTCGTCATCCTGGCCCATGCCGACGGGTCCAGCGCCGTCGTGCTCAACACGATCGTCACCATCGGCGGTATGCAATGAGGCGGCCGCGGCGCTGCGGCGGCCAGTCCGCAGTGGAATACGCCGTGGTTTGCGCAGCGATTGCCCTGACCCTGGGCATAGGCATGGTCAACCCCGATAGCGTGTTGTGGCAACTCGTCGATGCGCTGCGCATCGCCTACCAGAAATTCACCTATGCCGTATCTCTGAGCGAATGACATCATGAAACTTGCGCTTCCCTCTTTTGCGCGGCCAGGAAAAACCACCGTGGTGCTGGTGCTCGCCGTGGTCATCGGGGGCATTGCCGCGTTGGCGGCGAACCGGTTTCTATCCGCCCGCATCAATGCGATCGAAGCACGGAACCGGACCGCGACGGTGGAAGTGGTCGTGGCCAGGGCAGATCTCCCCAAGGGCGAGGAAATCGGGCCGGGCAATGTCGCGCTGCGCGCCATACCCAGGGACTATGCGCATTCCAATGCGCTGACCAGCGACAGCTTCGGCAGCGCCGTGGGACGCAAGCTTGCCTATCACATCAAGGGCGGCGAAATGCTGCTGTCGAGCATGCTTGAAGCGAACAAGCCCGCGACATTCTCAGCCCGCGTCGGCATCGGCTGGCGCGCCATGACGGTTGCCGTCGATGAAATCAACTCGATTTCGGGCTTGCTGGAGCCAGGCGACGTGATCGACCTGATTGCGAACCTGGAGCGCAAGGGCAACAAGCTCACCATGCCGCTGCTGCAGGGCGTGCAAGTGATCGCCACTGGCCAGCGGCTTGCCGACGACCCGTTGACAGGCGAGCGCAAGCAATACGCAACAGTCACGCTGAATGTCACGCCATCGCAGGCAATTGCCGTGATTGCCGCACGCGATGGCGGCAGGATCACTGCGCTGCTGCGCAATCCGGCCGACCGGCAACCCGCGCCTGCCGATGCGCTCGACATCAATGCATTGCTGGGCCAGGGCCTGAATGAAGACCCGGAGATTCCGGTGCTGTATGGCGGCCGTTCAAGCAAGTTTGCGCCCGAGGCGCTATGGCTGGGCGGATACAGGGACGCTTCCGGCAGCATGGCGGCAGCCGGTCCAGATGGCGCGGCTGCCCCGGCGCGCCGGGGCGCCGCTGTCCCGGTGCTGACGCCATCGGCTGCACGCGCTGCGCCTTCCGCCGATGTGGCCGATGCGCCTGGCGCCATCGTTCGCGCCACGCCAGGCGCAAGCCGTGCTGCCGATGTACGCCAGCCTCAATGATCGGGAATCCCCTCATGTCTTTTCCGCCAGTTCGCCGCCGCGCCACGCTGCCGTTCTTCTACATTCTTGTGCTGGCGATCGGCTTTTGCGTTGACGCAGAACCCGCGCTTGCAGGTCCTGGCTCCGCCGCTATTGTCACTACCGCCGCTGCCACTGTCTCGCCGGTCTCCGCTGCAGCCAAGGCTGCGGATACATCGCCACCCACGCCAGCTGTCGCTCATGGCTATGCAGAACAGCTCCGTCCGCGCAAGAAAACGGCAGCGCCGATGCTGGTCAACCAGCCTTATGCGCCGATCCAGAAGGCCGATGAGGCGGTCGACATTCCAGAAATCGAGATGTTCGTCGGCGAGTCACGGGTATTTCCCACGCCTGGCGTGGCCCGCATTGCGGTCGGCAATGGCCAGTTGCTGACCGCCGCGGCGCTCGACGGCCGGGAAACCATCCTGTTCGCCAATGCCGTCGGCACATCCTCGCTCTTCATCTGGAATGAGGACGGCCGTTATCAACGCCTCAAGATCAATATCGTGCCCGGCGACACCAGCCGGTATGCGCGTGAGATTGCCGCTTTTCTGGCTGCCATTCCCAATGCCCGTGCATCGGTCATCGGTGACAAGGTCATTGTCGAAGGCGATGGCCTGTCCGACTTCGACCTGTTGAAAATCGACGAACTGGGCAAGCGCTATCCGCAGATCGTCAACTTCACGAATCGGCTGGGCTGGGAGAAAATGGTGCTGCTTGACGTGAAGATTGCCGAGTTCCCTGTGAGCGAATTGCGCGAGCACGGCATCAAATGGACGCCTGCCGGCGGCGGCGCGATGGCTGGCATATGGTCACCGCTACGCCGCGTCACCGATAGCGCCTACCAAATCAATATCCAGACCACAGGCCAGGGCGGCGCCGTACCGATCACGATGCCGCAGGGCACTGAAGGCATGCCGGCCGGCGGCAGTGTGCCGTTGCCGAGCGCGCTCAACATCCTGACCGGCATCAACCTGGGCCTCAATGCGCAATTGAACTTGCTGGCGCAGAACGGTCGCGCCAGCATACTTGCCGAGCCCCAGCTATCCGCACGCAATGGCGCCAAAGCCAGTTTTCTGGCCGGTGGAGAATATCCGTACACCGTCTCCACCATCAACGGGCCGACAGTATTGTTCAAGCCCTATGGCGTCAAGCTCGACATCCTGCCGCGGGTGGATAGCCAGGGCGTGGTGCGGGCAATGATAGACAGTGAAGTCAGTTCGATCGACGCTGCCATTTCCACGCCTGCCGGGCCTGGGCTACGCACCCGCAAGACCAGCACCGAATTCAATGTCAACAGCGGCGAGACCATTGTCCTTTCCGGTCTGCTGTCGCGCGAAACCAGCACCGATATCGACAAGGTGCCGTTTCTCGGCGACCTGCCCCTGCTCGGCGTGCTGTTTCGCTCCAAGCGATTCCAGGACAAGGAAACCGAGCTGGTGGTATTCGTGACGCCCACTGTAGTGGACAGCAAGACGCCCGAACTGGTTGACCGGGTGCGTCGCACCGGCGAACGGTTGCAGGAGACCATGGGCCCAATGCCCTATCTGAGCCAGCCGCTGCAGCCCGGACGCGAAGCGGGCAGTTTCATTCCGGCCGCGACCGCGGCCGCCGACGCCAAGCCAGCGGCCTTCCATCCACAGTTCGATCCTCCCGGTGGGAGCCTGCTGATGGTAACCAGTCCCAGTGCGCTGCTGCGCCTGCGGCCGCATGCCGCGTCGGCAGCGGTAATGACCTTGGGCCGTGGCGCCGCGGTGCGCATGGGCGCGCAGCTAGCCGAGGTGGACAGCAGTCGCTGGCGGCATGTGCTGGTGGGCGAAGTCAGTGGCTGGATCGCCGCTGATGCGGTGCAGCCCGTCGCGCAGGCAACGCCGCAGCGCGTGCAGCGCGACAGCCAGGGCAACGACACCCATGCCGGCGGCGCGTCGATCTCGCCAATCAACGCGACCGGCCCCGCAACTCCAACAGGAAATGCCGGCCGGGGCCGGATGCGGGTCATTGCAGACCGGTTGGCGCTGCGGGTCACGCCCGACATCAATGCGCCAATGCTGCGCCAGCTGCGCGCTGGCATGGTGGTCGAAGTCCTGCCGCAGCCGCAGCGCGGCTACTGGACGGCCGTGAAGGCAGGCGAGCAACGCGGCTGGGTGGCCAGCCAGTGGCTTGTGCCGGACGAATAAGATCAAGTCAATCAATAACGGGAGGCTGCCATGCTGGACCTTGAACTGCTGGATGCGGATGGCGGCAGGCGCGTGCTGCAGGTGCCTGATGAATGCATTATTGGCAAGGGCGCGCAAAGTGAAGTCAGGCTGGACAGCTGGCGCGTCGGCCGCGAGCATGCGCGCCTGTTTGCCACGCCGGGCGGCGTGCTGGTGGAAGACCTGGGCGGCTTTGGCGGCGTGGCCGTGAACGGCAGTCGCATCAGTGGTCAGTCCGGACCACTGACCAGTGCCGACATGATTGCCATCGGCCCGTTCCAGTTGCGCCTGCTGGGCATCGAAAAGAACGCGCTTTCTGCGCCGCCTTCATTGAGGCAGCCGCCGTCCCCGTCGCACCCGCCACAGGCTGCGGCGGCGGTAGGCACATCGCAGCCGCAGCCGCAGCCGCAAAATCCGCCGCGGGCATCAGGCGCGCCAACCGCGGACGATGCATTGCCGAAGCCGGCGGGCGTGACACCGGCGCAGCAACATGAATTCGAATGGCGCAAGCTTATCCATACCCGTTTGCTGGAAACCATGGACCTGCGCCGGCAGGATGTGCATGGCATGTCGGACCAGCAATTACGTCATGAGACGGAACTGCTGGTGCGCCAGATCATGCATGAAGCCGATGCCCAGATTCCACCGGAACTGGATCGCGCGCTGCTGACCTCCCAGGTCATCAATGAAGCCATCGCGCTCGGTCCGCTGGAAGAACTGCTGGCGGACGACAGCGTGTCGGAAATCATGGTCAACCGCTATGACGAGATTTATGTCGAGCGCGGCGGGCAGTTGCAGCGTTATCCGATGACCTTTACCGGCGACCGCGCCGTGATGGGCGTGATCGAGCGCATTGTCGCTCCTCTGGGCCGCCGCATCGACGAGTCCTCGCCCATGGTCGATGCCAGGCTCAAGGATGGCTCGCGCGTCAATGCCATCATTCCGCCGCTGGCCCTGAAAGGCCCGTGCCTGACCATCCGTAAATTCGCCAGGCACAAGCTCGGCGCCGAAGACCTGGTCCGGTTCAATGCCATCAGCCCGCAGATGGCGACCTTTCTGGAAACCTGCGTGGTGGCGCGCAAGAACATCGTTGTGTCCGGCGGTACCGGTTCGGGCAAGACCACGCTGCTCAATATTCTGTCCAACTTCATTCCTGGCGGCGAACGGGTGGTGACAGTCGAGGACGCGGCCGAACTGAAACTCAGCCATGCCCATCTGATCAGCCTCGAATCGCGGCCCGCCAATGTCGAAGGCAAGGGCGCGGTGCTGATCCGCGACCTGGTGAAAAACACCCTGCGCATGCGGCCCGACCGGATAGTCGTGGGCGAATGCCGTGGCGCCGAAGCGCTCGACATGCTGCAGGCCATGAACACCGGCCATGAAGGATCGCTGACCACGCTGCATGCCAATACGCCGCGCGATGGCCTGGCCCGGCTGGAAACCATGGTGCTGATGGCTGGCATGGATCTGCCGCTGACTGCCATACGGGAGCAGATTGCCAGCGCCGTCCACATCGTGGTGCAGCAGACCCGCTTTGCCTGCGGCAGCCGCAAGGTGACCAGCATCACCGAAATCAGCGGCATGGAAAGCGGCAAGATACAGATGCAGGAGCTGTTCCGTTTCGTGAGCCTCGGTTACCGTGGGCCGGGCAACCGGGTCAGCGGCTACTTCACCGGCTGTGACATGGTGCCCAGCTTCTACGAGGAATTGCAGGCCTCGGGCATGCAGCTGGACATGACGATCTTCCAGCCCTGCGATCCGCCCGGCATGCCTGGCGCGGACGGGACGCAGCGATGAGCGGCGGCGCCGAGACCGAACTGGCAGCCACGCTGGCCATTGCCGTGGCTGCCGCATTGCTGGCATGGTTTCTGATACAGGCGGGCTCGAGCGCCATGGCACGCTACCGCGCCAGCTTCACCGAGCGTACCCGCTTCCAGGCGCAGGAATTCTTTCTCTTCGTCGACCCCAGGCAGCTGTTCATTCTCAACCTTGCCGTGATGATCCTGGGTTCGGCCCTGGTCTGGATCTTCACCGGCAGCCTGCTGCTTGCCGTGCCGGTCTTCTTCGCGCTGGCCATGCTGCCCAGGCTGGTCTACGCCGGATCGCGGCGGCGCCGCATGCAGCGCTTCGAACAGCAGCTGCCGGATGCGCTGATGATGCTTTCCGGCGGCCTGCGCGCCGGCGTCGGGTTGAACGCCGCCATGCAGCAGCTGGTGGCCGAAGCGCATGCGCCGCTGGCGCAGGAATTCATGCTGATGCTGCGCGAGCAGCGGCTGGGCGTCACCCTGGAACAAAGCTTGAACAACCTGGCGCGCCGCATGCCTACCCAGACCACGGTGCTTGTGGTATCGGCCATGCGGATTGCCAGCGACACCGGCGGCGGCCTGGCCGAAACTCTGGAGCGTACCGCCAACACCATACGCAGCCGCCTGCAGATGGAGGGCAAGATCGCCGCGCTGACTGCGCAGGGCAAGCTGCAGGCCTGGGTAGTGTCCCTGCTGCCGCTGTTGCTGATGCTGGTGCTGAACCACATGGAGCCGGAAGCGATGCGCTACCTCTGGCATACCCGGCTCGGCTGGGCCACGCTGGCCGGCATCGCGCTGCTGGAATCGCTGGGCGTGTATGTGATCCGCCGCATTGTCGCCATCGACGTATGAAGCGGGCGGCGACATGGACCTGCTGACGGCAAACCATGCCAGCGTTGCGCTGGCCGCGATTTCGCTGGCGGCCGGCCTGGCATTCGCGCTGCTGGCCTGGCTGGTGAGCCGCGCGCTGGCCGAGGTGCCGGCGGAAGACCGCTCCTACAAGGACACGCCGCCGCTGGGCTTTCGCCTGCTGTGGATGCCGATCGGCTGGATTGCCCATTTCATCGGGCCGCGGCTGGCGGCGAACTGTCATGCGCGGCTGCTGGTGCGCCTGGGGCAGGCCGGCGTGGACTTTGCGGTGAACCCGGCCCAATTCCTCGCCAGCCGCATGCTCGGCGCCTTGCTCGCGGCGCTGATCTTCTGCTGGATGCTGGCTTCTTTCGACCAGCCGGCGGCCGGCGCGGCAGGCATGCCGCCGAGCCGCTATTTGCTGGCCATTTCCGCCGGCGCGCTGCTGGGATGGGCCTATCCCGGCATCTGGCTCAATGACCGCATCAACCAGCGCCGGCGCGAGCTGCTCAAGACGCTGCCCTTCTTCCTGGACATCATCACCCTGTGCGTCGAAGCCGGCCTGAACATGCAGGGCGCGCTGACGCAGGCGGTGGCCAAGGGGCCCAAGGGCGTGCTGCGCGACGAATTCCAGCGGCTGCTGCGCGACATCCGCGCCGGCAAGTCGCGCGCTGCGTCAATGCGCAGTTTGGCGGCCCGGCTGAACGAAGCGAGCGTGACCGCGTTCACCACCGCGGTGATCCAGGCCGAAAGCATGGGCATGAACCTTGGCCCCATCCTGCGCGCCCAAGCCGACCAGCGCCGCACAGAACGTTTCCTGCGCGCTGAAAAGCTCGCCATGGAAGCACCGGTCAAGCTGCTGTTTCCACTGCTGGCCTTCATTTTCCCCTGCACCTTCATCGTGCTGTTCTTCCCGATCGCGATGAAGTTCGTGCATTCCGGCCTATGAGGGGTGCAGGGGTGCAGGCCTCCGAGCGTGCCAAGCCACGATGCACCTGGCGAAGCAGGAGATAACGATGCCGGCGCGCAGGACCGGCGGGTAGGCGGTTATGGCACGCGGGATTTGTCGGAGGCGGCATTGA
>Ga0308173_10001686_pt1 | contig 11269 bp, 12 predicted proteins | sample PhyPR1_FD_203716 | JGI IMG/M metagenome (GOLD analysis project Ga0308173, IMG submission 203716) | Soil microbial communities from UC Gill Tract Community Farm, Albany, California, United States - DLSLS.P.R1 | ecosystem: Environmental > Terrestrial > Soil > Agricultural land | place: USA... | reverse complement strand
TCCACCCGCACGCCCTTACGTGGAACAAATCTTCCTCGCCAACGCTCTGACTTCCGCTCTACTCCGAAGACGCTGCTGTAAGTCCTACAACCGCGTCTTAACGCAAGTTAGGGCGACTTGGGCCGGCGTCTGAATTTGCTTTTGACTCATGGAGTTCTTGTATGCTGTTCTTGGAGGTTACGTGTTTTTGACTTGGGCAGGTGCCGGTTCCGCTCAAAACAATGCCCGAAAGCCGACTCAGGCGCCGCTCGAACTCTGGGGCGGAGTCGAATGCACCGTCGTCCGCATCGGCGACGAATTCCGTAACCAGGTCGTCGAGACGGGACACTCCGCCCGCTTATCGGACCTCGATGCGATGGCCGATCTTAGCGTCAAAGCCGTGCGCTATCCCATCGTCTGGGAAACCGTTGCGCCTGAAAGTCCGAGCGAGCTCGATTTCTCATGGCACGACCAACGCCTCGAGCGGCTGCGCGAGCTCGGCATTCGGGTTATCGGCGGCCTTGTCCATCACGGATCCGGCCCTCGGTACACGAGCCTCCTGGATCCCGATTTCGGTGAGAAGCTGGCGGACTATGCCGCGAAGGTGGCCCGTCGCTATCCATGGATCGATACATGGACGCCGGTCAACGAACCGCTGACCACGGCGCGCTTCTCCTGCCTTTACGGGCACTGGTACCCGCACAAGCACGACATCCGTTCGATGCTGCGCGCCCTCGCCAACGAATGCCACGCAACAGCGCTTGCGATGGAGGCTATTCGCCAAACCATCCCCGCGGCGCAGCTGATGGTCACCGAAGATCTCGGAAAGACTTTCTCGACCGAGAAGCTCGCTTATCAGGCTGATCATGAGAATGAGCGCCGCTGGCTCAGCCTCGACCTGCTCGCCGGTCGCGTTCGCCCCGGCCACCGCTTCTACAACTGGCTGCTGAAGAGCGGCGTGCCCGATAAAGCGCTTCAGACCCTCGCAGAGGGCGTCGGCATGCCCGACCTGCTCGGGATCAATCATTACCTGACGAGCGAGCGCTTCCTCGATCATCGGCTACACCGCTATCCGGCCGTCGAGCCCGGCTCGAACGGAATCGACCTTTATGTCGATCTGGAGGCCGTCCGGATCGACCGGCTGAAGCATCAGGTCGGCCCCGCGCGCAGGTTGCGGGAGGTCTGGGAGCGATATCGCCTGCCTATTGTCGTTTCGGAGGTTCACCACGGCTGCACGCGAGAGGAGCAGGTGCGCTGGTTCACCGACGTCTGGTCTGCGGTCGAGAAGGAGCGTCGCGCGGGGGCGGATATCCGGGCAGTGACCCTCTGGTCGATGTTCGGGGCCGTCGATTGGCGCTCGCTCTTGCGCCGCCACGAAGGAATCTACGACGTCGGCGCGTTCGACACGCGATCGGAAACGCCGCGACCGACGCTTGTCGCGCAAACGGCGGCCAAGCTCGGCCGGGGGGAGAAGGTCGATCATCCCGTGCTGGACCTGCCCGGGTGGTGGAAACGGCCGGGCCGCACTTACGCCCGCCCGAGCTACGACATGCTGCCGGCGGGAAGCGGTCGGGCCCGCCCACTGCTCATCACCGGTGGCACCGGCACGCTCGGCCGCGCCTTCTCGCGCATCTGCTCGCACCGCGGACTGGCCCATGTGCTGACCAGCCGTGCGGACCTCGACATCACCGACGAAGCCTCGATCGCTGCCGCGCTGGAGCGACACAAGCCGTGGGCGGTCATCAATACCGCCGGCTTTGTCCGGACCTGGGAGGCGGACGAAAAGGCTGAAGAATGCTTCCGTATCAACGCGACGGGGCCGGAGCTGCTCGGCCGCGCGTGCAAGCTTCACGGCATTCCGCTCGTTACATTCTCATCCGATCTCGTCTTCGACGGTACCCTCGGGCGGCCCTACGTCGAGCCCGACGAGCCCGCGCCGAAATGCGGCTACGGGCGCAGCAAGGCCGACGCCGAAGCACGCCTGCTTGCCATGGATGCCGACGCCCTGATCATCCGCAGCAGCGCGTTCTTCGGCCCGTGGGACCGCTACAATTTCCTGTTCGACACGATCGAGCGGCTGAAGCGTGGCGAAGACGTGTCCGCGAGCGACCGGACGGTGGTCTCGCCGACCTACGTTCCCGATCTCGTGCAGGCGACGCTCGACCTGCTGATCGATGGCGAAACGGGGATTTGGCACCTGACCAACCAGGGTGCGATCAGCTGGCACGATCTCGCGCGCCAGGCTGCGGACCTCGCGCGGCTCGACACGCGCAAGATACGGATTTCCGATGAGGTGGAGCGCGCCGACACCAGCCTCAGCAGCAAGCGAGGCTTGCTCCTGCGTCCCTTGGAGGATGCGCTCTCCGCCTACGTTGCCGACGCGGGCCTGCGCTAAGCATTGCGACAAGTGCGGGGCTGGGGCACGTTTGAGCCTCAATGGAGGAATCGACCGCAACGACTTCGCCTAGCCACTCTGGCCGGCTGCCAACCCCCGCGCAAATCCGCGAGTGGCACGGGGTCGATCCGCAGCGCTTCCATTCCGAAATCGTGCCGCTCGGCCAGCCCGCCCTCCTCCGCGGCATCGCCAATGACTGGCCCCTGGTTCAGCACTTCCGCCAATCGCCCGACGCGCTCGTCGACTACCTGATCGGCCTCGACAATGGCGAGCTCGTCACCACGGCCATCGCGCCGCCGGAGGTGAAAGGCCGCCTCGTCTACAAAGAGGGGCTGAAGGAGCTCAACCACCGGCACTCCGCCGAGCCGCTTCCCAATGTCCTCAAGGGGCTGCTGAAGCTCGCCGGGAATCCGCAGGCGCCGGGGGTGTGGATCGGCGGCCTTAGCGCCCGCCACCAAGTTCCACGGCTGGAGGATGAGAACCGCACCGACTTCGTGCCCCGGGGAACGCCCGCGAACCTGTGGATCGGGAACGCGGTCACCGTGCCGCCCCATTTCGATGCGGGCGACAATCTCGGCTTCGTGGTGGCGGGCCGTCGCCGCTTCACCCTGTTTCCGCCCGAACAGGTCGCCAATCTCTACATCGGTCCGTTCGACCTCACCCCATCGGGGCTACCGATCAGCATGGTCGCGCACAATGCGCCAGACCTTGATCGCTACCCGCGATTCCGTGCCGCCCTCGCCGCGGCGCAGGTGGGCGAAGTCGGTCCGGGCGACGCGATCTACATCCCCTATCTCTGGTGGCACGGTGTCGAATCGCTCGATCCGTTCAACATGCTTGTGAACTTCTGGTGGTACCGCGACCGTGTCGCCGCCGCTCATCCCTATGGTGCGCTGCTGCGCGCCACTTACGAGCTATACCGCAACATGCCTGCGGAGCACCGCAAGGCGTGGAAGCAGATGTACGACCACTGGGTGTTCGAAGAGCATGGCGATCCGTCCGAACACCTGCCGCCCGCCCAGCGAAACGCGAAAAGCGATATCGATGCCGATGCGATTGCCCGTTTCCGCGAAGCGCTGGGTGAGCTTCTGTCCTGACCTTCAGGCCCCCGCCGGCTCGAGCCCCGGATTCTGCGACAGGAAGATGAGGGGAAGGGCAAAGGCCTGCGGGATGACGACGAGGCCGATCAGCGTCCCGGCCGTGTAAATCGCCACTGCGAATGCCGTGACGCAGGAGAGACCGGTCAGGATCACGAAAATGATCAGCGCACCATTCTCGGCGACGACGGAGCCGAGCTGGCGCCGGTCCGCGAACAGCCGCTGGAGCGATCCGACCGTCCTGCTGCAGGTCGTCGGACACACCGCCGGGACAAGGGCGTGGAGCATGCAGGCGAGGCCGGCGCCGGCCGCGAGCGCACCGACCAGAAAAGCGAACCTCATATGCTCGAAATAGCTCTCGCCGACTCCGGCCAGATGCGCCCTGCTCGCCTGAAACATGCCCGATTCTCCCTCACACCCGCCGAATCCTAATCTCCAGCGAGAGAGTAGACAATTGAGCGCGCGTCCGACCGGCTTCCTCACGCGCCGGTTCGGCCAAATGCAATCATTACAAATCGGCCACAAAGCCTTCCTGTCACATTTGTAAGTTGAGCAGCGGATGCTGCGCCTGTCTGGCAGTGCGGATGCAACCAGACCGACAGCCTGCGGGCGAGGACCTCCGCTGGTATCTATCGGCCGTCTGCGCGTTTAAGAATGAAGCGCCCTATCTCGACGAATGGCTCGCCTTCTGCGCTGCGGAGGGCATTGATCACGTCTTGCTCTATGACAATGCGAGCACCGACAACGCACGTGAGGTCTTACGGCCCTGGATCCACTCTGGCTTTGTCGAGCTGGTGGACTGGCCGCTCCACTGGAAGAGCGGGTCGCAAATCAAGGCCTTCAAGGATGCTCTGGTGCGCCTGCGCGGGCGAAGCCGATGGGCCGCGTTCATCGACATAGACGAATTTCTGTTTTCGCCGACGGGCAAGCGCCTGCCCGACGTCATGCGGCAATACGAGGGACACGCGGGCGTGGTCGTCAATTGGCAATGCTACGGCAGCTCCGGACTCAAGACGCGGCCAAGCGGGCTGACGATCGAAAGCTATACGCGGCGGGCGAAGACCGGCTGGGCCAGGAACCAACGCGTCAAGACGATTGTCGACCCGGCGTTCGCGATTGAGCCGCAGAGCGCGCACCTGTTCAAGGTCGAGCCCGGCCACTCCTTGGTCACGGAAAATTTCGACCCGATCAGCGTTGTTCGAACGCTCAACTGGCGCCGCGCGCTGCGCCATCTCGCGGCTCGCCTGCCCTACTTGCCGTTCGATCCGTATTCGAAGACCAATCCGTCGATCAGGCGCGTCTCGGTTTCGACGATGCGCATCAATCACTATGTGACGCGGTCCGACGAAGAGATGCCGCTGAAATATAAGGACCGCGACACTATGCGCGAACGCGATCGGCGATCACATGCGCGCTACCACGACCGCAACGAGGTCGACGATCCGATCCTGGTGGCGAAGGCTGCTCGCGTTCGGGAAGTGATCGCGCAGGTGCGAGCGGTGGTCAGCTAATCCCGTGTAAATGCGTTGGCCTCGCCGAGCGCGAATGTCTGGATCCGGCCCTTTGCTGACCCAAGCCATATTCGGCTGGTGGTCACGAGTTGGAAGAGCGGCTTCTCCGGCGGTAGTACGCCGTCATCATCCTTCGCCCCGGCCTTCCGCTAGTCGAGATACTATTGCTGCAGCGCGTCCATGCGATTGTCGGGTGCGCGGCTAACATGATGCATGGATCGTCGTTCGTAAGCCTAAGGAACCAGCACCGAATCCTTCGCTTCGGGCAGCAGGTCGGGGTAATCGAGCGTGTAGTGAAGCCCGCGGCTTTCGTGCCGCGAGAGGGCGGAGCGGATGATCAGGTCCGCGACTTCGACCAGGTTGCGCAGCTCGATCAGGTCCGGCGTCACGCGGAAGTGCGCATAATATTCGCGCACTTCCTGCCGCAGCATGTCGATCCGGTGTTTGGCCCGCTCCAGCCGCTTGGTGGTGCGGACGATGCCGACATAGTTCCACATGAACCGGCGGATCTCGCCCCAGGTCTGGGCGATGACGACCTCTTCGTCGCTGTCCGTGACCCGGCTTTCGTCCCATGCGCGGATTTGCGGCACGTCCGGAAGTGAGTCCCAATTGGCATCGATATGCTTCGCGGCGGCCTCGCCGAACACCAGGCATTCGAGCAGGCTGTTGGAAGCCAGCCGATTGGCGCCGTGAAGGCCGGACTGTGTGACCTCGCCCGCGGCGTACAATCCTGGAGCGTCGGTGCAGCCGTCCAGGTCCACCACCACCCCGCCGCAGGTATAGTGCTGCGCCGGAACGACCGGGATCGGCTCCGCCGTGATGTCGATCCCCAGGCCCAGAAGCTTCTCGTAGATGTTGGGGAAGTGGGCCTTCACGAAGTCCGGGTCGCGATGCGAGATGTCGAGGTGAACGTAGTCCAGGCCGAGGCGCTTGATCTCATGGTCGATCGCGCGGGCGACGATATCGCGCGGCGCCAGCTCGGCCCGCTCGTCGAAGCGCGGCATGAACCGGGTTCTGGCGCCCTTCACGCCCGGTGGAAGCTTGAGCTGCCCGCCCTCGCCACGCACCGCCTCGGTAATCAGGAAGTTCTTGACCTGCAGATTGTAGAGGCAGGTCGGGTGGAACTGCATCATCTCCATGTTGGAGACGCGGCAGCCTGCCCGCCATGCCATGGCGATCCCGTCGCCCGTCGCTCCGCGGGGAGCGGTGGAATAGAGATAGGCCCGCCCCGCTCCGCCGGTGGCCAGGATCGTTGCTCGTCCGGTGAGCGTCTCGACGCGCCGGGTCTTGCGGTTCCAGGCGTAGAGGCCGTGGACCGCCCCGCTGGTCGAGAAATGGGTTGCGTGCCGCCCGGTGACGAGATCGATCGCCACCATGTCCGGCACCAGCGTGATGTTGGGATGCTTGGCCGCCGCGCCTTCCAGCGCCTGCTGCACCGCATAGCCGGTCGCGTCGGCGACATGGACGATGCGCCGATGGCTGTGCCCGCCTTCGCGCGTCAGGTGCAGCGCATTGCCTTCGGTCGCGAATGGAACGCCCGCGTCGATCAGGTGCTGAATTGCCCGCGGCGCGGACTCCACGACGTGCTCCACGACCTTCAAGTCGTTGAGCCCTGCTCCGGCGATCATCGTGTCGTTGACGTGCGCTTCGAAGCTGTCGCCTTGCTCGAGCACCGCGGCAATGCCGCCCTGCGCCCAGCTCGTCGCGCCTTCCGCAAGCCCGCCCTTGGCGATGACCGCGACCTTGCGCGTCTCGGCAAGGTTGAGCGCAGCCGTCAGCCCGGCGGCGCCCGATCCGACAATGAGGACGTCGGCGTCGAAGCTCACGCGGCTTCCTGTGCGGCTGCGGAAGTGAGGCTGAGGAACACATCCTCGAGATCCGGGTCGCGCGTCGAAACGTCGACGATCGCCAGTCCGTCGGAAGCCAGTGCGCTCAGTACCTGGCCGGCGTTCACCTTGTCCTTGCGATACGTGATCTCCAGCGTCCGCTCGTCGATCAGGGCTATGTTCTCGAAGCAGGCGTTGGTCGGCACGTTGGATATGTCCCGGTCGAAGGTCACGACGACGGCTTTCTCCTGAGCCTTCGACACCAGCTCGCGCGTCGGCTCATTGGCGATCACCCGACCATGATTGATGATCGCGATCCGATCGCACAATTCCTCGGCTTCCTCGAGGTAATGCGTCGTCAGGACGATGGTCACGCCCTGCGCGTGAAGCCGGCGGACATAGTCCCACAGCTGCCGCCGGAGCTCCACGTCCACGCCGGCTGTCGGCTCGTCGAGTACCAGGATCGGCGGGGAATGGACCATCGCCTTGGCCACCAGCAAGCGCCGCTTCATCCCGCCGGACAAGGTGCGCGAATAAGCGTTCGCCTTGTCGGTCAGATGCATCGCCGCGAGCAGCTCGTCGGATTGCCGCTCGCCCCGGGGAATTCCGTACAGGCCGGCCTGGATCTCCAGCGTCTCCCTCGGCGTGAAGAATGGATCGAAGATGATCTCTTGCGGGACCACGCCGATCGATCGCTTCGCGTTGCGCGGGTGCTCATCGATGTCGAAGCCCCAGATCGTCACATTGCCGCTGGTTTTCACCACCAGCCCGGCGAGGATGTTGATCAGCGTGGACTTGCCCGCGCCATTGGGCCCCAGCAGGCCGAAGATTTGTCCGCGTGGAACGTCGAAGCTGACTTCGTTGAGCGCGCGCTTGCCGCCGTCATAGGTCTTCGAAAGCGCGTCGATCCGGATTGCCGCCTCGTCCATGGGACGGGGAATAGGAGCGGGGTTCGACGGCGACAATAGAAAGGGTAAACGCGGACTTTACCCTAACCGTCAGAGTGATCTTGACGTTAACCGGCTACCGCACACGCCAGATGTACCGGCGTCACCTTCTCCGCCTTGCGGCGCTGCTCCCGTTGCTGTGCCCAGCAGCGGCGCATGGCGCATCGGTCGGAGCCGCGACGCCGGCGACGGGTACCGCAGCGATTTTCCTGCCCGGCAGTCTCAGCAAGATGCAGGATATGGACTTCGGCATGCTCGCCGTGACTGCGGCAGGCACGGCGATCCTCGACGCGAACACCAACGCGATCACGACAACGGGCGGCGTAACGCTGGTGGGTGGAACGCCGCATGCGGCGAGGTTCGACGCGGTCTCGCCCGCCAAGCATATCGTCAAGATCTCGCTTCCGAAGCAGGCGGTGAAGCTGACCAGGGTCAACGGGACCGAAACGATGACGCTCGACACATGGTCGATAAACGGCGCGACGACCCGCAACGTGGTGGCGCATGAGGAATTCCAGTTCGCGGTGGCCGGGACGCTTCACGTCGCCGCCAACCAGGTCGAAGGCATCTATGCCGGAACCTTCGACGTGACGCTCAACTACAACTGAGCGGCCTGATCGCATTGAACCCGGGCGAGCCGATTGCTACTTCGGCGGCGATGCAAGAGATCCAGCCTCCCGAGACCATCCGCGTGTCGACCGTACAGGTCGCCTGCGATGGATCGGGCGATATTGCGCCCGCGCTCGGCCATCCGCGCGTGTTCCTGAGGATCGAGCCGGACACCGGCTTCGTCGAGTGCGGCTATTGTGATCGCCGCTTCGTCTACATCGGGGGACCAGCGGACACCGAAGCCGCATGACCGCGCTCGATCCGCGGCGGTTCCTCTACCGCAGCCTCGATCCGGATGCCGCGCGCCGTCTGGCCGCCAAGCATTTGTCCGCACACGACGACGGCGAGCTGTATCTCCAATATGCCGCCAGCGAGTCCTTTGGGTTCGACGATGGCCGGTTGAAGAGCGCCGATTATCACAGCACCTCGGGCTTCGGCCTCCGCGGCGTAACGGGTGAGACGACCGCCTTCGCCCATGCGAATGAAATCAGCGAGGCTGCGATCGAACGCGCAGCGTCGACCCTAAAGCTACTGGACCCGGCGACCGGCCTTCCCGCTCCCGCGCCGCAGCGGACCAACCAGGCGATGTACGGCCACGATGATCCGCTCAGCCAGGTTCCCTTCGCGGACAAAGTCTGGCTGTGCCAGAAGATCGACGCAGCCGCCCGCGCCAGCGACCCGCGCGTTGCGCAGGTCAGCGTCTCGCTCTCCGCCAGCTGGAGCGTGATCGACATCGTGCGTGGGGACGGCTTCGTCGTCCATGACGTGCGGCCCCTGGTGCGCCTGGGCGTGCAGATCGTCGCGGAGCAGAACGGGCGGCGCGAGACTGGTTTCCACGGGCTAGGCGGCCGTTATCTGTACGGCCGGCTGTTCGAGGACGCGGAGTGGGAGCGCGCCATCGACATCGCGTTGGCGCAGGCGCTGACCAATCTTGAGTCGGTCGCGGCTCCAGCCGGCGAAATGCCAGTCGTGCTCGGCCCCGGCTGGTGCGGCGTGCTTCTTCACGAAGCCGTGGGCCACGGTCTTGAGGGTGATTTCAACCGCAAGGGCACGTCCGCCTTCTCCGGGCGCATTGGCGAGCGCGTCGCCGCGCCTGGCGTCACCGTGATCGACGACGGCGCGCTCGAGCAGCGCCGCGGCTCTCTGACTATCGACGACGAAGGCACGCCGACGCGCCGCAACGTGCTGATCGAGGACGGCATCCTCAAAGGCTACATCCAGGATCGGCTCAACGCACGGCTGATGGGCGTCGAGCCGACCGGAAACGGGCGCCGCGAAAGCTTCGCCCATGCGCCGATGCCGCGCATGACCAACACCTTCATGCTTTCCGGACAAGACGATCCTGCCGAGCTCGTGGAGCGCGTCAGCGACGGCGTCTACGCCAAGAGCTTCGGGGGCGGACAGGTCGACATTACCAGCGGCAAGTTCGTCTTTTCCTGCACCGAGGCATACCGCATCCGCGGCGGGAAGATCGCCGAGCCGATCAAGGGCGCGACCCTCATCGGCGACGGCCCCACCGTGCTGACGCGCGTCAAGGGCATCGGCAACGACCTCGCGCTTGATGAAGGCGTCGGCGTCTGCGGAAAGGGTGGCCAGAGCGTGCCTGCGGGCGTAGGCCAGCCGACCCTGCTGATCGAAGGGCTGACCGTCGGAGGCACGGCTGCGTGAGCGCCGACTGGCGTGCCGATGTTCTCAAATTCTGGTTCGCGCTGCAGCCTGAGCAATGGTGGAAGGCCGACCCGGAGCTGGATCACCGCATCACGGAGCAGTTCCTCAAGCTATGGGCGGAGAAGCGCCAGCTGCCGGTCGATGCTTTCCTGGCCGACCCGCTGACCGCCACCGCCGCCGTGATCCTGTTCGACCAGTTCCCGCGCAACATGTTTCGCGGCCATGCCGACGAGTTCTCGACGGATCATCTCGCGCTGGCCATTGCGAAAGCGGGCGTCGCTCGCGCGTTCGACAAGGAGCTCGCCCACGACGAACGCAAGTTCCTCTACATGCCCTTCGAGCACAGCGAGAATCTGGAAGATCAGAACCAGGGCGTGTTGCTGTTCAGCGAGCTCGGTGACGCCGAGCAGATCGATTACGCCAAGCGCCACCGCGACATCATTGCTCGGTTCGGGCGCTTCCCGCACCGGAACGCCATGCTCGGGCGAGCGCCGCGTCCGGAAGAGCTCGCCGCCGGGAACGTCACTCCGTTTTGAGCGCGCTGGCCGAAGCGGGCCGGTTCAACTGGGCCTATCAGGCCGAGCTTGCTCGCACCTTTCTCGAGAGCCACGGCATTCACGCTGTCGTGTTCGACACGCAGAGCAATCTCTATTCTGACGGCGCGATGGTCGGCGTTCGCCTGATGGTGCTGGACGAAGACTTGGTCGAAGCCCGAACGGTGCTGGGCGACTACAAGCCTTAAAGCAGGTGCGAGATCGGGCCGGTGTCGAAGCCCGCGTGGCTGAGCCGCTGCTCGACGTCTTCCCGCGATGCCCCTTCCTCGCGATGCGCCAGCGCACAGGCGAAAGCGGACCGCCTCCCCGACCGGCAGAAAGCGAGCAGCTTGCCACCCTCCGCCTCGCGCCACGCTTTCTGCATCTCCTCGACATCGGCAGGGCCGATCCCGCGGATGATCGGCACGAAATGATAGGTGATGCCGGCTTGAGCCGCCGCTTCCTCGATGTCGCTGGCGAAGGGCTGCCCCGCCTCTTCACCATCGGGGCGGTTGTTGACGATCACCGTAACGCCCTGCTGCGCCAGCGCCGCGACCTCGTGGGGAGCGATCTGTCCCGTGACTATGGTGCGATCGTCAATCTGGCGCATGTCGGCCCCTATATCATTTCCCCGCTGCCGTAGCACCCGACCCGACGAGCCCATAATAATCGAGATAGGGCTGAATGCTGGGATCGTGGCCGGT
>Ga0308173_10001685_pt1 | contig 11273 bp, 10 predicted proteins | sample PhyPR1_FD_203716 | JGI IMG/M metagenome (GOLD analysis project Ga0308173, IMG submission 203716) | Soil microbial communities from UC Gill Tract Community Farm, Albany, California, United States - DLSLS.P.R1 | ecosystem: Environmental > Terrestrial > Soil > Agricultural land | place: USA... | reverse complement strand
ATTATCCGGAGCACCGGATCAATATCATCGATACACCGGGACACGTCGATTTCACCATCGAAGTGGAGCGCTCCATGCGCGTGCTCGACGGCGCGTGCATGGTGTACGACTCCGTCGGCGGCGTGCAGCCGCAGTCGGAAACCGTGTGGCGTCAGGCGAACAAGTACAAGGTGCCGCGCATTGCGTTCGTCAACAAGATGGATCGCGTGGGCGCGGACTTTTTCCGCGTGCAGCGGCAGATCGGCGAGCGGCTCAAGGGCGTCGCGGTGCCGATCCAGATTCCGATCGGCGCGGAAGAACACTTTCAGGGCGTCGTCGACCTCGTGAAGATGAAGGCGATCGTCTGGGACGACGAAAGCCAGGGCATCAAGTTCAACTACGAGGAGATTCCCGACAATCTGAAGGACCTCGCCCACGAATGGCGCAGCAAGATGGTCGAGGCCGCCGCGGAATCGAGCGAAGAGCTGCTCGAAAAGTATCTCGAAGATCACGAAAGCCTGACCGAGGAAGAGATCAAGGCGGCGCTGCGCAAGCGCACCATCGCCAATGAAATCGTGCCGATGCTCTGCGGCAGCGCGTTCAAGAACAAGGGCGTGCAGGCGATGCTCGACGCCGTGATCGACTATCTGCCGTCTCCGGTGGACGTGCCGGCCATTCTCGGCCACACCGAGGACGACGAGCAAGCCGAACGCCATCCGAGCGACGACGAACCGTTCTCCGCGCTCGCATTCAAGATCATGACCGATCCGTTCGTCGGCCAGTTGATCTTCTTCCGCGTGTATTCGGGCGTCGTGAATTCGGGCGATACGGTCTACAACCCGGTGAAGGAAAAGAAGGAACGGCTCGGGCGCATCCTGCAGATGCACGCGAACGAGCGCAAGGAAATCAAGGAAGTGCGGGCCGGCGACATCGCGGCGGCCGTCGGCCTGAAGGAAGCGACGACCGGCGACACGCTCTGCGATCCCGCCAAGGTCATCATCCTCGAACGCATGATCTTCCCCGAGCCCGTCATTTCGCAGGCCGTCGAGCCTAAGACGAAGGCCGATCAGGAGAAGATGGGCATCGCGCTCAATCGTCTGGCGCAGGAAGATCCGTCGTTCCGCGTGACGTCCGACGAGGAGTCCGGCCAGACGATCATCTCGGGCATGGGCGAGCTGCACCTCGAAATTCTGGTTGACCGGATGCGTCGCGAATTCGGCGTGGAAGCGACCGTCGGCAAGCCGCAGGTCGCGTATCGCGAGACGGTGCGCAACAAGGTGACGGACGTCGAGGGCAAGTTCGTCAAGCAGTCGGGCGGGCGCGGTCAGTACGGCCACGCGGTCATCACGCTGGAACCGGACCCTGGCAAAGGCTACGAATTCGTCGACGCCATCAAGGGCGGCGTGATTCCGCGCGAGTACATTCCGGCGGTCGACAAGGGCATTCAGGAAACGCTCAAGGCAGGCGTGCTGGCGGGCTATCCCGTCGTCGATACGAAAGTGACGCTGACCTTCGGCTCGTATCACGATGTCGACTCGAACGAAAACGCGTTCCGCATGGCCGGCTCGATCGCCTTCAAGGAAGCGATGCGCCGCGCGAAGCCGGTGCTGCTCGAACCCACGATGGCCGTCGAAGTGGAAACGCCCGAGGAATTCATGGGCAACGTGATGGGCGACTTGTCGAGCCGGCGCGGCATCGTGCAGGGAATGGAGGACATTGCGGGCGGCGGCGGCAAGATCGTGCGCGCGGAAGTGCCGCTTGCCGAGATGTTCGGCTACTCGACGTCGCTTCGGTCGCTGACGCAGGGCCGTGCGACCTACACGATGGAGTTCAAGCACTACGCCGAAACGCCGAACAACGTGTCCGAGGCAATCATCAACTCGAAAGGGAAATGATCGCGGCTGGACGTTGCCAAATACCCGTGTAATATCGGAAATCCGTTGCTCGCTCCGTGTTGGTGGCGGCAACGGACTTTTTTTATCCGCAGACCAGAGCCATCATGAGCGACGCACATCCCATCGATTGGCGCGAAAACGGCGTCAAGGTCATCAAGGGCGATCAGCTCGACACCAACACCCCGCAGACGCCGGGCATGAACCGCGCGGCGGCGATCAACGCGGCGCGCGTCGGCGCGCAGAAAATCTGGGCGGGCACGGTGACGATCCATCCGAACGCGAAGACCGGCGCGCACCATCACGGCGCGCTGGAGAGCGTGATCTACATCGTGCGCGGACAGGCGCGCATGCGCTGGGGCGAGCACCTCGAATTCACCGCCGAAGCCGGACCGGGCGATTTCATCTTCGTGCCGCCCTACGTGCCGCATCAGGAAATCAACGCGAGCACCGACGCGCCGCTCGAATGCGTGCTCGTGCGCAGCGACAACGAAGCGGTCGTCGTGAATCTGAATATCGCTGCGGTCGAAACGCCCGAGGAAGTGTTCTGGGTCGATCCCATTCACAAGCATCCGCACGATCACTGACACCGCGCCGCACAACTACAACACAGCACACGGAACGATCACCGATGAAGAAATCTTCGACCGACGCGCATCCCCTCGAACTCGCGCGCGCGCACGCAGGCGAGCTGGGCAATTACGCGATCGACGAATTCAGGGCCGGCCGGCTCACGCGCCGCGAATTGCTGCGGCACGCGAGCGTGCTCGGCATTGCGCTGTCGGCGGGCGGGCTGTTCGGCATGCCGGCCGCTCGCGCCCAGGGCACGGGGAAACCGGGCGGCACGATCCGCGTCGCGCATCTGACGCCCGCGGGCGCGGTCGATCCGCTCACGGTCACGGACGCCTCGGGTCTCGCGCTCATCAATCAGACCGGCGAATTCCTGATCGACGACGATAGCGAAACGCTCACGCTGCGCCCGGTGCTCGCGCTGTCATGGTCGTCGAATGCAACGGGCGATGTCTGGACCTTCAAACTGCGCCCGAACGTCAAGTTCCACGACGGCCAGACGATGACCGCGAAGGACGTCGCCGCCACCTTCAACCGCCTCGCGGACCCAGGCGCGGGCTCGGCGGCGCTGTCGGTGCTCAAGGGCGTGCTGTCGAAGAATTCGGCGAAAGCCGTCGACGATTTCACCGTCGAGTTTCATCTCGACGCGCCGAACGGCAATTTCCCGTACTACGTCTCGTCGGACAACTACAACGCCGTGATCCTGCCGGCGAACTTCACCGGCTCCTACGAGAAGTCGTTCATGGGCACGGGCGCGCTGAAGCTCGAAAAGTACACGCCGAAGGTCGGTGCGTCGTTCGTGCGCAATCCCGACTACTGGGGCGACAAGGCGCTGCCCGACCGCGTCAACTTTTCGTTCTACGCCGACCAGCAGGCGCAACTCCTCGCGATGCAGGGCCGCCAGGCCGACGTAATGGGCGATTTCACGGTGCAGGGCGGCGTCTCGATGCTGACGAACCCGCAGTTCAAGGTGCTCGGCGCAAAGTCGAGTTCGCACCGGCAGATTCACATGCGCTGCGACATGGGCGCGTTCAAGGACAAGCGCGTGCGTCAGGCGCTCGCGCTCGCGATCAATCGCGAAGTCATCGTGAAGGGGCTGTTTCGCGGCCGCGCGGTCGTCGGCAACGACAGCCCGTTCGCGCCGGTGTTTCCATCGAGCGACCTCAGCGTGCCGCAGCGGCGCTTCGACATTGCAAAAGCGAAGCAGTTGATGAGCGAAGCGGGCGTCGGAAGCGGCTTCGACATCACGCTCACGACCGAGAAGTACATGGAGATTCCCGATCTCGCGGTCGTCGTGCAGAACGCGGCGAAGGCGGTCGGCATCCGCATCACGCTGAAGGTGGAGAGCCAGGATCTCTATTACGGCGCGGGCACGTTCGGCAAGTCGGACTGGCTGGATTCGCCGCTGGGCATCACGGATTACGGGCATCGCGGCGTGCCGAACGTTTTCCTCAACGCGCCGCTCACGAGCGGCGGCACATGGAACGCGGCGCACTTCAGGAACCCGGCGTACGACAAGCTCGTTGCGCAGTTCGTCGCGGCGCTCGACGTGGCTTCGCAGAAGAAAGTCTCCGGTGACATCCAGCGGCTTCTGCTCGATGAAACGCCGGTCGTCATCCCGTACTTCTACGACCAGTTGATCGTCACCCGCGCGAACGTCTCCGGCGTGCGCTTCAACGCGATCTCGCAGATGTGGTTCGACCGCGCGACGGTGGCCGCTTGAGCACGATATCGCCAACGGCGCCCGTCGCCGGCAAACGCAACGGCTTCGCAAAGGCGCGGCGCATCGTGCGCTTTGTCGGCGTGCGCGTGCTGCTGGCGCTCGTCACGCTGTGGCTTTTATCGATGATCGTCTTCGCGGGCGGCCAGTTGCTGCCCGGCGATGTCGGCCGCGCGATTCTCGGACCGCTCGCCGATGCGCGCGCCGTCGCTGCGCTCAATCATCAACTGGGCGTCGACCGGCCGCTTCTCACGCAATACAGCGCGTGGATCACGCATTTTCTGCGCGGCGACATGGGCGAGTCCTACGCGTTTCGCGCGCCGGTCGCGCCGTTTATCGGCGGCGCGCTATGGAACTCGGCGAAACTCGGGGCGCTCGCGTTCGTCGTGGTCGTGCCGCTCGGGATCGCGGGCGGCGTGTATGCGGCGCTGCACGCGGGGCGCGCCATCGACCGCATCATCAGCATCGGCGGACTGACGGCGACGGTCGTGCCGGAATTCGTGTCGTCCATCGTGCTGATTCTGATCTTCGGCATCTGGCTGCAATGGCTGCCGATCGAAGCGGGCGCGCCCGCCGACGCGAGCCTGCTCGTGCAATTGAAGCATCTGATTCTCCCGGTTCTGCCGCTCGTCTTCGTGTTCTTCGGCTATATCGCGCGGATGGCGCGCGCGGGCACCGTCGAGGCGCTCGACGCCGACTACACGCGCACCGCAATATTGAAGGGGCTGCCGCGCCGCGTCGTGATCTTGCGGCACGTGCTGCGTAACGCGCTGCTGCCGACCGTGACCGTCGCCGCGACGCAGCTCGGCTACATGATCGGCGGGCTCGTGGTCGTCGAGACACTCTTTCACTATCAGGGCATCGGCTCGCTGATCTACAACGCGGCCAAGGCCAAGGACTTTCCGATGCTCGAAGCCGGCGTGCTGACCATCGGCGTGATCTATACGGCGGCGAACCTGATTGCCGATGCGCTCTACGTCGTGCTCAATCCGCGCCTTCGCACGGGAGGCGCGCGATGAGCACGGCCACCGCGTCCCCCGCCCCGCGGCGACGTTTCGACGCGCTCGGCGCGCTGCTGCGTTCCGGCACCTTCGATATCGGCGTGCTGATTCTGCTCTTCTGGGTGGCGTGCGCGCTCTTCGGGCATTGGATCGTGCCGCAAGATCCCTACGCCTCCGATCCGCTCAACTCGCTCAGCCCGCCTTCCGCCGATCACTGGTTCGGCACCGATCAGCTCGGCCGCGACGTGTTCGCGCGCGTGATCGTCGGCTCGCGCGACATTCTCACCATCGCGCCGCTCGCGACGCTGATCGGCACGGCCGCGGGCACGGCCATCGGGCTCCTCGTCGGCTATTTCGACGGCTGGGTCGATGCCGTCATCGGCCGCGTCATCGACGCGCTGCTCGCACTGCCGCTCGTGATCGTCGCACTGCTCGCGCTCGCGGCGGTCGGCGCGAGCAACACGACCGTGATACTCGTGATCGGCCTCACGTTCGCGCCGATCACCGCGCGCACCGTGCGCGCCGCCGTGCTCGGCGAACGCCATCTCGACTACGTGCTCGCGGCGCAACTGCGCGGCGAAAACGCGGTGTACATCATGTTCGCGGAGATCTTGCCGAACGTGCTGCCGCCGATCATCGTCGAGGCAACCGTCCGGCTCGGCTACGCCATCTTCGCGGTCGCGACGCTCTCGTTTCTCGGCTTCGGCATTCAGCCGCCTTCCGCCGACTGGGGCCTCGCGCTTTCCGAAAGCTACACGCTGATGGCGGGCGGCGCCTGGTGGACCGTCGTGTTCGACGCCGCCGCAATCGCCACGCTCGTCGTCGCGGTCAATCTCGTCGCGGATGCCGTGCAAGGAGTGCTCGACCGATGAACGGACCGCCGCCATCCGCTTTTCCCGCGTTCGGCGCGGCCAAGGGCGGCGCGGCCGACGCGCTGTCGGTCGTCGGCCTCACCGTCGCGTATCGCTCGCGCTGGCATGAGCGCGACGTGCTTCAGGACGTGACGCTGCGCGTCGGACGCGGCGAAGCGTATGGGCTCGTCGGCGAATCCGGCTGCGGGAAATCGACGGCCGCGCTCGCGATGCTGCGCTACCTGCCGCGCAACGGGCGCGTCAAGGCAGGCCGCATTTCCATAGGCGGCCGCGACGTCGCCGCGCTTGCCGCCGATGAACTCCGCGAGTTGCGGGCCAACGCCGTATCGATGGTTTATCAGGACCCCGGCCGCGCGCTCAATCCATCGCTGACCATCGCCCGGCAGGTGTCCGAAGCGTTCGAAGCGGCGGGCGCATCCGCCAGCGACGCCCTCTCCCGCACCGCCGACATGCTGCGCCGCGTGCGCATCGCGTCGCCGGAGCGCGTGATGGAGAGTTATCCGCATCAGTTGTCGGGCGGCATGCAGCAGCGCGTCATTATCGCAATGGCGCTCGCGTGCAATCCGGATCTGCTGATTCTCGATGAACCGACCACCGGGCTCGACGCCACCGTCGAAGCGGAAGTGCTCGATCTCATCGCGCAATTGCGCGCGGAACTGGGCACGGCGGTGCTCTTCATCAGCCATAACCTTGCGGTGATCGGGCGCATGTGCGACCGCGTCGGCGTGTTGTACGCGGGCCGGCTCGTCGAAGAAGGCGCAACCGCCGACGTGTTCGCGAAACCGCGGCATCCGTACACCGTGGGCCTGCTGCGCTGCCTGCCGACGAGCGGACGCAGCAAGGAAAGCGGCCGTCTCGATACGATTCCCGGCTCGCTGCCCGCGCCCGGTGCCGTGACGCAGGGCTGCATCTTCGCGCCGCGCTGCAAGCTGGCCGACGAGCGTTGCGTGAAGGACGCGCCGCCGCCGTATCGCGTGGCGTCGCTGCATGGCGGTCAGATGGCGCGCTGTCATTACCACGAGCGCGCCGAAACCTTGCCGCGTTCCACCGACGAAGCGCCCGTGCCGCTCGCGACCGGCAGCGATGCACCGCTCGCGCTGTCGGCGCGCAATCTATCGAAGACCTTCCGCGTCGGCGACGAAGACGTTCGCGCCGTCCACGATGTTTCCCTCGATCTCGTGCAGGGCGAAACGCTCGGACTGGTCGGCGAATCGGGCAGCGGCAAGACGACGCTCGCGAAGCTGCTCCTCGGGCTCGTCTCCCCCGACGAAGGCGCGACGCTCGAACTCGACGGCCAGCACCTGCCCGAGCGCGTCACGCGGCGCAGCGGCGAGCAGGTCAAATCGCTGCAGATCGTCTTTCAGAATCCGGATTCGGCGCTCAATCGCGCGCATTCGGTGCGAAGGCTGATCGCGCGCTCGCTGTCGAAGCTCGGCGCGCTGCGTGGCGAAGCGAAGGAGCAACGCCTGCACGCGCTGACCAAAGCCGTGCGCCTGCCGGAGCGCTATCTCGGCTCGCGCACGCGGCAGTTGTCGGGCGGGCTCAAGCAGCGCGTCGCGATAGCGCGGGCATTTGCGGGCGATCCGCGCGTCGTCGTTTGCGACGAGCCGACGTCCGCGCTCGATGTCTCCGTGCAGGCCGCCATCCTCAATCTGCTCGCCGATCTGCAGCGCGAGCGGCGCGTGAGCTACGTGTTCATCTCGCACGATCTGCACGTCGTGCGGTATCTGTCGGACCGTATCGCGGTGCTGTATCTCGGGCGGATCATGGAAATCGGCCGCGCCGCCGATGTCTTCAATGGCCCGCAGCATCCGTACACCGAAGCGTTGCTGTCGTCGGCGCCGTCGCTCGATGAAGCGCACGCGCACGGCGAACGCATCCGTCTGTCGGGCGAATTGCCGAGCGCGGCGAACCCGCCTTCGGGGTGCGTGTTTCATACGCGTTGCCCGCGCAAGATAGGCGAGATCTGCGAACGGCAGACGCCGCCCGCGCGCGATGCCGGCAACGGCCACGCGATCCATTGCCACATTCCCGTCGACGAATTGCGAGCGCTGCAGTCGCATGAAAAGGTGACGTGAAAGCGGGCGCGCGCCGGAACCAAAGCGCGCGGTTCGTCTCTCACCGGTTCACCATTCATAAAACAAGAGGAATTCGACGATGAAACGCGCTCTCTCGCTTGCCGCTTCTTTCGCGCTTTGCACCGCCATCACCGCTCACGCGCAGTCGGGCCCGACGCCCGGCGCATCCGATCCGAGCTTCTCCGCCTGGTCGCTCGCGCAGCAGTGCGGCCAGAAAAGCGACAACGCCGCGCAAGGGCAATGCGTCGGCGCGGTCCGGGGCATCGTGCGCGGCTATCAATACGGCGTGCTGTTCCTGTCGCAGCGCGCTTCGCTGGCGAACAACGAGACGAAGCGTGTCTCGTTGTGTCTGACCGACACGAAGGTCTCGTCCCTCGTCGACGACTTTCTCACCGACGCCAAACAGGTCAGCGAAGACGATCTGAAGCGCACGCCGGCCGAAGTCGCCGTGCTGGGCTCGGTCCACGCGCATCACGCGTGCTCGTAATTCCGGGCCGCATCGAGCTCACAGCATTTCGAGGCCGCGCTTCGTTGCAGGCGGCCTGAACTGCCGGTCGATATCCGCGAGTTCTTCGGCCGACAGGCGGATATCGAGCGCCGCGCGGTTCTCGCGCACATGCGCGACATCCGCCGCCTTCGGAATGGCGAACACGTCGGGCTGCTGCAACACCCACGCGAGCGCCACCTGAAACGCGGACACGCCGCGCGCCGCCGCGATCTCTTCCAGTGCGCCGCCGCGCGGCAGACGCGCATGATCCACCGGGCTGTACGCCATCGCGGGCAAGCGGCGTTCGCGCAGCCACGGCAGCAGGTCGAACTCCGCGCCGCGCCGCGCGACGTTATAGAGAATCTGATCGGTCGCGCAGGCGTCGCCGCCGTCGAGCGAAAACAGTTCTTCCATGTCGTCGGTGTCGAAATTGCTCACGCCCCAGTGACGAATCTTGCCGTCGCGCTTGAGCTTCCCGAAGCCCGCCACCACGCCCTGCAAGTCTTCGCCACCGCGCCAATGCAGCAAATACAGGTCGATGCGATCGGTTTTCAGCCGCTTCAGGCTCCGCTCGCATGCGGCCTGCACGCCGCGCTCGGAACCGTTATGGGGATACACCTTGCTGACGATGAAAACATCGTCGCGCCTGTCCGATAACGCTTCCGCGACCAGCTTTTCGCTTTCGCCGTCGCCGTACATCTCGGCGGTATCAATGAGCGTCATCCCGAGTTCGACGCCCAGGCGCAGCGCGGCAATCTCCGACTTGCGCGCGTTCGGGCGCTCGCCCATTTCCCAGGTGCCCTGACCGAGTTTCGGAACTGCTTCGCCGTCCGGCAGCGTGACGGTGAGTAAGGTATTCGCCATGAAAAGCCTCCTTGTTCGCCCGCCGATTATGGCGCAACGCGCAATCCACGGCTTGCCTGCCGCCCGCTCAGACGAGGCCGACGATCAGCGGCCCGAGCAGCGTCAGCAACACGTTCGCAAGCGCATAGGTCACGGCGAACGCCGCTGTCGGCACCGGGCTTTCGGCCTTGTCGAGCACGCCGCCGAACGCGGGGTTCGCGCTGCGCGAGCCGGACAGCGCACCGGCGAACACGGCGGCGTTGTCGTAGCGCAGGACGTAGCGCCCGAAGAGCATCGTCAGAAGCAGCGGAAACAGCGTCACGAACACGCCGAGCAGAAAGATGGCGAGACCGCTCTGTTTGACCGTCACGACTGCCTGCAAGCCCGAATTGAGCCCGACGACCGCGACGAAAGCGGCGAGCCCAAAGTCCTTCAGTAATTGCGACGCGGCGGGCGGCATCACGCCGTACATCGGATGCTTGCCGCGCATCCAGCCGAAGACGAGGCCCGCGAGCAGGCAGCCGCCGCCCGAGCCCAGCGTGACCGGAACGCCGCCCACCCGCACGACGACGAGCCCGACCAGAAGCCCGATCACGATGCCCACGCCCATATAGATGAAGTCGGTTTTGTTCGAATACGGCAGCTCGTAGCCTGCGGCATCGGCGGCGCGCTTCGTATCGTGCGGCGACCCGTAGAACGTGACGACGTCGCCATGTTCCAGCCGCGTTTCGGGCAGCACCGGCAGCGGCATGCCCGCGCGCGAAATGTCCTGAAGATAGACGCCGTGGCGCACGTCGCGGTCGACCGTCGCACGCACCGCCGCGATCGTCGTGTGATTCATGCCGCGCCGGGCGAACACCGCCTGCCGCCGTTGCATGACGATGCAGATGCCGTCCGTATCCGCGACTTCCTCGCCGAGTTGCGCCGCCGCGCCGACCATGACCTCGCGCCGCCCGACGACGAGCACGATATCGCCCGCTTCCAGCATCACGTCGGGGCGCGGCTCCAGCGCACGGCCCGCGCGGCGAATTCGCTCGATGGCGACAGATCGTGCTCGGCCATTTCCATCTGCGCGACCGTGCGCCCCGCCGCGCCGCCCGCCGTGATCCGGTACGCGCGCCCGACGAGCGACGGCAACGCGGATATCTGCCCCGGCGCGGGCCCGGCGACCCTGCCCGACAGTGACTTCTCCGCTTCGATCGACGCCTCGCGCAAGCTCTGACCCATGAACTTCGGCAGGATATTCACGCAGACGATAATCGCGCCGAGCGAACCGAACACGTAAGTCACCGCGTAGGCGATCGCCACGTCCGCCTGCAGCGCCTTCGTTTCGTCGGCGGACAAGCCGAGCCGCGCGATGGCGTCGCCCGCCGTGCCGATGATCGCGGACTGCGTGAGCGCGCCGCCCGCGAGTCCCGCGGCCAGCCCCTTGTTCAACCGAAAACCTTCGCGCTGACGATCACGGTGATGAGCGCCGTCGCCGCGAGAAACACGGCCATCGCCATTTCGCGCAGCGTTCGCCGGTTGAGCGAGTTGAAGAACTGCGGCCCGGAGTCGTAGCCGACCGCGTAGATGAAGACGGCGAACATCACCGACTTCACGCCGTTGTCGATCTGCACGCCCACCTGACTGACGATCACCGCGGCGATAAGCGATCCACCGACGCCGCCCAGCTGGAACTTTCCGAAGTTGATCTGCCCGATCAGATAGCCCGCCGCGAGCGACAGAAAGAGCGCGGTTTCCGGCGATTTCTCGAAAATCTGGTGGAGCCAGTCCATTGAACCCTCACTGGTTGTTCGTCTAGCCCAGCTTGCTCACCAATCCGACGACG
>Ga0308173_10001684_pt1 | contig 11273 bp, 6 predicted proteins | sample PhyPR1_FD_203716 | JGI IMG/M metagenome (GOLD analysis project Ga0308173, IMG submission 203716) | Soil microbial communities from UC Gill Tract Community Farm, Albany, California, United States - DLSLS.P.R1 | ecosystem: Environmental > Terrestrial > Soil > Agricultural land | place: USA... | reverse complement strand
GCCACTGGGCAACGCGGCCGGCGCCAGCGCGATCACCGACGTCTGGGACGACGTCATCTTCGCCGACCTGTTCGAGTAGGCGGAGGCACGCAAACGAAACAATCGGGACGGAGGAATTATTCGTTCAAATGCGCAATTCCTCAGTCCCGTCTTTGACTCATGCTATACACCTTCGCCGCTCACATAGGTCGAGGTCAGCCGACAATCCGCGAGAATCTTTAGGAAAACAGCGCGATTCAAACGGATAATTCCTCCGTGCCTTTTTACGCATATTGGTTTTTGTTTCAGTAGAGCGACACCGCCGGCTTCGCGTCCGGCGTGGTGACGATGTAGTCGTAGCCGATCAGGATCGCGCGTGACAGCGGCTTGAGCGATTCGATGCCTTTCGTGTCGAGCGCCTGTCGGATCGGCTCCAGCGGGATCAGGGTCCAGCCATCCTTCGGCAGTGTCGCGGAATCGATACCGATGGCTGGGAAAAACTCCGCAGCTTCTTCGCCCTTGTAGACCTCTTCGGTTGCCGGATTGCCCGGCTTCGGCTGGAAACTCAAATTGCGCCCACCCGTCGGCAGGAACTCAATGCGCAATGCCTTCTTGTCCTGCAGGCGCGCGATTTCCGTCGCGAGCGTGCCGAGGTCGATCGTGTTGATGGAGGTCGTGCCGAGCGTGAGATGCTCGATCCCCATTTTGAACACGATCTTGGGCGCCGGATCCGCAGCCGAGCGATACGCGGCCAGGAAGTTCTTGGCGAGCAAGCGCGCACGGCGGGCGTTGTTTTCGTAATTGTGGCCGCCCATCCAGAGCTGGTAGACCGCTGCGCTTTCCTTCAACTCGGCAATGATGTGTTCGGCCTCGTCGTTGCCCTTGAACTTTGCCGCCAGCCCGTCGAAATCGGCATCCTTGTAGCGCACCAGAAGAAAATCCTGCTGCGCAGCAGTGGCGGCGGCCTTTTGTTCGGCATCCAGCAGTTCCCGCGCCGCGCTGCGCGCCGCCTCATCCGGCGCGAGTGCGACGAGTCGTTTCAGGTGAAACGGCGGCGACCCGATGAATTCCTGGTCGACGCCCCACAGGTACGGCATGCCTTTTCCGTCCTTGCCGAGGAAATCCGACGCGAGTAGCGCGTCGTCCTTGAGCGAGAGGAACGGGATGCCCAGCGGCACCTCATGGACGAGCTTGTGCAAACCGTCGATACGTTCGCGCTGCAGCACATCGGCGACCATGCGCACCGACAGCGGACCGACCTCGACGACGTGATATTTGAAACCGATTGGCCGCGCCTCGTTTGCGATCGCACGCAGGACGATTGCCGAATCGGCAAAGCCATGATCCTCGCCGTAGAGGATGAACTGCGAACCGGGAAGTTCGTGTCGAATGACATCCGCACCAGGCCCGCCTAGCGCGCCATCGCGGACCGTCAATGCGTAACTCAACGGCGCCGAATGCGCAGATGAGAACAGAACCAGGCAAAGGATTACCGGCAGAAATTTGCTCACGATGGTCTCCCGAGGTGTTCCGGTGCTTTGTCGTGGGATGCTGCTTTGCCCGGGAGGGTTTAGAGAACAGGGAACGATAGAGAAAAGGCGACGGAGTAATTATCCATTTGAACGTCCGGTTCAGGAAGGAACGGGCGATCTGCCGCGCAGCCGGATATTGCGGTCAGATTGCCTTTCGCGCAGGCGGTCACCGAAAGGCACCCTGATCTCGTGATCCCTGGATTCCTGACGCAGCGCAGATTGCGTCGAGGAACCATATTCGATACCGTGCGCTCGTTCGTGCCCGAAGGCGCCAAGTCGAAAGAGAACGCCCGAGCGCGCGTATCCGTCTGGCCACCTGGGCACCTGTTGTGGCGAGCGACGGATCACGTTCTGCTGACGCGGGACAACGCGTTTCAGCGTCGAACGCGCGCAAGTATACTTTCGGATTCCGTCAGGATCAGAACGCTCCAAATGCCGCACACTCCGCGCCCCTGAAACAAGCGCCTTCGTCGTTCCGAGTTTCGGATGGCTCGACCGTTCGCGATTGGGAGAAGACCATGAATGCATCGGCTCTTTTTAGCCTGGCCCAGCGGACTGCGCTGGCGCTCGCGCTGGCTTCATCAGCGACCGCCCATGCAACGACGATTGTCGTCGACGATGCCGGCGATACGCCGACTGCGGGCAAGTGCACGCTGCGTGAGGCAATCACAGCCGCCAACGTGAACACCGCCACCGGCGCTTGCGCCGCCGGCCAGGCCGGACCGACGGTCGACCTAATCCACTTCGCAATTTCCGGCGCCGGCCTGCACACGATCACGCTCGCCAGCACGCTGCCGGATATAACCGATATCGTTACGATCGACGGCTATACCCAAGCCGGCAGTAGCGTAAACACGAAGCAAATCGGCGACGACGCGAAGTTGATGATCGAAATCAGCGGCGCCGGCCTGTGCTCCTGCGTGCCGATGCTTCGCATTGCCGCGACCGGCAGCTGGGTGCGCGGGCTCGTCATCGATCATACGTCCAGCAGCGGCATTTACATCCAGGCCATATCGGGCACGACCAGCGACGTCGTGGTGGAGGGGAATTTCATCGGGGTCGACGCCACCGGCATGAACGTCGCGGCCAGTTCCAACCAAGCGCCGGTCAAGATCATTGGCGACAACAATCGGCTTGGCGGAAACACTCCAGCTGAGCGCAACGTCATTGGCGGCGGCGGCAGCTCCATTGTCCAGATCGGCGGTACCGTCAACATCATTCAGGGCAACTACATCGGCATCAGCGCCGATGGCGCTCAAGGCCTGCAACCGAACGGAGACGGGTTTCCCACGACCGCGATCGACTTCGCCGCGGGCGGCGCCACGAACGGCACGCTTGTCGGCGGATCCGTTCCAGGAGCGCGGAACGTGCTGTTCGGTACCTTTGCCTCGATCCATCTCGGCTCCCTTACGCAGAACGCTGTCATCAAGGGCAACACCATCGGCACCGATGCGACCGGCACGGTCGGCTTCGGCGCGACATACGGGATCTACACGGACAACCATCCGACCGGGACGATCATCGGCGGGGCGCTGGCGAGTGAAGGCAATCTCATTTCCGGAAACTCCATCGGCATTCAACTTGGGGATGGCGCCTCGGGGACGATCATCCACGGCAACCGGATCGGCACCGATGCCAGCGGCACCAAACCGGTCCCAAATCGCGGCGACGGCATTCACGTGAGTACGCCGAGCAACCTGAGCATCATCGGCGGCAGCGCGCCCGGCGAAGGCAACACGATCGCGTACAACTGCAGCAACGGCATCGCGGTAGCCGCCTCCACCGGCTGGGCCATGCTGGGCAATTCGATCTACGCGAACGTCGGTCTCGGGATCTCGTTGCAAGACGCCGACGGCATGCCGGTCCCGAACGACCCCGGCGACGGTGATTCCGGTCCCAACAATCTGCAGAATTTCCCGGAGATCACCGCAGCGCCGATCACCGGCGGCTTCGTTGACCTCGCCGGAACGTTGAATAGCGTCGCCAGCAAGACCTACCGCCTCGAATTCTTCTCGGGCCTGGGCTGCCACCCGGCGGGAAATGGCGAGGGCCGGCACTTCCTCGGTGCGCTCGACGTGAACACGAACGCTAGCGGCAACGCGAGCTTCGGTAGCGGAACTGCGTCGTACGCCGTCCCGGCAGGACACACGCTGTTTACGGCGACCGCGACCGATCCCGACGGCAACACTTCCGAATTTTCCCAGTGCTTCGGCATTGCGGATCTGATTCTGCACGCGGGATTCGAGACGTGCGATGGGTTTGACTGAGGGCTTCGAGGGAAAGAAGGATCAGGTTCAATTTTTCACGCGTGAGTCGGAGTCGGAGTGCGGCCTTCCTCGCGGGCTGACGGCGGCAGCGCGATTCGTGAGCGCTTCGATAGGTCTGGAGTCTGGTGCTTCCATAAGCGCGTTACGGTTGCGAAAACGTGGTCAGAGTGCCTTATCTGCGTGCTTCCACGCCGGCGATGAGGCGGTCTGACTGATGCACAGCGACCGAGTCTATTCATTCTGTGTCGTTTGTCGGCGCCACTTGCCGTAGAGTTTAGACGGCATGCCGAAATTAGCGCTTCAGCTGCATGTCGTTTGCTCCCCCGTTTCCGGTAAACGCACGTATGAACCGATCACTGCCGGCATGCGCTGTTGCAATGAGCGACTCCACAATTACTGACCGACCTCCCGCAGGCATTCGGCACCCATTTCGAAAGAGTGGCTGCCCGGGTTTCCCTGCCGCAGCTGCTACCGCGGGGGCGCCACCCGCCTTGCGAACACGAAACCTTTTCGGCGTAGCTATGAGCGTGCATGCCATCCGCTTCGCGCTGGCGGCAAGCCTGTTCTGGGCGGCCAATGCGTGCGCTATCGTGTTTACCGTCGACAGCACCGAGGAGGGCATCGACGACGACCTGTTCAATACAACGTGCCACACCAGCACGGGCCATTGCACGTTGCGTGCGGCAGTCATGCAGGCCAATCACATCGTCAACGAAGACAGTACGATCGAGGTGCCGGCAGGAACTTACATTCTCGGCGCCGCAATCGACAACGACGACGAACGCAGCGGGGACCTCAATCTGATCACACCGGCATCGGGCAATCCCGTGATCACCATCAACGGTGCCGGAAGTGCGCGCACGTTCATCGTCGGCAACGGCAGCGACCGGATACTGAGTGTCGCGAACGGGCGCACTTCCGAAATTCAGAACATTACCTTTACCGGCGGCAAGGCTACCCTCGGCGACGGCGGCGCCATCCAGAACAGCGGCGTGCTGACAGTGTCCAACGCCGTCGTGGAAAAAAGCTCTGCCGATTATTGCGGCGGCGGGATTGGCAACGACAACCAACTCGGTATCTACAACAGCACCATTTCCGAGAACGTCGCGATATTCGGCGCGGGCTTATGCAGCAATGCCGCTAGTGGACTTACCGTGGTCAGAAGCGCGATCGTCAGAAATTTAGGGAACCACGGTGGTGGCATCAGAAACTATGGCACGGCCATAGTGATCAACAGCACCGTAGCAGAAAACGCTACCCTGACTGACGGAGGCGGTATCGAAAATTACGGCAGCGCTGTGATCGGTGTCTACAACTCGACCATCGTGCGGAACAGCGCAAACAGCTCGCGCGACTTCTACTCGGGCGGGGGCATCTCGAACATCACTGGTGGGACGTTCAACCTGCGCAATTCGGTTGTGGCAGGGAACACGCTGTCGAGTAATACCGATGGGGACTATGCCCCCGTATACAATGACTGCTGGGGCACGTTCAGCTTGTACGGGCGCAACGCTTTCTATGCAGACCCGTGCACGTTCACCTACGTCGAGCCGACTAGCTTGGCGTACCTGGTTCCGTTCTCGGAACTGGGGCCGCTGCACTATAATGGCGGGCCAACCCAGACGATCGCACTTCTACCGCCCAGCAGCATGATCGATGGCGCCATGACCACGTGCGTGAATCAGAACAACCAGACACTCCCCACGGATCAGCGCGGCAAGCCACGCACCATCGGCGCCTACTGCGATATCGGGGCGTTCGAGTACGATCCAGATGAAGTATTCATCGATGGGTTCGATGGCTGATATTTCGTCGACGCGGCAGGTGTGAGGAAAGAGGGTCAGGTAGCCACCTCTAGTTTCTCGACACCCCTGAAACAGACTCAGAGTGGGCCATCGCCCATTTCCCGGACACCTTTTTTACGCTCCTTACTGATGTGGCCGGTGGCCCGGCTCGCGCGAATGCATTGAACTTCAATCGTTCGATGTCGCAATTTTTTTGCTATCGGCGTTAACCAGAATACGGCCAACGCCGGCGCACATGGTTATCGCAAACAACAGGGGGGCGAAGTAACTTCATGCGCGGCGCACCGGTTGAACTGCGAGAACTCCGAGGAGGAGACCGTGATGCGCACTCGACTGTTAACCCTGATATTCGCCGGCGCGTCGCTGCTGGTCAGCGTTGATGCCGCAGCCTTCGACCCTTGCACGTTTCTTCCGACGCCACGGCAGATTCTCGTCGGAGACACTGGAAGCGACAGCGCATGCAATTTTGCGAATATCGCCTCAGCCATTGCCGATGCGGCCTTGCATCCGGCGTGCACGACGACGATCCATATCATGCGCTCGTCGAACTTCGAGCACCTGACCATTTCCGGCCAGTCGGTGAACTTGCAGGGCTGGGGCGATGGCACCACCTGCAGTAGCCTCGCGGCGCAATGCGATCCTTTGACCAGCGGCTGCCCCTCGCCCGGTACCGCGCTGCCGCTCGCCACGATCGATGGCAGCAACGCCGCACGCGTATTGGTGATCACCGGGAACAGCTATGTTTCCCTGCGCAATGTCCGGATCACACACGGCGAAGCCGGCGCCGGCGATGGCGGCGGAATAGCCTTCTCGGGCACCGGCTCGCTGTCGCTTTCGCGCTCGGACGTGTCAACGAACCATGCAGGCTATGGCGGCGGCATCAACTTCAAGGGCAGCGGCGGCGCTGCCAGCCTGTACCTCCTCAGCGACACCACCTTGTTCAGCAACACCGTCGCCGTTTCCGGTGGCGGCATCCGCGTCGAGGGCACCGCGCGCCTGTTCGCATTGGAATCGCAAACGTACATCCACTTCAACCATGCACTAAGCGGCTACGGTGGCGGCATCGAGCTGGTGGGAGCCGCACGCGCCGACATCGGCTCGCCCGGCTATAACGGCGATGGCGTGGTGTCGTACAACGACGCAGTCAATGGCGGCGGCGTGGCGGCTTTGCCAACGTCAAACGGGGAGCCCGTCGTGCGCCTCTTCACGACCGATCCGGCCAATTCGGTGCAGATCGACAACAACATCGCCAGCAATCACGGCGGCGCCTTCTACCTCGGCTCCGACTCGTCGGATCTCAGTGTTGGCGTACTGTGTGCCTACGACTTCCGCATCAACAACAACAAGGGTGCCGATGGCGCTGCCCTCTACGCCGACTCGGATTCGTCCTTTTCCTACGGAGACCAGGGCGGAGAGATCTATCTCAATACCGTACCGCCCGAAGCGACCGGTGGCGCCGGACATTGCGGCGTCGAAACCCCGCCTGCGCTCGGCGCTGTGCCCTGTGCTGCGAGTACCCCTTGCAACGAGCTGCGCGGCAATCAAGCCAAAGACAGCAATGGACAGCCAACCTCGGGCGCAGCGATTGTTGTCGGCTCCGCCGGCAGCATCGAGGCCGAGCGATTCAGTCTGCGCGAAAACGGCGCAGCAACGCTGCTCAGGCTGACAGGCACGTACGAATACTATGTCCCTCCTGTGCTGCGAAATTGTCTGATCGCCGACAACCACACGCAGCATGAGTTGATCAGCGTGCAGGACGGACGCGGGTTCGGCATCAACGGCTGCACGATTGTGGGCAACGCGATCGACAACGGCTATGTGATGTACGTGAACGGCTCGCTGACCCTGGTCAACAGCATCATCGACCAGACCGGTTACAGCGTGCTCGACTACGTCGGCGAGATCGCGAATCGCTCGATCAACTACGTGATCGCGAATGAAACCTTCACCCTGCCCGGCGCGCAGCATACGCAAGGCAATACGCCGGTGTATGTCGACGCGGCGAATGGCAACTACCACCTCACGGCGAACTCTCCTGGTGTCGACTATGCGCCGGCGCAGGGCGGCAGCGATCTGGATGGCAAGCCGCGTGATATCGACCTGGCAGCTGTGGCCAATCTCTATGGACCGCGCGACATCGGCGCGTACGAACTTCAGAGCGCACCTGCTGGTTGCAGCACTGCCGACACTATTTTCTGTAACGGGTTCCAGCCCTAGGACACCGCGTTGGGTAGTGTTTCGAAACGGCGCGGAGGAGGCTGGTGACGCCTGACGCGATGGTCAGTAGCGAGAACGTAAGGCAGACCGCTGATTGCCTTTCCTTCCCCCGCAAGCGGGGGAAGGTGCCGAAGGCGGATGGGGGAAATCCCGTGCGAGTGCTCTCCTGCCGAAAGCGGGGGGGCGGCGAAAACGCGCTCAGAGCAGCGAAAACCGACCACGGTGCTATGTGTGTGCCAGTACATGTCACCGTGCCCGCGGATCTTCGGCTACAGCCCATCCGGTATTTTCAACTTCTTCTTCTCGAAATCCCAATCAGAGATCAGTGCACTAGCGGTTCTCTATCCTGCCGTAGCGTAGAGAATCAACTGAAAAGGCACTCTGCACCCTTCTGTTTGACGTAGCGCTCCACGTCTGTCGTTTGCCGCTGCCGGATCCCGTAATGGAAGAGAAGGGTTCTGACGATCGGAAAAGGTACAACCGCATGACACGACCTTGCGTCCTCGGCTCTACGAACGGCCCATACCTGCAACGTTGGTGGTCGCCACGTCTGGCATGGGCAGGGCGGCTAACGTTGCCCAGTGCATTCCTGGTTTTGGTACTCGCCGGGCTTGCCTTGGCGGAAACTCCGCAGGGCACGGCGTTTAGTTATCAGGGTACCTTGTTGCAGGGCGGGGTTCCGGTCAACGCGAGCGTCGACCTGGTATTCGACCTGTTCGATGCGCCCGTTGCGGGAAACCAGGTGGCTCCGAGTACTCCATTCACCGCAGCCAACGGCAACCCGGTGTCGGTACAAGGCGGCGTGTTCACGGTCGCTCTGGATTTCGGTCCTCTGGCGTTCAATTCGCCGGTGAGCCAAGAGCGCTACTTGCAGGTAACGGTGAATGGAGACGTGCTCAGCCCGCGCACGAAGATCGAAAACGCCCCGTACGCCTTGCAATCACGCACGGCCGAACTGGCCTACACTGTCGCCAATGCCAGCATCGGAGCCGCCCAAATCGCGCCGGCAGGCATTGGCTTGATCCAAATCGATGCGACGCAAGTCCAGGCGCGGGTCAGCGGCGTGTGCGCTTCCGGCGAGAAGGTGTTGTCGATCGCCGCCGATGGCTCGGTGGGCTGCGCAGTCGACGCGATTGGCGGAGCCGGCACGGTCACGAACATTGCGAGCGGCACCGGCCTTACCGGTGGGCCGATCACCAATTCGGGAACGCTGTCGATCGCCAATGGCGGCGTGGGAATCGCGCAGATCAATTCCACGCAGGTACAGGCGCGCGTCACCGGTTCGTGCGCTGCCGGTGAATACCTGCGCGGCATCAACGCCGACGGGACGGTGGCTTGCGCAGCCGTGACCGGAGCGCCGCGCGACACGCGCCTGGATACGACGACGGTGGACATCAATGGCAGCTATACGTCCATTGCCATCGGATCCGACGGGCTGCCGGTGCTCAGTTACTATGATGCGACGAACCGCGATCTGAAGGTCGCGCATTGTCGGGACAGTGCCTGCACGGACACCACTATTCCACCGAGCGCGATCGTTGTCACCGGGGATGTGGGGCGGTTCTCTTCGATCGCGATTGGCGCGAACGGCCTGCCGATCGTGAGCTTCCTCGATGTGACCACCAAGGTGCTCGATTTTGTCCAGTGCGCAGACGTGGAGTGTGCCAGCGCAGCACCGGTCGTTTTGCTCAGTCCTACAGGACCGCTGCCTGCAGGAACCATCTCGAACGGTTCCACCTCGATTGCTGTCGCTGCCGATGGCACGCCGATCGTGAGTTTCGTGAATTACGTACAAAACGGAAGCGGTACGGCCATCGGTCAATTGACGGTTGCGCATTGCTCCGATGCGGCTTGCACAAGCTGGCAGTTCGTCGGTAACCCGGTCGTCCTCGATGCGAGTGCCAATGTCGGTCAGTACAACTCGATAGCGATCGGCGGCGACGGCGCAGCGGTTATCAGTTATTTCGACAGCACCAATGGCCATCTCAAAGTGGCGCATTGCGCCGATGTCTATTGTAGCGGCACCTCGGTGCCCCCCATCACGCTGGACAGCACGGCCAGCGCAGGGACTTTCACATCGATCAAGGCCGGCAGCGATGGATTGCCCATCGTGAGTTATTACGCAAGTGCGCACCTGAAAGTCGCGCATTGCGGGGACGCAGTGTGTACCGCGGCGTTGGCTACGCTGACGACCGTGGACAACGCGCCGGCTGTCGGTCGATACAGCTCGCTCGCAATCGGCACCGATGCAATGCCAGTGATCAGCTACTACGACGCGACCAAAACGTTGCTGAAAGTCGCGCATTGCACCACGGTCACGTGCAGCTCTGCCGTGACGACGACGGTCGACTCGACGCCGACGGCCGGTCAGTTTTCATCGCTGACGATCGGCGCCGACGGCCTCCCGGTGATGAGCTACATGGTCGGCAATCCGGGCACCCTCAAGGTTTTGAAGTGCAACAACCGATCGTGTCTGTAATGCGGACGCAAGCACATCGCCGCCTGCGTCGCTGCACGCTCAGGCGTCTGCACGTGGGGTTGCTGGCCGTGTTGCTCGCCGCTCCCATCGCGATGGCGCAATCGAGCGCCGGCTACGACCTGCACTGGAATGTGCTCGGTGGCGGCGGCGCCACGAGCACGAGCGCTGGCGGCTACCAGCTGACCGGAGTCGTAGGGCAGCCGGCAATCGATCCGCTCGGTGCTGCAGTCGGAGCGAATGGCTATGCGTTGCAAGGTGGCTTCTTGACGCCGTCTGGAACTGCGATGCACGATGAAATTTTCGCTGGTGACTTTGAATGACAGGCAGGGCCGATAGCGGCGCCTTTGAAGAGCTTTCTCAGAAGAATCTTCCCCGCATGTCGTTTTGCGCTAACTTCTCTCGTATGAAGACCATATGCCTCTTAGCGGCATTGAGGGCGATATCGTGAATCAGTGGACTTTGTCTGGCTGGGCTCGACGCTGTGTCGTGATCGGATTTTCGATTGCGTGCAACGCTCTGCTGGTAGCCACCGGCACTGCGGCCCAGGTCGTTTTCAATGTGAACACTACCGATGACGGCGCCGACGCCGATGTCGCGGATGGCACATGCCAGATCGCTCCTCCTGCGCCTCCAGGGACTTGCACTCTGCGCGCGGCGGTGATGCAAGCGAACCGCATGTCCAATGCGGGTGCCGAAATCAGGCTGTCAGCAGGAACCTACAACCTGACTATCCCTGCGTCCATTGCAGATGGTGAGGAAAATGGCGATCTCAATCTGATCGTTCCGGTAGGCTACGCTCCCGGCCCAACCACAATCACGGGTGCCGGTGCCGCGACCACGATTATCGACGCCCATGGCATCGATCGCGTGCTCCACATCGACGCGGCGCGAATCGTGACTGTCACAGGCATCTCGTTCATTAATGGGCTCCTGGCATCGGGCTCTTCATTCGGAGGCGGCGTCTACAACCAAGGCCAGCTTACCTTGACTGATT
>Ga0308173_10001683_pt1 | contig 11276 bp, 11 predicted proteins | sample PhyPR1_FD_203716 | JGI IMG/M metagenome (GOLD analysis project Ga0308173, IMG submission 203716) | Soil microbial communities from UC Gill Tract Community Farm, Albany, California, United States - DLSLS.P.R1 | ecosystem: Environmental > Terrestrial > Soil > Agricultural land | place: USA... | reverse complement strand
TAAAGGGCCCAGCAAAACCCTCATCGGAAGGCGAAAGCCATGAGTTATCTTGGCCAATGCTACGCTCGCCGCAACATGAACGACCTGGCCGTCCGAACGTTTGAAGCTTCCTTGAAGGAAAAGCTGATTTGGGACGACGAAAAAAAAGAAATCGCTTATAACCTGGGAGTAACCCTCGAAAAAATGGGCAAGCGCGACGAAGCGAAGCACCAGTTCGAAGAAATTTACGGCGTCGACAGCAGTTTCAGGGACGTCTCGCAAAAAATGGACCAATACTACGGCGGTTAAAAGCCGAGTTCCTTCTTTCTGGCTTCCGCCGTCGGCAGCGGATCTTTCTTCTTCAGGATCGCAGGCTGGCCGGAATCTTTGAGCCGCCGCGCCTCAGTCGCGTTAAATTCTGTGTTCGCCTGAAACTCGCCAGGCAAATCACCTTCCGCGTAAATGGCTTCAACCGGGCATTCTGCCACGCACGCGGTGCAATCGATGCAATCTTCCGGATGAATTACGAGCTGGCCGTCGAGCTCATAAAAACAGGCCACCGGGCAGACTTCGACGCAGTCGGTGAATTTGCATTTGTCGCATTTGCTGGAAACAACGTGTGCCATAATAATTTCTTTTCTTGTTCAGTTCCGCGGCATCAGGCTTGAACGCCAGCCAAAGATTTGCAACCACAATTTTAATGCGCAGTTTTCCATTGCGCTGACCGCTCCCAGTTTTTAAAGTCCCTTCAGGGCCACGCACGAAAGGTTACAACTATGTATTTCGGTGTCGACTATCATCCGGAACAGTGGGTCTATCCTTATGGTGGAACCGCGGAAAAACCTGAGACGGCCTGGGAGCGTGACGCCGAAATCATGGCCGGGGCAGGGGTCAATGTCGTCCGCATGGGCGAGTTTATCTGGGGCCTTTGTGAACGTGAGGAGGGCAAATGCGATTTTGAATGGCTCAAGCGAGCGATGGATATCCTCGGCAAGGCCGGCATTAAGGTCGTCCTCGCGACTCCCACTGCCGCCCCGCCCATTTGGCTCACTCGCAAGCACCCGGAAATTCTGCCCGTCGATGAGCGTGGCTTGACCCGTCATGAAGGCACCCGCCGCGCCGCCTGCCTGAATAGCGATGCTTATTGGGCGCACTCGAAGCGAATTGTCGAAACCATGGCGAAAGACCTGGGCAAGCACCCGCAGCTAATCGCCTGGCAGATCGATAACGGCATCGGCGGCCACTTCACCGAAGCTTCCTTCAACGAAGATACCCGGCGCGATTGGCATGGCTGGCTCGAGGCCAAGTTTGAAACCGTCGAGCGCATGAACGAACTCATGGGCTTGCGGCACTGGGGCCAGCTCGTCACCGCCTGGAACCAGGTTCCCATGCCGATGATGGCGCCGACCATCCACAATCCCGCCCTCGTGCTGAACTGGTGCCGCTTTTGCAGCGATACCATTGTCCAGTTCGTGAGGATGCAGGCGGATATCCTGCATGAACTCACCCCCAATGCCCCGGTCACGACCAATCTTCGACCCTTGCTCCATCGCTTCGATCACTTTGACCTCGCCGAAGTCATCGACTTCGTTTCCATCGAAAGCGCGGGCGTGTTGAAATCGCGTTCCGCCGAGCTGGCTTGTGAAATCGATATGCTGCGCTGCCTCAAGAAGACCGGCATCCGCACCCCCGATGGCGATACCGGCTTCTGGGTCATGGAACAAAAAGCCGGCAATGTCGATTGGCAGCAGGTTAACTCACTTGTCCGTCCGGGCGTGCTCCGGATGTTCACCTATCAACTCGTCTCCCGTGGCGCGACCGCCGTGCTCTTCTTCCGCTGGCGTCAGCCCCGGTTTGGGACCGAAAAATTTCATGGCGCTGTCATGCCGCACACGGCCCGCACCGATGGACGCGTTTTCAAGGAAGTGGCGCAACTGGGTGATGAAATGAAATTGCTCGCCCCGGCCATCAAAGGAACGCATGTGCAGGCGGAAACCTGCATCCTCTACAGCCACGATAACGATTGGACCCTCCAGCAGCCCAATCAACCAAATAAACATTTCAGCCTCCGCGAGCACATCCTGCTTTTCTACTCCGCCTTCCACGACCGGAACATTCCCGTCGATTTCGCGCGTCCCACCGAAGACCTGTCCCGCTACAAACTCGTCATCGCCCCATCTCTGCACCTTCTCTCCGCTGGTGAAGCCGACCGCCTTAAGCTTTACGTCCAGAACGGTGGAACCTTGGTAGCAACTTTCAATACCGGCCTTGTGGACGAAAACAACATCGCGCCGGATACCGGCTATCCCCACGACCTGACCGATCTCTTCGGTCTTGAAGTCGTTGAATTTGACCAATTGCCGCCCGGTGAAGAAAATCATCTCACGTTCAAAGGAACCTTTTCCACCACGCACCTGCATCCCGCCCGGCTCTGGTGCGACCTGATCGAGCCGAAGGGCTGCCAAATCCTTGCCAACTACGCGAAGGATTTTTATTCCGGCAAACCCGCCATGACCATGAATACGTTCGGCCTTGGCAAAGCCATTTACATCGGCACGCTGAGCCAGCAGCATTTTTACAATGACCTGCTCACCTGGCTCCGGCAGTTGTGCAACATCCATCCTTTGCTGAAGGTCCCTGACAACGTCGAAGTCAGCATGCGCCAAAAGGAGGATTCCAAGGTGTATTTCCTTCTCAATCACCAGAGCTCGCCGTTGCGTATCCAGTTTTACAAGCCCATGCACGACTTCCTTACCGGCAACAATTTCTCGGGCAATTACGACCTGCAACCGCACGGAGTCCTGGTTCTCGACGAACATCCCGCGCCCAAGACCTGAGATGAGTTTCCTGCCTCCTCGCTTCATGCCCGCGCGCGGCCCGCGCAAGCCCACCTCCCGCGAGCGGGTCTTCGCTCAATGGCGCGGCGCCAACCTCGCCCCGCTCGAAAAAGCACAAGGCCTGCGCGCCAAAGCCGCCGCAAGCCTCATGCCGGCGGTCCTCAAAGAGCTCCGCATCGACCAGCGCCGTGTCGAAGCTGAAGTCGTCAAGGTCTGGAACGACCTCATCGACCCGACCATCGTCGCTCACGCGCAACCCACCGGCATGCGCAAAGGAACTCTCTTCGTCACGGTCGACAGCAGTGTCTGGCTCAGCGAAATCGTCCGCTATCGCCGCAAAGAAATTTTGAACCGGCTGCAATACAGCTTCGGCCGTGATTTTGTGACTCGAATTTCCTTCCGGGTCGGTTAATTGCAATTCCCTTTTCGTCCGCGTCCTCGCTCATTTCTTCTTTTCTCCCTCCCATCCACGCGCCAACACCCCAAAACCTTCCCTAAACGTCGGAAATCTAAACGCATACCCCAACTCCCTCTTCAGTTTCCGATTCGAGACTCGCTTATTCGTCGCACCCCGCTTGCGCTCCCCGCTTGCCGTGACCTCGGCCCCCTGCGGCATCTCCCGTTCGAACCGTTTCGCCAGCCATTTAAACATCGCAAGCTGCGTCACCGGTTCATCATCCACCACATTATAAACCTCGGCCGCTTTCCCCCGCTCCAGAGCCGCTATAATCGTCCCCGCCACATCATCACGATGAACCATATTGATCCAGCGCTCTCCCAAGCCCTCTACCCGGGCTTCTCCTCGCAAAAACTGTTTCAGCCAATACCCACGGCCCGGCCCGTAAATCCCCGCCACTCGTAAAACAATCGTTGGGAACCGGCCTTCCTCACTCGCATCCAATAGCAGCCGTTCAGCCGCCACCAGTTCCTTCGCCGTCTCAGCCTCTGGTTCAGTCGGACTTCTCTCATCCACCTCCGATCCGTCAGTCTGCCCATAAACACCCGTACTGCTGGTATAAACGAATTTCACCGGCGACTTCATCCGAAAGTGTTCCAGGATATTCTTTGTCCCCTCAACATAGGTTTTGTGGTACCCTTCCACCCCGCCCCCCGATGACGAGACACAATTCACAACCCATTCATAATCGGTTCCCCCTCGCAGCCCTCCAGGTTCGCTAACGTCTCCCACGACCAGCTTGATCCCCGCCTCGGGTAACTCCTCGCTCGCCGTCCTCCTCAGCCCATGGACCTCATGTCCCCGGCTCACCAACTCCCGCCCAAGCGCCACCCCCACGTAACCGCACCCAATAATCAGCACTCGCATTTCGGCCTATGCTTTCCAGGCCGGAACTGCGCTCACCATTTGCCACATGAACCCGTCCAGATTGATCCCCTGCTTGCGTGTGTTCACGAAGGCCGCCCAGCATAACCCCCGAGCCGTTCGCACCATGATGCTTAGCGACCCCGGCAGGCTGCCGTCGTGCCACCAATTCGGGGTCTTGTTCACGCACCACCCGCTGGCGTAGCCCCCATTGGCTTCGGTGCCAGTGGTCATAACTTTGATCGTTTCGCGCTTCAGAATGTTTGGCGTAGTTTGAAACCCATCGACATGCGTCGCGAATCGAACGATGTCGCTCGGCGTTGAAATCCAGCCGCCGTGCGAATCCATTCTGCGCACATTCATTCCGTAAGGAGCGCCGTTGCCATCCGAGTAATAAACGACCTCATTCTTTGCCCGCTCACCAAGTGTATTGCCGCCAAGCTGTGTTTGCTCGTTTCCACACTTTTGGAAAATGTTTTCGCGAACAAAACTTTCGTAGGGATGGCCGCCGACTTTCTCCAGCACGCGTCCAAGAACGCAATAGCCGAAATTCGAGTACGCGTAATGCGCTCCCGGTGGATTTTCAAGGGGACGATTGCTAAGCGTCCACGCGATCAACTCATGGTGGTTCATCCGCGCGTGGCTGAACATCGGATCGTTCCCATTATTAGTCCAACCTCCCGCTGTGTGCGTCAGCAAATGATGAATCGTGATTTCTTCCAGGTGCGGCTGCCGGAGATTCGGAAAATCGGAGCCCAGAATTCCCTTCGGACCAAACACCAAATCATCGGTCTTCAGTTTGTTCTGCTCGATCAGCAGATGAATGGCCGTTGACGTAATCGGCTTGGTAACGCTGCAGATTCTAAAACGGTGATTGGGCGTCACGCACTCACCGCTGCTCTTGTCCGCCAGCCCGAATCCCTCTGCATAAACCATCTCGCCATGGCGGGCGATTGCAACCGAAAGACCTGGAATTTGGTGGTCCCCAATGAATTTCTGGGCGATCTCCGCCAGTGCCGCTCGCTCCGTCGAGGTTGGCTTCGCCTGCCCTTCCGCAGCCTCGCTCGACGGCACACGCAGAAACGTCGGTGTTACCGCCGCTGCGCATCCAATCGCAATCCTTCTCAAACAACTCCGGCGGCTGAGCTTTCTCCTCGATTTCATGCGTTGCCCGCTTGGAAGTTCACGTGCCCGATGGTCGGCACCACAAAACCAAATGTCAACCGCTCCTCATTATGCGAACAAGCATTCCAAACGCCCGCGGTATTTGCCGGCCTGAAGATACACACCGGCACCAATCTATTCATAGGCCGCGCTTGACAATCAGGGGAAAACAAGTGCAACAGTGCCAGCTAATGACGCTTTCTAGAGAGAGCCACACGGTCGCGTCCACGGAGTTCGCGGCCGTGGCCGGGACTCCTCACACTTTTCGGGTGCGCTGGTTGTTTCTAATCGCGATTGTTTGCGGGCTGGCGTGGCGGTTGGCCCGGATGGGGATGCATTTCGAGCTGACCGGAGACGAGGCCGGCATCATGCGCAGCGTCGTCGAGCGCGATTACGGCGCATTATTGCAGCCGCTGAGCTATTTCAACGTCTCACCGCCCCTGTTTCTCTGGATGACAAAGTTCATCGACTCCCTCTTTCGGAGCGACTGGGCCGCGCGGGTGGCGCCTTTCCTGGCGGGTTTGGGCAGCGTGGGAGTGTTTTGGCTGATCTGCCGCGATACTCTGGGCGGAACCGCTCGTTGGATCGCGATGGCGGTGCTTTGCGTTTCATATGTCCCAGTGGTCGAGGGAACGCGAACCAAAGGCTATACGATTGATCTGTTAGTAGCGATGGTCGTGCTGTGGTTGATCCTGCAATGGGAGCTGCGGGGACACAAAGCGCGTTATTTGGCCTGGCTTGCACTTTGCGCGCCGCTATTCATTTGGCTCTCTTACACTTCCATATTCGTCATCGGAGCCGCCGGCCTGATCCTGGCCGGATCTCTAATAAACCGTGGCATGATTTCAAAACGTTCTTTGGCCGCGAGCGGCTGGCCAAACGTGGTCGCGGCCCTGGCGCTTGCCCTGACCGCCGCAGCGAGCGCCCTCTTGCTTTACCAACTGAATATTCGGGCCGGTCTTCAAGCGAGCCACGCCAACGGTTTGGCCAATGGCTGGAAGGCGGGCTATCCGCCGCTGCATCAGCCGTGGAAGATTCCGTGGTGGCTGTTGGTCACACACACCGGGCGCGGATTTGCCTGGCCCATTGGCGACAATAATTTTGGTTCGACGCCCATGTTCCTGCTGTGGCTGGCTGGCCTGGTGATTTATTGGCGACGCGGCAACCGCTGGGTTTGGGCCCTATTCGTTCTGCCGCAGCTATTCGCGCTGGTTGCTGCGTTTGCGAACAAGTATCCCTACCTGCAAAACCCCCGCATCTGCATGTTTTTGGGACCCGGCATTTGTCTCTTCATTGGCGCAGGAGCGCAATATCTGATTTCGCGGTTTGGCCGCACCCCAAGACGCGCGTTGTACGGCGGGATGGCGCTTGCTTTGACGCTCTGCGCCCTGGGCGGCCTTGGCCGCGATATTGCCCTGCGCATCCGTGAGATAAAGGGCCCGGGAATACGAAGCACACTCCTCGAAGCAAGCCGCGTGGCCGGGCCTAACGGGCAGTTTGTGGTGCTGAACGACCAGGACGCCTCATGGCTGTTTGCCTATTATGCTAAGCGCGCAATTAGCCAGCCGGTTTTGTGGCATGGGCAGACTCCGACCCAAAGCGGGCCCGGCTCAAAGCTGGCACTGGTACTGGTGGGTCGGACGCAAGGCAACGCGCAGCAGAACCCGCTTTTTGGCGAGTTCGAAAAGCGGTTTTCAAAAAGCCTGACGGTCAAGTGGTCTCAGGTCGCTCATCAAGTATTACTTGGCAGCAAAGAAACGATTACCGTGTGGGTGTGCGAGTGAAAACTCCCCTTTTACAGAAGCTGGTTTCAAATCGCCAGCGCCGCAACCTTCTCGCACTTCCTTTCATACGCTTCGCACACCGTTTCGAACACCAGGTCTACCGAAATCGCCTGCATGCAGCGGTTGTCCCGGCAGGTAGATTGCCGATTGTTGTAGGCGCTCACACAAGGACTGCAGGCGATGCCCGCCCACAGGACGGTGTTGCGCGGTGTTCGCGCGCCGAACAGGCGGGGGGTTTCCGGTCCGAACAGTGTAACGACCTCAATGGGAGTGAGCGTAGCGAAATGCGCTGGGCCACTGTCGTTCGTGACCAGCACATCGGCCAGTGTGTAAAGCACCAGCAGCTCCCGAAGAGTAGTCTTGCCTGCAAGCGAAAAACAACGGCTGGACCCAACACTCTGCTTCAATTTCACGGCGGCTGCGGCTTCGTCCGTCGCTCCGGTAAACGCAATGTGAAGCTCCGGGTAACGGGCCAGCAAACGTCCAGCCAATTCGGCGTATCGCTCCAGTTGCCACCGCCTTAGCGGCAACATGTCGCTGGCATTGGCATTTATCAGCACCAGGGGCGGTTGCCCGCCGGTTTCCTCTCGGAGCATCTCCTGGACTATCGCAACTTCGTCCAGCGTCGGTGCAAGCTGTGGGAGTTCGTGGTCCGGTGGCGCCTTGACGTCAATCGTTGGCAACAGCTCCGGGTCGTGCCGCAACGCTTCGACCAGCACTTGAAAAGTTTCGCTCGTATGAAGGTGCGGATTATACAGCAAACGGTGTGTCATCAGGTTGCCTCGATAGGGTCCCTCGGCGAAAAAAGAATGGAAGCCGACTCGCATCCTCGCGCCGGTGGCGTACGCCAATGCCGCCGAACCTCTCGAAAAGAATTCCATATCGACCACAGCCTCAAGCCTCAGGCTGCGGAGACGCCGAATTGCCTTCAGAATGCTCAGCGCAAAGGCCAGGCCTCCTTTCTTTGACACGGTAATGACATTTTCGCGCGGCAGCACATCAAGGATATCGAGCACGAAACGATTGTCTTCGAGGGCGATGAAGTAGAGATTTTTGCGCCCGACAAGCTCAGCCGCGCGACGCAACGCAGGATAAGCCAGCACGGTAGAGCCTTGCTCGGCCAATTTAACAATTAAAATGTTGCGAGGCCGGCGGCCGGCGCCGCGCGAACGGTCAAACAGCGGGCGAAGAAGCGTCATTGCGGCACAAAGCGGAACCCCGAGCCAACGGTCAGCCTGCTGCAGCCCTCTGACGTTCATTGATCAAACATAGTTACTTTGGACTAGCAGGGGAAGAGTTAATGCAGACCCAGGAAACGCGCGGCACGCATCAGCCAGCGCCCCGGTCTTATTTTTACGATACGAGATATTCACCACGGACGCTCTGCACCGCGCGCCCAAAGAATCTTCTCTCTCCCCGCGACGAACGAGTGGGGACCACGGTTCCGCGAAGCAGTTTCAGCTTTGACATCTGCCATATTCAATGTGCCATCTATCGACACGTCAGCAAACCAAACAGCCTCTATTTTGATTTTGTCTTTTTGTGGAACAAGAGAACTTCTGCCGGCGATGAATGCAGGAGCTAAAGATGCCACTTCACTCGACCCGGCGATCACTTCTTTGTTTCATTTGGCAGCTCACGGGCGCGGCGCGGGTGAGATTGCGCCTCTGTTAGCGACTGATCCCTATCCGGCCTGCCTGAACCGCAACGTTGGGGCGTCTTGCGCCCTGTTCCCCAAAACGGTATTTTTGCATTCGACGCCCGATGAGTTTCGAGTGCCCAAACTGCCACGGAGTCCTTTACGACCGGAAACGCAACACTTGCGGTTTCTGCGGTGCAACACTGCCTCCAGAGTTGCTGTTCACCCCCGCGCAGGTTGAAGTGCTGAGGCACGATGCGAATTCGGCCGAGCAGCGGCGGCAGGAGAAAGAAGCCGACGAGAAGTTGCGGCGAGATCGGGAGATAGGTGATTCGAGTCAGTGGATGGGTGATACTTGATCACAAATGACACGGTTTAACAACGCACATGCACTGGACGGCGCATTCCGTTGCAGTTTTATATTGCACATCGCTGCTGCGCCGCCCAGTGACTAGGATTCGTTAGCTCCATGAGTGCCGAACCACAATCCGCACCTCCAAAATTCCTGGAGAATTCCCTGCTCATCGTTGCGTTCCTATTGGCCCACGCACCTTTATGGTATCAGTTACCCCGGTGGGTTCAGGGGCTCGATCCGACCTTTGTCCATCCGGCGTGGATAGAGCGCTCGCCGTTCCCCATTTTTCTCTACATGGCGAAGGTGCACCCTGTCATTTGGATCGTCATCACGACGGCAATTTGCATTCGGGCGTTCCGAAACTATGGCTGGAAGCTCGAACGATGATCGCTTTTGCTAAAAAGCGTGCGGGAGACAAGGGCCGGATTTGCCTCTGGGTTCGATAAATTCTTCCTATGTTCAAAATCACACAGCCCATTTTAGGCACGCGCGACATCAAACGCGCCATCGAGTTCTACACCCAGCGGCTTGGCTTTCAACTCGCGTTTGGGGACAAAACCGATCCACCCAATTACGTTGGGTTTCGGCGCGACGCAGTCGAGCTGCACATGCAGTTTCAGTTCGAGCACGAGATGGGCACCATTCGCGTGCGGTTTCTCGTCGAGGACCCGGACGCACTCTTCCACGAATACCGGGACCGCGGCGTCGAGTGCAGTCCCACTGGCATCCGCGATACCCCTTGGGGAACGCGTGAGTTCGCCCTCTACGACCTGGACCGGAATGCACTCACGTTCTACCGCCACTTGAGAAGCGCGGAGAAGCAGCACGAACATGCGGCCTAACGCTTATTGAACTTTCAGGGCGCGCGGAGCGCAGTGAGGATCGCCTCGGCGATTGCGGTCAACTGCCCTGCCAGAGCCGGGTCCGGCCCTCGCACCTGCGCCTGTACCTTGTGCTCAAACGCCTCCAATTCGTTGATGGCCGGCTTGGGCAGGCCGCGCTCGAATGATTGGCAGGCCGCCTCCAGAGCAACCAGCAACGGATGCTTTCGATTAGACGGTAGATTGGACCGCTCGATCTCATCCTCCGCGATACCTGCGGCGCCGCAGGCCGAAATAATTTCTATCCTCACGGTGTCGCTGCGAGTCGCGTCGCGCGAGTTAGCGACGATCAAACGGATGTTGTGTGGGCCCAGGCCCAGGCAATCGGTGGCCGCAGCCCCAGTCGCGAACGGCACAGACGCCAGGTCGTTGAACCACTGATACGTAAGCGGACTGTTGTCCGGGTCGGAGGACGCCGAGCCATCCAGCTTCACGCAGGCGTTGGTATTTTTGGCGGCAATGACGAGCAGGTTCGTATCGCCCGAAAAGTTCGCAAGCGGCGATACATGGATCACTGCAGTCGGCAGGCTCGAAGAATATTTGATCGTCGCAATGTCGAAGAATGTCTCCTCGGAAAAGGACGTACCCGTCACGAACACATTCCCGCTGCGGTCCACGGCTACACTCTGGGCTCCGGAAGCGTAACGGGGCTCCCCGACGAGGTTGGTCCAGATGGGCACTCCCGCCCCCGAATATGCTACTGTCGCGTAACCCAGGTAATCTCTGTCATTGGCGGATGAACCCGCAATGAAGACGTTGCCGCCATTATCCACCGCGATGCCAACGGGACCAACCGCAGACTGATAGCTATTAGTCCATAGCGAAGCGCCGGCGCTGGAGTATGCCAAGGTGGCGAAGTCACTGAATGAGATTCCCGTCACGAACACGTGCCCGTCATTGTCCACGGCCACTGAGGAGGCTACTTCAAAGCCATTTCCCCAGAGGTTGGTCCAAAGCGGCACGCCCGAATTGGAATAGGCCACCGTCGCATAATAGGAGCGGTAGTTGTCACCCATTAATGAATACGAGGTTCCTGTTACGAACACATTGCCGCTGGCGTCCACCGCCATCGCGGGATTCTGCTGAACGAGGTTGCCCACGTTACAGCGATTTGTCCATAACGGCACTCCCATTGCCGAATACGCCACCGTCGCATAATCGATCAAGGCGAGGAAATTAGCCGAATTGCCCGTTACGAACACGTTGCCGCTGCGGTCCACTGCTATAGCAAGAGGTTCGTCAACGCCGTTCCCCCCGCTGTAATAATTGGTCCACAGGCGCACACCCGCGCTCGAATAGGCCACGGTGGCGAAGCC
>Ga0308173_10001682_pt1 | contig 11277 bp, 8 predicted proteins | sample PhyPR1_FD_203716 | JGI IMG/M metagenome (GOLD analysis project Ga0308173, IMG submission 203716) | Soil microbial communities from UC Gill Tract Community Farm, Albany, California, United States - DLSLS.P.R1 | ecosystem: Environmental > Terrestrial > Soil > Agricultural land | place: USA... | reverse complement strand
ACCGCTGGCTGGCCTCGGCGGCTCTGGCCTCGGCGGCTCTGGCCTCGGCAGCTCTGGTGCTCATGCGGCCACAAAATAGCCGGCGCCCGCCCGCCCGCGACGAACGAGGGCGGAACGGGCTCCGGCGCATATACGGCGGACGCTCATCAACAGGCGTTAGAACATATCCAGCTCGTCGGCGTCATCCCTGGTCATAGGGAGCGCGGGAAGCGGCACCGTCGGTATGGGACGGCGGATGGGAGGAGGTGCCAGATGAACTCCAGGTCGCGCGGCGGGCGCATCCACGCCACGGCCGGGCACGCGGCGCTCAAGCTTAGGCAGCGCATCTGGCTCAACAGCAACAGCAGCGCCGGGACCGGTGATGGCTGCCGCGGCGCTATTGGCGGCGGAGATGCGCATCAGGTCGGAGACCTGGCGCCGCAGCCATTTGGCGGCATCTTCCCGCGCCAGCACGGCGCGCACGCGCGCGGCCAGCGCCGCCCGTGCGGCGGGCGCAAGGCTGAGCGCGGCATACAGCGCCTCAGCCGTGGCCCGCACATCCTCCGGCGCGACGCTCAACACACCGCCCTGAAGCTGGGCATGGGCGCCGGCGCGCGTCGAGAGGATGATCGCGCCGTCGCGGCGGTTGACCAGCCCACCTTCCTTGACCACGAGGTTCATCCCGTCGGCCAGCGGATTGACCAGCAGCGCATCGTACTCGCGCAGGCAGGCGAGCGCGCGCTTGTGGTCGTTGCCGAAGACGGCGACGATGGGCTGCCACCCCGCCACGCTGAAGCGCGCGTTGACACGCTCGATCGCCTCACGCACCCGCTCGGCGTACTGACGATATTCAGGCATGCCCTCGCGCGAGGGCACGAGCAACGCCAGGAAGACGACGCGCTCGCGCAGCTCAGGATGGTCGGCGAGCAGGCGCTCGTACGCCCGGAAGCCGCGCACGATGTTCTTCGTCGGCTCGACGCGATCCACACGCAGCAGCAGCTTGCGGCCTCGCTCCAGGCCCAGCCCGGCCAACAGCTCGCGCGCCCGCTCCACGGCCTCCGGCTCATTGGCCGACTCGACGACCGTCTCCGGCGTGAGCGCGATGGGATAGTCGCGCACGAGCGTGCGCCGGCCATTCCAGTAGATCTCGTCCGGGTCATGGGTGATGACGGCGCCGGGCAGGAATCGCCGCACGCCGAGCAGGAAATTGCGCGCGTCGCGCGGCGTCTGGAAGCCGATCACGTCGTTGGCGGCCAGCCCTTCGTAGACGGCGCGCAGCAGATCGAGCGGCATGCCCACCCAGGCGTCGGGCGCGGGCCAGGGAATGTGGATGAAGTGCAGCAGCCGCGCCTGCGGAACGGCCGCGCGCACCATCGCTGGCGCGAGATACAAATGGTAATCGTGGATGAGCACGGGTGTCGCCGCGCCGCGCACGCTCAACTCGGCCACCACCGCGTCGGCCACCGCCTGATTGACGGGCACGTAGCCGGTCTCCCAGTCGCGGCGCATGACGGCGAGCGAGGCCGGGTGCGCGTGGCGCAGGCCATGCTGCGCGAACCACAGCACGCGGTTGCTGATGCCGTCGTAGTGCCGGCGATAGACCAGCTCCGGCACCGGCACGAGCCGCGAGGTAAGCGTCTCCAGCCCGGCGGGCGATTCGAGCGCGCCGCCTTCGAGCTGTGTGGCGATAGCGCGGTCGGCGTCCGTCATTGCCAGCGAGATCCACGAGACCGCGCGCCCGCTCGCCGCGCAGAGCAGCCCGCTGACAACACCGCCGGCGCCGCGCTCGGCATCGGGTGTGCCGTCCGGCCCGAAGTGATGCTCGATCGGGCCGCGATTGGTCACGAAAATCAGGCGTCCCGGCTCCCGCGGCTGTCCAAAGCCGTTGATCGTATCGTTGATCGGAGCGGAAATGGCGGTGGAAATCGGCGCACTGCTGTGCGTCTGTGTAGATGATCCTTGGTCTAAGCCCACGGCGAAGTCCTCTCTAGCATCCGGCGCGCGAAGATGTGCCGAATGAGGTCACCAAAGGCGACAGAGGCAGCATGTCACACCGGCGTAAGACGCAGGTGATAGAATCCTGAGGTGAACGTAAGAGCGTAAAACGCCGCTCTGAAGGTTCCGCGGCGAAATTGGCGCAAGACCCGTGCCGCGCCTGAACGGCGCGCGGCGCGGCGGACGCGCATCAATCGCGCGGAGCCAAGATAGATCGAGGTCGCATGAAGGCGCATGTTTTGCTGGTAGATGATGATCGGCATATCACCGATGTGCTGCGACGGGCGCTAGCCTACGAGGGCTATGGCGTGGAGGTAGCGCTGCGCGGCGATGACGCGCTACGCAAGGCGCTGGAGCATCCGCCCGATCTGGTGGTGCTGGACCTGATGCTGCCGGGAATCGATGGGCTGGAAGTCTGCCGCCGGCTGCGCGCGTCGGGCAATCAGGTGCCGATCTTGATGCTCACAGCCAAAGACTCGATCCCCGACCGTGTGGCAGGATTAGACCAAGGCGCGGACGATTACCTCGTCAAGCCGATGGAATTGGAAGAGCTGCTGGCGCGCGTGCGCGCGCTGCTGCGCCGCCGCAACCCGGAGCAAACCGAGGTGCTGCGCTTCGACGACCTGGAGCTGGATACCGGCAGCCGCGTGGCGCGGCGCGGCCCGCGCGAGTTCAACCTCTCCACCACCGAGTACGAGCTGCTGCAGCTCTTCATGCGGCGGCCGCGCCAGGTCTTGACACGGGATATCATCATGGACCGCGTATGGGGCTACGACTTCGAGGGCGAGTCGAACGTGCTCGAAGTGTACGTCGGCTACCTGCGCACGAAAATGGAGGCGGGCGGAGAGCCGCGCCTGCTGCATACGGTGCGCGGCGCGGGCTACGTGCTGCGCGAGCCGGCGGAGAGCTGAGGGCGCGCGGCGTGTATCAGCGCCGGATGTGGCCCACTGAGACAGGGGGGAGGCGTTCCGTGGGGATTCGCTCCGTACTCCGCGCGCTGCGGCGCTGGGCGCTCACCACCATCTCCGTGCGGCTGCGGCTGGCGCTGTGGTACGGCGCACTGATGACCCTGACGCTGACGCTCTTCAGTGTGGCCGTCTTCGCGGTGGCACAGCTCCAACTGGAAAGCAGCGTCGATCAGGCATTGCAAGGCCGCGCCCAGCTCATCGCGCACACCTTGCAGGGGGAGCTGCTGGCGGCGAGCGAGCAGCATCAGGCCAGTACCGCGGATGGCGCGACGCCCACTGCCAGCGCGACGGTGACACCCACCACACGCCCAGCTACCCCCGTGCCGACCGGCACGCCGCGCGCCGCTCCGGCTCCAACGGTGATCCCAACCCCCGTGCCGACCGCTGACCCGCAGCAAACGGCGAAGGTGCAGCGGCAATTGCTGCTCAATGAGCCGGTGCGTGACCTGCTAGGCCGGCTCGATTTCACCTTCGAGGTGCTCAACGCCGATGGGCGGCCCGCATACTACGCGCCGAACATCGCCAGCACCGGGCTGCCACTGGATGCGCCGATGGTGAACGGCGCGCTGCTGGACGGCACCTGCGGCGCCTACACGCGGTCGCAGCACGCCTCGCTGTTGCGCATCTACGTCTATCCGGTGACATTGCCGGCGGGCTCCGTGGCGCGACAGGCCAACGCCATCTGCCAGGCGGGAGACGATGCGACCATCGTCGGCGCGGTGGTCGTCGCCAAGACGATTGACGATGTGAGCGGCAGCCTCGCCACGCTGCGCCAGCTCCTGATCGTCGGCGTGATCATCGCCGTTCTCTGTACCTCGCTGGGTGGCTGGCTGATCGCCAGCAGCGGGCTGCGGCCGGTGACAGCAGTGACGCGCACGGCGCGGGCGATCGCGGTCAACGCGCACGCGGCGGGGCTGGGGCGGCGCGTCGGCTACACCGGCCCACGCGACGAAGTGGGCGAGCTGGCCTCGACCTTCGACGACATGCTGGCGGCTATCGAGCGGGTGGCGCAGGCGCAGCGTCGCTTCGTCGCTGACGCCTCGCACGAGCTGCGCGCTCCGCTCACGACGATCAAGGGCAGCCTGGAGTTCCTGGCGCGCGCGCCCAACCTGCCGCTGGAGGAGCGGTCGGCTCTGGTGGATGATGCCTACACCGAGGCGGATCGCATGGCGACGCTGGTCAACGATCTGCTGTTGCTGGCGCGGGCCGACGCGGCGGCGCTCAGCGGCACCGAGGGCGCGCGGCTGGACGACCAGATGCGCGGGCGGCGTGAGCTGGTGGAGCTGGATCAGCTGGCGCTCGACCTCTTCCGCCACGCGCGCGCGCAATTGCAAGCGCGCCACAAGACACAGATCCACTTCACTATTGATAATCTGGAGCCGGTGACGGTACTGGCGGACCCCGGACAACTGCGCCAGGTACTTTTGATCCTGCTGGACAACGCGATCAAATACACACCGTCCGGCGGCACGGTGCGCATCGCGGTGCGCCAGCAGGGCGGGCGCGCGGCGATCAGCGTCACCGACACGGGAATTGGGATCGATCCAGAGGATCAGCCGCACATCTTCGAACGGTTCTATCGCAGCGACAAGGCGCGCGACCGCGATCAGGCGGGGAGCGGCCTTGGGCTGGCGATTGCGAAGTGGATCGTCGAGACGCATGGCGGCGAGATCGCCACGGCCAGCCAGCCGGGCAGAGGTAGCACGTTCACATTGCTGCTTCCCGCGCAACGGCGGCTGGGGGATACGACGAGCTCGAAGGTGCCAACCGTGGCGCAGGGGCGCGGCGCGCGCAAGGTCGTGGCCGGGGCGGTGATGGCGCCACTGCAGCGGCTGGCCGGCAACGTCTCGCGGCCGCATCCCAAGCGTGACGCCAGGCGCGGGCGCGAGACGCCACGACCGCCAGGGCAGGCAGTGCCCACTCCACGGCCGATCCGCGCGCGTGCCGCCACTGAGGAGGCTGGTGTGCCGCGACGCGAGCGGGCGGGGCGGGCGAAACGGCCGCCCCGCGGCGACACAGAAGCGTCGCCGTAGCCGCATGCCGTTACGGCGCATCTTCCCCTCACGATGAGGAGCCTCGCGCGCCAGACGCCTTCGTCCCGTGGGACTAACGAATCTCGCGCAGCCGTGGCAGAATATCGCCATGGTCGCGATGTTCCGCGCACTGCCGGCAATCACAGGGAACCAGATTGCCTTCGGGGATGCGGTCAGTGCATTGCTGCGCGCCGAGCCGCGGATGGAGCGGATCCAGATCCCACACCTCCACACGCCAGCCACGCTGGCGGTGCAGGGCATCCGCGATAATGAGCGCGTCCGTGCGTGACTTGGCGCGCGCGAGGACAGCCCAGGAGGTGGTCACATTCACATTCGGCGCCGGGAGCGGTTGATCGGGCCGTCGCAAGCGCGACGGCCCGGTGAGCGGCGCGTTGATCAGGCGCTCGTAGCGCACTTCGTAATCTTGCTTGAGGCTTAACCGCGCCGTCTGGTGTTCCTCCAGGTGCTCCATCGTAATCTGCGCTGAGAGTTGGCGCCGTTCGTCGTGGCTGAACACGTAGAAGCAGGCATCACACCTGCGTTGGAGAGCATTGCTGAGGAACGCCCCACACCGTGGACATTGCATGTTGCCACCCCACCCCTTCCGCCAAGCCCGCGGCTGACACCAACCGCGCCGCTCCGCCTCGTCGCCCCGTTCTTCACTCGTCTCTCGTCTCGTTGCTGTCGTAGCGCCTGGAGCCCGCGCTGTCATGTGGAAGCGGGTCACTACGCAATTTTGGCCGGCACGTACGCAATTTGACCGACTGTGTGCTGTATAGTACACGCAAGCGTCGTCAATGTCAATGTTTGAGCGAGAATACAGTAGCCATACCGAGAATAGCATGCGGTGGATGGCGGCGCTCCATCGCGTGTTTGATGAACTGTAAGCGAGACGAGTGTACGGGGGGCGATTATGGTTGGCGCGGTCAGGCGAATAAACAGGATAGTCGCCTTCTCTCCCAGGAAGGCGACTATCCATTGACTGATGATGGTCTGGGATGTGGCTGATGTGTCCTAGCGTTCGCCCCAGCCGTTCGCGCGCCCGGCAGGTCCACTCGGACCGGCGCCGGCCCACTGATCCTGTTGGCCGTATGCCGGCTGACCGTACGCGGGACCATAGCTAGGGCTGTAGCCACCGCTCGGCGTGCCCATGTAGCTGCCGTCGAACACCTGGCTCTGGCCTGGCGCGGCCCAAGGGGCGCGTGGCGCACGCGGCGGGGCGCTATTCCAGCCATTAGCGGGTGCGCCTGGTGCGGCGAGCTGGCGCGGGCTTTGCGGCATCGGCATCTGCAAGCGCCCCGGCTGCTGATCCGCATAGGGGGAGGCGACCAGCGCCATCTGGTCCGCCTCATCCGCCTGCTCCTCCATCTCGTCCACGGCGTTGCGGCCGATCTTGCCACCGACGACGCGCTGGAGGTTGCCGACGACATATTCAAGCTGATTGGCGCTCTCGGTTGCGGCATTGGCGCCGGCGACGAGCTGGTCGGAGACCTGGATCGTCACGGTGATCGCTTTGCCGAGCCGCTCGCTGCTGGCCTGTTGCCGTCGCGCCGCCTCTTCGATGTAGCGCGCGAGCTCGTTCAGGTGCTGCACGGTGCGGCGGGCCTGCTCTTCGGTGAGGCGATCCCAGTAATCGTGGAACCAGTTACTGGCGTCGAAGACACGCCGCGCGGCCTGGTTCATCGCGTCGGAGAGGTAGCGCACGCTGTCGAGGCCGGTTTTGCAGGCGTCCACCACCCACTGCTGCTCGCTGGCGGAGCTTTGCTGGCGCGCGGCGAGCTTCTGCAGGGCCACCGCCGCGCCTTCGAGGTTGCCGGTGGCGGATTGGACGGGGCCGGCAGTGCCGCGCCCGACGATCAGGCCGATCAGCACGGCGAGAATGGCGATGATGCCGGCACTGAAGAGCGAGAGCTTCACCTGGTCGTCGGCCACCGCCGTTACGGTCGGCAGCGGGCTGAGCACGAAGTACGTCCAGGGGACGTTCTTCAGGTGGATGCGCACGAACTGATATTGGACCGCGCCGTCGGGGGTGGCGAGACCCTGGAAGGAATCCTGGACGGCCTTGGATTTGAGCGAGCTTGCCGCCGCCGGCAGCAGTTGTTGCGTGACGGCGGTGCCGCCGCCGTAGCGCTGCTCGCTGGTGATGAGCTGCTGCGCGGCGGCGGTGAGTGGGGCGATGGCGGTGAAGCGATCGGATGCGTTGGCATCTATGACACGCACACCGTTCTCGTCGGTGACGAAGGCGAAGCTGCCACTGCCGTTGGCGTCCTGCTCGCCCTTGACGATGCCGTCAATGTAGTTAGTGTTGAGCCGAGCCGCCAGGAAGCCGAGCACCGTGTTGCCGCCGCCGATCGCCTCGGCGGTAATGGGGTTATAGACGTTGACATAGGCGTGCTTGGTCTGCGGATCGAAGTAGACCGCCGAGATCCAGGGATGCCCCTGCTGCACCTGCGTCAGGTCTTCTTTTGGTACCGTTAGGCCGGGCGCTTTCGGATCGACGACACAGGTCTCCTTTTGCCCATTTGAGGAAAGCAGCGCCTCGCCGTGGGCGATATGCAACGACCAGTCGGTGTAATTGACATCGCGGGTGATGCCGACCCGCAGGGCGCGGCAGTTGGACCCTTGATAGAAGTCGGCGCCCTGGACGGGATCGCCGCACTTGAGCTGTTGGCTGAGGAGGAACGCCTGCTGGGGCTGGGTGGCCTGCAAGAGCTGCGCGGTGACGCAGCCGAGGTACGCCGGGGCGGTGGGCAGCGAGGCGAGCGCCGCGCCGTCGAGCTCGCGCTCGCGCAGGTAGGTGTCCACCAGCGAGACCTGCGCCGCCGCGTCGTTGGTGAGGGCGGTCGTGCCCTGATGGACCAGCTTGTCGCGGGCGAAGTAGTCGTTGACGCCGACCACGGCCGCGAGCGGCAACAGCGCGGCGGCCAGCACCAGCAGCGAGAGCCGGGCGGAGAGCGGGAGCCGGCGGCGTTGCTCGCGTCTCCGGGTCTTGCGGTTAGCCATGCGGAAGCACCTCATTTCGCGCGCCACGGCGGCGGACGACGACCTTTGCGCGGTGGATCAGTCGAACTATTGCTTGGGCCACTCCATTGTAGCGGAACGGCCGGCGTGAAGGTAAGCAAAAACGTGGTGCATGGGAGCTATGTCGCATGCGCTGCCGCGGCGCTCCTATGTCAAGTGCTCTCGCCATCCCATCGTGTCACGTGTCGCCACCACCGCTTCCTGTGTGTGGTACTTTCGGGTGCGCTGTTCACCATGCGCTCCGGAGCGCATGAGGAAGCCCCTACATGCCGGCATATGCCGGGCGCGCGGGCTACGTATAGTAGTAGATCAGCCCGCGCATCTCCAGGTCGTTCAGCAGGGTCGTGACCTCATCCACGGATTTGGAGGAGAGTCGCGCCAGATCCAGCACGTTGTGCTCGCCGTCGGCAAGCAGCAACAGTGTGCGATGGCCGCGCGAGAGGTTGTGCGAAGTGACGATTGTTATCAGGTCGCTCACATCGGGGGCGCGACGTGGTCGGCGCGCGAGGAAGCCCTGCGCGGTGTTGAGCGGGTGGGTGCCGGGCGCCGGCTGGGGAGGCATCGGCAGCCGGCCAGTGGCGGGATCGCGCATGCCGGCCGCGTTCCCGTAGCCGTAGCTTGGTGCGGCTGGCGGATAGCTCTGTGCGGGCGTGCCTGGCGATGGAGCGCCGCTGTAGGGTGTATAGGGCGTGTAGGGCGTGTAGGGAGCGGCATAGCCGTTCTGGCCGTTGGCACCGTTGATGCCGTCGGGATGCACATTCCACGTGCCGCTGCCTTCGGGTAGGCGGCCGGGGCCGCTGGGGCGTGAAGCGCCGGGGCCGTATGAAGCGGATGGGGAGTTGGTGCCGGGGCCGCGCATGGCGCCAGGGGCCGGCGCGAGGTTGGACGACGGGCGCGGGGCATCTTTATCGAAGGCGAAGCGGCACGATCCCCAACGGCTCAGCCCGGCGAGCGCCTCGCGCCCGCGCAATCCGGCAAGGGAGGCGTAGACGGCGCGGCCCGAGACGAAGTAGATCTCGCCCTCTTCCAGCACGGACCCCGAGCCGCGTTCGACGGTCAACAATCCGGTGCGCTGGCCTAGCTCGACGACGTCGATCACATTGGACAGCCGATCGGTTGCTGTTACTCTCGGCTTTGCCATCGTCTTTCACGCACCCTTCGGGTGGCTGCCCCGGCGCGCCCCGCGCCTGCTCCGCTACACTGCCTACATTGTGCCGGTTCAGTTTGATCCAGTCCAGTATAGCACGGCAGAGCGGCCCGCGATAGATGGTACTGGATGATATGTTGAGCCTATGAAGGCTCGGCTGAGTCTACGCCTGAGATGCGTTGTGGGCGGCCGCGCGCATGCTCGGCGATCTCTTTGACGAGCTGCGCCTGCTCCTTAGAACAGATGAGCAAGGTATCGCCGGTGTCCACGATGATCAGGCCTTCAACGCCGGCGATGGTCACGTCGCGGCCGGTGGTGCTGTAGATCAGGGAATCGCTCGTGCGTACTTCGAAGTGGCGCTCCGGCGCGAGCCCGACGATGGTGTTGCCGAACTCGTCGGGCGTGTACAGCGTGGCGACCTGCGCCCAACTGCCGATGTCGTTCCAGCCAACGGAGATCGGCACGACGGCGATGCGCCGCGCCCGTTCCATGACGCCTGTATCAATGGTGACATTCTCGTGCAGCCGCGGCCAGACGGCGGCGATCACGCGCTCGACCGCCGGCGTGACACGTCCGGCCGTACGCGCGGCGGCGGCGCCGATCTCGTCGAGGACATCCGCAATGACCGGCAGGTAGCGGCGGATCTCGTCGCGGATGCGGTCCACGCGCCAGAGGAAGATGCCCGCGTTCCAGACATAATTGCCGGCGCGCAGATATTCCTCGGCGAGTGTGCGCCGCGGCTTCTCGACGAATGCGTCCACTTCATGCGCGGCCAGCCCGTCGCTGTGGGCGAGGGCGGCGCCGAAGCGGATGTAGCCATAGCCGGTCTCGGCGTGGGTCGGCTGGATGCCCAGCGTCACCAGATAGCCCTGGCGCGCGACGGTTTCGGCGAAGGCGAGAGCCTGGCGGAACCCGGCGGTGTCCGCGATGGCATGATCGGCGGCGAAGGAGCCCATCACGGCGGTGGGATCGCGCAGGGCAATCAGTGTGGCGGCGAGGCCGATGGAGGCGGCGGTGCCACGGCCGGCCGGCTCGGCGACGATGTTGCCGGTGGGCAGATCGGGCAGCTGCGCGGTGACGGCGTCGCGGTATGCGCCGGCGGTCACGATGTAGAGCTGATCGAGGGAGATCAGCGGCGCGATGCGGGCGATGGTCGCCTGGAGCATGGTGTCGGGGCCAGGCAGCCGCAGGAATTGCTTGGGCGTGGTCGTCGTGCTGAGCGGCCAGAGGCGCGTGCCGCTGCCTCCCGCCAGGATCGAAGCGTACATGCTACTCGCAGCTCCCCCGCTCTCCATTGATGCCGCTGTTGCCGCTGTTGCCGCCGCTGGCATTGTACTGGACGCGGCGGCGCGCGGCAAGGCGGGGAGAGATTGAACCGCGGAGGACGCGGGGGATGCGGAGGACGCGGAAGAAGAGAGGGAGGTGGGTCGCGCACGGTGGGTATCGGCGGCACGGAACTTGGAGCAACGCCGTGCGGGGAGACACGGCATGAGCCGCCGATGGAGGAGAACGCGCATGTTGGAATCTCGGAGAGAATCCGGCGAGGACTGGGAGGCGGGCGATCCAGCGCGGGCCGCCGCGTCCGCGCGGGGAGACGTGGGTTGCGACGACGGGCCGTTCGCGGACATGGAGCCAGGCTGGCGCGCGGTGCGCTCGCTGATGCAACTGCGCAGCGACGATCTGCTCGCGGTGATGCTGCGACCCTCGTTCCGGCCGGTACGCGATCTCGATCTGGTGCGGGTGGCGCCGTGCCCGTATTGCAAGGATGGCGGCTTGCGCACGGCGGGAAGCGTGCGTGTGCGCAAGGGGCGGGTGACGGTGCGCGCCTGCGACACCTGCGCGACGGTGGACATTGGTGAGACGCCGTTGCCACGCGCTCCCTCCGCCTGAGGATATGTGTCTCGGATGGAGGCGTCGCGAGCGGCGCGCGCCGCATGATGCCGCGTCTCGTCCTGGGCGGCAATGTTGAGTGGGATGGTCACCATTGCCGTTTTTGCCGCTTTTTGGCCGCGTGTCATGGTCGGTCTCCTCCCAAATGGGGAATTCAAGCCGATTTGCGGCCCTCGCGCACGTGTCAGTGCGCGTTCTGGGTGGCAAAAGCGGCAAGAAACGGCAACGAAGTGGCACGGTGAGG
>Ga0308173_10001681_pt1 | contig 11279 bp, 11 predicted proteins | sample PhyPR1_FD_203716 | JGI IMG/M metagenome (GOLD analysis project Ga0308173, IMG submission 203716) | Soil microbial communities from UC Gill Tract Community Farm, Albany, California, United States - DLSLS.P.R1 | ecosystem: Environmental > Terrestrial > Soil > Agricultural land | place: USA... | reverse complement strand
GCTTCATGATGAAGGTCCTCGTCGACTACCCGAGCGAGGAAGAGGAATTCGTCATCGCCCAGCGCGTCACCGGCATGCCGGTGACGATGAGCCCGGTCGCGAGCATGGGCCAGCTCGCCGAGCTGCAGCAGGAATGCCGCAAGATCTACGTCGACCCTTCGCTGATCCAGTATGCCGTCAAGCTGGTCAGCGCGACGCGCCGGCCCGAGCGCTACGAGCTGGCCGACATCGCCAAGTTCCTGACCTTCGGTGCCAGCCCGCGCGCGACCATCGGCCTGATCGAAGGCGCGCGCGCCCTCGCCTTCATGCGCGGGCGAAGCTACGCCCTCCCTGAGGACATGACGGGTCTCGTCGGCGACGTGCTGCGGCACCGGCTCGTGCTCTCGTACGAAGCGCTCGCCGAAGGCATCGACGCCGACGCCGTGATCCAGAAGGTGATGCGCAAGATCCCGGTTCCCGACAAGCCGCTGGCGCCCGAAAACAGCCATGGCCGCAGCTGAGCAGCCCGCCGCGCTGGTCGATCGCGACAGCGCCGAGGCGCTTCTCAAGCGCCTAGAGTGGACGGTCCTGCGCCGACTCGACGGGCTGCTGCAGGGCGACCACCGCACGCTCATGCGCGGCGCCGGCCTCGACCTCGCCGACCTGCGCGAGTACCAGCACCACGACGACGTCCGCCACATCGACTGGAACGTCACGGCGCGGCTGCAGACGCCATACGTGCGTCAGTTCACCGAGGACCGCGAGCTGTCGGCGTGGTTCCTGGTCGACCTCTCGGCGAGCGTCGACTTCGGCTCCGACCGCTTCACCAAGCGAACGGTCGCGCGCGAGTTCGTCGCCGTGCTGGCGCGCCTGCTCACCCGCCACGGCAACCGCGTCGGCGCCCTGCTCTACGGCAACAACGTCGACACGGTGGTGCCGGCGCGCGGAGGTCGCATCCACGTCCTCAACCTGCTGCAGCGGATGTCGGCACGCCCGGCCGAGAGCGCCGCCGGCGCAACCGACCTGCGCGAGCTGCTGCTCGCGGCGCAGCGCACGGTCAAGCGCCGCTCGACGATCTTCATCGTCTCCGACTTCGTCAGCGCGCCGGGCTGGGAACGCGCCCTCGGCCAGCTCGCGCAGCGCCACGAGGTGACGGCAGTGCGCTTGTTCGACCCGCTCGAGATGGACCTGCCCGACATCGGCCTGGTGACGATGAAGGACGCCGAAACCGGCGAGCAGATCATCGTCGACACGCACAACAAGCGCTTCCGCGAGCGCTTCGCCGCCGCCGCCGAGAAACGCGAGACGACGTTGCGCGAGGCGCTCGCCCGCGCCGGCGTCGACACCCTCGAGCTCGGCACCGACGATGACCTCGTCGACGCGGTGCTGCGCTTCGCCGACCTGAAGAAGCAGCGCAGCCGGCTCGCCAACTGGACCGGGCCGACGAACCGCTCGATCGCCCACGTGCGGCCGGTCGCCGCCGTGCCGGCCGGGAGCCCGCGATGAACACCGCCACCCCCTGGATGACGTTTCTCTGGCCGTCGATGCTGTGGGCGATGCTCGCGCTGCCGGTCATCGTCGCGCTCTACGTCTTCCTGATCACGCGGCGCAAGAAGACGAGCCTGCGCTACGCCAACCTCGGCCTGGTCAAAGAAGCGCTCGGCAGCCGCAGCGCGTGGCGCCGCCATGTGCCGCCGGTGCTGCTGTTCCTTGCGCTGGCGACCTTGCTGTTCGCGTCGTCGCGGCCGGCGGCGCTCGTCACCTTGCCGTCGGCGCAGGAGACGATCGTCCTCGCCATCGACGTCTCGGGCAGCATGCGCGCCGCCGACGTGCAGCCGAACCGGCTCGTCGCCGCCCAGGAAGCGGCCAAGGCGTTCGTCGCCGACCTGCCGAGGAACGTCAAGATCGCGGTCGTCTCGTTCGCGGGCACCGCTGCCGTCGTGCAGGCGCCGACGCTCAGCCGCGACGACGTCAACGCCGCGATCGACCGCTTCCAGCTGCAGCGCGGCACCGCGATCGGCAGCGGCATCGTCATCTCGCTGGCGACGATCTTTCCGGAGGCCGGCATCGACCTGTCGCAGATCACCGGTGCGCGGGCGATGCCGCCGGGGCCGAACGACAAGCCGCCGCCCGATTTCAAGCCGGTGCCACCAGGCTCGTACTCGTCGGCGGCGATCATCCTGCTCACCGACGGCCAGCGCACGACGGGCCCCGATTCGCTCGACGCGGCGAAGATGGCGGCCGACCGCGGCGTCCGCGTCTACACCGTCGGCATCGGCACCAAGGAAGGCGAGACGATCGGCTTCGAGGGCTGGTCGATGCGCGTCCGCCTCGACGAGGAGACGCTGAAGGCGGTCGCCAAGCTCACCAACGCCGACTATTTCTACGCGGGCACCGCCGCCGACCTGAAGAAGGTCTACCAGGGTCTGAGCACCCGCCTGATCGTCGAGAAGAAGGAGACCGAGATCAGCGCCCTGCTCGCCGTCATCGGCGCCGCGCTGACGATCCTGGCCGCGGGTCTCTCGGTGTGGTGGTTCGGGCGGATCGCCTAGCGCGGCCGACCGAAACTTCTGCTGACGTTCAGGGCGAACGTCTCGTTACCGACCTGACGCGATCGCAACGATCGTCTCCTCCAGAACCGACGCAAACCTGCCGAAGCAGAATTTGTACCGGCGGTGGCCGTGACGTCGGTTCGAAACGGTCCGGCGACACGGTACGGTCCGGGGTCGAAGGATCGCGGCAGCGAAGACAGAGCAATGAGCACGTACAGGTTGTACAAATCGCCGAACGGCGACATCGTTCGCGTGAAGATGGGCTTCTCGTGGCAGGCGTTCTTCATCGGGTCGCTGTCGACGCTCATCAGGCGCGGCTGGCTCCTCGCTGCCGTCGTCGTCGTCTACTACGCCGGCGAGACCTTCTTCAACGGCGCGCCGACGCCGACGTCGCGCACCGCCGGCGTCGCCCTGGCGGGTGTCGCCTTCTATGCCGTCTACATGCTGTTCTGCGGTGTCAACGGCAACCGCTGGCTGAGCGACTCGCTGCGTCGCCGCGGCTTCACCTTGATCGGCGAAGAGCGCCGCTGAAGCACGAAGCGCCTTCTGTCTTAGCGCGAAGCCTTATCCAAAGCGGCCGTGGAGAAACCAGCCGCTCTCGTTCGTGCCTGACGTCGACAACGGCAATCGCGCGCGATAGATCCAGACCAGCGCGCCGTCGCCGGCCTCGGCGATGAAGTAGTCGCGCTCGGCGAGCTCGGCATCCCACCAGCCGGCCTCGATCCGCTCCGGTCCCGACAACAAGCTGAGCGGCCGGCCGTCGAGCAGCGGCCGCGAGTGCCTTTCGACGAGCGGCTCGGCGACCGGATGCAGCCACACCGGATGCGAAGCACACGCAGTGGCCGGCGCGGCCGCAGCTTCGCCTGCAGCACGCGAATCGGCGCCTCGCGTGCGCGCCGTGCCGCGTGACGCCGCCTGCGCGGGCCGCGCGCTCGCATCGGCGCGCTGCTCTCGACTCGCCCGCTCGGGCCGATGGTCCTCGACGCCGGCAAGGCGCTGCACCTGGTCGGCGCCGAGGCGCGCCTGCAACCGCTCGATCAGGCGCGTCAGGCCTTCGTTCTCGCTCTGCCGGGTCGGAAACAGCTCGTTGTTCGGCGCGGCGCGCTTGACGATGTCCTCGGCCTGAAGCGCGATCTCGAGCGTCGGCGCCGGCAGCTGCACGTGGGCGAGGCGCTCGCGCAGCAGCACGAGCAGGTGTTCGCTGTCGCGCGACGGCTCGGCGAGACCGATCTCGAGCGACGTCGCCTGCGGCGTTCGATCGCCTTGCTGCCAGCGCGTCTCGTGGTGCATGAGCAGCCGGAAGCGGCGCACGAACGCATGTTGCGCCGCCAGCCAGGCGACCAGCCGGGCGAGCAGGACGTGTGCGGCGTGCAGGACCTGCTCGCTGCTGTCGGCGCGCGCGAAGAGCTCGAGGCGGCTCTCGAACAAGCGCGCCGGAACGATCGGGTCGCGCGGATCGGGTCGGCGTCCGAAGGCGGCATCGATCTCGGCGAGCAGCGTCTCGCCGAAGCGGCGCGCCAGGCCGGCGCGCGGCAGGCCGAGCAGGTCGCCGACCTGGCGCAAGCCCATTCCCTGCAGCGACTCCCAGTGCTCGCGGCCCGGGCCGAGCAGCCACACCGGCGCCGCAGCGAGCGCCCGCCGCGTCGAAGCGAGGTCGAAACAGCGCGGCGGCGGCTCGACGCGAGACAGGACCGCCGCTCCCTGCGCCGTCCCCGCCGTCGCGATGCGGACGGCGTGGCGGAGCGGAGCGATCGCCTGCTGCAGGCGGTGCAGCAGGCGATCGATGCCGCCGAAGTAGCGCAGGCTTGCCTGCACTTCGAGCAGCACCGTGTCCGGCGCCGCGCCTGGCTTGCATGACGGCTGCACTGAAACCTGCGGCGTGAAGGCGAGCGCCGCGTGGGCGAGCGGAAGCATCGCCTCGGCATCGCGTGCCGCATCGGCCTGACCGAGAGCGAGGCGCGGCGCGAGCGCGAGCGCGGTCGCCCGCCTCAGTCCCGGCTTGACGCCCTGCGCTTGCGCGGCCGCGTTGGCGGCCGAGATGCGGTGCTCATCGACGAGGGCGATCGCCGGCTCGAGGCTGGCCTCGCTCGCGTCGACGCCGAGCAAGGTCGCCGCGAACGATTCGAGCGAGAGCAAGGGAAAGTGGAGCGCGACCCAGAGCACGAGGGATCACCAGGGAAAGCGACGGCGCGGAAGGCAACGCGAAGCGGGCCGGGGAGCTCACGCGAAATTGACGAAAGTGGCCGCATGCAGCGCCGGGGCGCGCTCGCTGGCGCTGGCCGAACGGCGCCGCGCCGCTGCCGACAGCACCGTCGGCAGCTCGAGCGACAGCGGCGTCTCGAGCGGAGGACCGCGCCGCTTCAGAACGCGCACCTGCAGGCGGTCGGCGCCGCCGGGCTGCAGACCGAGGCGCAGCGGCGACGCCGTCGGCCGGCCTGCGACGGCGGCCTCGCGCATGACGAAGGCGGGACCGTCGTGCTGGTGCGCGGCAAGCTGGAGGCGGCGCAGCCGATCGGCGCGCAGGCGCGGCGGCAGCCAGGCGACGATGGCGCCGACGTGGCCGCTCTTCAGCGCCTGCTCGAGCGCCCAGAGGCTGTCGCTGCCGGGAACCACGCGCGCGCGGGTGTGCACGATCAGCAGCGCTTCGACGTCGAAGCCGAGGCTCGCGAGCGCCGCAGCTGCCAACGCCGCCGGCGGATCGAAGAACATCACGAGCCGACCCGCCCGCTGCGCCGCGACGAGCGCCGGTGCGAGCAAACGGACCTCGCCGACGCCGGCATGCGGCAGCAGCAATTCGGCGAGCGCCCGGCGCGGCCAGCCACCGCCGGGCAGTTCGGCGTCGAGACGGGCGAAGCCGGTCGCCACGGCGTCGCTGCCGATGCGGCCGAGCTGATGGCCCAGCCAGAGCGACGGATGCAGCGTCTCGGGAGCGCGCACGGCGTCGTGCGCGAACGAACGCGCCGATTCGTGCGTGCACGAACGCGGCGACAGGCGGCGCTCGGCGCCCGCTGGCGCCGGGCGCAAAGGCGTTGCCAACGAGGCAGGAGCGGCATCCATGCGAAGACTGTACGTTTATACAGTACTACTCGCAAGGCCACCGGTCGGCATGCCGCGCCTCACGAGGTGGCTTGCTCAAACAGGCAACTGATTGATTGCTTAAAGCAACTGTCTCGAGGCAGAATCGCTCATGCCTCAGCAGGCCATCGAATCGCGCACGGCGGCGATCCGCCGCTTCAATCGCTTCTACACGCGCCGGATCGGCGTGCTGCACGACAAGCTCGCCGACACCCGCTTCTCGCTGACGGAATCGCGCCTGCTCTGGGAGCTCGCTCACCGCGGCCGTGCAACCGGCGCCGAGCTGGCGCGCGACCTCGACCTCGACCCCGGCTACCTGAGCCGCCTGCTGCGCGCGCTCAAGGAGCAGAAGCTGATCGCGAGCGAGCGCTCGGCGAGCGACGCGCGCCATCTCCATCTCAGCCTCAGCAGCGCCGGCCGGCGCGCCTTCGCGCCGCTCGACCGTCAGAGCGAGGCCGACGTCGCCGCCATGCTCGCCGCCTTGCCCGACGCCGAGCAACGGCGCCTGGTGGAGGCCGTCGCGGCAATCGAATCGATCCTCGGCGAGCGGCCGCGCGGCGCCTCGCCGTGGCTGCTGCGCGCGCCGCAGCCGGGCGACGTCGGCTGGGTCATCGATCGCCACGGCCGCCTCTACGCCGACGAGTACGGCTGGGACACCCGCTTCGAGGCGCTCGTCGCCCGAATCGGCGCCGACTTCATCGAGCGCTTCGACCCGGCCCGCGAAGCGTGCTGGATCGCCGAGCGCGACGGCGTCAACGTCGGCAGCGTCTTTCTCGTCCAGGCGCGCGACGACGCCACTGGCACGGTCGTCGACGGCGCGGCGCAGCTGCGCCTGCTGCTGGTCGAGCCGGCGGCGCGCGGCCTCGGCATCGGCGCGCGCCTCGTCGACGAGTGCGAGCGGTTCGCGCGCGCCAAGGGCTACCGGCGCATCGTCCTGTGGACTAACAGCGTCCTGCTGGCGGCGCGCGCCATCTACGCCAAGGCCGGCTATCGCCTTGTCGATAGCGAGGCGCACGAGAGCTTCGGCCAGTCGCTCGTCGGCGAGACCTGGGAGCTCGCCCTCGCCTGATGCGGGCAATCGACAGGCTCCGGCCCGGCCGCGCAATGCCATCATTGCCCGCATCCCCGCGCAAGGCGCCTCACACGCTGGAGACGAGATGAACGGTTCGATGATGCAGCTGCCGCTGCTGATCTCTTCGCTGCTGGTCCACGCCGAGCGCCACCATGGCGAACAGGAGGTGGTGTCGCGACGGGTCGAGGGCGACATCCATCGCACGACGTATCGCGAGCTGGCAGCACGCTCGCGCCGGATGGCCAACGCCCTCGCCAGCCTCGGCATCAAGAGCGGCGACCGCGTCGCGACGCTGGCCTGGAACGGCCATCGCCACATGGAGCTCTACTACGCGGTGTCGGGATCGGGCGCGGTCCTGCACACGCTCAACCCGCGACTGCACCCCGACCAGGTCGTCTACATCGCCGACCACGCCGAGGACCAGGCGCTCTTCTTCGACCTGACCTTCCTGCCGCTGGTCGAGGCGATCGCGCATCGCGTCAAGACGATCAAGACCTTCGTCGCGATGACGGACCGGGCGCACATGCCGGCCGAGACCAAGATCCCGAATCTGCTCTGCTACGAGGAGCTCTGCGCCGGCAACAGCGATTCGTTCAGCTGGCCGAGCTTCGATGAGAACCAGGCGTCGTCGCTCTGCTACACGTCGGGAACGACCGGCAACCCGAAGGGCGTCCTGTACAGCCATCGCTCGACGATGCTGCACACCTTCGCGATCGCCTTGCCCGACGCGCTCAACTGCTCGGCCACGGACGTGATCCTGCCGGTCGTGCCGATGTTCCACGTCAACGCCTGGGGCCTGCCGTATGCCGCCTGCATGATGGGATCGAAGCTGGTCTTCCCCGGCCCGGGCCTCGACGGCAAGTCGCTCTACGAGCTGTTCGAGAAGGAACGCGTCACGCTCTCGGCCGGCGTGCCGACGGTGTGGCAGGGGCTGCTCGGCTACGTCGACGCCAACGACCTGAAGTTCTCCACCATGCGGCGCACGATCATCGGCGGCTCGGCGTGCCCGCCGGCGATGATGAGCACCTTCCAGGAGCGCTACGACGTGCAGGTGCTGCACGCCTGGGGAATGACCGAGATGAGCCCGGTCGGCACGGTCGCGACGCTGAAGGGATCGCAGGTCGGCCTCGACGCGCCGACCCGATTCGCGCTCCAGGCCAAGCAGGGCCGCGCCGTCTACGGCGTCGACATGAAGATCGTCGGCGACGACGGCCAGGAGCTGCCGTGGGACGGCAAGCAGTCGGGCGAGCTCATGGTGCGCGGCCCGTGGGTCGTCGACAAGTACTTCAAGGGCGAAGGCGGCGACCCGCTGGTCAAGGACGCCGAAGGCCACGGCTGGTTTCCGACCGGGGACGTCGCGACGATCGACGCGAGCGGCTTCATGCAGATCACCGACCGCTCGAAGGACGTCATCAAGTCGGGCGGCGAATGGATCGGCTCGATCGACCTCGAGAACATCGCCATGGCGCACCCATCGGTGCAGATGGCGGCGTGCATCGCGGCGACCCACGCGAAATGGGACGAGCGGCCGCTCCTCGTCGTCGTCAGGAAGCCGAACACGACGCTGACGCGCGAAGAGCTGCTCTCGTTCTACGAGGGCCGCATCGCCAAGTGGTGGACGCCCGACGACGTCGTCTTCGTCGACGCGATCCCGCTCGGCGCGACCGGCAAGATGCTGAAGAACCGGCTGCGCGAGCAGTACGGGCGGCATCTGCTCGAGAAGTCCTGAGCGCTGCCCGGCCCGGCCTCTCCGCGCACGCCGACGCCGGCGTGTGGGCGGGCGCGCTCGCGTTCACGCTCTGGGGCTTCTTTCCCCTCTACTTCCGCGCCCTGCCCGGCGTCTTTCCTCCCGAAGTGCTCGCCAACCGGATCGTCTGGGCGCTGCTGCTCGTGTCGATCATCCTGACCTGGCAAGGGCGCTGGTCGTGGCTTGTCCCGGCGCTGCGCTCGCGCCGCGTGTTGGCGAGCTTCGTCGCCAGCGCCTTGCTGCTCTCGGCCAACTGGATGACCTACATCTGGGCCGTCTCGAACGGCCACGTCGTCGAGGCGAGCCTGGGCTACTTCATCACGCCGCTGATCAACGTCGGCCTCGGCTACGGCGTGCTCGGCGAGCGGCCGCGACGCGCGCAATGGATCGCCCTCGGCGTCGCCGCCGCCGGCGTCGCCTGGCTGACGGTGAGCGCCGGCCGAGTGCCATGGATCGGCCTCGTCCTCGGCCTCAGCTTCGGCGCCTACGGCCTGCTGCGCAAGGTCGCGGTCCTCGGCGCGCTCGAAGGGCTGACGCTCGAGACCATGATCCTCGCGCCGGCGGCGGTCGCCGCGATGGCGTGGTGGTGGGGCGGCAGCGCGACCAGCTTTCCCGCGCCGACGCTCGCAACGAACATCTGGCTCGTCGGCCTCGGCCCGGCGACGACGGCGCCGCTGCTGCTCTTCGCGCTGGCGGCGCGCAAGCTCTCGCTCACGTCGCTCGGCCTGTTCCAGTACATGAGCCCGACCATCCAGTTCCTGCTCGGCATCTGGCTGTTCCAGGAGCCGTTCAGCGCGACGCGGTTCGTCGGCTTCGCGCTCATCTGGATCGCGCTCGCGCTCTACACGCTCGACGGCTGGCGCCGGCGCGGGCTCGGCGTCGCGCCGGAGCCGTCGAGCTCGTGAGGCGCTAGCCGGCGACGAGCGCCTGCGCCGCGGCGTTGACGACCGCCGCGATGCGGCCGATGTCGCGCAGCTGCTGCGTCGTCAGCCCTTCCTTCTTCAGCAAGGCGTAGTGCGAGGAGATGCAGAAGTGACACTTGCCGACGATCGACGCGGCGAGCGCATAGGCCTCGAACTTCTTCTTGTCGACGCCGCCCGAGGTGGCATAGGCGTTCATGCGAAGCTCGGCGCGCTGCGTCTTGAGGTCGTCGTCACCGGCCATTTCGACGTACGGATACCAGGCGTTGTTCATCGCCATCAACGCCGCAGCCGTGAGCGCCGCGTTCGCCTCCGCCGGCGGCGCGGCATCCCGGAAGGCGTCGATCAGCGGCTTGCTTTTCGCCGCGAACGCCGCCGCGAGGGCGACGCCGAGCGCGTCCTCGGGCGCCAGGCTCGAGCGCGCGATCACGCCGTCGAGGTTGAGGCGGATGTCCTTGGCGTAGTCGGGGATCTGCGCCTTGATGGTGGCGAGGAATTCCATGTCTTCATCTCCTGAAGGTGATCGAGAAAAAGCCCGCCGGAGCGGGCTTCAGGGACGGGCGCGATCTGCGTCGCTCAGAGCGTCTCGCCGCCGACCGTCCGGTTGCACGGGCAGAGCTCGTCGGTCTGCAGGCCGTCGAGGATGCGAAGCACTTCCTCGGGATTGCGGCCGACGTTGAGGTTGTTGACGCTCACGTGCTGGATCGTGTTGTCGGGGTCGACGATGAAGGTCGCGCGCAGCGCCACCCCTTCGGCCTTGTCGCGGATGCCGAGCTGGTCGACGAGCGATCCCTTCGAGTCGCCGAAGCTCCAGTGGCCGAGCTTGGAAAGGTCCTTGTGGTCACGCCGCCAGCCGAGCTTGGAGAACTCGTTGTCGGTCGAGCCGCCCATCAGGACCGCGTCGCGCTCCTCGAACTGCGACGCGAGCTTGTCGAAGCCGACGATCTCGGTCGGGCAGACGAAGGTGAAGTCCTTGGGCCAGAAGTAGATGACCTTCCACTTGCCGGGGAAGCTCTTCTCGGTGATCGTCTCGAACGCCGAGACGCCGTTTTCCTCGTGCTGGTTGAAGCCGGGCTTGACGCCGGTGACGCTGAATGCTTCGAGCTTGTCGCCAATGGTTTTCATGCAGGTTCCTGTGCGGTTGATCGATGCGCCGGGTGGCGCGACAGGAACCAACTTTAGGCTATCGGTAGTCTTGATCCAATTGAAATAGCCTAACAAGGCAATTGACCGCTCCGCTACGACAGATCGCCGGCGAGGCTGGCGAGGGTCTCCTGGGCGATGTCGGTGTGCGCCGGATAGTTCGTGTGGTCGCAGCCGAGCCGCACGCTCGCGCCGGCGCGCACCGCCGCGCGTGCGGCCGGCGCGAGCTCGAAGCGCAGGAAGTGGACAGCGGACGTCTTCTCATCGTTCTCTCGGTCGAGATCCTCGTCGGCGATCGCGTAGACGCGGGACTGCCCCTCGACCTCGACGAAGACACGGTCCTCGACGCCGATGAGGCGCGCCAGCTCGCGCTTTCTCTCGTTCGGATCGGGGTACTCGATCAGCATCGTCGCCTTCCAGTTCGTGCCGTCCGGGACGAGCGGCGCGTACGCCTCGATCTCGCTCTCGATGCCGGCCTCGTCGAAGATCTTCTCGATGTGCAGCATCTCCTGGATCTGGCGCCGGATCGTCGTTTCGTCCTCGAACTGCACGCTCAGGTGCTCGCCGAGGCGCACCGTACGGAGCTTTCGGTGAGCGATGACCTCGACCTGGTTGGCCTTGCGGACCTTGGCATAGGCCTCGAGGGTAAGCAGGCTCGATCGCATGATGGCCACGGCTACTCCAGTCCGTAGGCCTGGCGCAGCAGGCTCAAGGGATGGCGCAGCGCGGGCGGCGCGGCGCCTTGGTTCGCCATGCCCTGCGCGATGTGATGGCCGGCGAGCGCGCAGTCC
>Ga0308173_10001680_pt1 | contig 11280 bp, 10 predicted proteins | sample PhyPR1_FD_203716 | JGI IMG/M metagenome (GOLD analysis project Ga0308173, IMG submission 203716) | Soil microbial communities from UC Gill Tract Community Farm, Albany, California, United States - DLSLS.P.R1 | ecosystem: Environmental > Terrestrial > Soil > Agricultural land | place: USA... | reverse complement strand
GTAGTCGATGCCGCAGAGGATATTGGCGAACGGGGCGGGCGCGAAGGGAGCCTCATCTGGCATATGCGGCGGAATTGCCATGACGGGACAGCTCGCGCGCGCCAGGACACGTTCCGCGACGGAACCGAGGACCAGCCGCTGGAATCCGCCGCGCCCGTGGGTGCCGACGACAATCACGTCGGCGGCAATCGACGCCGCCACGTCGAGGATCTGCCCGACGACGAACCCCTGCACGACACGCGACTCGATGGGCACACCCGCTCGCCCGGCATCCACGAATAGCTGCACCTCGCGATCGATCGTCTCGAGGTCTTCGGACGTATAGATGTAGCCGGCATATGCGGGACAATCGAGCGTCGGCACCGCTGCGGCTGGCGGTGGAATGACATAGAGCGCAGTCAGCGCGGCTCCGTAATGTCGCCCCATCCCGACGGCGTACTCCAGCGCATGGCGCGAATGGTCAGACAGGTCGATCGGACACAGGATTCGGCTGAAGATCCCCACGATACACCTCGTTCTTTACGCCCGTTCTCCGAGACGACGCTGTGGAGCACATGCAGGTCCCCGGCGACTCACTGCAGATTCATGTTGATGTGCAGTTCCGCAACCCGGGTGCCAGCCACGGAGGCACGCCAGGCGCGCTGAATGGGGCTTCCCGCAGGCCAAGCCGCGAACACTTCCACGGCACCGCGCAATCTTCCGCGGCGGCAACCCCCGGATCGCGACAAACGGCCTGCGCCGACCGGAATCCGTTGGCCCGTCGCGTGCACCCGTCCCGTCAGGTATCGCCGTGTCAGTCACGCCAAATCTGGTGTTCGACATCCGCGGGCTCGCCAAGACGTATCGCACCGGCGACGTCGAGGTCCGCGCGCTGCGCGACGTCACCCTCGAGATCGCGCGCGGCGAGTTCGTCGTCCTGCTCGGCCCGTCGGGATCCGGCAAATCGACGCTGCTCAACATCCTCGGCGGCCTCGACGTCCCGACCAGTGGTGCGGTTCTCTACTGCGGGCAGGACCTGGCGCATGCCACCGAGGCCGAGCTGACCGCTTATCGCCGTCACCATGTCGGCTTCGTGTTCCAGTTCTACAACCTGATTCCCAGCCTGACGGCCGAAGAGAATGTCGCCCTCGTCACCGACATCTCGACCACACCGATGGCGCCGGGCGACGCGCTCGCGCTGGTCGGTCTGACGACCCGCCGCGATCACTTTCCCGCGCAGCTCTCCGGCGGCGAACAGCAGCGCGTGGCGATCGCCCGCGCCATCGCCAAGCGACCGGAGGTCCTGCTCTGCGACGAGCCGACCGGGGCGCTGGATATTTCCACCGGCATCGTCGTCCTCGACGCGCTGGCGCGTGTCAACCAGGAACTGGGCACGACGACGCTGGTGATCACGCACAACGCCGGCATCGCGGCGATGGCCGACCGCATGGTGCGCGTGACGGATGGCCGCATTACCGGCATCGAGCGGCACACGCAGCGAGTGCCGGCGGCGACGCTGTCGTGGTGACGCCATGACAGCGCTGAACCGGAAGCTCTGGCGCGAACTGCTCCTCATCCGGACACAGGCGATGGCGATCGCGCTCGTCGTCGCCGCCGGTGTGGCGATGTACGTGATGTACCTGTCGAACTTCGAAACGCTGCGGCGCACGAAGCAGCAGTTCTACGCCGACCAGCACTTCGCTGACGTGTTCGCCTCGCTGAAGCGCGCTCCGAGGCGCGTGGCCGGCGAGATCGCCGCGATTCCTGGCGTGACCGCCATCGAGACTCGCGTCGTCGCCACTGTGCCGCTGCACGTCCGCGGCCTCGACGCACCGGCGGCGGCGCGCCTCGTCTCGGTGCCGGCCGGCCGGCGGCCGCGGGTCAACGACCTGTTCCTGCGAACCGGAGCATGGCTCGATCCGCAGCGGCCTGACGACGTGCTCGCCAGTGAGGGGTTCGTCCGGGCACATGCGCTGGTCGTGGGCGATCGCGTGTCGGTCGTGATCAACGGGCGACTGCGACAGTTGCGGATTGCCGGCGTCGCGCTGTCTCCCGAATACATCTACAGCATCCGGCCGGGCGACCTGGTGCCCGACGACCGCCGGTACGCCATTCTCTGGATGAACGAATCGGCGCTGGCCGCGGCGTTCAACATGGAGGGAGGGTTCAATGACCTCGCGCTAGCACTCTCGCCCGGCGCCTCCTCCGCTGAAGTGGAGCGGCGCGTCGATCAGTTGCTCGCGTCGTTTGGCGGGCTCGGCGCGTATCCGCGGAGCCGGCAGCCGTCGAACTGGACGCTCGAGAATGAACTCGTCCAGTTGCAGAGTTTCGGCTTCCTGCTGCCGCTGATCTTCCTGTTCGTCGCGGCGTTCACGTTGCACATGGCGCTCTCGCGCATGCTGGCGCTGCAACGCCCGCAGATCGCGTCGCTCAAGGCCATCGGCTACTCGAATCGCGTGCTCGCCTGGCACTACATGAAGCTGGCCCTGCTGATCGGCGCGGCCGGCGTCCTCACCGGGATTGCCGGCGGCGGGTGGGTGGGACGGGAAATCGGCGACCTGTACAACCGCTATTTCCGTTTTCCTCAGCTGTTGTTCACGATTCCTCCACGCGTCTGGATCGGCGCCGCCGCCATGACCGCGGCCACGGCGGCCGCTGGCGCCGCTTCCGCGGTCAGGCGCGCCGTCCGGATTCCGCCGGCGGAGGCGATGCGCCCCGAGCTCCCGGCGCGCTACGGACGGTCCGCAATCGAAGCGACGCTGCCACGCGGCCATATCCGCACGGCCGCCCTGATCGTGTTCCGCCGGCTCACACATCGTCCGCTGCGCACGGCCGCCTCGGTCATCGGCCTCGGCTTCGCTGTCGGAAGCCTGACGACCTGCCTGATCTTCATTGATTCGATGCATCAGCTGATCGCGACGCAGTTCTGGCAAGTCAGCCGCGAGGATCTCGCGGTGGTGTTCACCGAGCCGCGTTCCGCCACCGCGCTCCGGGCGCTGGGGAACCTGCCTGGCGTGCTATCCGTGGAACCACAGCGTGTCGTGCCGGCCCGCATCCGCGCCGGTCATCGGACGCGCGAGATCGTCCTGACGGGGCTGACTCCCGCCACCCAGCTCCGGCGAATCGTCGACGCGGACGGCCGCGCCATGCGGCCGCGGCCAGCGGGGCTGACCCTTTCCTCGAAGCTTGCCGAAGTGCTCGCGTTACAAGCGGGCGACGACGTGCGTGTCGAGGTGCTCGAGGGAACACGGCCGGTCCGGACACTGCCGGTGGTGGCGACAGTCGACGATGTCATGGGGCTGTCGGCGTACATGGACCTGGAGGCGCTACACGGCATGCTCGGCGAGGGCGACGTCGTCTCCGGGGCGTATGCGCTGGTGGACGGCGGGCAGACGGGCCCGCTCGCGCAGGCGCTGCGTCGTGTGCCGGCGATCGCCGGCGTCGGCTTCAAGCGTGACGTGTTGCGGACGTTCCGCGATGCGATGTCGGCCAACCTCAATACCACGCTGTTCATCAACGTGGTGTTCGCCGCCATCATCGCGTTCGGCGTCGTCTACAACGCCGCGCGCGTGGCGCTGTCGGAGCAGAGCTACGATCTCGCAAGCCTTCGGGTGCTCGGATTCACCCGTCGCGAGATTTCAGTCCTGCTGTTGAGCGAGCTGGCGATGCTGACGGTTCTCGCCCTGCCGGTCGGCAGCGTCATCGGATACGGCATGGCGAGCGCCATGGTCCAGACGCTGCAGAGCGAGGTCTACCGGTTCCCGCTCTATGTCACTCGCGCCGCGGTCGCGTGGGCGTGGATGGGCGTGATCGCCGCGTCGGCCGTGTCGGCGTTGCTCGTCCGCCGGCGGCTGGACTCGCTGGACCTGCTCGCGGTCCTGAAAGTGAGGGAGTAGTCATGCGCGCTGTACGTACGGTGCAGGCAGCGATGGCACTCGGCGTGGTCGCCGTCCTGTCGCTGGCCCTCTGGCCGGCGGCGACGGTCGTGGACACGATTCGGGTAACGCGCGGTCCGCTGCAGGTGACGGTCGACGAGGACGGCGTCACGCGGGTCCAGGAACGGTTCGTCGTGGCGGCACCGGTCGGCGGCCGCCTCGAACGGATCGAGTGGGAACCAGGGGACGTCGTGCGCCGGGGCGCGGTGCTGGCCCGCCTGCGGGCCGCCGACGTCCCGCTGACCGATGCGCGGACACGCGCCGAATGGCTGGCCACCCTCCGCTCCGCCGAAGCGACGCACAAGCAAGCGCTGGCCGAACGCGCACGCGCCCAGGCGACGCGCGACCGGCTGCGACTCGTGCTGGAGCGCCAGACCGAGCTGGTCTCAGCGGGGGCGGTCGCCAGTGATGACGTGGACGCCGCCCGCAGCGCCGCCTCCGGCGCCGACGCTGCCGTGGCGGCTGCCGATGCGGCGGTCGAACGCGCGTCTCATGATGTCGAACTCGCCAGGGCACGACTCGGCACGCCTTTGGCCCCCGGCCGCGTCGTCACCGTGATCGCGCCCTGCGACGGCGTCATCCTGCGACGGCTGCACGAGAGCGAATCGGTCATTGGTGCGGGCGAGCCGCTCGTCGAGCTGGGCAGCCGCGCGGCACTGGAGATTGTGACCGACCTGCTCTCGTCTGATGCCGTCAAGGTATCGCCAGGCGCCCGCGTGTTCGTCGACGACTGGGGCGGCGAAGGCGTGCTGGAAGGCACGGTACGTCGCGTCGAACCCTCCGGCTTCGTGAAAGTGTCAGCGCTGGGTGTCGAAGAACAGCGGGTCAACGTCATCGTCGCCTTTCCTGGTGACGCGGCGCCGCGGCTCGGCGACGGCTACCGGGTGACCGCCAGGATCGTGTTGTGGAGTGCAGCCGATGCCATCACGATTCCGATGGGCAGCGTGTTCCGCCAGGGCGACGGGTGGGCGGCATTCGTGGTCAACGGCGGGCGCGCGCACCTGCGGGTGCTCCGGATCGGGCATCACAATGACAACCATGCCGAGGCACTCGACGGAGTGGCGCCCGCTGACGAGGTCATCATGCATCCACCAGATGACCTGTCGGATGGAGCGCGGGTCCGGTCCCGATCCGTGACGGCGTCGACAGGAGCGCCTGGAAATCACAGTCGGACGCGCTGAGACTACCTGAAGGACGCCGTGGCTCGCGCGCTGGTCACCCGCTGCCGCTGAGGGGCGTTGCGACGACATCCAGTCGGGTGAGGACAGCAGACTTACTGGATCTGGAGCGTACCGCTGCTGACGAGTCCGGCCAGCGCCGGTGCAATTGCCTCGAGCGGCAGCACCACGTCCACGGCGCCGGTCCGGATGGCGGACGCCGGCATCGACCAGTGCTCGGAGGTGGCCCGGTCCTGCACGATCACCGTTCCCCCGGCAGCCCTGACGCTCTGCACGCCGTCAGTGGCATCCGACCCTCCGCCCGTCAACACCACCGCGATCAGACGGCCGTCGAAAACACGTGCCGCGCTTTCGAACAACGGGTTCGCTGACGAGTGGACGAACTTGATGCGGTGTCCATCGCGATATTCGAAACGGCAATCGGGCCTGACCAGGAGGTGGAGGTCGGGTCTGGCGACGTAGACGACCCCGGCAACGAGCCGGTCACCCGCATGCGCCTCGACGACGGGCAAACGGGTGCACCGGCGGAGAATGCTGGCCAGGTGACTCTTGTGCAGCGCCGGCCGGTGCAGCAGGACCACGATCGCGGCGTCGAGGGTTTCCGGCAAAGAGCGCAGGATCGTCTGCAGCGCTGGTACGCCGCCGGCGGACGCCGCCAGCGCGATGAGCCAGGGACCCTTCATTGTCATCACCACCTTGGCCGGCAGGCCCGCTCCAGGGCCGGCCGGACGATTACGCGACCTCGGCCTGCGGCTGCGCCGTCGTCGTCCCCACCGTGAGCACCGGGCACCGCGCCGACCGCAGGACCGCGTGCGTGCTGTCGCCGAAGAGCAGGCGGTCCAGCGCGTTGTGGTTGGCCACGCCCATGACTATCAAGTCCGCTTGCCGGTCGGCGGCCGCCTCGACGATCAGGCGATCGGGACGGCCCTCGCGCACATCCGTGTGCACCTTGCAGTAGGTCCGCGCGTCGCCGGGCAGGAGCTCCCGCAAGTGCTGCAGGGCTTCCGCTTCTGCAGCCGCCCGGGCTGCCGCCACATCCACTTCCCCGATGGTCATCGGGACCTGCAGCTCCGGCGGGACTTCGATCGCGTGGAGCAGCGTCAGGTGCGCGTCGGCTTCCTCCGCGAGTTCCAGCGCCATGTCAAACGCGCGCCTGGATGTCGGCGCGAAGTCGACGGCGCACACAATGCGGCTGAACGGGACGGGCAGATGCTGCGGTTTCGACGCGGCGCGTGGCGGCACGAGCATGACCGGACACCCGGCATGACGGCCAACCCTCTCCGCCACGGAGCCGACAATCAGCCGCTCGACGCCGGACCGGCCGTGCGTCCCCAACACAATCAGATCCGCCCTGATGAATTCCGCGTAATTGACGATGGCTTTCTGAACGTCAGTCGCCTCCAGGATCTCGGTCTCGACCGGCGCACCGGGCGACGCCGTCCGGACAAACGCCTCGAAGTCCGCACGGAGCGTGGCCGGATCCTGATCCTTCAGGACCAGCGGCTGACCGCGATACATGGGAACCCCGTCGATCACCGGCAGGTTCGGGAATACATGCAGGGCGGTCACGCGGGCGCCGTACCAGCGTCCCATGGCAACCGCGTAGTCGAGCGCCCGCCGCGAGCAGGCCGAGAAATCGACCGGACACAAGATCCGCGTGATGCTGACCATCATCGCCTCCGCGTATAACCGTGAGTGGCGATCGTCACTGACGCAACGGCCATGCCTGCGGCAGAGCGTGCCCGGATACGACGCGTCGGCCCCGGCTCTTCTTCCTGCGGGAGCTTTTCCGCTGCGGCGTGAAGAATTCCGCGGTGCCTGGTCACGGGGCCCGCCTGGTCACAGCCATCGGCGCCAAGGGCTGCGGCACCGCTTTCGCAGTCAGCGTCGTCAGTCGCGAGATACCCCGGGGCGTCTCTGCTGCACGTGCCCCACCTGCGGCGAGGAGGTTGTTTATGAACCGGCGAATCCGCCCACTCTCATCGATGGCGCTTGCCGTCGCCGGTCTTCTGGCCGTCACGCCCGCGGCGATGTACGCGCAGCAGGCGCCCGCGGGTCACGACCACGCGGCGCATCAACCGGCATCACCACGGGCGTCCGCTGCGACCATCGAGGAACTGATCAACAGGATGCACGCCAGTACGGGTGACGCGAAGACCGCCGTCATGGCGGACCTGATCGAGCTGCTGGTGAAGGAACGTCAGACGTGCAAGTCGATGATGATGGACGGCAAGATGATGCCGCCGCCGGCAGTTGCCACCCCGGGTACACCGTCACAGTGAACCTGATTCACGATTCACGATTCAGAATTCACGATTGAAAGGACCGTCATGAAGTCGACCATAACGAGGATCCTAGTCCCAGTGGATTTCAGCACGACGTCGGACGCCGCACTGGAATTCGCCAAGACCATTGCCGGACCCTTCAAGGCGTCGCTGCACCTGCTCCACGTCTTTGAAGATCCGATGCTCGTGACCGGATTTGCCGAGGCGTACGCCCCGCTGCCGCCGGAGACGCGGGCGGCGCTGATTGACGACGCCAGCGCGCAGCTGGCGAACCGGCTGTCCAGCGACGAACGCGAGCGCTTCACGGCGACGACCGACGTCATCAGCGGCTTCAGCGCGATGGCGATCGTCGAATATGCGCAGGACCACGACATCGACCTGATCGTGATGGGGACGCACGGCCGCACCGGCATGGCGCACCTGGTCATCGGCAGCGTGGCCGAGCGCGTCGTCCGGCTCGCGAAGTGCCCGGTGCTGACGGTGCGTGCCGACAAGACGGTGCTCAAGCAGCCCCAGCGGGCGTACCTGCCAGAGATGTCGACGCAGATCCCGGCTTAGATTCGCGGCGGTCTCACGAACCGGCGGCGCCGCAGCTCAGCGCGCCGCCTTCAGGTCCTGGTAGACCTGTCGCACGAAGCGTTCGCCGGTCGTGCCCGCCTGGTCGATCTTGGCGTCGAACTCCGTGAGCACCTTCGCCGCGACGGCCTCGTCCTCGCTCTTGCCCTCACCCACCAGCTTCGCGACACGATCGCGCACGGCGAGCACCATGTCGCGATGGGCCATCACCGCCGTCCGGTTCACGGTTGGGCCATGGCCGGGAATGATCTTCGTGTTCGGGCCGGCGCGGCCGATGACTTCGCCCAGGCCGTCGATCAACCCCTGGACGGATCCGCCGTTGGCGCGGTCCACATTCGGATACTGGATCGAACGATAGAAGTCGCCGGTCATGATCACGTCCAGCCCCGGGAAATGGACCATCGTGTCGCCGTCGGTGTGGGCGCGCGGCACGGCGATTAACTCAATCTCCTCGCCGTTCATGAACATCGTCAGCCGGTCCCGGTACGTCTGTCGCGGCAGGCCCGCGGCCGGCGTCGGAATGCCGGGCTGCCCGTTCGCCCCGGGGTTGGGATGCGCCAAGCGGAAGCGCAGTTCCTCGCGCGAGATGATCGTCGCGCCCATCTTCCCGAAGTTCTCGTTGCCGCCCGTGTGATCACCGTGGACGTGGGTGTTGACCACGAACTTGATCGGCTGCGGCGTCAGTTGCTTGATCGCGGCAGCGATCTTGTCGCTGAGCGGCGCGAATTGCGTGTCCACCATGAAGACGCCGTCGGGTCCGAACAGGACGCCGATCATCCCGCCCTGCCCCTCGAGCGTGTAGAACTTGTCGGTGATGCGCGTCGGCTTGATCTGCACCTGGCTGAAATCCTGCGCTGCCTGCGCGTAAGCCAGCGTCGCCGTGCACACGAACAGGGCCGCGAACAGCAGTCGTCGAACGGTTGTCAGCATGGGCGGATTATACGGCTGCCATACACTGGCCGGCGTGCGTCCTGCTGACCCTCCAAGCGCGGCCATCCGGCGGCTGTTCGGCGACATCGACATCTATCTTTTCGACCAGCTCGCGCGCGGAAGGTTCGACACCCGCCGCCGGGTGGTCGATGTCGGCTGCGGCGGCGGCCGCAACCTCCGCTACCTGTTGGCGGACGGCTACGACTGCGCCGGCATCGACGCCGACCCGCGCGCCATTGCCGCCGTTCGCCGCGAGGCCGAGGCCCTTGGGCGCCCCGATGTTCTCGACGGCTTCGTCGTCGGCGCCGCCGACGCTCTGCCCTGGCCCGATGCTGCATTCGACGCGGTCATCTGCAGTGCCGTGCTCCACTTTGCCGAGGACGCCGACCACTTCGGGCGGATGGTCACCGAGATCTGGCGCGTGCTCGCGCCGGAGGGACTGTTCTTCGCGAGGCTGGCGTCTACCATCGGCCTGGACGGGTTCGGCGGTGCCGCAGGACGCCGCGTCCGCCTGCCCGATGGATCGGATCGTTTCGTGGTGGACGAGGCGATGCTGCTCGACTGGACGGCCCGCCTCGGCGGCAGCCTCGCCGATCCGCTCAAGACGACCAACGTGCAGCAGATGCGGTGCATGACGACCTGGTGCATGTTGCGACGGCGCGCCTGACGGGGCCGGCCGGGGCGCTCTTCACTGGTCACGAAAAGACACCACGACGAACAGGACGAGGGTCACGACGAGCACGATGGGAACCAAGGCATTCCTGCCGGCCAGAATCCTCGGCGGCCCGGGGCTGGTTGCGCGGTCCGTTGCGGGATGCGTCCGGCTTTGACGCGTTCTCAGGTGACGACTCACCGAACGTGGTGAGCGCGACCCGAGAGAGGACGGACCAATGAGCGCAGATATCGCGACAGCAGAAGCCGTGGTCGTGGGACCGGGCGAGGGATATGCCAGCTGGTTCCAGGGCAACCGGATCACGATCAAGGCCACCGCCGCCAGTACTGGAGGCGCGTTCGGGCTGGTCGAATCACTGGTGGCTCCCGGCTACTCACCGCCGCTGCACATCCACGATCTGGAGGACGAGACCTTCTGGGTACTCGAGGGCGAGGTCACCATCCGCTGCGGCGACAGAACGTTCCGCGCGACGGCCGGTGCCTTCGCGTTCCTGCCCCGCGGCGTGCCTCACACATTTGTCGTCGAGGACAATCGACCGGCACGAATGCTCGGCATTCTGACGCCCGGCGGCGGAGAGGCGTTCTTTGCGGAAGGGGGACGGCCGGCGGAGGGTGAAGGCTTCCCGCCGCCAACGCCACCCGACCTCGAGCGGCTCCGGCGGGTCGCCGTGCAGTTCGGCGCCCGCCTCGTGGGGCCGCCGATGACGCCGACGGGGGCCTGAGGGTTCGAATCGTTCGAGTCGTTCGAATCGTTCGAATCGTTCGAGTCGTTCGAGTCGTTCGAGTCGTTCGAGTCGAACGATTACAACTCCGTGGCAGCGCGCGATAGAATCGCGGCGCCACAATGCCCCTCGAATCCGCACGGCTCGGGCCGTACCAGATAGCCGGTCCGCTCGGCGCCGGCGGAATGGGCGAGGTCTACCGCGCCACCGATACCAACTTGGGGCGTGAGGTGGCGATCAAGGTTCTGCCGACGTCTGACGCCTCCGACATCGAGCGCCTGGCGCGATTCGAGCGGGAGGCGAAGACGCTTGCCGCACTGAATCATCCGAACATTGCCGCGATTTACGGTCTCGAGCGGGCAGGGAGCACCACCGCGCTGGTGATGGAGCTCGTCGAAGGGCCTACCCTCGCCGATCGCATCGCAGAAGGCGCCCTGCCGCTCGAGGACGCCCTGCCGATCGCGATGCAGATCACCGACGCTGTCGCGGCCGCGCACGACCAGGGCGTCGTGCATCGCGATCTGAAGCCGGCCAACATCAAGGTCCGTCCCGACGGCATGGTCAAGGTGCTCGACTTTGGCCTCGCCAAGACCATGGAGCCGGCCGCCGCGAGTGCGGTGACCGGGGCGGCGATTTCACTGTCACCGACGATCACGAGCCCCGCCATGACACAGGCCGGCATGCTGCTCGGCACGGCCGCCTACATGAGCCCCGAGCAGGCGCGCGGCAGAGTGGTCGACAAACGCGCGGACATCTGGGCCTTTGGTTGCGTCCTGTTCGAGATGGTCAGCGGCCGGCGTGCGTTCGCCGGTGACGATGTCGCCGAGACGATGGCGGCGGTGATGAAGGACCAACCGGATCTGACCCTCGCTCCGGCCCAGGTGCGTCGCGCGCTCGCCCGCTGCTTCGAGAAGGATCCACGTAAGCGGCTGCGTGACATTGGCGATGTGTGGGCGCTGCTCGACGATGACGTCCGCGCGCCTGACGTGCGCGCGAAGACGAT
>Ga0308173_10001679_pt1 | contig 11286 bp, 10 predicted proteins | sample PhyPR1_FD_203716 | JGI IMG/M metagenome (GOLD analysis project Ga0308173, IMG submission 203716) | Soil microbial communities from UC Gill Tract Community Farm, Albany, California, United States - DLSLS.P.R1 | ecosystem: Environmental > Terrestrial > Soil > Agricultural land | place: USA... | reverse complement strand
TAAAGACGGAGCCCAGCAATACTTCGATTGGTTCAAGTACCAGTTCTGGCGCTTCGTCTTCGTCCAGCAAATGATGGGGAAGGAACTGCAGACCTTCCTCGACTATCCGCCCATGCAGCGGGGCGCAAGCTTCAACCTCGACGCAGTTAAGGCGGAGATGTCCAAACGCATGGCCGAGGCGCAAGCCGCAGCTAAGGGCCCCAGCAACTAAACAAGAGCTCGACCAGACGCGGGCGGCTGCCATGCGGCCGCCCCGAAATTTTTGTTAGGCGCCTCGCGGCGCTCGTTGTGTGAGCCTATACATTCAGGCGCTGCCCCCGGTCCCAATCCCGGTCGGCGGGACGACTAAGCTGTAGCCCGGCACCGTTCGGCTTCCCTCAGGGCAGGTACCGCCGTCTCGGCGCATCAAAACCCTTCCGCCCGGGGGCGAGTTTTCCACTTTCGCCAAATCTTCGCCTGCGCTACAATACGGCAGCTAGCGAGGGGCCCTGATGAGCTTTGTTGTCCCAATCCTCCTGTTCGCCGTCGGTTTGGTGCTCGGCAGCCTCTTCGCCGCCATGTTGGCGCGATCCAAGACCGCGGCGCTTGCGGAGCGAACCTCGGCGCTGGAGCACGAAGGATGCGCGCTCCGTTCCGAACTCACCGGCTTGCGCACGAGTCACGGGACGATGCTCGAATCCAAAGCTGCCCTCGAAGCCACCCTCGCCTCCGAACGCCGTAATGCAGAAGAGAAGCTACAACTGCTGACCGAGGCCGGCGACGAGATGCGCGCCCAGTTCGAATCGCTTGCGGCTCGCGCCTTGCAACGTAACAACGCCAACTTCCTCGACTTGGCGAAGGCCACCCTCGACCGTCAGCAGTCCGAAGCCAAAGGCGAACTGGAGAAACGCGAGAAGGCGGTCGAGACCCTGGTCAAACCCATTGCCGAGACGCTGAAGCAGGTTGATGAACAGGTGCGCGCGCTCGAGGAGAAGCGCGCTCACGCTTACGGCACCCTCTCGACACAGGTCACATCTCTGCTCGAAACTCAACGAGCGCTGCAGACCGAGACTGGCAACCTGGTGAAAGCTTTGCGCGAACCGCAGGCGCGTGGCCGATGGGGCGAAGTGCAGTTGCGTCGCGTGATCGAGATGGCCGGCATGGCCGAGCATTGCGACTTTGACGAGCAGGTCACGGTCACCAGTGAAGAGCGCCGTATCCGTCCTGACGTGGTGGTAAAGCTGCCGGGCGCAAAGCAGGTGATCATCGATTCGAAGGCTCCCATCGTGGCTTATCTTGCGGCGCTGGAAGCCCCAGACGAAGTCACGCGCAGCGCACGCCTGCTTGATCATGCGCGCCAGGTGCGAATGCATATCGACAACCTGGGATCGAAGCGCTACTGGCAGCAGTTCGAAGCCACTCCGGAATTTGTAGTCCTGTTCTTGCCGGGCGAGGTCTTCTTTCGCGCCGCCATGGACGCCGACCCTGAGCTGATCGAGTATGGCGTCGCGCAGAAGGTCATTCTGGCATCGCCGACCACACTGATTGCGCTGCTCAAAGCTGTCGCGTATGGATGGAACCAGAAGAACCTGGCGGAGAGCGCGCGGAAGATCAGCGAGGCGGGTAAGACGCTATACGAACGGATGTGTGCGATGACCCGGCATCTTGAGGATCTTGGCAAGAAGCTCGACAGCGCCACGAATTCATACAATGCGGCGGTCGGCTCAATGCAGAAGCGAGTCTTCCCGGTGGCACGGAAGTTCGCCGAGTTGGACAAGGCGCTGCAAGCCGAAGAGCTACCCGATCTGGAGCCGCTGGAGAAGAGCGCGCGACAGCTCGACGCTCCTGACTGGCGCGACGAGGATGTGGACAACCGTCTGCTGTTTCCCGAAGAAGCCGACAGCGCGAAAGCGTAGCCTATCTCGCGCAGGTGCAGTTGCCATAAGCCCCGACGCCGAGACCTTCAATCGCGCAGTACAGTCCGCGGACGGTATTGGGCGGAACCTTGGCTGCGCTGCTTGACACGTTGTACAGCTTGAGCCAGTGAGCACGCGCCGCATCTGTGGTGGCGATCTCGTTATAGATCTTGCTCAAGCTGGCGGAATCCAACTGTCGCGATTTCCATTCGCGCGAGAATGTGTACTCCCTCTTCCATTTGCCGCGCCGTTTTGCGGTGGCGGTGGTGAGGTCTGTCAGGTAGTACGTCGTCTGATCGCGCACCTCGGAGCCGCGTACTTCGACCACGCGAAACGCCGGATTCTGGTCGTACACCGGAGAGACCGGCGGATCGACCAGCACGAACGACTTGGGCGTGTTGCCATCGCTGATGACGCGGAAGTCGTCGGTATGCGTGTGTCCGGCAAAGCTGGCCATCACCGTATCCTGGTAGTTGATCAGCAGGCTGTCGAACTTGACTGTCCACTCCGGTATCCACATGGGGACGATGTCGGCTTCGCACGAGCCGTTGTGGTTGTGTGCGCTGCCGTAGCCGTCGATGCCGGGCGGGATATGAAACATCAACCAGACCTTCTGGTTCGCAGCCTTTGCGTCACTGAGCGTCTGCTCTAACCATGCGAACGCCTGGCTGGGCGCGGTGGACTGCACTTCGTCACAAGACTGTTGCGAGCTCTGCGGCTCGTACTTCTCCGAAAACAGCACGCTGTTCAGCGAGACCACTCTTACCCCTGGAATCGCCTGCAGCATCACGCTATAGCTGACCAGCGCTTTCCAATCAGCAGCGGCTTGCTGGTCGGCTTTCGCCAGGTCGCGTACGAGGCTCGCGGTGTCGTTCGGGTAGGCTCCGCCGGCCAGTATGGAGTAGTCGCTGCAATCATCATCATTGTTGCCCGGCGTAAGCAGTATCTGCGTGTCGGGCCAGCGCCGCTGCAGTTGCAGCCTGATGAACTCAACCGTCTGCAACACGAACGCGCGGTAGTGCTCCTGATTGTTGTCGTGCGTGACGTTCCGGAACGTCTGGGGGAAGTTGTGGGCCAGCAGGTCGCCTAGTACGAGAACGACGGCAGGATGTGGCAGCGTCTTGCGCATCTGGTCGAGCGACGATTGGAGCAGCCACCAGTTCGTGTCCTGGCCATACGGGCTGAAACTAGAAGGCGTGGTGTGGTTGAGGATGGCTTCCCATTCCCCGGGCTCTGCGGCCATCAACCGTCCGACCAGCGATGCGTCGGCCATAGGATTGAAGTGAACGTCGGAGGCGATCAGCACTTTGTGCTTGGCGGCGCTCGATGCCAACGCAGGGCTGGCGGCGAGCAGCAGGCAAACGATCGCAACGGCGCAAACGCGGCTCAAGTTGCCGAGGCGACAGTGCTTCTGGCGGACACGAGGCGCGTTCATCAGCATGATGCAGAGCGGCATCTTAGCATCTCGCTGTCATTGCCGGGGCCCAGGATATAAGTTCTCGCCCCGCCACAGCCGTTCATTTAGAATCGAGTGTCCGAGGGTTTCCGGACCAGTCATTCTCCGCAGTCGCCTTACGTTATTCATACCGGGCAAACTCAGCCCGAGGAGGCTTTGCCATGAAACTTACCCCTGGGAAACTAACCGGCATCAAAAACGTTTCGAATGATCGCGGCGTGATCGCAGCCGCAGCCATGGATCAACGTGGTTCGCTGAAAAAAGCGCTTGGTCAGTACGCCACCGACGACGGTCTCATACAGTTCAAGATTCACGTGACTGAAGTACTCACGAAGCACGCCAGCGCGATCCTGCTCGACCCCGAGTGGGGACTCCCCGCAGCCAAGCGTCGCGCCAAGGGCTCGGGCCTGCTGTTGGCCTACGAGAAGACCGGCTACGACAAGACGCTGCCCGGACGCCTGCCCGACTTGCTCAATCTCTGGTCCTCCAAGCGACTGAAGGAAGCGGGCGCCGATTGCGTGAAGATTCTGCTCTATTACAGTCCGTACGATGATGCCAAGATAAACGACCTCAAGCATGCCTGGACCGAGCGCATCGGCGACGAGTGCAAGGCCAACGACATCCCGTTCTTCCTCGAACTGGTGGGCTACAAGGAAGGGCTCGACGAGAAGGGCGCAGAGTTCGCCAAGCTGAAGCCCGAAGTGGTGGCGAAGTCGATGGAGGAGTTTTCCAAAGACCGCTACAACGTCGACGTGTTGAAGGTTGAGATCCCGGTGAACCTGCAGTTCGTGGAAGGCGCGAAGTCGTTCAAAGGGACCAAGGCTTATACCAAAGCTGAGGCGCTGAACCACTATCGCGCTGCCGCCGGTGCGACCAGCAAGCCGTTCATCTACCTGTCGGCGGGCGTAAGCAATCCGGAGTTTATCGAGGACCTGGAGTTCGCGGCGGAAGCCGGCGTCAAGTTCAACGGTGTGCTCTGCGGCCGTGCCACCTGGAAGGACGGCATTCCAATCTTCGCCGAACAGGGAGCCGATGCCTTCCGCAAGTGGCTGGAGACCGAAGGCGTCGCCAACATCGCGAACGTGAACAACGCGCTGAAGGCTGCTACGCCCTGGTACAGCATCTACGAAGTGCTGGAGCCCGCAGCGGCCGAACGATAACGCCCCGGGGATGGTGATCGGAGGCGCGCCTGGTGCGCGCCTTTCGAACTCGAGGAGGCTAATGGATACCGCAGTCACGCACGAGCCCGACTTCCACCGCTTCGCTGTGCATCTTGACGGTGCGACGGCCCTGCTCACCTATAAGCAACAAGCTGGCACGATAACGCTGGTTCACACCGAGGTTCCACCGGCGATGGAAGGGAAGGGAATCGGCGGGCAGCTTGCCAAAACCGCGCTGAACTACGCGCGGGAAAACCATTTGAAGGTGGTGCCGCGCTGCCCATTCGTCGCCTCGTACGTGCAACGCCATCCGGAGTATCAGGACCTGGTGGCGGCTGGGTAGCGTCGCCGTCGCTGTCTGCGGTTACTTCCTGCAACTCGCGCAATAGCCGCCGATCTCAAAGCGGGCTATCAGGATGTGGAATCGGCAGTCGCGTTCCACCTGTCCCTTTACGCGATCGAACAAGTCGCTCTCGAACTCCTCGACCTTGCCGCAGCGCAGGCAAGTCATATGCATGTGGTCACGCTGTGGCCTGCGTTCATAGAAGTGTCCCTCGCCTTTGACGTGCAGCAAGTCGAGTTCGTCGACCAGCCCCTGCCTCTTCAGTAACGCCAGCGTGCGATAAACCGTGACCCGATTGATAGCGGCATCGACCTTCGCCGCCTTGCGCAGGATCTGCGCCGCGTCCAGGTGCTGCTTCGCGGTCTCGATGATTTCGAGGATGATACGGCGCTGCCGGGTGAGGCGGATTCCGCGACTCAGCAGTACGTTTTGCAAAGCGCCGGGAGCGGCAGTTTCAGCGTAAGGCATTGCATATCTCCCACGTAAGTTGCAGCGAGTTGCAACCGAAGTGCGACGAAATCTTACCTGTGCAGGACTGAATCTATTGTGCAAGCTGACGCGGGTGTTGCCTAATAGATGTGTCCTAGTTGCAACGCTGTTGCAAGTTTTTACACGCTTACAAGTTGCAACCGAGTTGCAACTGCATAATGTTCCAATTCTATCACCTGCGGGGTTCTCCAAGTGATCATTCGGTTTCGCCGCTTTGGCCTTCTACTTGTTGCGTGTCTTTTATTTCTGGCGGTGAGTGCAGCAGCCGGCGATCGCCCTTACTTCATCACCTACGACCACACCATGGAGGAGCCCGGCAACCTGGAGATTGAAGCCTCCGGACTGACAGGTCAGCCGGAGGGCGGCGACGTATTCACTTCCGCGGTGACAGAAGTTGAGTACGGCGCCAAAGGCTGGTGGACCACGGAGTTCTATCTCGACGGGCAAACCACTGCCAACCAGAGCACCATTTTCACCGGCTACCGCTGGGAGAACCGTTTTCGCATGCTCATGAAGGAACACATCGTCAATCCCGTGTTTTATGTCGAGTTCGAAGACATCAACGGCGCTGACAAGTCACTGAAAGAGATCGTCGGCTTCGACGGTCAGGAAGATGGGCTGGTTCCGAACAACATTGCGCGGCAGGATCGCGAGCGCGAACTGGAACTGAAGCTTATCCTGTCGAGCAATGTTGGAGGATGGAATATCGCGGAGAACATCATCGCCGAGAAGAACCTTTCGAACGAACCGTGGGAATTCGGCTATTCGGCGGGGTTCAGCCGGCCGCTCTCATTCCTGGCTTCGGCGAACGAGTGCGTGCTCTGCCGCGAAAACTTTCAGGCGGGCGCCGAATTCTATGGAGGGCTGGGTACCGCAAACAACTTCACCGTGCATGGAACTTCACAGTACATTGCGCCGGTACTCTCGTGGCAGGTGCATGACGCCGTGTTCAAGGTTGCGCCCACCTTCGGCCTTACCGACACGAGTTATCGCGTCATGCTGCGCTTCGGGGTCTCGTACGAGTTCGCCGGATTCGGGCGCAAACTCGAGAAGCTGTTTCATTGAGAGTTCAACGAGAGCAAGCAATCCTGGGCGTGTGCCGAGCGTAAAAGTGTGTTAACTATGTAGTAAACAGCCCACCCCTGAGCCGCTGCTGCCATCGAATTCTCCAGCAAACAAACCTAAGCCCTGACCATAACCCGCCGACGAGGCGAGGCTTCGGCCAGGGCCTGATCTGGAGAGATGGCAGTATGAAGAAGGTCCTTATTCTAGCTGCATTATTCTGTTTCGCAGTTCCCGGACTGATTGCGCAAGAGCATGTCACGCTTGGCGTTTTCGGCGACTACACACGTCTAGGGGCGATCAACACCAACTTCTACGGATTGGGAGGCCGCATCGGGTTCAATGCCGGCCGGCACTTCGCTCTCGAAGGCGAGACGGCGTATGACTTCGACCAGAGTTACGGAGGCCTTCTGGCGGGGATACCCGGCAATGGGGGCGGCTTGCCATACAGGACCAGCGTGCATCTGTGGAGCGGCTTGTTCGGTCCAAAGTTTGAATCGGGCGGGCCGATCAAGTTGTTCGTCGTGGCCAAGGGCGGCTTCTTGAACTTCGCCGGCGGCAATCCGACTTTCGCCAACCAGGTTGGCCAGTTTGGCTCGAACAGCACCTACGGAGTCTTCTACCCCGGTGGCGGTATCGAAGGCCACCTGGGACCGATTGGGTTGCGGCTTGATGTGGGCGACGAAATCTATTTCAACAACGGTGCGAACAATAATTTGAAGGTGCAGGTCGGTCCGTATTTCCGCTTTTAGGCAGGACGCAGGGCCGGCGCAAGCCCGTCGGCCTTGCCTTCTAGTTCCTGTTTAGACTGCCCCTGCCGGCACGGTGGCGCGTTTTGGCAGCAGCTCACCGATGCGCCGGATCTGGGCTCCCACGCCTTTCAATTTTTCCTCGATACGTTCATAGCCGCGATCGATGTGGTAGACGCGGTCGATGATGGTCTCTCCGTCGGCAACCAACGCAGCCAGCACGAGTGAAGCCGAGGCACGCAGATCACTGGCCAGCACCGCGGCTCCGCTGAGCGGAGTCTTGCCGTGTATCACGGCGCGCCGGCCGTCGATCTTAATGTTTGCGCCCATGCGCACCAGTTCCTGCGCATGCATGAAGCGATTCTCGAAGATGTTCTCGGTGACGACGCTGTCACCCTCGGCTTGCGTCGCCAACGTCATGAACTGCGCCTGCATGTCGGTAGGGAAGCCGGGGAATTCTTCAGTATCAACATCGGCGGCCTTCAGCGGCCCGTCTCCGATCACCCGGACAGCGTCTCCGTCGACCCGCAGGGTGACGCCGCATTCCTGCAACTTCTGAAGCAGAGCTCCGAGATGATGAGTCTCGCAGCCGGAAACCACCAGGTTGCCGCCGGTGAGCGCGGCGGCGACCAGGAACGTGCCGGCCTCGATGCGATCGGGGATGATGCGATGGCGCGCTCCATGCAGCTTGGCCACTCCTTGCACGCGAATGGTAGATGTGCCAGCACCTTCGATGCGCGCGCCCATCTTGGTCAGCAGCGCAGACAAGTCGGACACTTCAGGTTCGCGGGCGCAATTCTCCAGCACGGTCTCGCCCTCGGCCAGCGTGGCTGCCATCAGCAAATCTTCGGTTCCGGTTACCGTTATTTTGTCGAAAACAATATGCGCACCTTCAAGGCGTTCGGCGCGAGCTTCGATGTAGCCGTGTTCCTGGGTGATGGTAGCGCCCAGCTTCTCCAGTCCATTAAGGTGGAGATCAATGGGGCGGGCACCGATGGCACAGCCGCCGGGTAGCGACACGCGGGCATTGCCCAGTCGCGCTAGGAGCGGCCCCAGCACCAGGGTCGAGGCGCGCATGGTTTTCACCAATTCGTACGAAGCTTCAGGATTGGCGAGATGGCTGCAGTTGATGGTGGTGCGATGGTGGGCGCGACCATAGCCGAGTTCGACCTGTGCGCCCATAGCGGCCAGCAGCCGGCGTTCGGTCTCGATGTCGCGCACCTGGGGAATGTTCTCCAGGATGACATCGTCTGCCGTGAGCAGCGCGGCCGCCATGGCGGGCAGCGCTGCATTCTTGGCGCCGCTGACGCGAATTGTGCCCAGCAGCGGACTGCCGCCGCGAATGACTAATTTATCCATGTCTTCCTGATCGGAACACAACTCCGGCGATGACGCCGTGCTGGCGAGAGCCTCGACAATGCTGCGAAGCCACCTCTTTAACGTCAGATTACATTATCCGGCGAGTCGCGACATAGCTCGCAGCCATCCCATAACACCCATGCCGCTAGCCAAAGTCAGGATGGTCGGAGCGTCAGGAGTCGGGGCGGCATACCCGGTTGTCGTCCCGGAAAAGCCATTCACATACGACCAGACGTTGGCCTCTCCCAACTCGATGTAGTAGCCGCCGCAGGACGCCCGCGCGTCCACGACCTTGCCGTCTGCGATGTCGATCGACAAGATGTCGAATCCAAACGGACCCCAGCCGAAATCTGAGCTGGCCCGGTAATCATTGATGCAGGGTGGTCCGCCGAAGCAATTCAGCAGCACGGTGCTGATGGAGTAGTTTGCACCCGGAGCGTTCCAGTTAGGAGCCAGAAAGCTCATCGCCAAACTCCAGGTGGAACCCATCTGGCAGCCGTAACGGTCACAGGTCTGCTGATTTCCGATATCGCTGATGGTGCCGGTGATGTAGACCGTGCCTTGATCGGAGTAAGGGTCAGCCACGCAGGGTGCTGCCGTGGCGATGAGGAAGAAAACGATCAGCGGCGCGCTAGCGCGTCGGATCAGAGAATGAATGCAGGGAGCCATATTCTCCTCCGAAATTTCTATTTTTGCTGTTAGGGACTCATGAGAGTCTTATGCGCCTTCGAGGGCCTCAACGATGGCGTCATGCAGCAGTGGGCGCACAACTCGAATCTGCTGCGAACTGCGGTCAGGCCATGTGCGGTTGGTTAGGAGTGTCACGGAAAGATGACGTTTTGGATCGATCCACAGCGACGTTCCGGTGAAGCCCAGATGACCGAAGGAGGTTGCGGAAAAATGCGTGCCTGAAGAGGAAGGATGTGATGGAGTATCCCATCCCAGCGCGCGCGAGGTCCCGGGTGGCGACTCTTCACGGCGGGTGAAGAGAGCGATGGTTGCAGGCTTGACGAAAGCACCGCCATTTGTCAGCAGCGACTCGGCAAACTTTGCGAGATCGACTGCCGAAGCAAACATTCCGGCGTGCCCACCGACGCCTCCCATCACCGACGCATTTTCGTCGTTGACCTCGCCCTGGATGATCCGCTTGCGAAAGGTCTGATCGTTTTCGGTGGGAGGGATCTCAGAACGTATCTGAAGCGGCGGTACGAAGCAGGTTCGAGTGAGGCCAAGGTTGGCGATGATTTCGCGCTGTACGAATTGGTCCAGCGGCTCCGCGGCAAGGCGTTCGAGAATTTCGCCCAGCAGGATGAACCCGATGTCGCTGTATTCGGCTCGAGTGCCCGGCCCTGCTGTCAGGGGAGTGGTCAACGCGGCGTGCAGCAGTTCTTTTCTGTTCTGCGCGAATTCGAACAGCTTCTCGTAAGCCGGTAGTCCACTGGAATGGGCCAACAGCATTCGAACCGTAACCGCTTCGCGCGTCGCCTTCTGATCCGGCGGGTTCAGCGTGACGAAGTCGGGCAGCAACTGTGCCACAGGCGTCTCGAGGTCGAGTATGCCGCGCTCAAACAGAATCATCGCCATACTGGTGGTCGCCACAGCCTTGGTAAGGGAAGCCAGGTCGAACACGGTGTCACGCATGGTAGCTGGCGAGGACTTGTCGTAGGTAAAATTGCCGAACCCTTGGGAGGCGACCAGCTGTGCCCGGTGGGTTACGGCGAGCGCGGCCCCGGAAAAGCATGCTGCTGGATGGCATCGCGCAGGACGGCAAACGCGCGCGAGAATTGTTTCTCCTGGTTCTCGTACGCGGAGCGAAGGCCCACCATCGACTCGGGTAAGGCTTGCATAGCACTCTCGGCGGCAGGACAGCCGCGCCGAATCTTATAATACGAATCTTGATGATAAGTCGGTATTTACTCGTAGGTCAGCATATCTCGCCGGTATCAGACGGACCATGCCCATTTTGAGACTGCGGGTCTGGCCTTTCCATTGTGTGGCATGGATGGTGCTGCTTGGCGCCGCGCTCCCTTGCGTCGCTCAGCGTACAGCGCCGCCGCCAAGCGCTCCCGATCGCTTTGTACCGCTGGACCTGATCCTGCAAAACGCGGTTGCCAACAAGTTGACGCCGGGTGTGGTATGCATCGTCGGCCACAACGGGGTGGTGATTTACCGCAAGGCGTACGGCTTTCGTTCCATCAATCCCATCCTGGAGCCGATGACAGTCGACACCGTGTTCGACATGGCGTCGCTCACCAAGGTGATGGCGACCACCGGGTCGATCATGCGCATGGTGCAATTGGGGCAGATCAAGCTGAACGATCCGGTTGCCAAGTACATACCCGACTTCGCACAGAACGGCAAAGAAGACGTCACCGTCCGTCAGTTGCTGACGCACTATTCCGGGCTGCGCGCCGATCTGGAATTGCGTCCGCCCTGGAGCGGCATGGACGAAGGTTATCGCCGCGCTAATGCCGAAAAGCTGATCAATCCGCCGGGCTCGACCTTTCTGTACAGCGACATCAACTTCATCGTGCTTGGCGAACTGGTGCAGAAGATGAGTGGTGTGACGCTGAACCAGTATGCCGAAACTTTCATCTTCGGCCCGTTGGGGATGAATACGACGCGCTTCCTTCCGCCTATGTCCCTACTGGGTCGAACCGCTCCCACGCAGATCAATGAAAAGACTGGCGAGGTCTTGCGCGCCGTAGTACACGACCCCACGGCGCGCGCGATGGGCGGAGTTGCGGGACATGCGGGACTCTTCTCTACCGCC
>Ga0308173_10001678_pt1 | contig 11286 bp, 9 predicted proteins | sample PhyPR1_FD_203716 | JGI IMG/M metagenome (GOLD analysis project Ga0308173, IMG submission 203716) | Soil microbial communities from UC Gill Tract Community Farm, Albany, California, United States - DLSLS.P.R1 | ecosystem: Environmental > Terrestrial > Soil > Agricultural land | place: USA... | reverse complement strand
AGACGATCTTCTTGCCGCGGAACTCCATCCGCGCCAGGGGATAGGCGGCCAGCGCCGAGGTCGTGACCACCAGCGCGGAGTGGCAGGTCGCGGCGATCATGCTGTTGGCGAACCAGCGGAGCACCGGGGTGTCGGTGCCGGCGCCCAGCACGGTGGCGTAGGCGTCGGTGCTGAACGGGCTGGGCCACCACGACGGGGGCAGCGACACGGCGTCGGCCCGGGTCTTGAACGACGTGACGATCATGAAGATCAGCGGACTGATGAACAGCACCGAGAGCACGATCAGGACGACGTAGCGCAGCCACCGCCGCACCTTCAGCCGAGTGGGCTCCCCCGTGGGCGTGCGTTCGTCGCGCACCCGCTCGGTGGTCCCGGACGGTTCCAGTGACTGTGTCGTGGAAGTGGACATCTCAACCCCTTCCCTGGCGCAGCATCATCGGGGCGGCCTGCACGGGGGCTCCCGCCTTCTGCCTCTTCGGTGTCTCGCGATCACGGAACAGCCAGAACACCAGGAGGCTGAGCAGGATGAGGAACAGCGTCAGCACGTAGCTCATCGCCGCCGCGCTGCCCATCTGGTAGTTGCGCAACCCGGTCTCCGCGATCTGGTAGATCGCCGTCCGCGTCTCGGTGCCGGGCGCGCCCTTGGTGATCAGATAGGACTGCCCGAACATGTTCGCCGAGGCGATGATCGTGGTCATCGTGACGAACGACAGCACCGGCTTGAGCCCCGGCAGCGTCACGTGGCGGAACTGCTGCCAGCGGCTGGCGCCGTCCATCTCGGCCGCCTCGTACAACTCCCGTGGGATGTCCTGCAGGCCGGCGAGGTAGATGACCGCGTTGAAGCCGAGGGTCCACCACACCGTGACGCCCACCAGGGCGAACCACGCCGCAGGTGTCGACGTCGTCCACGCTGTGCTGTCGGGCAGCCCGAGCAGGCCGAGGTAGTAGTTGACCAGCCCGATGTTGGAGTCGAGCAGGTACCGCCAGAGGATGGCGATCACGGCGACGCCGAGGACGTACGGGGCGAAGAACACCGCCCGGAACAGGTTCCGGCCCGGGAACTTCTTGTTCATGGTGAGGGCGATCAGCAGCGGCACGACCAGGAGCAGCGGCACGCTGAAGAGGGTGAAGATGCCGGTGGCCCGCATCGACTGCCAGAACGCCGAGAACGTGATCGAGCCGGGCGTGAACAGGTCGGTGTAGTTCTCCAGGCCCACGAAGGGCTTGTTGGGCAGGGTGAAGTCGTACCGGTGCAGGCTGATGTAGAGCCCGTACACGATCGGGCCGATCACGAACGCCAGGAAGAGCACCAGGTACGGGGCGAGGAACAGCCAGGGAGCGATCCCGACGCTGTTGATGTCCCGCCGCGGCGCCCCGCCGCGGCGGTCGTCGGAGACGGTTTCGCTGCGGGGCGCCGTGACGGTGGAGGCCATGTCGGTCAGTCCCCGAACGACTCTCGGTTGCGCTCCATCAGCTGGTTGGCCTTGGAGGCCGCCGACTTGAGCTCGTCAGCCGGGTCGCCCTTGCCGAGGACGCCGTTGGCGACCGCGGGCTCGAGCGTCTCGGCCTGGACCCCACCGACCCCGGGGACCGGGGGCAGGAAGTGCATGTTCTCGATCTGCTCGGCGATGACCTCCTGCGGCTTGCCCTTCACGGCGTCCGCACGGACCGACTTGCGCGCCGGGATCATGCCCGAGCCGGCCCAGTCGGCCGAGTGCTCGCTCATCCAGGCGATGAACACCTTGCTGGCCTGCAGCTTGTTCTTGTCCTTGGCCGCCTGCGTGCTGATGAAGAAGTGGTGCGAGTTGGCCCAGAAGGCCTGCTTGTCGAAGATCTGCGGGATCGGCGCGATGCCGTAGTTCACCTTGCTCGACTCCAGGTCGTTGATCTGCCAGATCCCGTCCCAGGTGATCGAGTTCTTGCCGTTCTTGAACGCCGCGTACTGCGAGTCGATCGCGACGTTCGGCGGGCTGTATCCCTTGTCGACCATCGACCGCTGCCATTCGAGCGCCGCCACGCCGGCGTCGGAGTCGTAGGCGGCCTTCTTGCCGTCCTCGCCGTAGGGCTCCTGACCGCCCTGCCACATCAGCGACAGGTACATCAGGTGGCTCGGCCACAGCGACGGCATCCAGAAGGGGGTGGCGAAGCCGGCCTTCTTGAGCTTGTCCAGTGCCTCCATGAACGACTTCTCGTCGGTCGGGGGCTCGCTGATCCCGGCCTTCGCGAAGTGGTCCTTGTTGTAGTACATCGCGAGGGAGTGGACGTCGAGCGGGATGCCGTACCGCTTGTCCTTGTAGATGCCGGCGTCCCAGATGTTCTGGGTGAAGTCGTCGGCGGTGAGGCCGATCTCCTTGGCGAGGTCGTCGAGCGGGATGATGATGTTGCGCGCCGCGTGCGTGGCGAGCTGGTCGAGGTGCATGACGCCGACGTCGGGGCCCTGGCCTGCCTGCACGGCCGCGGGCACGCGCTGGTAGAAGTCGGCCCACTGGATCGTGTTCGACTTGACCGAGATGTTCTTGTGCTCGCTGTTGAACTGGTCGACGAGCTTCTGCATGAACGGGCCGTCACCGCCCGTGAAGCCGTTCCAGTACGCCAGCTCGACGTTCGGCCCGTCGTACTTGCCGCTGAAGGTGCCGGAGGACTCGGCCGTCGAGCCGCCCACCCCTTGACCCCCGCCGCATCCGGTGAGGACCAGGGCGCTGGTGACGCCTGCGGCCAGGGCCGCGGTCCAGGTCGTTCGTCTCATCTGCTTGCTCCTCGTCGTTGAGAACCGATCAGCTTCGGAGCCGGCCTCAGCCGGCTGGTGCGGGGGTGAGTCGAAGGACGTTCCAGGAAGCGGGGGGGAGCCCGACCGTGAGTTCTCCGTCGGTGAGCCGGGCGCCCGAACCGCGTCGGGGCACGACGCGGTCGGGCTGGTCGGCGGTGTTGCGGGCCTGCAGGTCGTCGTCGGCGAGGACGGAGTGGTCGGCGACCTGCAGCGCGCCGAAGCCCCGCACGTCGGCGGTCAACGGCAACGTCTCGGTGGTGCTGCGGTTGACGGCGAACAGGCTCAGCTCGCCGGTGTCGTCGTCGTAGGTGGCGGTGGCGTGCAGCATCGGCACCTCGCCGAAGCGCGCGGTGGGGTAGCTGCTGGACTCGATCAGCGGGCGCAGGACGCGGCCCCGGGCGAACCGGGCGGCCTGGGCGAACGGATAGAAGATCGTCTGCCGCCACGCAGCGCCGCCGGGCTCGGTGAGGATCGGCGCGATGATGTTGACCAGCTGGGCCTGACAGGCGATCGCGACCCGGTCGGCGTGGTTGAGCAGCGAGATCAGGTAGCTGCCGACCACCACCGCGTCGACGACGGTGAAGTTGTCCTCGATCAGCGGCCGGGCGTACTGCCAGTCGAGGTTGCGCACCCCGACGAACCGCTGCTGGTACCAGACGTTCCACTCGTCGAAGGCCAGGCGCAGCTTCTTGCGCTGCCGGAGCCGCGCGCCGACGTGGTCGGCGGTGGCGATGACGGCGTCGATGAACATGTCCATGTCCGTCGCCGTGGCGAGGAAGCTCTCGACGTCGTCGTCGTGCTGCTCGTAGTAGGTGTGCAGCGAGATGTAGTCGACGACCCCGTAGGTGTGCTCGAGCACGGTCGCCTCCCACGAGGCGAAGGTCGCCATGCCGCTGTGCGAGCTGCCGACGGCGACGAGCTCGATCGAGGGGTCGACCAGGCGCATCGCCTTGCCGGCCTCGGCGGCCAGGCGGCCGTACTCGTGCGCCGTCTTCTGCCCGACCTGCCAGGGCCCGTCGAGCTCGTTGCCCAGGCACCAGAGCTTGATGTCGTGCGGGTCCTTCACCCCGTGGGACCGGCGCAGGTCGGACAGGTACGTGCCGCCGGGATGGTTGCTGTACTCGACCAGGTCGCAGGCCTCCGCGACGCCGCGGGTGCCGAGGTTGATCGCCATCATCGGCTCGACGCCGGCGGCGCCCGCCCACGCCATGAACTCGTTGAGGCCGAACGTGTTGGGCTCCAGCGCCCGCCAGGCCAGGTCCAGCCGCTGGGGGCGCTCCTCCACCGGGCCGACGCCGTCCTCCCACCGGTAGCTGGACACGAAGTTGCCGCCGGGATAGCGGACCAGCGTCGGCCCCAGCTCCCGCACCAGCTCGAGGACGTCGCCGCGGAACCCGGACTCGTCGGCCGTGGGGTGGTCGGGCTCGAAGATGCCCGTGTAGACGCAGCGCCCCATGTGCTCGACGAAGGACCCGAACAGCCGGCGGTCCACGGCTGCCAGCGAGAAGCGGGGGTCCAGGACGAGCGAGGAATGCGCCATTCGCAGGTAACCGTCCTCGGGTCGGGTCGGAAGTTGTACATCGTTGTACAGAGGGACTGTGAACCCCGCCACACGAGCTACCGATCCGTTATCAAAGGGCGGAATCGAGGCGCTCCGCTGCTCGTCGCGCTGAGTAGCCTGCCCGGGGTGGACACGGGTGCGCCGGGGAGCAGGGCGAGCCTCAAGCACGTCGCCGAACGCGCCGGCGTCTCGGTCAAGACCGTCTCCAACGTCGTCAACGGGTACCTGCACGTCACCGCCGGCACGCGCGCCCGCGTGCAGCAGGCGATCGACGAGCTCAACTACCGGCCGAACCTGGCCGCACGGCAGCTGCGGCAGGGGCGCTCCGACGTCATCGCGCTCGCCCTCCCCGAGCTGGACCTGCCCTACTTCGCCGAGCTGGCCCGGTCGGTCATCAAGTGCGCGGAGGAGAAGGGCTGGACCGTCCTGATCGACCAGACCGACGGCCTGGCCGAGCGCGAGCAGCTCGTGCTCGACGGCATCCGGGGCCGGCTGATCGACGGCCTGATCCTCAGCCCGATCGCCCTCGGGGCCGCGGAGCTGGAACGGCGCCGGGACACCACGCCCCTGGTGCTGCTGGGTGAGCGGGTGTTCGACGGCCCCGCCGACCACGTGGCGATCGACAACGTGGCCGCGGCACGGGCGGCGACCGCGCACCTCGTCGACATCGGCCGGACCCGCATCGCGGCGATCGGCGCGCAGCCGCGGCCGAGCTCGGAGACCGCGCACCTGCGGCTGCGCGGCTACCAGGAGGCGCTGGCCGAAGCAGGGCTGCCGGGCCGGCCCGAGTGGGTGGCCGAGGTCGACCAGTACCACCGGGCCGACGGCGCGGCGGCGATGCGCCGCCTCCTCGACCTGCCCGAGCCTCCGGACGCGGTGTTCTGCTTCAACGATCTGATGGCGCTCGGCGCCCTGCGGGAGGCGCACGACCACGGGGTCCGGGTGCCCGAGGACCTCGCGGTCGTCGGCTGGGACGACATCGAGGACGGCCGCTACAGCACCCCGACGCTGACCACGATCAGCCCCGACAAGCAGAAGATCGCCTCGGTGGCGGTCGAGTTCCTCGCCGCCCGGCTCGTGTCCGGCTCGGAGCCGCCGCACGAGGTGACGGCCCCCTTCACCCTCGTCGTCCGGGAGAGCTCCGGCGGGCGGAGGGACCGGGCGCCGGCCACGGCTTGCGCTTGACAGGGTCGGGTTACGACGTTGTAAATGGGCTCGAGGACGTCGACGAAGGGCCGGACATGACGACCACCTCCACCCCTCCCGAGCAGGAGTACGACCGCGCCCAGATCGAGCAGGCGCTCATGGGCCCGGGGATCACGGCCCTCAAGGGCGCGTTCTCCACCGAGTGGGCAGACCGGATGCGTGAGGACATCGTCGCCGCGTTCGAGGAGGCCGTCTCCCGTGAGGGCGGGGCGGTGGGCCGCGGCCCCAACCGCTACTACGTCGAGATCCACCCGCAGCAGCTGCACGGCTTCCTCGACATCGTGTCCCACCCGTGGTTCCGCGCGGTGTGCGAGACAGTGCTGGGACCCGACTACATGGTGCTCGAACTCGGCTTCGACATCCCCTTCGCCGGGGCGCAGAACCAGCCGTGGCACCGCGACTTCCCCTCGCCGCCGGAGACCTACGAGGGCCGCCGGCTGACCTCCCTGGCGTTCAACCTCACCGCGGTCGACACCGAGCCGGACATGGGCCCGTTCGAGATCGCCCCGGGCACGCAGTGGGATCCGGGGCTCGACTTCGACCACCAGATGTTCCCGGCCCGCGAGGAGTGGCCGCGGCTGGAGGCGATCGCCGAGCGGAAGTTCCCGAAGCGGGGCGACATCTCCGTGCGGTCGGCGCTCACCCTGCACCGGGGCACGGCCAACCACTCGGAGAAGTCGCGGCCGGTGCTGGTGGTCGGCGTCGACGCGCCGGGTGCCGGGCACGACGCCTTCCACGACATGGCGATGACCCGTGACTACTACGACGCCATCCCCGAGGACGTGCGCGCGCACCTGCTCGGCCGGGTCGTGGACCGGCTCGAGCCGATCGTCCAGAAGCACACGATCGAGGGCCTGGTGATGGGGGCGCCCTGACCGCCGGGCGTCCCGGGCGCTCGGGCGACCGCGGGCGCCGGAACAGTACGGTCGGGCGGTGATCCCTCCCGTCGTCGACCAGGACTGGTGGCATGCCCGCCGCGACTCCGTCGTCCTCGCGGACGTGCGCTGGTACCTCGACGGCCGCTCCGGCCGGGCGGCCTACGACGCGGGGCACCTCCCCGGAGCGGTGTTCGTCGACCTCGACCGCTGGCTGGCCGCGCACGGGGGTCCGGACGCCGGCCGGCACCCCCTGCCCGACCCCGAGGTCTTCGCCGAGGGCATGGGCGGGCTCGGCATCTCCGACGCCGACACGGTGCTCGCCTACGACGACGCCGGAGGCGTCATCGCGGCCCGCCTCGTGTGGATGCTGCGCGCCACGGGGCACGCGGCCGCCCTCCTCGACGGCGGCCTGACCGCCTACGACGGGCCGCTCGAGGTGGAGACGCCGTCCCGGCCGCCGGCGGTGTTCGCGCCACGGCCGTGGCCGGCCGACCGGCTGGCGGACGTCGACGAGGCGGCCGACCCGCGCAACGTCGTCCTCGACGCCCGGGACCCCGCCCGCTTCCGCGGGGAGACCGAACCGGTCGACCCGCGGCCGGGGCACATCCCCGGAGCACGGAACCTGCCGTGCCGCGCCAACCTCGACGACCGCGGCCGCTTCCTGGCCGCCGAGGAGCTGCGGCGGCGGTTCGCCGAGGTGGGCGTCGACGACCGCAGCGACGTCGTCTCCTACTGCGGTTCCGGGGTGACGGCCTGCCACAACCTGCTGGCCCTCGAGCTGGCCGGCCTTCCGGCGGGGCGGCTCTATCCCGGGTCGTGGTCGCAGTACAGCGCCGACCCCGACCGCCCGGCCGCGCTCGGCGACTGAGTTGCCCGCGGTCGCGCTGGTCAGCGGTCACCGTTTCGGGTGCCGGGGCGGACGCGGGGGTTGATCCGCTGCCGCGACGGCAATGACGGACACTTGGTCCGGTGACGGCCGGCCGGCCGCGACGGAGGAAGGGGGCAGGGTGGAGACGACGCGCCGCCTCCTCGGCAACCGCTACGAGCTGCTCTCGGTCCTCGCCAGTGGGGGCATGGGGCGTGTCTGGCGCGGCCGCGACGTGCTGCTCAACCGCCCGGTCGCCGTGAAGGTGCTGCGCAGCGAGTTCACCGGTGACCCCGCGTTCGTCTCCCGCTTCCGCGCCGAGGCCCAGCACGCGGCCCTCCTCCAGCACCCGAACATCGCCGCCGTGTTCGACTACGGCGAGCTCGAGGAGCAGGGCGAGCGGCTCGCGTACCTGGTGATGGAGCTGGTCGAGGGCGAGTCGCTGGCCACCCTGCTCGCCCGCGAGCGCCGGCTCGACGTGCCCCGGACGCTGAGCATCCTCCGGCAGACCGCCGCCGCACTGGCCGCCGCGCACGCCGCCGGCGTCGTGCACCGCGACGTCAAGCCGGGCAACGTGCTCGTCGGGCGGGACGGCGCCGTGAAGATCGCCGACTTCGGCATCGCCTGGTCGGCGTCGAGCGTGCCGCTCACCAGCACCGGACAGGTCATCGGCACGGCCCACTACCTGAGTCCGGAGCAGGCGGCCGGCGGGAAGGCCACCCCGGCCAGCGACGTGTACGCACTGGGCGCCGTCGCCTACGAGTGCCTGGCCGGACGGCGGGCGTTCGAGGGGGAGAACTCGGTCCAGGTCGCGGTCATGCACATCCGCGAGGAGCCCGATCCGCTGCCGGCCGGCACGCCGCCGGAGGTGCGCCGGATCGTGGAGCACGCGATGGCCAAGGACCCCACCGCGCGCTTCCGCGACGGCGCGGCGCTGCTGCGGGCGGTGGAGCAGCTCCCGGCGACGCTGACGGCCGGGGCTGCGGCTGCGGCGCCGTCCGTTCCCACGACGACGCGCACCGCGCCGATCGTCGCGCCCGTCGGGCCGGCTCACACGGCCGTGATGCCGATGCCCCTGGTCGGAGCCGGGGTCGCCGGTGCGGCCGGAGCCGGTGCGGTCGGCCCCCCTGCGGCCGGCAGCCGTGCGGTCGGGGCCGCCGGTGCGGACGGGCGGACGCCGCGGGCCGGCCGCCGGGCTCTGCTGCTCGTGCTCGCCGGTGCACTCGCGGTCGTGGCCCTGGTCGGGATCGCGGTCGCGCTGCTCGGCGGCGGCCCGGAGCAGCCGGCCGGCGACGCCACCCCCACCGGCACGACCCGGCCGACCGCCACGACTCCCGCGGGGATCGACGTCACCGCCGCGGACTACGTCGGCCGGCCCGTCGCCGAGGTGCAGGCGGCGCTCGTCGGCGCGGGACTGTCGGTGAGCCTGTCGCCCGCCGAGACCGCAGACGTCCCGGCCGGACACGTGACGGCGGTGAGCCCCGTCGGCACCCTGCCCGCGGGCTCGGCGGTCACGATCACCTACGCCGTGCCGCCCGCCCCCGTTGTCACGACCGCGCCGCCGGCTCCCGACAACGGCGGCGACGCCGGTCAGCAGGACGGCAACAACGGGAAGGGCAAGGGCCACGGCAAGGGGAACGGCAAGAAGGACGACTGAGGTCAGGCAGCGATCTGCCGGGCCTCGCTCGGCGGCAGCATCGACTGCAGCCGTACCCGGAGGGCGCGGGGGTTGGTGCCCTGGAAGATCTCGGTGACCCCGGCCAGGAGCAGGTTCATCTGGGCCGTGCGCAGATCGCTGTTCCGGGTGATCTTGGTGCTCATCGGCAGCCAGATGACGTTCGCGGACAGCACCCCCCACAACGTGGCGACGAACGCGCTCGCCACCAGCGGCCCGAGCACCGCCGGGTCCTCCAGGCTCTGCAGCACCTGCACGAGGCCGATGACCGTGCCGATGATGCCGATGGTCGGCGCGTAGCCGCCCATCTTGGCGAAGAACCGGGCGGCGACCCGGTCGTCGGCGCGGTGCGCCTCCACCTCGCCCTCGAGCACGGCCCGCAGCTGGTCCAGGGGCACGCCGTCGACCGCCATCTGCATCCCGTGGCGGAGGAAGGGGTCCTCCAGGCCGGCGAGCCGGTTCTCCAGGGGCAGCATGCCTTCCTTGCGCGCCGCGCGGGCCAGGTCGACGAGCAGGGCGATGAGGGCCGGGGTGTGCGCCGAACGGTCGGGTGCGAACGCCAGCCGGAACCACGCGCCGATCCGGCGCACGTCGGACAGCGTCGAGCCTGCGACGGCCGCGCCGAACGTCGCTCCGAAGACCAGGACCAGTGGCGGCACGAGCACGATCGCCGTCGGGTCCGAACCCTCGAGCAGCATCGTGACCAGCAGCGCGCCGAGCGCCATGAGCATGCCGAGGACCGTGGCCGGATCCATGACGCCGGTCCTCGACCTACTCCTGCTCGTCGTCCGGACGGACGGCGTCGGGGGAGCGGCTGTCGCCGTCGCGGCTGCGGGCGCGTCGCTCGATCCGCAGCTGGGCGCGCCGGTCGGCCACCTCCGCGATCCCCCCGTACAGCTGCTGCTGCACGACGAGCAGGGTCGCCCGGTAGTTGCGAATGCCGCGGAGCAGGTGGTCGAGGGTCTCCGAGACGACGTACTTGGTGCCGTCGACGAGGTGCACGACGGTGTCCGGCGTCGTCTCGATGCGCTCGATCGAGTCCGGGTCGACGACGAAGTGCTCGCCGTTCCGGCAGGTGACAGCGATCACGGAGCGGTCCTTCCGCTCAGGCGGGGTAGCGGACCCCGGTGGCGCCTGTCAGGGCGTTCTCCCCATCGGCGGCCGTCGCGATCTCCTGTAGCCGAACGGGGCCCGGCCCACCTTTCGGGGTGAGGCCGGTGCGCACGTCAGTCCGGAACGGAGGTCAGGCGCCGCACGGTGAACGCGAGGCCGCCCGCCCCGACCGCCAGGGCCCAGAAGAGCTGGCCGGCGATCATGCCGGCCGACGGCGCTCCGCCCAGGTGCACGGCCACGATCGCGGGGACGCTGCCCAGGATGCCGACGTCCAGACCCTGCACGAGCGTGGCGCCGATCCCCGTTGGCAGCGTGCCCATCGGGGTGGACATCACCGGTCCGGTCCAGTCGAGCTCCGGGCGGTAGCCGCCCCGCACGGCGGCGGCGGTCCAGGCGGGGACGGCGGCCAGGCCGAGACCGGCCCAGGCGAGGGCGGAGCCACTGCCCGCGCCGATGAGCACCCCGCTCGTGGCGGCGACCATGCACAGCGCGATCGCCGGGACGGCGCAGTGGGCCGCCACGGCCTGCGCCGGAGAGAGGGGGAGCAGCCGGTCGATGCCGGGAGCCGCTGAGGCGTGCCGGGCGGGATGGCCCACGGACACGGCTGCGAGGGCCCAGCCGAGGAGGAGGCCGCCCCACACCGCCGGGGGCAGCCGGTCGAGGCCGTCGGTGCGGGCCGCGAGGACGGGAACGGCGGTGGCGACGACGAGCTGCCCCAGCTGCCACGGGCTGCGCGCCAGGAGCAGTAGATCGGCCGCGGCGACCGCCTGCCAGGCGCGCGTGACGGAGCGGAACCGCCACCGGCGACAGACGGGTCGCTGCCGTCGGGCGGCGAGGGCTCGGCCGAGGTCGCGGGTGTCGAGGGAGAGGACCGAGGCGGCCGCGTACTGCGCCGTCGACCCGGACAGCCGCAGCGTCCGCGCCGGGAGCCGTCCGAGGCCGCGATCGGCCAGTCCGAGCAGGACGGCCGCGGCCAGGGCGGCCCCGGCCACCGCGACGCCGGGCACCCACGGCGCGCCGTGGGGCGCCAGGTGCCGGCGGGGGATGTCCGCGGCGGCACGGGCGAACGGGGCGACGACGGCCGCGACCGTGGCGGCGGCGCTGACGGTCACCGCCACCGCGCCGGCCACCGGGGCCACCCGCGACGTGGCGCCGCGGGTCTCCAGCAGGGCCACCGCACCCACCAGACCGGCCGCGGTGACGCCGGCGCCGGCGACGTCG
>Ga0308173_10001677_pt1 | contig 11287 bp, 10 predicted proteins | sample PhyPR1_FD_203716 | JGI IMG/M metagenome (GOLD analysis project Ga0308173, IMG submission 203716) | Soil microbial communities from UC Gill Tract Community Farm, Albany, California, United States - DLSLS.P.R1 | ecosystem: Environmental > Terrestrial > Soil > Agricultural land | place: USA... | reverse complement strand
GGCCGGCGGCGCTTGGCTTCACCCTTGCGCCGCGCGGTTTGCCCGGCTCGAACGGGCGCATGAGACAGCAGCGTGGCAGAACATCGTCGTGAACGAACGCGTACACGACGACAAGGCGCTTGATAGACGAACGAAAACGTCGTCCAATCTGGGCTTATCACAAACAATAATTGAGCGCCGATGCAATGCGTGACGCCAAATTCGAGTCGGAAGGCCGTCCGACGGACAAGAGACACTGCCCCGGTCCCATCTATCAGCCGCGCGCGTATCTTGCGGCCGCCGCTGCAGCGCATGAACGACGCAAACAGCGCGCCCGCGCGGCTCCGCTCATTGACATGCACGTTGTTCGCGCCGATCGGCTGACCGGCCGTCCCGAGGCGGCGATTATCTCGTCTTTGGCAAACGGCGGCGAGTCCCCGCGCGGGTCTGGCGCTTGCGGCACACGCGCCGCTTGCCGCCCCCGTCGCAGACATGCAATGTTCGCGGCGTGATGCTGGACGTTCGCCCAAGACCGATGAAAAAGCTCATCCTGCACCGTGCGATCGCGACGCTCAGCGTCGCGTTGCTCGCGTTCGCGTGCTGGATTGCCGCCGGTTTGCTCTCGGACCGAATGGTACAGCAGGAGATGACCGCGACGGTGCGCACCGAGCGGCAGATGGCCGCGTCCATCGTCGATAACATGGCGCAGATCATTGCGAGCGACCTGGCCATGTCCCGCGCCATTCCGGCCACGCTCGCACAGATGCAGCTCACGCAGCGCGCCCTGTCGGAATCGCGGCATTATGCCTCGAACCCCAAAGCGACGGAAACCGAGCGCCGCGCGCAATGGATGTCGCGGCCGGGCGTGCAGACAGTCGATCGTTTTCTTCACGACGCACAAGGTTTCTCGGGGCTCGACTCCATCTGGCTCGTGAACGATCAGGGCTACTGCATCGCGTCGAGCAACTCCGACGACGAGAACAGCTTCATCGGGTACGACATGAGCAGCCGCGCCTACGTCAAGCGCGCGCTGCTCGGCGGTTTCGCGGAAATGTACGGCGTCGGCAGGCTGTCGGCGGAACCGGGAATCTTCATCGCCGCGCCGGTCTACGACGACGGGCTGCTCGTCGGGGGCGTGATCGCGAAGGTGAGCATCGACCGGTTGCGGCACTGGGTGTCCCGTGCTGGCACCTTCGTGACGGACGAGAACGGCGTCGTCGTGATGGCGCACGACGGCCGGCTCGAAAACGAGGCACTGCCTCAGGCGCCGATCGCGCGCATGACCCTGCACGAGCGCATCGAGCACTACCGCCGCGACGCGTTCCCTCCGCTCAGCATCGAGAATATCGGCGAGCGTATGCGGCAGTCGGCGCCCTGGCTCACGTCCAAGGTCGCGGAAAGCTTCTATGCAGCAAACGGCAGTACCGTGCCGTCGCTTTACGACGAGCGCACGGGCCTCAACTCGGGGCTGTCCGCGCATATCGTGCATCCGCTCACGAGTTGGCCGGAAATCGCGCGCAACCATAGCCGCGACCGTCTGCTCGTATTTCTGACGATGCTCGGCATCGTGACGCTCGCCGTGGTGATCGCGACGTCGTACTCGCGCGAGCGGCGGCTGCACCGCGCGACGCGCGATCTCGCGGAGCAGTTGCAATCGGCCAATACGCTGCTGTCGGCCGAGGCGCGCCACGACGCGCTGACCGGCGCGCTCTCGCGCCGCTATTTCCTCGACACGCTGCGTCACGAGGTGGAACTGGCGCGCTCCACCGGCATGCCGCTATCTGTCGCGATTGCCGATCTCGACCACTTCAAGCAGATCAACGACCGCTACGGCCACGCGTCCGGCGACCGCGCGCTGGAGCATTTCGCGGAAGTCTGCCGCGGGCAGCTTCGTCCGAGCGATGCCATCGGGCGGCTCGGCGGCGAGGAGTTCGGCGTCCTGCTGCCGCAGACTTCACTCGCCGACGCGCAAGTCGTGCTCGAACGGCTGCGCAAGCGCTTTCATCACGAACACTGCGCGCATCTTCCCGACGACGCGGTGCTGTCCGTCAGCATCGGCATTACCGAGCTTGCCGGCGAAGACGCGCTGGAATGGCTCCTCTCGCGCGCCGATCTCGCGCTCTACGAGGCGAAATCGCGCGGCCGCGACCGCAGCGAAGTGCGCCCTGCCGACCCGCGTCCGCCGGCGCGCCATCCCGAGGACTCGCTCGCCGGCAAGTAGGCGCGCGGCGTTCCGCGTCCCGACACAGCATTGTGTACGCAGGTATCATCGGCGGTGGGTATCGAGTGCGATTGCCGTCATCGGGAGGAATGCATGAAGGGAAATCTGGTCATCGTGTGCCGCGATCAGGACGCTGAAACGTTCGATCATCTGCTCGCGGAGTACGGTTCGTATCAAACGCGGCTGTCTTCGACCGCGTGGTATCTGAAGATCGACCTCGCGCCGGAGGTGATTCAGGAGGAAATCCTGTCGCGCCTCGGCAAGTACACGACGCACTACATCTTCGAGGCGTCGACGGTGACGTACAACACGGTGGACAGCGAGGCGGCGTCGGCGCTGCAGACGCTTTTCGACTGAACCCGACTGAACCCGCCTGAACGAAAGTCGCGCGCCTTCGCTACAGTGCGCGCTCTTCATGCTGCGGACCGGTGCGGCGTTCGGCGGCCGGGCGCGTGGCGGTATCGAACGGAAAGGTCATGACGACCTGCAAGCCGCCTTCCATCTGATTGCCGACTTCGCATTCGCCGCCGGCGCGCCGCGCGAGCCGCTCGACGATGGCGAGCCCCAGCCCGCTATGCCCGCTGCCGCCGCGTGCCGGATCGAGCCGCACGAAGGGGCGGCTCGCTTTGATGAGATCCTCCGGCGCAATGCCCTTGCCATGATCGGAAACCGAAAGCGCCCAGCCGCTGGAACCGCGCCGCGTTTCGACGACGATCGGCGGCGCGCCATACGCGTGCGCGTTATCGAGAACATTGGATAACAGGCGGTCGAGCGTCGCCGCCGGCAGCACGAAGCCTGGCCCGGCTTCGAGCTTCAGGCGCACGGTGTCCGCGCCAGGCGATACCGCGCGATACGCCCGCGCAACCCGCTCGCATTGCTGATCGACCGAAACCGGCTCGCTGCCGTCCGGGCGGTCGTGCGCAAACACCAGAAATTGATCGACGATATGCGCCATGGAATCGACATCGCGCACGACGCCGTCGCGCGTCTTTTCGTCGTCCATCATTTCGGCGCGCAGGCGCAGGCGCGCAAGCGGCGTCTTGAGATCGTGCGCCACACCCGCGAGCATCACCGCGCGGTCGCTTTCGGTTTGCGACACTTCGCGCACCATCTGGTTGAAACCGTGCGTCAACTGGCGCAGTTCGCGCGGGCCACGCTCAGGCACGGGCGGCGTCGGCTGGCCGCGGCCGAAGCGCGCGACCGCCTGCGCGAGCGACCGCAAAGGCGATTGCAGTTGCCACGCGGCGAAAAGCGCGGCAAGCACCGCCGCCGAAAAGATGATGGCGAGCCAGACGAGCATGCGGTCACGCGAACGCGGAGGCCGCAGCGGCTGCACCGGCACCACGATCCAGCCCGCGTCTTTTGCACCGTGCACCCAGACGCTCGGCGGCGCGCCGGGCGTACCGGGGCGCACGTCGGTGCCGTCGGGAAGACGGTCCTTCATGTCTTCCAGGAAGCGCGAGAGCGGCGGCGGGATATCTTCGCCGGCGGGCGGCGGGATGTCGGCCGCATCGAGCGGAACGACGCGCACGCGCGACGGCAGCGGCTGGTCCGGATTATTGGCGACGTGCTGGCGCACCGCCTCGACGAGAAACGCGGCCTCCTCGACGGCGTAGCGCGTCTGGGAGTTGTCGCGCTCGAGCCGGATGACCGTGAACCAGGCGAGATGCGACAGCACCAGCACGCCTATGACGAGTACGACCAGCCGGCCGAACAGCGAATCAATGGGCCGGCGCATTCTGCTCGCCGTCGGGCACGAAGACGTAGCCGCGCCCGCGCACCGTCTGAATGAAGCGCGGCGCCGACGGATCGCTTTCGAGAATGCGCCTCAGGCGCCACACCTGCACGTCGATGCCGCGGTCGGTGCCGTCGTACTCCGGTCCGTGCAGCAGCTCGAGCAGACGCTCGCGCGTGAGCGTGCGCATCGGATTGTTCACGAAGATTTTGAGGAGCGCGAACTCGCTGCCGGACAGCGTGATGGGCTTCTCGTCGTGCTGCAGCGTGCGCGACTGGAAGTCGAGCCGGAAGCGGCCGAACGAGTACGGCTCGCGCTGCTCGGGCGCGGCGGACGGAATCGTGCGGCGGCGGCGCAGCACCGCCTGCACGCGGGCCAGCAGTTCGCGCGGGTTGAACGGCTTGCCCAGGTAATCGTCCGCGCCGAGTTCCAGGCCGACGATGCGGTCCACGTCGTCCGCGCGCGCGGTCAGCATGATGACGGGGATATCGTCGCCGGACGCGCGCAGCTTGCGCAGCGCAGTCAGGCCATCGACGCCGGGCATCATCAGATCGAGCACGATGAGATCCGGCCGCTCGCGTTCGAGGCGGCGTTCGAGCGAACCGGCGTCGTGCAGCACCGATACTTCGATGCCCTGCCGGACCAGATAATCGCGCAGAAGGTCGCGCAGTTCGGCGTCGTCATCGACGACAAGGATTTGTGTAGTCATGGAATGAAGTTTAGCGCGTGAGTCCGGGCGGTTTGAACGCGGCCGGGCGGCAAAGGGTTACGGGGTGTTACCACGAAAGCAGCGCGTAAACCAGCGTAATACGAAACACCGGTGCCGTAACACGCGCGTCGATGCGAGCCTCTACGCTGTGTTCACCGACACGCGCAGACTTCGACGAGGCCTCGCCGATTCGGCTCCGATAATCAATAAGGGAGTCTCACGATGGGCAAGCAATATCGCATCCTCACCGCCACCGCCACCGCACTCGCGCTGACCTTCGGCGCGGCCTACGCCGCCACCAGCGACGCCCCGAGCGCGCCGCCTCCGAGCGGTCCGGGCATGATGGGCGGCCCTGGCGGGCATCGCATGGAAATGGGCATGCAGAAGCAACTGGACCAGTTGCACGGTCAACTGAAGCTCAACGCGGATCAGGAAAAGCTCTGGCAAACCGCCATCGACACGATGAAGCACAACCGCGACACGATGCGCGAAAGCCATCGCCAGATGCGCCAGCAATTCGAGTCGATGCAGAATCAGCCCATTCTCGATCTGAACGCGATGCACGCGGCGCATCAGAAGCTCGAACAACAGCAGGCGCAACTGCACGAAGAGACGAGCACCGCGTGGCTCAACTTCTATAACTCGCTGAACGACCAGCAGAAGACCACGGTCAGCACGGCGCTCAAGAAGCATTTCGCGATGATGCGCGAGCACGGGCACAAGATGCACGAGCGCTGGGGCAAGCATGGCGGCGGGCCGGACGGCGCGGCGGCGGGCGCATCGGCAACTGCGAAGCCTTGAGCGTTTCTTCAGGCAAAAAAAACCGCGGGGCATGTCCCCGCGGTTTTCTATTCGAGCTTCGATTACGCCAGATCGAACAACAGCACTTCCGCGTTGTCCCCGCCGTCGATCGTCACTTTCGCGACGTCCTCGATCTTCGCGGCATCGCCGGCGCCGAGCGCTTGGCCGTTCACCGACACGCTGCCGCGCGCCACGTGCACGTACACGCGACGGCCGGCCGGCACGTCGAAGTCGGCGCGCTCGTCGCCGTTGAAAAGGCCCGCGAACATGCGCGCGTCCGCGCCGATTTTCACCGACCCGTCCGCCCCTTCCGGCGATGCGATCACGCGCAGGCGGCCGCGCTTTTCGTCGTCGGCGAAGCGCTTTTCCTCGTAGCCCGGCGTGCCGCCCGGCGCATCGGGAATGATCCAGATTTGCAGGAAGTGCGCGGTCTCGTCCGCCGAGCCGTTGAACTCGCTATGCCGCACGCCGGTGCCGGCGCTCATGCGCTGGACGTCGCCGGGACGGATGGTCGAGCCGTTGCCCATGCTGTCGCGATGCGCGAGCGCGCCTTCGAGCACGTAGCTCACGATCTCCATATCGCGATGTCCGTGCGTTCCGAAGCCCTGGCCGCCCGCCACGCGGTCTTCGTTGATGACGCGCAGCGCGCCGAAGTGAACATGCTCGGGATCGTGGTAATCGGCAAACGAGAAGCTGTGATACGAATCCAGCCAGCCGTGATTGGCGTGACCGCGTTCGTTGCTGCGGCGAATCTCGAACATGATGATTCCTCCCGGTGAAGACGTTGAATTGCGATGGGCAGAATGTAAGGGCGAACGCCGCCGGGAACAACGCGTGCAGCGGCACTACACCGTCCCGCTGATGGATGTAATCGGACCTGTCCGGCTATCGCCTCGCGCGCCAGCCGGGTTCGGGTAAAATACCGCGCTTTTCGGGCGGCGGCTTCGGGAAGGGGCGCGCGGGGATACGGGCGATGCCGGGGCGAAAGGTCGTCGCGGTTCGAAGCAACGGTGCTCGCCAATTTTGGCCGTCTAGAATACGGACCGCCGAGGCGCGAGCCGAACGAGACGTCCTGTCCACGCTGTTGCTCCGCGAAGCGGGCGAAGTGGGCGAAGTGGGGCGAATGGCGGCGAGCCGCTCTGTGCGCGGGTCGAATGTTGCGCACCTTACCAAGGAATCACCATGTTGCAAGGCTATGGTCCGCTGATCCTCGCGGGCACCTGGCAGACCGTCAAGCTGGCGGTGCTGTCGCTCGCGTTCGCCTTCGTGATCGGCCTGATCGGCGCGGCGGCGAAGCTCTCCAGAAGCCGGATCGCATCGGGCGTCGGCACGGTCTACACGACGCTCATTCGCGGCGTGCCGGATCTCGTGCTGATGCTGCTGCTTTTCTACAGCATCCAGATCTGGCTGAACCTGCTCACCGATCAGCTGGGCTGGGACCAGATCGACATCGATCCATTCCTGGCCGGCATTCTCGTGCTCGGCTTCATTTACGGCGCGTACTTCACCGAAACCTTCCGCGGCGCGTTTCTCTCGGTGCCGCGCGGCCAGCTCGAAGCGGGCGCGGCCTATGGCATGACGCCCTGGCAGACCTTCTCGCGCATCATGTTTCCGCAGATGATGCGCTTCGCGCTGCCGGGCATCGGCAATAACTGGCAAGTGATGGTCAAGGCGACGGCGCTGGTCTCGATCATCGGCCTGGCGGATGTCGTGAAGGCCGCGCAGGACGCCGGCAAGGGCACCCAGCGCTTCTTCTTCTTCACGCTGCTCGCGGGCGCGATCTATCTCGTCATCACCACGATTTCGAACTTCGTGCTGATCTGGCTGGAGCGGCGCTATTCCATCGGCGTGCGCAAAGCGGACCTGTAACAAGCACACCAGCACAACCAGCGACATTCGAGCGGCGGATCACATGATCGAAATCATCCAGGAATACTGGAAGAACTACCTCTTCACCGACGGCTACCGCATCACCGGTCTTGCGATCACGATGTGGCTGCTCGTCATTTCCATCGGCCTCGGCTTCTGCCTGTCCGTGCCGCTTTCCGTGGCGCGCGTCTCGAAGAACAAGCTGCTTTCGCGCGCCGTCTGGGTCTACACGTATGTGTTTCGCGGCACGCCGCTCTATGTGCAGTTGCTGCTGTGCTATACGGGCCTCTACAGCCTGCAGGTCGTGCGCGATCACGGCCTGTTGAGCGAGTTTTTCCGCAGCGGCATGAACTGCACGCTGCTCGCGTTCACGCTCAACACGTGTGCGTACACCACGGAGATTTTCGCGGGCGCGATCAAGGCGACGCCCTACGGCGAGATCGAAGCGGCGCGTGCGTATGGCATGTCGGGGTTCACGCTGTATCGGCGCGTGATTCTGCCGTCGGCGCTGCGTCGCGCGCTGCCTTACTACAGCAACGAAGTCATCCTGATGCTTCACGCGACAACCGTCGCCTTCACCGCGACCGTGCCGGACATTCTCAAGATCGCGCGCGATGTCAACTCGGCGACGTATCAGTCGTTTCAGGCGTTCGGCGTCGCCGCCCTGCTCTATCTCGTCATTTCGTTCGGGCTCGTGTGGCTGTTCCGCCGCGCCGAGTATCGCTGGCTTGCGTACCTGCGGCCTCAAGGCAAATAAATCAGCCAATCAGGTTGGCACACAAGTCAGGCCATCGGGCTCGAAGGACCGTTCATGAATTCCCAGATGCACAAGCTTTTCGTCGACGACATCCACAAGCAGTACGGCAGCAACGAAGTTCTGAAAGGCGTCTCGCTCAGGGCGAAGGCCGGCGACGTAATCAGCATCATCGGCTCGTCCGGCTCGGGCAAGAGCACGATGCTGCGCTGTATCAACTTTCTCGAGCAGCCGAATCGCGGGCGCATTTTCGTGGATGGCGCCGAAGTCCGCACGATGATGGACAAGACCGGCGCGCTGAAAGTCGCCGATCCGAAGCAGTTGCGTCAGGTCCGCTCCAAGCTCTCGATGGTGTTTCAGCACTTCAACCTGTGGTCGCACATGAACGTGCTGGAGAACGTGACGGAAGCGCCGGTCAACGTGCTCGGCCTGCCGAAGAAGGAAGCCGAGGACCGTGCGCGCACTTATCTGGAGAAAGTCGGGCTCGCGCCGCGGCTGGAGAAGCAGTACCCGTCGCACTTGTCGGGCGGCCAGCAGCAGCGTGTGGCAATTGCCCGCGCGCTCGCCATGCACCCCGACGTGATGCTCTTCGACGAACCCACGTCCGCGCTCGATCCTGAACTCGTCGGCGAAGTGCTGAAGGTGATGCAGACGCTCGCCGAGGAAGGCCGCACGATGATCGTCGTCACACACGAGATGGCGTTCGCGCGCAACGTGTCGAACCACGTGGTCTTCCTGCATCAGGGCCGCATTGAAGAGGAAGGCCATCCCGACGACGTCTTCGGCAACACCAGGAGCGAACGGTTGAGGCAGTTCCTGTCAGGCAGCCTCAAGTAGTTCGACAACAAGTCACCCATCTTTTGGTCATACAAAAGCGCCCGCAAGGCGCTTTTTTTGCGCTTGCGGCACGGAAATGCTGCCCTTTGACAAGGTGTTTTGCGTCTAGCGCCGTGTCGGCCCGCCGTCAATAGGCGTGATACCCGACTCCGGATCTTCCCCCGCCGCAAACCCTTTCTGGATAAGCCTCTGCGGGACGTTTCCCATGCTGTGGGTAGCGTGATTCCCACATCAGCATTGCGTTTTTGACACACACCGGCGGCGACCCTTAAATTTCTTTGGCGACCGAGACGTAATTTGTTAAATTGGTAACTAAAGTACCAAAACGAAGTGCACAAAAAGTAGTTTTACTTCAAAACAAATTGAGGAGACGCCGATCGACGGGTCGGCGTCGGACCTGCGCCTGCGACGCGCGAGTCCCCGGAGCACAGCGCCTCGCGTGTGTCTCTCCTCTCAAAACAATTTTTCGGTTGGATGCGCTCGCATCGAACCGCACACGGCAGCACTTAGGGTTCTTTTTCTTGACAGGTTTGGAGGAGATATGAAGAAAGCTTTGCTCGCGGCAGCAGCACTGCTGACGTTCAGCGCGGTGGCTCAGGCTCAAAGCAGCGTGACGCTATACGGTCGCCTGGACGCGGGGCTCGAATACATGAATGGCGTGCCGACCGGTCCGGCCGGCGCCCCGGCCACCGGCAGCTCGCACCGCTTCCGCGCGGAAAGCGGCGACTGGGGCACGAGCCTGTGGGGTATGAAGGGCGTCGAAGATCTGGGCGGCGGCTATCGCGCCGTGTTCCAGTTGGAAGGCAGCTTCAACACCATGACGGGCCAGGGCCCGGGCGGCGGCGGTCTCTTCAATCGCTGGGCGACCGTCGGTATGGCCAACAACAACTTCGGTACGCTGCTGTTGGGCCGTGAACTCTTCATCGCTAACGGCGTGTGGGACTTCGATCCGTTCGGCCAGTCGAACTGGTCGTCGGCGTCGCTGGTCCGTGGCCGCAACTGGCCGCAGTCGAGCAACAACATTTCGTACCAGTCGCCGAAGTTCGCAGGCTTCGACTTCTATGGTCAGTACTCGCTCTCCAACGCGACGAACTGGAACGGCAACGGCACGACGCCGCAAGGCCGCGAAGCTGGCGCGTACATCACGTACACCTCGCCGCTCTTCCAGATTCGCGGTATGTACGACGAAATTCGCAACCCGGCCAACGGTACGCTCGGCGGCGTGTATAACCCGATCGACGGCGGTGCGGGCGGCAATGGCGTCTACGGGTACTCGCGTGAGTACACGGCGATGTTCAACGTGTTCCTCGGTCAGTTCAAGGTTCAGGGCGCTTACCAGGCGATCCGTTCTTCGGGCATGACGGGCACGTTGCCGGGCCAACCGACGACGCTCGATCACGAATGGGGCGGCGTGACGTGGCAAGCGACGCCGGCCGCAGCGCTGATCGCGGCGGTCTACCACGTGAACGGCAACAACGGCGCGGGTAACGCGACCATCTATACGGTTGGCGGCTCGTACAACCTGTCCAAGCGCACCCTGCTCGATCTGCAGGTGGCGTCGGTGCAGAACAGCAAGACGGCGAACTACGGCCTGAACGCCAACAACTACGGTTCGGCGGCCTCGACGGACAATCCGTTCCCCGGCCATAGCCAGACGGGCGTTTATGCAGGTATCCAGCACTCGTTCTAAGAGACGGGTCTGAACCAGAACTAGCTTTATCAGGTTTTCACGCTGCTGCGAGAGGCGCGTATCGGTGCGATGTCCGAAAGGGTATCGCACCGTTTTTTATTGGGACGACGACTTCCCTGCCTATCCGCAGTTGGATCGCGTTTGTCAAATTGATTCAAAAGTACAGAACTGCAACGCCGAAAAAGTAGTTCTCCTTCAAAATCTGACCAAAACCGGGAAGGCGTGACGCGCGTCGTGCTGTGCCAGAGCGCACCTTGCGTCGTCTTCCCTCGAACGAGTTCAGGTCGATGCTTCGGCATCGAACCGCAGAACAGCAACCTGGTCACTTTGAAAGCGTTTGGAGGAGATGATGAAGAAGGCTTTGCTCGCAGCGGCAGCGCTGTTGACGTTCGGCGCAGCGGCGCATGCTCAAAGCAGCGTGACGCTTTACGGCCGCCTGGATGCGGGGCTCGAATACATGAACGGCGTGCCAACCGGCGCGGCTTCGAACGTGACGGGGAGTCGCATCCGCGCGGAAAGCGGCGACTGGGGCACGAGCCTGTGGGGTATGAAGGGCGTCGAAGATCTGGGCGGCGGCTATCGCGCCGTGTTCCATTTGGAAGGCAGCTTCAACACCATGACGGGCCAGGGCCCGGGCGGCGGCGGTCTCTTCAATCGCTGGGCGACCGTCGGTATGGCCAACAACAACTTCG
>Ga0308173_10001675_pt1 | contig 11293 bp, 32 predicted proteins | sample PhyPR1_FD_203716 | JGI IMG/M metagenome (GOLD analysis project Ga0308173, IMG submission 203716) | Soil microbial communities from UC Gill Tract Community Farm, Albany, California, United States - DLSLS.P.R1 | ecosystem: Environmental > Terrestrial > Soil > Agricultural land | place: USA... | reverse complement strand
GTGGGGGTGCGCAATCCGTCACGGAGGATCGTGGTTCAGTCGCCTGCCGTGATGGGCTCTCCGTCCGTTCGCGTGTCGCGGCGCGGACGGTGGCAAGGCTGGCGCGCATGGTGCACGATGGCTTCAAGCCACCCGGACCCTGCGCTTGCATTGACCCGCCCAGCGCCCCGAGGTTCCGGTGGTGAGGCCCTTCACCCCTGGCAGGGTGGGGGGCCTCGCTCGTTTCGCTGTGCCGTTCAGGTATAGCAGCAGTCACCGAGCACGGGACGACGACACGCCGCACGCCACGGGCCAGCCGTAGTCACGGTGCGCCTTGATCGCGTCGCGGAGCTGGGACTGAAACAGGGCGCGTCCAGACCAGCCGCACTCGCACGTGGTCACCCACCCGTCAGGCAGCAGCCGCCGAACGCCGTCGTCGCAGACCCTCGGCACGATCGGCCCGGGCTCCATCGTGCAGCCCCGGTATCGGCGGCAGGTCACGACTCGTCCAGCAGTCGGCGGATCGACATGATCCACAGCTCGTCGGTGGCGCTGACCTTGCCGCCGCCGCGCTCCGCGAAGCCGTCCACGAACTCCCGGATGCGCTCGAGCTTCGTCACCCTGTAGTCGATCGACACCGGCTTAGGGCAGGTGCACGGGTCGCCAGTGCAGGCGTACCGCGGGGTGACGGTCACTGGTCCTCCAGGGCGCGGCGCAGCAGGCCGGCGAAGTAGTGGGCTCGGTCGTTGGGGCTCTCGGCTAGGCGGTCGTGCAGCCGCTGGACGCGTTCGAGCTTCGCCCGCAGCTCAAGCAGCTCGACATCCTCGTGGTAGTAGTCGCAGTGGCCGATGACGTGAGGCGTACCGCCGATGTCGCAGGGCTCGCCACGACGGCTGCTCACTTCGCTCCGCATGGCGAGGGGCGCCCGTACCACTGGTGCGACGTGATGGCCTCCCGGAGCTCACTCTGGGTTCCGCGGCCGATCTCCAGCCCGCATCGGCAAGTTGTGACCCAGCCCGGGACGACTGCACCGTCCGGCCCGAATCCCATGTAAACCCGCACAGGACCGGGCACGATCTCGCACCCCCGGTAACGCCGCTCGCTCATCACAGGCCGTCCCTGATCTGGTAGACGCGGGCCCGGCTGATGCCGGCCGCCTTTGCGATTTGGCCGACGGACTGCCCCGCCTCGACCGCGGCCCGGACGAGCTGCAGCCACTCCTCATCGGTCCACTTGATGTCCGCGTGCATCCGGGCACGTCGGGCCGAGACGTTGGCGAGGTGATCGAGGTCCACGAGCACCCTGTCTGGCTTCTGGACTCCTGCCCACGCGGAGTCCTGCAGCAGGTTGGGGTCCGGCGTGACGTGCACGTGCGTGCGATGCGGTGGAGTCATGGGCGCATGTCTAGCAACCTAGGTGCCCTGGCGTCAAGGTTCCTGACACATACCCGGACCAGCGAAAACGGCCCCCACCTGTCAGGAGGTGGGGGCCGCTCGTCCGCCGGGGTTACGGGCGGAAGCTAGGGGTCGTCGCTACGCGGCGCAGGCTGCGTGGAAATCGATCGCCCGAAAATCGCTGGCACGCCGGCCAACGATCCCACCTCCCGGCAGCGGGTGAGCCTCCCAGCCCTGGCCCCGTTGCTCGAGCGCCAGGCGGTACTTGGCGGCCGACATGACCTCGACGATGTTGAGCCCCAGTGCCTCGCACATCTGGTCGAGCGCGTCGAGCTGCGGGCACGTCTCCCCGGCCACCCAGCGCGACACGGTGTTGTGCGGTGCGCCGATTTGCTCGGCCAGCCAGCGACGCGACTTGTTCTGTCGGCCCATCTCGGCGCGCAGCTCGGTAGCGATGTGGAGGCCAAGCGGCCCCGGCACGGTGCTCATGGCCGGGAAACGTAGTCCCTTGGTTGTAGTCACACAACCCAAATCCGAGACGTTCCACCCCTCAGGGGGACAGTCGCGCACAACACAATCACGCTGTAACTAACTCGCCACGCCCGGTGTATCTCGGTGTTGCCGTTGTCCCTCCGCGCGCGCTAATGTCTCGCCCATGGAACAGACGGGGGAAAATCACACCGTTGCTTCGGTGCGGATGGCGATGGCTCGCAGACGGGTCAGCATCCGCGATCTGGCCCAGGCCACAGGCATCAACAAGTCGAGCATCAGCCGACGCCTGAACTCGCCGTGCCCCTTCACGGTCGACCAGATCGTGGCAATCGCACGGGCTCTCGACGTGCCCGTGACCGCGCTTCTGCCGGTCGAGGAGGACGCGGCGTGAACGCCGACGTGCGCGCCGGCCGCGCCCGCCAGATCCGCAGCAACATCCGAGTGAACGACTTCGGGTGCTGGGAGTGGACCGGGCAGATCACCAGGCACGGGTACGGCTGGCTGGTCGGCATCGGAGCGCACCGCCTGGCCTATGAGGTCTTCGTCGGTCCGATCCAGAGCGGCCTGGTTATCGACCACACCTGCCATGACCCCGACACCTGCGTGTGTGGCGACACCTGCCCGCACCGCCGCTGCGTCAACCCGGCTCACATGGAGACCGTCACGCAGCGAGAGAACTGGCTGCGGGGTGCCAAGGGCCTCGCCTACCGGCGCTCCCTCGGCCTCGCCGCCTGACCACAAAAACGCCGCCCCATTGCCTGGCAGGGCTGGGGCGGCGCAACGAACAACCAACCGAAGGGTAGCAGAAATGATCAAGTACGCGCACTGGACGCCCGACAGCGGGACGTGCGAACTCCCCACGCTGCGCCGAGGGGTGCCGCTCGAGGACCAGCACACGCAGGAACTGAGCTGGTGGGAGCCGCGCCCCCAGGTCCCCACCGTGGCCCGCTACGAGCGAGGCCCCCGGTTCCCCCGCCTCCGCAGCGCCCTGGCCGGCCTCGGTGTCGTCTTCGGCTGCCTGGTCCTGTCCGCCGTGCCGTCCACCCCGATGGACTCGCCCGCGATCGAGGTGCAGCGGTGATCACGATGGGCCTTCTCGGCACCGCCTGGATCCTGTCGTCCGGTGTCATCGCCATCTGGCTCGGCCGTGCGATCAAGGTCGCCGAGCACCGCGCACCCGAGGCCGACTGGCTGTGGGACCAGCCCGCCGACGGTCTGTCCGACGCCGCCGTCAACCTGCGCTTCAACGCGATCGTCGGGAGCCTCCGGTGAGCCGCTACGCCGCGAGCCAGTTGCTGCTGGCGTTCGTGCTCACCGCCGTGGGTGCCGTGAAGGGTGCTCGCCTGCTGCTCGACGAGATCGACGACGCCACGAGCCGCCTGGCGGGCCTCTCGTGACCGCCATGTGGGCCCTGATGCCCAACTCCAAGACGCCGCTGGTGCGGGAGCGAGGGGAAGTCGTCACCCCGCACCAGCGCGCACCTCAGAACCAGGAGCCCCCTGTGACCGACCCCCGCTTCTCCTTCCTGGGCGTCCCGATCCCCACCGAGGACCTGGCCCGCGAACTCGCCGACCAGCTCGTGGTGCGCGACGAGGAATACCGGACCCTCACCACCCGCCTCCGCACCGAGAACGTGGTGCCGGTCGCCGGGCGCTGCAAGTGCTCGCACAGCAAGGCGCAGCACGGGCGCGGCGAAGGCCAGTGCTACATGGCCGCTTGCGGTTGTGCTCGGATGAGGCCGGCCGAGGTGAAGGCATGACCGCCCCCGGGCTCTACCCCGAGTTCGATGAGCTGGCCTACCACCGCGACCCGGCCCTCTCCGCATCCGGCGCCAAGCGGCTCCTGTCCCCCGGCTGCCCGGCCCTGTTCAAGCACGACCGGGACAACGGCGGCCGACCCAACAAGCGCGCGTTCGACATCGGGCACGCAGCACACGCCGCCGTCCTCGGCACCGGCATGGAGGTCGTGGTCGTGCACAAGACGACCCGCGACAAGCAGTCCGTGCCGGCCGACGACTACACGACCAAGAGCGCGCAGGAGCACCGGGACGCCATCTACGCCGAGGGCAAGGTGCCGCTGCTCGAGTGGGAGCTGCGGTCGGTGAACGCGATGGCGGCGGCGCTCCGCCAGCACCCGCTGGCCGCTTCGCTCCTCGACCCGGAGCACGGACGGCCCGAGGTGTCCGCGTTCTGGCACGACGAGCGGCACGGCATCGACCGTCGTGTGCGGTGGGACTGGCTGCCCAACACGCCGTCGGATGGCCGGCTGATCGTGCCGGACTACAAGACGACCCGCAGCGCCGAACCCCGGGCGTTCGCCCGGTCGATCTTCGACTTCGGCTACGACATCCAGGCCGTCTTCTACACGGACGCGGTCCAGGCGCTCGAGCTGGCCGAGGAGGTCACCTTCCTGTTCATCGCGCAGGAGACGACCGCGCCGTACCTCGTGACCGTCCACGAACTGGACAGCGTCGCGCTGCTCATCGGCCGCGAGCGGGTCGACCAAGCGTGCGCCCTGTTCGCCGACTGCACCGCCCGCAACGAGTGGCCCGGCTACTCGTCCGGCATCGAACTCGTCGCCCCGCCCGCGTGGCTGGCCGACCAATACATGGAAGACGTGATCTGACATGGATCTCAGCGACACCATCGTTCCGAAGTCTGACCAGCTCAACGCCGAACACCTCCTTTCAGGGCCGCGCACCTTCACCGTCACCGAGGTCCGCAAGGTCGGAGGCGACGAGCAGCCGGTGTCCGTCCACCTCGCCGAGATGCCCGGCAAGCCCTTCAAGCCCAGCAAGACGGTTCGCCGGATCCTGATCATGGCGTGGGGCAATGACGGGGATGCCTGGGCTGGGCGCCGCATGACCCTCTTCCGCGATGAGGACGTCAAGTGGGCGGGCCAGGCGGTCGGTGGCATCAGGGTGAGCCACCTCAGCCACATCAAGGCGCCGCTCAAGCTCGCGCTGACCGAGACCAAGGGCAAGCGCACGACACACACCGTGCAGCCGCTCAAGGACGACGCCAAGCCGACGCCCGACTACGTGTCCGAGGCGAAGGCTGTCTCCGACATCGCTGGCTGGCGAGAGGTGTGGCAGCGGGCCAAGGACGGTGGGCACCTGACCGACGCACTCAAGGCGAAGCTCACGCCGATCGGTGAAGCGTTGAAGACGGAGCCGAAGCCGGTCGCCACGATACTGCCGGTCGATCCGCCGAAGCTCGAGGACGGCGGTTGGCCCCAGGTCGCCACCATCCCGGGGACCGACCAGTGACCGCCGCGCCACTCCCCGCCGGCCACACCCGCCGCCCGCTGCCAATGACCGAGGCGCAGCTTCTGACCAACGTGCGGCAGATGGCGAAGCTCGGCGGCTGGCTCGCCTTTCACGACGCGGACAGTCGCCGCAACAGCCCCGGCCTGCCTGACCTCGTTCTCCTGCACCCGGAGACGGGCCAACTGCTGTTCGCCGAACTCAAGTCCGCGACGGGCCGCATCCGCCCCGAGCAGCAGCAGTGGATCGACGCCCTGCACCGCGGCGGCCACACCGTCCGCGTGTGGCGCCCGGAGCAGTGGACCGACGGCACCATCGCCCGCGCCCTGGTGACGGAGCGTGCGGCATGAGCGTCCAGTTCGGCCTACCTCAGCCCGACCGTTGGCTCTGCCCAACCTGCCAGCGGACCGAGGTGGCACCACGCGGCAGCGACGCCGTCCTTCACTACTACATCGTCCGGGCGCAGCAGCTCCACGCCCACCGGCACGCCACCGAGCGGCACCTGCCCACGGCGGGTGCGCGATGACCTGGGACAGCCCCGTTACCTACTGGCTCGACCTGGACCAACTCACCAACGAGTCGGCGACCTTCCGGCACTACGTGCACGACAACGAGCTGTCCGGGGTGGTCGTGCGTCTCCCGCGCGACGCATGGCAGGAGATGGGACGGCCGGGGCGGATCACTGCCGCGCCGTGGCGAGCGGACGGTGCGCGATGACCGAACGCCTGCTCACGGTCGCCGTCCAGCCGTGGCGGTTCTGGTCGTTCGTCGGCTTCCTGACGTTCGCCCTGCCGCAGTTGGCGGTAGCCGTCATGACCGAGCCCCTGGACGACGACTACCTCCTCGAGCACGCCCGCGAGCAGCAGCGCCGGGCGATCAACCACCACACCGCAGGCGGCGACCGCTGCACCCGCTGCCCCCACAACTGGCACGGCGCCACCTGCGCCACGGCTGCCTGTGGGTGCGCCACCTCATGGAAGGCGACGGCATGACCCCCGACATCGACGACGTGGCCGTGGAGCGCGCTGCGGCAGGTGATCGCACGGTCAGCCTCAACCGCGACGAGATGGCCGCAGCGTTCGCGCTGCTCGCCCGGCGCGGCCTGTCCACCAACCGCATCGCCGCAACCCTCGGCACCTCCGACAAGGCGATCGTCCGCTGGCGAGCAGGACACCCGGCGCCGGCACGACGAGTGGGGGCCGCAGCGTGAGCGACGTTCAGGTCCGTCCTCGTCTCACCTGCCACGAGTGCATCGACCTGCTGCGGCTGGTCCTCAAAGGCGAACAGGTGCCCTACTACAGCGAGCGGTACGGCGACGGTGCTGCCGACGAGCTCGTCTCCGATGCCCGCCTGGCGCACATGAACGAGACCAGCGCCGTCCAGCGACGCGCGGAGGTCGCTGAGGGCCGAGACCGGCGCAACAACCTCGCAGTCCAGCGACTCTGGCAACTCGTGTTCGCCACTGGCAAGCGCAAGACGATGCGGACTGACGAGGTCCGTGCAGCCCTGGAGGGCGACCTGTGACCGCCACCTACTCCCTCACCTTGCCCGCCGCGAAGGTGGTGGTGCTCAACGCCCGCGACGCCGACGAGGCCCGCGAACTGCTCGCCATGCTCGGCCTGGTGCACGACGGCGCGATCGTCCCCGACGACCTGCGCCGCTACGACACCGAGGCAGCCAGCCCCGACAAGCTGGTCACCCCGACGGCGCTGCGGCTGGTGACGTCATGAGCGCCGCACGTATGGCCTCGTTCGATCAGCTCCGCGAGCAGAAGCTGACCGTGATCGAGGTGGCGAAGATCCTGCGCGTCTCGAAGATGTCGGTCTATCGGCTGCTCGAGTCGGGCGCGCTGCGGCACTACCGCGTCGGCCCCGACAGGCATTACCGCATCCCCATCTCGGCGGTGCAGGAGTACCTCGGCGGCTCCGGCTACGAGCTGGAAGGGGAGGAGGGGTGAGCGAGCTGACCCTCGCCGCCTGCAAGGGCGTCCGCGAGCCGCTGTGGGACGCCATCGTGCACGGCGAGGACGAGGGAGCACAGGCCAGCCGGCACGCCCGCGCGCTCGCCTTCTGCCGCGTCTGCCCGGTGCGTGCGGCCTGTGCCGCCGAGATCGACCTCAAGCACGACGACGGGATCCGTGGCGGCATCGTGCTGCCGACGATCCGGGACTCGGCGCGGGGCTCGTGGCTGACGTATCAGCCGGGCCGGTCACGCCTGGGTGAGCTGGTCGCGTCGTGAGGTCTTTGTGGAGGGTCTACAACCGCTGTCCCGCAGTGAGACGCAATGAGCACATATGCGACACCCCTGGACCACGTTACTGCGGAACGTCACAGACTTTTCACAGAGGGTCGCGGAGCCGCCTGTGGAACCCCGACAATGGACCCGAAAAGAGAACGGCCCCGGGGCTGGCAGTTGCGCTACCAGCTTCTTCCCGGGGCCTGACCCACCCATTCGATCGCAGCGAAGGGAGGGCTCTGGTGAGCATCATGCCCCAGGACCCCGAAAGCAACAACCGCCACCCGCACGAGCCGGGGCAGTGAGCCTGCCGTGGGTGCGCCTCGACTCCTCGATCGCGTCGCACGACAAGACGCTTGCGCTCCTGGCCGACTCGTCGCCGAAGCGGTGGCAGGCCATGTCCTCCTATCTCTTCGCCCTCGGATGGTGCGGGGAGCACGGCACGGACGGCGAGATCACCGCAGTCGCACTCCCCTTCGTTCATGGCACCAAGGCCACGGCGGCATTGCTCGTCAAGTACGGCTTCTGGGAGACCACCGAGAAGGGCTGGGCGATTCGCAACTACGCCCAGCGCCAGGAGTTGGCCGTCATCACCGAGGCGAAACGGGCTGCCCAGCGGCTCGCGGCGGTCAAGACCAACTGCAAGCGGTACCACGGCCCGAGCTGCGGTTGCTGGCAGCAGGAGGCCGCATGACCGCCTCGCTTAAGCGATCGGTTCAACCGAGCGCAGGACCGTCGTCGGTTAACCGCTCGCACGGACGTACGCACGGACTTACGGAGATGGTGGTTTCGACAGGATGGGATCTCTCGTGAGTAACGCGGGCGCGGAGCGGAAGGAAAGAACCACCTGGGACTTGCCTCCGGGCACACCGCTTATTGCTCGCCTCTGGCACAAGTCGGTCTACATGCCAAGCCGCTGCTATGAGTGGCGAGGTGTCAAGAACTCCGATGGCTACGGCCACCTCAATGTCGACGGCCGCTACGAGCGCACCCACCGCGCCGCCTACAAGTTGCTGGTCGGACCCATCCCGGACGGGCTGCAGCTCGACCACCTGTGCAGAAACCGTGCGTGCTGGAACCCCCAGCATCTGGAGCCGGTGACAAGCCGCGAGAACACCATGCGGTCGAACCAGTCCCTCGCTTCCGCTAACGCCAAGAAGACCCACTGCAAGCGTGGGCATGAGTTGGCTGGCGCGAACTTGATTCTCCGACCGGGCCACCGTCCGGGTGTCATCAGACGAGCGTGCCGTGCTTGCAAGCGCATCAGCGACCGAGCCAACGAGGCGCGGCGTTCGACCGAGAGGACTGAGCCATGACCCAGATGCCTTTGGAGGAGTGCACGTCCGAACAGTCCGCGCAGCTCGCCCGGATCGAACGTGCCGAGCCGGCGCCCGAGTCGCTGCGTGAGCGGGTGGCCGTGGCGATCATGGACGCCGACTACATGCAGGCGACCGGTGGCCTGATGGACTGGCTGGATCTCAGCGAGGACGAGCAGAACGACTTCCGCCACCTCGCCGACGCCGCCCTAGCCGTGATCCGAGGCGAGCAGTGACCGCCGACGAGATGCGGGCCGCGCTCATGGCGGTACTGGCCGAGGTGCCCGAGCTGGACGCCGAGTTCGTGGCCGACCGGATCCTGCCGACGGTGCGCGGGATCGTCGCCGACGAACTGCGGGCAGCGGCGGGCGGCGCGTTCCGTACCGCCTCGGGAATGAACGTCGTCGAGGCCACCGACCTCCGCGACCGCGCCGACGCCCTGGACCCGTCGTGAGCCTCCTGCACGTCACCGCCGAGGACTGCACCGACGCGCGCACCCCCAACGCCGAGCAGGCCCGCGCCATCGCCCTGCTGGAACTCAACCCCGACGGGCGGGCCACCGTCAGGCTCTCGTTGTCGGAGTGGAAGCACGTAGATCGCGTCGTGCGGGCACTCGGCTCGCTCGGCGTACCGGCACCGCGAACGGAAGCGGAGAGGTGAGCGACAGCCAGGTGGTCGTCGCTGCCGTCTCCATCGGCATCTTCGTCGCCACCGCTTCCGCGCTCCTCTGGTACGGACCCAAGGCCGCGATGGTCGTCCTGCTCGTCGCCGTCATCGGACTCACGCTCGACCGGGTCAGCGTCTTCAAGCGGCTCGACGAGGTGTGGGAGGACACCGACAAGGCGCTGCAAGCCATCGGCGACGTGGCCGACCGGCGGTACGCGCTGGAGCTGGAAGTGGACGAGCTGCGTGCCTGGCTCGTCGAGTTCCGCGCAGCGTTCGAGGCCGACACCGACGACCTCGCGTGGGAGCCCGAGACGCAGCCGATCGAGCTGCCCGAACCGCAAGGACCGCCAACTGAACCGGTCACCGAGGTGGCGGCCCGGCAGGTGCGGGCGCTGATGGACAACGCAGCAGCCGAGGACGAATGGCGTACCCGGTTCGATTTCTCAGGAGGACGGCGATGAGCGAGGAAAAGCGGTTCCGCTGGTTCATGCGGATCGCGGTCGTGGGCGTGGTCCTCCTCTTCGCCGGGGCCATCGCGTTCTTCATCTGGCGCGACAGCCGCGCCGTGGACCGCTGCGAGGCGATGGGCGGGCAGACCTGGGACTCCGGGCAACACTGCGCCATCGGCGTGGACCGAGTCGTCGACACGCACAACCGGACATTCGGATGACCGTCCCCCCGCTGGCCGGCGTCGAGGCCCAAGCCCTGCACCGGCTCCTCCAGGTTGCGGCGATCCTCAAGCGCAACGGCGTGCACAACCCCGAGGCGCTGATCATGCGCGTCGTCAACCGCTACCTGCCCGGCACCGACTCGGAGACCACACGCCAGATCGAGCGGGCCGAGAAAGCCGAGCACCGGGTTCGGCAGCTCGAGGCGCGACTGGCCCGACGAGCCGCACCACCGAAGCCCAACGCGACCGGGCCGCGCACCACCGCAGACGGCGTCCGCGTCGTCACCCTGTCGCCACGGGAGGCCATCGTGCTCGAACACCTCAAGGCGGGCCACCCCTACAAGCAGATCGGCGCCGAGCTGGACATGAGCGTCAGCAACGTGCAGACCACCGTCCACCGGCTCGTGCGATGGATGCAGGCCGCGGACAAGACCGAGGCGATCGACATGGCCTGCACCGGACGGGTGCGGATCGAAGTGCAGCACAAGCGGAGGAGCGCGGCGGCATGAGTCCGAACCAGTACGTGAGCGATCTGCGGGCGGAGGTGGCTGCGCTGCGGGCGGTGGTCGCGCGGGTGGAGGAGTTGGCAGCGGAGATGCGCGGCGACAGGTTCGGGACACCTGGCCCTGCCTACCTGTACGCCGCTGAGCGAATCCGTATCGCCCTGGGATCCACGGACAGCGACCCGGCAGCGACAGAGCGTCAGGGCGAGGCAGGAGGCGCGGAAAGTGGGTCCTAGTCAGAAGTCTCCCCAGAAGTTGTTTGGCAAGTACCCGACCTCGGTTGTCAGGGGCGCCGCATCCGAGTTGTTGGCGAGCGCCCACCTGATGTCGTTGGGCTACCACGTGTTCCGTGCGCTGGCGGCCAACTGTCCGTTCGACCTCTTCGCCTACAAGGACGGGGAGACGCTTCGGGTAGAGGTGAAGTCGTCCACATATCGGCCCGACGACAGGTACAACCCGTCATTCCCGAAGCCGAGGAACGACGAGTGGGACATCCTGGCGATCGTCACCCATTGCGGGACCGTCTCGCTCATCCCCTTCTCGCCTGACTTCGACGCGATCAAGGACGCCTACTTCGAGGCTTTGGCCGAGGTCGGGATTGAGCGCAAGTTCTTCGGCCGGCCGACTATCCGCAAGATCCGAGCGACTGAGGGGGCTGGCGATGGGGTCTGAGCTTGGAACCGAGTGGCGCATCGTCAAGGTCGAGAAGATCGTCGACGGCGACACCCTGCGAATCGTCCGGGCCCGAGAGATGAAGCTCGGCGACGAGACGT
>Ga0308173_10001674_pt1 | contig 11294 bp, 9 predicted proteins | sample PhyPR1_FD_203716 | JGI IMG/M metagenome (GOLD analysis project Ga0308173, IMG submission 203716) | Soil microbial communities from UC Gill Tract Community Farm, Albany, California, United States - DLSLS.P.R1 | ecosystem: Environmental > Terrestrial > Soil > Agricultural land | place: USA... | reverse complement strand
TGCGCCGGGCGAGCGCGCGCGCCTCGAGGAGCGCCTGGCCGGGCGCGGTCACCCGGTTCACCAGCCCGATCCGCTCGGCCCGCGCCGCATCGATCGGCTCGCCGGTCAGCAGCATCTCCATGGCGTGCTTCGGCGCGAGGGTGCGGGTGAGCGCCACCATCGGGGTCGAGCAGAACAGGCCCAGGTTGACGCCGGGCGTGCAGAACCGGGCGTCGGCGCCGGCCACCGCCAGGTCGCAGCTCGCCACCAGCTGGCAGCCCGCGGCGGTCGCGAATCCCTCCACCGCGGCGATCACCGGCCGCGGCAGGCGCACGATCGCGGTCATCACCGCCGTGCAGCGCGCCATCAGCGCCTCGACCCAGGCGCGTCCGCCGTCCGGGTCGTTGCGGTGGGCCTCCATCTCCTTGAGATGATGGCCGGACGAGAACACCGGTCCCTCGGCCGCGAGCACCACGGCGCGCACCCCGGGATCGGCCGCGATGGCGGCGAGCTCGGCCGAGAGCGCCTGCAGCATGGCTTCCGAGAGGCTGTTGCGGGAGCGTTCGTCGCAGAGGGTGAGGGTCGCGACCCCGGCCTCGTCGCGACGTTTCAGCAGGCCGGCGCTTTCGGTCATGGGAACCTCGCGATGCCGATCGATCCGGCTCAGCCTAGCACGCGCGGCCCGCTCGGCGATCCGGCTCAGCGGGTCGGGTCCTCGCCCACCTGCACCAGCATCTTGCCGAAGTTGCCGCCGCGCAGCATCTCGGCGAACGCCGATGGCACGGTCTCGAAGCCGTGGCGGATGTCCTCCAGGTACTTGATCTGGCCCGCCGCGACCCACTCGGCCATCCGGCGAAGGCACTCGTCCTGGTGCTCGGCCACCCAGTCGCCGACGAAAAGGTCCCGGACGGTGACATGGCGCGCCTTGAAGATCGGATCGCCGCGCCGCATCAGCTCGGCGCGCGCGTCGTGGCCCGGCGCATCGCCGTAGTGGGCGATCAGCCCGCAGATGGTCATCCGGGCGCCTTCGTTGAACAGCGGCAGCACCGCCTCGAACACCGCCCCGCCGACGTTCTCGAAATAGACGTCGACGCCGTCCGGGCAGGCGGCGCGCAGCGCCTGCGCCATCTGCGGGTCGAGGTGCGAGGCGCAGGCGTCGAAGCCGAGCTCGTCGGTGACGAAGCGGACCTTCTCCTCGCGGCCGGCGATCCCCACCACCCGCGCGCCGCGCAGCCTGGCGAGCTGGCCCGCGATCTGGCCGACGCCGCCGGAGGCCGCCGAGACCACCGCCGTCTCCCCGGGCTTGGGATCGCCCAGCAGCAGCATGCCGGCGTAGGCCGTGAGCCCCAGCATCCCCAGCACGCCCACGGCGTAGGAGATGCGGCCGAGCCCCGGATCGAGCTTGCGCGGGACCATGTAGCCCGGACGCGGCACGCCTTCGCCCATCAGGCCGTATTCCGCCCAGCCGTTGGTGTTGAACACGAAGTCGCCGGGCGCATAGCCCGCCATCCGGCTCTCGACCACCTGGGCGACGGTGCGCGCGTGGCAGGGCAGGCCGGGCTTGTCGACGCCGCGGCGCTTGTAGCCCCATTGGTAGGGATCCAGTGAGACGTAGATCGTCCGCGTCAGCGCCTGCCCCTCGGCGGGCTTCGGAAGCTCCGCCTCGCGCACTTCGAAGGTGTCCGGCTCGGGCCAGGGCGGGACCGGCTTGTCGGCGAGCGTCCAGTATCGGTACATCGGCGGCATCCTACGCGCCCACCAGCCCCTGGGCGCGGGCGGCGATCTCGCGCACCCGCTCCGGCCCGCCGAGCAGCTGGCGGTTCTGGCCGATCCGCTTGAACCAGTAGTGCAGGCCCAGGAGGTCGGTCATGCCGATGCCGCCGTGCACCTCGGTGGACGTGCGCGCGACGAAGCGGCCGATCTCGGAGAGGTGCGCCTTGGCGTGGGCGGCCAAGACGGTGGACTCCTCCGGCGCGTGGTCGAAGGCGTAGGCGGCGTACCAGACCAGCGCGCGGGCCGGCTCCAGCTCGGCCGCCATCTCGGCGCACAGGTGCTTCACCGCCTGGAACGAGCCGATCACCCGGCCGAACTGGCGCCGCTCCTTGGCGTAGGCCACCGCCTTGTCGAGCATGGCCTGGCCGGCGCCCAGCGTCTCGGCGGCGAGGATCACCCAGGCGGCGTCGCGCAGCCGCTCGAGCGCCGAGTTGGAGGCGAGCGGCGTCGCCGGCGTGTCGCGGAACTCGATCTCCGACAGCCGGCGCGTGGCGTCGATGGAATCCATCGGCGTCGCCTTGGGCGGCGTTTCGACCAGATGCAGGCCGCCCCTGCGGTCGGCGACGATGAGCAGGTCGGCCGCCAGCCCGTCGAGCACGAACAGCGCCTTGCCGCTGAGCTTGCCGTCGGCGGCCTCGATTCCCGCGCCGTCGCGCGATCCGGCGACCGCCTCGGCGATCGCCACGCCGGCCAACGCTTCGCCGGACGCCAGCTTCGGCAGCCACTTCGCCTTCTGCGCCTCCGAGCCGGCCAGCGTGAGCGCAAGCGGCGCCAGCACGGCGGTCCCCAGGAACGGGCTCGGCGCCACGGCCGCGCCCAGCGCCTCGGCCGCCAGCGCCGCCTCCAGCAGGCCAAGCCCCAGCCCGCCATAGGCCTCGGGGATCAGCAGGCCGGGCAGGCCGAGCTCGGCGAGGCCCGCCCAGAGGTCGGGCGCGGTCGCCTCGCGCCGGTCGGCGAAGCGGCGCACGCGCTCCAGCGGCGAGAGGGCGGCGAGCGCCTTGCCCACGCTGTCGACGAGCAGCTTCTGGTCTTCGGAGAGCGCGAACCGCATGGCTCAGACCTTGGCCGGGCTGGGCTCGCGCGGCAGCCCCAGCCCGCGCTCGGCGATGATGTTCTTCTGGATCTGCGCCGTGCCGCCGCCGATGATCAGCCCCAGGTCGAACATGTAGCTCCGCTGCCAGGTCCCCTTGGCCCTGAGGTGCGGCCCGTCGTGGTAGAGGATGCCGAGCTCGCCCAGGGCATCGATCGCCAGCGCCGCGATCTGGTGGTTGAGCTCGCAGCCCTGCAGCTTGACGACGAGGCCCGCCAGCCCCGCCGGCTCGCCGGTGATGGCGCTGGTCAGGAGACGCAGGCCGTTGAACCGCATGGCGAAGACGCGCGCCTGCAGCTGCATCAGCCGGTCGCGCAAGACCGGGTTGTCGACGATCCGCTCGCCGCCGACGCGCTCGGTCTTCATCAGCTCGATGAGCTGCCCCAGCCTGGCCTCGGTGGCGTTGGGGTCGCCCAGCATGCCGCGCTCGTGCTTCAGCGTGGTGTTGGCCACGAACCAGCCGCGCCCGCGGCCGCCGACGACGTTCGCCTGCGGCACGCGCACGTCGGTGAAGAACACCTCGTTGAACTCGGCCTGGCCGGTCATGGTCTTCAGCGGCCGGACCTCGATGCCGGGCGCATCCATCGGGATCAGCACGTAGCTGATCCCCTCGTGCTTGGCGGCCTCGGGCTCCGTGCGCACCAGGCAGAACATCATCTGGGCGAGGTGGGCGGTGCTGGTCCAGATCTTCGATCCGGAAATCACGAAGTCGTCGCCGTCCTCGACCGCCTTGGTCGAGAGCGAGGCGAGGTCGGAGCCCGCGCCCGGCTCGGAATAGCCCTGGCACCAGATGATCTCGCCGCGCAGGGTGGGCGCGATCCAGCGCCGCTTCTGTTCTTCCGAGCCCACCTCGAGCAGGGTCGGCGCCAGCATGGAGATGCCCTGGCCGGCCATGCCGCGCGGGGCGTTCGCGGCGATGAATTCTTCCGCGATGATCCGCGCCTTCAGCACGTCGGGCTCGGCGCCGTAGCCGCCGTATTCCTTCGGGATCGTGCGCGCCGCATAGCCCGCCTCGATCAGCCGCCTCTGCCAGGCGCGCGCGTCCTTCGGCTGGCCGGCTTCGTACTCCGCGCGATGGGCTATCAGGAAGGCGCGCACCTCCTCGCGGAAGTCGGCCATCTCGGGCGTCAGCGTCAGGTCCATGGGCGCGATCGATCCTCCCGCTCCAGCACAGCGGGTTTCGTGCGCCTGCGCAACGGCGCCCTGGCGTCAGGCCTCAGCGGTGGTGGTCGTGGTCGAAGTCGTGGTGGCGGTCGAAGCGCGTGTCGCCGAAACGCCGCGAGCCCGCGTCGAACCGGTGGCGGAAATGGTGGCGCCTGTCGGCGATGAACGGGCCTCCGGCGCGACGGCTGAAGAAGAAGACATCGTTCGGGCCCCAGTAGCCGCTGGCGTAGGGGCCGTAGAAGCCATCGTAGTACACGTCGCCCGCATAGTAGGAGCTGTAGCCCGGGTAGCCGTAGTCGTTATAGCCGTAGCCGTTGTAGCCATAGTAATCGTCGGCGCAGGCCGAAAGCGCGAAGGCGGAACAGACCGCCAGGAACATCATCTTCATCGGCGTCCTCCAAGACGCACGTCGTCCCTGTCTTGCAGAAACGGATCGGCGCCTCGGCAGGTTGCCCGGTGCGGGGCGGTTCGACTTGGCGTTTCGCAGAGCGGCGCTATGGTCGCGCGGCCCAGACGTCGAGGAAGCTCGCATGCGCCGTCACCTGATCGCCGCCGCCGCGGTTCTCGCCCTTGCGGGCTGCCAGAAGGCGGGCTCGCCCGACCCGCTCGCGGGCTTCGGACCCAATCCGCCGCTGCCGCAGCCGCAGACCGGCATCCTGCCGCAGTTCGACGCCCCCAAGGCGGTCGGCTGGCCGAAGGGCGCCGCGCCCAAGGCGCCGCCGGGCTTCACAGTCGCCCGGTTCGCCCAGGGCCTCGATCATCCGCGCTGGGCCTATGTGCTGCCGAACGGCGACGTGCTGGTCTCGGAATCCGCCTCCACGCCGCCCAGCCCGCAGGACCACACCCTGCACGGCCCCGAGGCCTGGCTCGCCAAGCTGGTGCTGAAGCGGGTGGGCGCCGCCTCGGCCCCCAGCGGCAACCGCATCGTCCTGCTGCGTGACGCCGACGGCGACGGGCTCGCCGAGACCCGGACGGTCTTCGCGCAAGGCCTGAAGCGGCCGTTCGGCATGGCGCTGGTCGGAAATACGCTCTACGTGGCCAACGACGATAGCGTGGTGAAATTCCCCTACCAGCCCGGCGCGACCTCGGTGCAAGGCGCCGGCGAAAAGGTGCTCGATCTGCCGGGCGGGCCGATCAACCACCACTGGACCAAGAACATCGTCGCCTCGCGCGACGGGACCAGGCTCTACGCCTCGGTCGGCTCCAACTCCAACGTCGGCGACAACGGCGTCGCGGCCGAGCAGGGCCGCGCGGCGATCTGGGAATACGACATCGCCTCCGGCGCCCACCGGGTGTTCGCCTCGGGGCTGCGCAATCCGGTGGGCATGGCCTTCGAGCCCGTCACCGGCCAGCTCTGGACGGCGGTCAACGAGCGCGACGAGATCGGCCCCGACCTGCCGCCGGACTACATGACCAGCGTCAAGGACGGCGGCTTCTACGGCTGGCCCTACAGCTACTACGGCCAGCACGTCGACAAGCGCGCCAGGCCGCCGCGCCCGGACCTCGTCGCCAAGGCCATCCCGCCGGATTATGCGCTGGGGCCGCACACCGCCTCGCTCGGGCTGGTCTTCTACACGGCCGACGCCTTCCCGCCGGCCTACCGCGGCGGGGCCTTCGTGGGCCAGCACGGCTCGTGGAACCGCAAGCCGCTGAACGGCTACCGCGTGGTCTTCGTGCCCTTCCAGGGCGGCAGGCCGCAGGTCCCGGCGCAGGTGTTCCTCTCGGGCTTCCTCGACGCCCAGCAGCAGATCCAGGGCCGCCCGGTCGGCGTCGCGGTCGACAAGACCGGCGCGCTGCTGGTGGTCGACGACGTCGGCGGCATCGTCTGGCGCGTGGCGCCGGCGAAATAGCCTCAGCTCACGCCCGCGCCGGAATCCGCACCATCAGCTTGCGGTAGGCGCGCAGGAAGCAGGACTTCACGCGCACCGGCTCCTCGACGATCTCGATGACCGGGAAGCGCTTCAGGATCTCCTCCCAGACGATCTTCAGCTGCATCTCGGCCAGCCGCATGCCGACGCAGCGGTGGATGCCGAAGCCGAACGAGACGTGATGGCGCGGGCGTTCGCGGTCGACGATGAACGCCTCGGGGTTGTCGATCGCGGTCTCGTCGCGGTTGCCCGAGACGTACCACATGACCACCTTGTCGCCCGCCTTGATGGTCTTGCCGCCGAGCTGGACGTCGGCCTTGGCGGTGCGGCGCATGTGCGCCACCGGCGTCTGCCAGCGGATGATCTCCGGGATGGCGCTGTCCAGCAGCGCCGGGTTGGCGCGCAGCCTGGCGAGCTGGTCGGGGTTCTCGGTGAAGGCGATCAGCCCGCCGGTGATCGAGTTCCGGGTCGTGTCGTTGCCGCCGACGATCAAGAGCAGGATGTTGCCCAGGAACTCCATCAGCGGCATGTCCCTGGTCGCCTCGCCGTGCGCCAGCAGGGAGATCAGGTCGTTGGCCGGCGGGGCGTTCGCCCGCTGGTCCCACAGGGCCTTGAAGTAGAAGGCGCAGGCCATCAGCTCGGCGCGCCCCTGGTCGACGGTCATGGCGCCGCCCGGGAACATCTCGCGGATCGCCTGCGAGTAGGTCTCCGGATCGTCGGTGTCGGTGGTCGCCAGGTCCGACCAGTAGGTGAGCTTGCGCCGCTCCTCGAACGGGAAGTCGAACAGCGTCGCCAGCATCTGGGTGGTGAGCTCGACGGAGACTCGGTTCACCCAGTCGAACGGCTCGCCGATCGGCAGCTCGTCGAGGATCTTGGCGGCGCGCTGGCGGATCAGCGGGGCGAAGTTGGCCAGGTTCTCCGACGAGACGATCGGCTGGATCACCTTGCGCTGCTCGTCGTGCTTGGGCGGGTCCATGGCGATGAACATCGGCATCTGGAAGTCGTCGCCCGGCACGGGGTCGAAGATGCCGATCGCCTTCTCGGAGGAGAACGCCTGGTGGTTGGTCTCGACGGCGACGATGTCGTCGAACCTGGTGATCGACCAATAGGGGCCGAACTCGCTCTCCGCGCAGTAGTGGACGGGGTCCTCGCGCCTGAGCCGCTCGAAGAACGGCCAGATGGTGTTGCTGACGAAGCGGTCCTGCCGGCTGACGTCGATCTTGTCGATCGGCGTCGAATAGGCTTCGGCGCGCGCGGCGTCGAAGGTGGCGGCGTCGTCGGCCATGGCCGGGCCCTCTTCTTTTTCAGCTCGGATGGGAGGGTGAGCCCCGCCCGCCTGCTCTGGCAAGGGGCAAGGCGGCCGAACCTGACGCCGGCGTCACGTTGACGGCGCTCATCGGCAGGATCACGCTTGCGCCATCGCGGATCACCGCGCAGGAGACTTTGCCATGGCCAAGCTGCGCTACACCCGGGACGAGTTGATCGCGAGCCACGACTTCGCCCGGCCGCACGAGGCGGCGGGCTATCGGCTGCACGGCGGCTTCGACGCGGACGGCGCCTATGTCTCGCCGCGGGTGAGAAACCGCTGGCCGGCGGTGGAGGCCTGGAGCGCGGCGCTCGAGGCGCGCGGCTGGCCGCTGCTGGATGCGACCACCAGCCTGCTCGAGCTGCCCGCCTATCCCAACGTCGAGCAGGAGCGGCTGCTGCTGGGCGCCGGTTTCGGCCAGTTCCTCTGGAACTCGCTCACCGTCACCGGCGTGATCGAGGCGCGCGGCAAGCAGCTCGCGCTGTTCGAGGCGCCCGACATGCAGCAGATCGTGGTCGACGATGTCGCCGACGCCGCGCTCGGCCATCTCGGCAAGGGCCTCTTCGAGGCGCACGGCTGGGACGAAGGCGGCGGCGACGCCCGCACGCCCGAGCTCGGCGCGCACGACCAGATGTGGTTCGCGGTCCGCGACACCGTGTTCGGCAAGGACGCCTATCCCCTGCCGGAGGTGCCGGAGAACATCTCCCGCCCGGAGGCCGCCGGCCGCGAGCTCGCCGATCTGCCGCCCGGCTTCGAGGCGCTCATCAAGATGCTGATGAACGTGCTCTTGATCGAGGTGCGCGCCGAGAGCTTCTTCGCCTTCTGCTGCGCGGTGTTCCGCGATCCGGCGAACTTCACCGACCGCCGCGCCGCGGCCGAGCAGGCCGCCCAGATCGTCGAGCGCATCCGCCAGGACGAGCAGAGCCACGTGGCCTATCTGCGCGTGGCGCTCTCCGAGCTGCGCAGCTTCACGTTGAAGACAGTGAGCGGCGGAAGAAAGCCCGGCGCCGAGATCCTCGACCCGCTCTGGACCCAGATGGTCGAGTGGCACGGCCGCCGCGAACGCGAGCTCGCCCGCGAGCGCACCCGCGCCGAGATCGCCCGCCAGGTGAGCGCCAGGCTGGGCGAGGCGAGGGGCCGCGCCTTCCTCAGCGAGTTCGACGCGCTGGGCGAAGGGGCCGCGGTCGCCGCATAACCACCAGATTCATCCGATCCGTCATGGCCGGCACAAGCCCGGCCATCACGGTCGGAAGTAGGGGCCGCTCGCTCCCCGCTCACAGCGGCAGCGACAGCATCGGGCGTCCGACCACGATCCGGCCCGCGAAGTGCGCCCCGGCGGCGGCCGCCCACTGGGCCGGCGTCACCGCGGCGTCGTCGCCCGGCACGAAGTGGTTGAGCACCAGGGTCTTCACGCCGGCCGCGGCGGCGATGCGGCCCGCGTCCCCGGCCGAGGTGTGGTGGCTGAGGATGCTTTGCTCGAGCCGCGAGGCGTTGGGGCGCCGGGCGGCGAGCCGTCCGACGGCGGCGGGGAACATCGCCTCGTGCACCAGGTAGTCGGCGCCGCGCGCGAACTCCGCCAGCGCGGGCAGGTAGGAGGTGTCGCCGGAGAACACGACCGTCTTGCCGCCGAGCCGGAACTTCAGGGCGTAGCTCTCGGCGAGCGGCGGGTGATGATTGCGCAGCGCCGAGACCGCGAGGTCGCCTTCGCGCATCACCTCGCCCTGCGTGAACTCGTGGGCGCGGACCAGCTTTCGGAGGTCCGGCCGCCCCTCGTCGGCGATGCGCGCCGCCAGATCGATCCGGTTGGACCGCCAGTAGGCGGCGAGCAGCTCGGCCAGGCCCCGCGGCCCATAGACGTCGACCGGATCGGCGACCCCGTCCGCCCAGGCGTTGTAGAGCAGCGGCCCGAGCTCGAGGTTATGGTCGGAGTGGTGGTGCGTGATGAACACCCGCCGCAGGGCCCGCAACGGAATGCCGGCCTCGATCAGCTTCAGCGTCACGCCATAGCCGGCGTCCACCACCAGCGGCGCGCCGCCGAATACGATCACGCTGGCCGAGGGCGTCTGGGCATAGCCGTCCACCAGCGGCCCGCCGCGCACGCCCAGCAGCACCAGCCGGTCTTGCCCCGGCGCCCGCGGCCGGGCGCGCGCCCTCTGCGGCGCGAACAGCCCCGCGACGCCCGCGCCGGCCAGCATCAGCACGCCCCGTCGCGTCAGATCATTCATATGGGCCCTGCCGCCGCGTTCCCCCTCCTCCTCGATGGAGGAGGGGCAGGGGTGTAGTCGCTGAGACGCCGAGAAGGACCAAGTGGCGCCGGCGTCTCGCGTGCGCTTCCGGGGAGCCAATGACCTCACCACCATCCCCTGCTCCTTCCTCCATCGAAGAGGAAGGGGTTCGAACCAGCCCGCGAGCCCTACGGCCGCGATCCGCTCGGCCCAGGTCGGTCAGCAGGCGAGCCGCGGCTCAGCGAGGCCGGCGGCCGCACCGCCGTCGAGCTATCGCACCGCCTCAGGCTGCGCCGCCGCTGGGGCGGCGGTCCCGCCGTCGTCGCCGACGCTCAGCACCGCGCCCTCCAGCTCGGCCGGCTCGGGGGGCTCGTAGATCGCCTCGAGCCTCTCGAACATCTCCGGCGTCACCTCCATGACGAAGGTCTCGCCCTTGGCGGCGTTGCGGCCGGCGACGCGGGCGCGGCGGACCTCCTGCGGCGCGTCGACGAAGTGCCACTGCAGCGGCAGGCCCTTGGACTCGGCCATCTGGCGGATGCGCTCGCGGTCGGCCCGCCGCATCGCGCCGATGTCGAGGACCACCGAGGTCCCGGCGGCGAGCACCGCCTCGGCGGTGGACCAGATCAGCGCGTTGCAGCGGCCGAGGCGCTCCAGCATCCAGGCGAACTCGATGGGACCCTTGAGGTCGGGGCCGAACAGGCGCGCGCCCCACTCGTCGAGGACGAAGGGGACCGCGCCCTCGCGGCGGGCCAACGCCTGGGCGTAGGTGGTCTTGCCCGCGGCGCAGGGTCCGAAGACGACGTTGAGCGTAGCTGGCATGGCGCTCGCCTCCTCCCGTGAAGCTCAGGGCGCCGCGGCGATCAGGCTCCCCCCTCGACGCGTGCAACGGCTGAGCTCGATCCTCGTTCCCGACGCGCTTCCTCGATGCCCGGCCGAAGGTCCGAGAGCATCCCACGGCGGAAGCTTCCCTCCTCCTCGATGGAGGAGGGGCAGGGGTGGTGGTGTGGCGTCTGAGGTGACGGGCTGGCGACGTTCGGCGCCTGCGCCTCCACAGCGCCCTGGTGAGCGCACTGCCCGCACCCTCATCCCCTGCCCCTTCCTCCATCGAGGAGGAAGGGGTTCTATGGGCGCCGGCAGGGGGGGAACATCATGCGTATGACCTGGGCGGTTGCGGCGGCTTTGCTCTCCTTTGCGGCCACCGCCGCCCACGCCCAGCTCCCCGCCGCCGCCAGGCGCGAGGCGTGGCCGGTAACCGGGCTCCAGCAGCCCGCGCAGATCATCGTCGACCGCTGGGGAATCTCGCACATCTATGCGGGCTCGGTGCGCGACGCCTTCTTCCTGCAGGGCTACAACGCCGCCCGCGACCGGCTCTGGCAGATCGACCTGTGGCGCAAGCGGGGGCTGGGGCGGCTCTCCGCCAGCTTCGGGCCGGCCTATGTCGCCCAGGACCGCGCGGCGCGGCTCCTCCTCTACCGCGGCGACATGGCCAGGGAGTGGGCGGCCTATGCGCCGGGCGCGAGGGATGCGGTCACGGCCTGGGTGGACGGCGTCGACGCCTATGTCGCCGAGGTGCGCGCCGGCGCCAAGCCGCTGCCGATCGAGTTCAGGCTGACCGCCAGCCGGCCGGAGACCTGGGCGCCCGACGACATCCTGCGCATCCGCAGCCACACCCTGGTCGGCAACGTCACCTCCGAGGTCGCCCGCGCCCAGGTGGTCTGCGCTGGCGGCGTGGAAGCCGACCGGCTGCGGCGCAAGATCGAGCCCACGTCGCACAAGCTCGCGGTCCCCGAGGGCCTGAACCCCTGCGACATCCCCGCCGACGTGCTGCAGGACTACATCCTGGGGACGGAGCCGGTGAGCTTCGAGCCGCTCGCCGGCCGCAACACCGC
>Ga0308173_10001673_pt1 | contig 11295 bp, 15 predicted proteins | sample PhyPR1_FD_203716 | JGI IMG/M metagenome (GOLD analysis project Ga0308173, IMG submission 203716) | Soil microbial communities from UC Gill Tract Community Farm, Albany, California, United States - DLSLS.P.R1 | ecosystem: Environmental > Terrestrial > Soil > Agricultural land | place: USA... | reverse complement strand
GAGCGGCTGTCGCTCGCCCGTCTCGGGGTCGTACAGGTCGCTGTCGGCGTAGACGAATAGCTGTCCGCTCATCGCGGCGGGGTAGTCGATGCGCCCCGACTTGAGGTCGATCACCCGACGCTCGTCGACCACGCCGTCGGGGTCGGGCAGCTCGCAGAACCCGAACGCGTCGGGCGTGCCGGCGGCGCCGAGCCCGTCGTGCACGGTGTGCACCTCGCGGTACTCGAGGCGTAGGGGTGCGGTGATCCGCTGCCACGCCTCGACGAGCTCGCGGAACGCCTCGGGCACGTACTCGATCGCCTCGCCGCGGTCCAGCCGCTCGGTGAACGCGTGCAGTGCCGTGCCGACGGCAGCCGCCGAGGTGCCCGACGCCTCGATGCACCGCTCGGCGAGCTCCTCGACGGCGGCGCGGTCGTGGTCGGCGACGGTGAGCGAGGCGGCGAGCAACTGCAGGTCGGGGCGCTGCCCGAGCCCGACGACCGCCCGGCGCACCTTCCAGCCGTACAGCGCGTGCGCCTCCTCGAGCGCCTTGACGAGCGTCGTCACGCGCGTGTAGTACCGCCCCGCCTGCTTGCGCCCGCCGGGGGTGCGCCACACCTCGCCCGGCGGGGGGAGGATCTTGGGCGCCTGCGTCTTACCGTGACGAGTCCAGTCGGCGCCGGGGCGCTCGAGGGTGAACGGCTCGGGGATCATGCTCGGGGTACTCCCAGGGGTGCGCGAATGAGGTCGTCGCACTGTGTCACGAGACGGTGACAACGCCACCCGAGCAGGCGCCCGGGCGGCGTTTCGTCACTGTGGCGGTTCGGCGTGCTCGGGGCAGAGTTGCGGCGCGTCGCGGCGACTCGGCTCGTACTGCCACCCGGGCGCCATGAGCTCGCGCCAGTTGTCCGCGAGCGCCTCGTACCAGTCGAGCGCCCACTGATCGCAGCCGTCGTCATGGTCACAGGTGATGATCGGGAACGTGCCCCTCACGGCGTCGCCTCGGCGAGGGTCGGCGGCTGGTCGACTTGCGTCACGTAGTCGCACGACGGGCACGCGTACATCAGCGACAGCTCGCCGCCGAGGCGCACCGCCGAGACGACGACGAACGCGAGGGGCCCGTGCCCGTCGGGGCACGGCGGCGCGTCGGGGGTGAGCCCGATGTGCGCGAGGCACGTCGGGCGCCCCTCGAGCGGCGTCGCCCGGCACCCGAGCCCGATGCAGAGCGTCATGACGCCGCCCCGGGGCGCCTGTAATGGATGCTCGCCCGGATCGCTGCGTGCGCCTGGCACAGCCCGCTCGGGTAGCAGCCACACGGGTACTCGTGCGCCGGGTGCCACCCCGCGCGCATCAGCTCGACGCCGATCGCGACGAGCTCGCGTTTCCGGGCCCGCTCGCGGAGGTGGGCGCCCGCCGCGGCGGCGAGGATCGCGACGGCGATCAAGAGGAGCGCCGCCCCTGTCACGACGCCGCCCCGAGGGCGCGGCGTGCCGGCGGGCGCATGAGGTAGTTCGCCGCCCGCACGAGCAGCCCGGGGTCGTCGGCGAGGTGCCCGAGCAGGCGGTTACAGGGGTCGCACAGCGCCCCCCGCACGCACTCGCGGCAGCCGTACCGCCCGGCACAGTGCTCGTGGTCGTGGTCGACGGCGAGGCGCCGTTCGGCAGCCCGTCGGCGGGCGCCGCCACAGATCCCGCACCCGCCCCCCTGCGCCTCGACGATCGCGTCGTACTCGTCGGCGCCGATCCCGAACCCGCGGGCGAGGTCGCGCGTTCGCCGCCTCGCCTTGCTCGCCTTGACGGCGGCGCGGTGATCGGTCGCGCACCGTGGGCCCGGGTGCGGCGCCGGGCGGGTGAGCGGGCGACCGGCGAGGCGGCAGTCGACGCACGCGCGAGGCGTGGCCGGCGCCGTCACTGTGACGCCTCGGGGTGCAGAACGGTGTACCCGCGGCGCTCGAGCTCGACGACGATCGCCTCGAGTAGCACGCCCTCGGCGAGCGCCGTGCGAACGTGCATCGCCTCGCGCACGACGCCCTCGACGAGCACCTGCACCTCGCCGAGCTCACGGTCGTACTTGATCGTTTCGTCGAGCCGGAACGTCGGCGGCTCAGGCGGGGGGCCGACGCGCCTCATCGGTCAACGGCCACGGTCGGCCCGTTGCCGTCGCAGTCGCAGCCCGGCACCGAGCACTCGCCCGGCTCGTGCGCCTCGTGATCGCAGCACGCGCGCAGGTCGGGCCCGGGGTCGCCCTCGACGACCTCGAGCTGCGCCCGCTGCACCTCGGCGACGGACGCGTTCAGCTCGTCCGCGAAGGCAGCCGACGGCGGCGCGGGTCGCGGCTCCTCAGCATCGGGCACGACGACAGTCACGTCGTACCCGATGCCGCCGACGTTCGCGACGGCGCTGAGGTACTTCCTGCCCGAGCTATACGGGTTCGCCCGCCACTCGGGGGCGAGGGTCCGGGCGATCCCTGCCGCCTTCCCGTGCGCGCCGTCGCCGTGCAGATACCACGACAGCGCGGGGGTGATCGTCGGCACGGGCACGGCGCCCTCGGTGATGAGGTCGGCGAGGCGGCGCAGCTCGGCGGCGAACGCCTCGAGGTGCTCGTCGGGGGTCGGGACGGTGGTCATCGTGCGGTGTCTCCTGTCGTGTCGGTGGTCGCGAGGCGGCTGCCGGCGGGGTGACGGCGAGCGGCAGCGGTGCGGGGTGAGTGCTGCCCGCGCCCCGCGTGGCGGTCGAGGGCGCGGCGCACGGCGGCGATCATCGGGCGGGCTCGGTGACGAGTCCGGCGTCGGTGCCGGTGAGCGTCACCGGGTCGATGTACGTAACAGTTACGACGGGCTGCTGTGTCCACGCGAGCGCGTGCCCGGCGTAGAACGCGACCGCCACCCCCACGGCGAACAGCAGCACTGCGGCGGCGATCGCCCGCCACCTCGGCGGGCGTCGCGGCGTGGGGACGGCGAGCGGGTGCGCTGCGGTCGCGACGATGCGCGGCAGGCGGGTCGTGTCGGTTCGGTTCATGGTGCGTTCCCTCCCAGGGGTAAGCGGTTGTCGGCGGTACTAGGCGCGTGCGGGTTCGCCGCGCAGCAGTGCGTCGACCTCCTCGGCGTCGAACTTGCGGTGAGCTCGGGGCATCGGCTGCCGCGGCTTGATGAGCCCGGCGTCGACGTAGCGATCGAGCTGCCGCACCGAGACGCCGAGCCGGTCGGCGGTCTCCTTCGCGGTGAGCATGGTCATCGTCGTTCTCCTATCGGTTGCGCCGCGCGCCCGGGGACAAGGGGCGCCCGGCGGGTCGTTCTCATGGGGAATCATGACATGACGCGACACCGAACGACAGGCACCGACACGCCGACACGCCGCGACGCCCCCCGGTCGAGTGAGACAGCGGGGGGCGTCGGGCCGCTACGGGGGTCACACGTCGAGCGAGCGCCCGATCTTGACGCCGACCGGCACGGCGCACTCGCCGACCTTCGCGATGAGCTTGCCCATCGTCGCCTCGGGCACGAACGCGACGCCGTTGATGCCGTACGTCGGGCCCCACGAGTTGAGCCACCAGAACCCGGGCCCGTGCCCCGCGTAGTCGGTCGCCCACCCGAGCACGGCGAGGCAGTGCCCGCCGACCTGCTGCCCGCTCACGCGCACCACACCATCGCGCTCGGTCGAGTACATGCCCGCGTACCACGGCACCCCGAGCACGAGGGGACCGAGCTGCACCGCCGAGCGCATGTCGTCGACACCGAACGCCCATCGGTACGAATCCCACCATCCGAACTGTCGCCCGACCTGCATCGCGGCGTTGACGCTCGTGCCGACGTAGTTGTCGCCGGGCCACTCGTCGAGGCGCTGCGCCCGCTTGTACCAGCGCACCGCGAGCGGGTGCGAGATGCGCCCGTACTTGAGCGGCTCGGCGCCGAGCGCGCCGACGGCGGCGTGTCCCGTGCACGATCCCTCATTGCCCTGGTCGAGCACCTTGCCCGGGCGCCACAGCACGTCGTGAGCGGGCGGGCCCGCCACGAGGTCGACCGCGGCGAACCCGCGCGAGGCGGGGTCGTGATTCGGCTGCCAGTCGAGCACCCGGCGCGGGTGCGCCGCGCGCTTGAGCGGCGGCGTGATGGTGCTGCTCATGCGAGCGACCCGAGCACGTTGCGCAGCGCCGCCTCGAGCGCCTCCTGCGTGACCTGCCCGCCACCGCTCGGCAGCTCGGCGGCGACGGCGGCGCCGAGCACCTTCGGGTCGAGCGTCGAGGCGAGGCGGGCGGCGACGATCCGGTCGACGCGCGCGGGCAGGGATGCGAGCGCGGTGTACGGCCACTCTTCGCCCGCCGTGACGGTCATGGCAGCCTCGCGCGGCACGAGGGGAACGCCCGCGGCGTTCATGCCCGGCAGCCCCCACACGGCGCCGTATACGGCGCGCTTGATGTTCTCGATGTCCTCGGCGTCGAGGGTCGCCATGATGTCTCCGTTCGCGAGCGTCATCTGCACGTCGAGCGGGAAGCCCCCGCCCGGGTCGGTGTGTGTCGTGCCGCCGAGCACCCGGCGACACTGGTCGTGGGTCGCCCACCCGCCGACGATCTGCCGGCGGTGCGCGGCGAGTAGCTGCGCGTCGGTCATCCAGTACAGCCCGATGCCGTACCGCGCTCGCGCCGCCCGCATGATGAGGGCGTTCCGCCTGAGCTGCGCGTACCCGTCGGGCACGAGCCACTCGGCGCGAGTCATGGCGGCGCGCCCCGCCTGCTCGAGCGCGATCGAATTCAGGTTGCCCGTGCCGCAATGCCACGCGACGAGGGAGTCGTCGAGCACGCCCCACGACTCGGCGGGGTCGGTCATGTAGTGGCAGCTCGTGCCGGGCCCGCCCGCGAAGTAGCGAGCGATCGCGGCGGCATACCCCGCCCGTAGCGGCGTCTCGGCGGTGTGCAGGACACCGAACGTGGGCGCGCCAGCGACTCGCCTGCCGCCGTTGCTCGGGGCGTTGACGACGCCCGACAGCGGCAGCAGCCCCGTCGCGAGCCCGTGCTGCTCGAGCTCGGCGCCGTGGCCGGCGGCGATGCGTACCGCTTGCGCCTCGGCGTCGTCGACGACCGCCTGCCACGCCGCGGGGGCGAATAGGTGCCCGTCGTCGGGCTCGAGCTCGCTCACAGCGGGGTAACGCCCGTCGGCAGCGGGGCGAGCCACTCGGCGGCGACGCCGAGGTCGGTTTCGGTCTGCCCGAAGTAGCTACCGCCCGCGATGTAGGCGAACACCTTCAGGCTCAGTTTGTCGCCCGCCTTGAGCGGGACCGACCCGACCGTGCGGGAACCAGCCTGCTCGTCGAACCCCGAGTGCTTGTGCAGCATCCACCCGAGCACCGCGGCGTCGGCGACCGACGCTCGGATGCGGAACACGCGGTAGAGGTGGTCCCACCCGTTGCCGCCCGAGCCGTAGCCGTTCGCGGTGATCTGGTACAGCCCATCGAAGGGGATGGTGAGGGTGTCGCCCACGGCGTCGAAGGTGAACCCGCCCGCCACTCGCCCGGCGTCCATGCCGACCGTGACATCAGCGTTCAGCCCGAGCGCCGCCGAGACGCCCGAGGTGCGCCACATCTTGCCGTAGCAGGTCCCTCGGGAGATGTCGCGCCACCCGCTCACCGGGGCGCCGTAGTACCGCTGCACCTGCCCGGTGTCGTCGAGGGTCGACATCATGCCGACCTCGGGGGCGACGATCGCGGCGGCGCGCGAGCTCGCCGAGGGGAATCGGGCGACGACCTGATTCTGTATGTACTGCTGCAGGTCTGCGGCAGCGAGGCGCTCGCGCGTCCACTGTTTCCACCCCATGTAACCGGCTCCTGACTGTGCGTATCGGTCGGGGGGCAGCATCCCACGCGCCGCCCCCCTGCGGGCGTGTTATCGGTCGAGCGCGTCGGCGACGACCGGCAGCAGGCGGTCGGCGATCATCCGCTGCCCCTCGGGCATCTTGGGATGCACGCCGTCGGGCCCGATCAGCGCGGGGTCGGCGAACCATGCCCCCTCGAGCGGGTCGAGCCACGTCGCGCCGTACTTGGTCGCCGACTCGAGCACCACGTCGCGGCGGGTGTACGCCTCTGCCGGCGGGGTCGCGTTCTTCCACTGCGGGCCCACGACGATGAGCGCCGCGCCGGGCGCGATGCGGCGCACCGCGGCGAACGTGGCGAGGGCCCCCGCCCGCACGTACTCGGGCGCCTCGGGCGCGACGGAATCGTTGATGCCGCCGAAGACGACGACGACATCGGCGCCGGGCGGCAGCCCCTCGGCCGCCTGCGTGACGAACGTGGTTCGCAGGTTGGGGCGGACGTACCCCGTGCTGCCGACGGCGAGGTTCACGAGCTCGGCGCCGAGCTCGGTCGCGACGAGGTGCGCCCACCCCTGCTCGGCGGGCTGGTCGATGGTGTAGCTGTCGCCGATCACGACGAGGGTCGGCGGACCCTGCCGCCCGGGCTCGGTGGGCGTGGCGACGGTGACGGCGGTGCCGGCGGCGGCGGGTGGCTGATCGAGGAGGTAGGCGACGCCGCCGAGGTAGGTAACGGCGGCGACTGTCACGACAGCACCAGCCCACCGAACGGCGGCAGCACGTCCTCGCTGTCGAGGTCGGACAGGTCGACGGTGAACCAGCCCGACGGGTTCGCGTCGCCCGGGGTGGGCGCCCGCATCGTCGTCCATGTGATCGACCAGCCCTCGGGGGTGATGTCGTGCGCGATGCCGACGACACCGAGCGTCTCGGCGACCGAATCGCCGAGGGCCGGGTGCAGTCGGAAGATCCACCGATCGCCGATGTCGGTCTGACATGCCGCCTGCCACGCCTCCGGGCCCGCCTGATCCGGGCGCGGCGACACACTGTCGACGCGCAGCTCGGGGGCGGACGCCGCGAGCACGAGCCACTCGGCCCACGGGCGAACCTGCTCGTCGGTCTGGAGCTCGAGCCCGGTGTCGCGGTGCGTCACGGGCGCGTCGTTGCTCCATCGCGCCTGCGAGTACGCGTCGTCGACCTGCACGAGCACCGAGGGGGCGGCGCTCGAGCCGTCGCCCGGGTCGGGCACCCGGCGGGCGCCGATCGCGCGGTTCACGAGGGAGTCGGTACCGAACCGCACCTCGGGGTCGACGTAGCAGCAGTGCACCTCGCCGTCGTCGAGCGCCTCGCCGTGCCAGTCGGACAGTGTGCCGCGCACGGGGCCCGTGAGCTCACTGCCGCGCGCCCGTACGGCGATCTGATCGTCGACAGTGACCCACACGCGCCCGAGCTCGGCATCGACGGCGGCGGTGATGTCCTCCCATCCACCCGCGAGCGAGCTCGAGGCGAGGGTGGCGACGTAGTTGGGATCCGGGTCGGCGGCGAGCGTGGCCGGCGGCAGCCCCACCTCGTCGAGCACCCGGGCCACCCGCCCGAGCAGGGTGTCGCCTGCGCCGACGCCCGGGTCGGCGCGCCCGATCGAGTCGAACCCGGCGAGGGGTCCGACGACATCGACGGCGGAGAACGTGACGATCGGGGGCCCGTCCTGCTGATACCGCACGAGGTAGTCGCCGCCCGAGATGCGCCCGGTGAACAGCACCGCCTGCCAGTCGGGCGCGGCGGGGTCGCTGCCCGCCCACACGCGCAGCCGTACCGAGCTGCCGGGATGCACGGCGTCGGCGTTCACCATCGGGTCGAACCGGCGCTCGGTGTCGAGCAGCTCGATACCCATCGTGCCCGCCTCGGTGCGAGTGAGGGCACCCTGTAGGCGGGTCATGCCCCTACGGGTACTGACCCGCGTTACGTCACACACGATATTCGCCCACCCGTCGGCACCCCACCCGAGGAGGTCGAACCCGTCGACCTCGCTCGCGTCGACGAGGAACGTGCCGGGCTCGTTGTCGGGCAGCACGTCGACAGCGAGGTTCGGCGCCCCGTCGACGGCGATGATCGTCTGCGGATCGGTCACTGCCCCCGCCACCCCCCCCCGTTGTCCCGCTCGTACGCGCGAATGTCGGCGATCGCGGCGCGACCGCGCTCGGCAGCGGTGAGCTGCCGCCGGTCGACCTTGCCCGTGAGCTCGAGGTCGAGCGTCACGCTGCCGAGCGTGTAGCGGCTGCCGGCGGCGCTGCCGAGGCTCGGTGCGCTCGCCCCGAGCGCGAGCCCGTTGCCGACGGCAGGCAGCCCGGCGCCGCGCGCCGCGTTGATGGTCGCCGTACGCGGCGCCGAGAGGCTGTCGAGATAGCGGTCGACATCGGGACCGCCGCGCGTCTCGACTCGGATGATCGCGAGCCGCTCGTGCGCGAGGCTGTCGAGGTAGCTGTCGACGGCGGGCCCGCCGCGCGACTCGACGCGAATGAGCGCGAGCCGGTCGGCGCCTGCCACCCGGGCGAGGTAGTCGTGCACGTCGGGCCCGCCGCGAGACTCGACGCGCACGATCGCGAGCCGCGGAGCGTTCGCGAGCCCGTCGAGGTAGGCGTCGACCGCCGGGCCCCCGCGCGACTCGACGTTGACGTGCGTCTCCCGGTCCTTCGTCGCCTGGTCGACCTCGCTGCCCGCCTCCTTCGCGCCCGTGAGCGTCACGAGCGCATTGACGTCGCCCTTGTCCTGCGCGGTCACGAGCTGGTCGATGAGCCCCTGTAGGTCGGCCTTCGCCGAGTCGGTGAGCCCGGGCGTGTTCAGCTTCGCGCGCAGGTTGGCGACCATCGCGTCGGCGCGAATGTTCGCCTCGGTGAGCGGGTCGAGGATGGTGCCCGCCTGCCGGGCGGCGTCGACCGCGGCGTCGGCGGCAGCCGAGGCGGCGTCGAGCGCGGCAGCCTTCAGCCGGGTGTGCGCCTGTGCCACCTCGTCGACCGAGGTTTTCGCGTCGTTGCTCGCGCCCTTCACGCCGTCGAGAGCGTCGAGGAACCCGTACTCGGCGTCCTCGGAGGCGAGGCGCGCCGAAATGAGGTCGTACGTTGTCTGCACCGCGCCGCGGGTGGTCGCGTTGTACGCGTCGACGGCGGCTTTCGCGACATCGGACGTGTGCGCCTGCGCGTTCTGCGCGTCGGCTGCCGTCTTCACAGCCTCGGCGAACTTGTGCCCGCCGGTCGCGCCCTCGGCGATGAGGTCATTGAGCGACTTGACGGCGCCCTGTGATACCTCCTGCTGAGCGCCGAACGCGCCGAGCTCCTTGCGCGCCTCCTCGATCGACAGCTCGAATCCCTTAGCGGTGTCCGCCGTGTCGCCGAATCCCATAGTGAGCCGCTGAAATGGCGAGGTGAGAGTGTTCGCGACCTTCTCCCACCCGTGCAGCCCTTCCGCGTGCCCCTTGACGTAGGCGGCGGACCGCTCCCAATATCCGGCGTTCTCCTCGAGGCTGTTGGCGCTCTTGCGGGTGGCGATGTCGACGGCGTCCTGCGAGCCCTTCATCTTGCTCAGCTCGACCGCTGCCGACTTCGCGTGGTCGGCGAGGTCGTCGCTGCCCTTGCTCGCGAAGTAGAACGCCGTACCGAGCGCGATGAGCGCGACGCCGAGCGGGCCCCCGACGAACGCGAGCGCCTTGCTCGCGACGCCGCCCGCCACGCCCATCGCCGCCACGCCCGCGGTTGCGACGGCGGCGCCGATGCCGACCTCGGTCGTCACGAAACGGAATCGGATCAGCGCGTCGGTCGCGAGCGTGCTCATCGCTGCCGCCCTGCCGGCGGCGGCGGCGAGCGGGTCGAACCCGGTCAACCCGAGCGCGAGCGCGGCGACGGTAGCGATACCGATCGGCCCGGGCACTGAGGTCACGACCTCGACGAACGCGCCGAGCAGGTCAGCCCCCTCGCTGATCAACGGCAGCAGCGCCCGCCCGAGGTCGCGTTCGAGGGCGCCCGTCGTCAGGCTGAATTGACGCATCGCAGCGTCGTAATCCTTCGCCGCGGCGATGTCGGCGTCGGTGAACGGGGTGCCGATCTGCTCGAGGGCGTCTTTCAGGTCGACGCCGCTGAGCAGCAGGCGCGAGAGTTGCTTGTACCCCTCCTCGCCGAACAGGGTGAAACCGAGCTGATTGCGGCGGGTCGCGTCGGGGATCTGCTGCAGGTTGGCTAGGGCGTCCTCAATGGTGAGAACCCAGTTCGTCGTTCCGTCGGCGTTCTTCTGCACGGCGGCACCGAACGAACCGAGTAGGTTGGAATTCGCGCCGACCTTCTGCGCGAATTCCGCCTGAATCTCGATGAGGTCATTGAGGTCGAGCCCGAGCTGCTGCACGAGTACGAGGAATTGTGACGCCTGCCCGGCGGTCGCGTTCATCGACTGCCCGAGCTGCCCCGACTCCCGGGCGCCCTCGAGGAATTTCTGCGGCAGCTCGCCGAGGTACTCGACGAGCCCCATGCCCATGAACGCGGCAGCACCCGCCATGAGCCCGCGGGTCGCCGTCTCGCTCAGCTTCGCCGAGCGGCTCACCTTCTCGTGACTGTCGGCGGCGACGAGGTTCGTGCGTGTCTGCTGCTCCGTCTCGCGGGTGAGCGCGTTCGTCGCGATCGCGTGCTGCCGCTGCGCGACGGCGACCTTCTCCTCGGCAGCGGCGATCTGAGACGCCTTCGCGGTGCCCGAGGCGAGCAGCTCGTCGAGGCGCGCCTGCGCGACGGTCACCTTGCCCGCGGCGTCGGCTTCCTTCGCCCGGGCGGCGGCGACCCGATCGGCAGCGGTCGCGACGGCGTTACCCGTCGCGGTCGCCGAGGTCTCGGCGCCCTTCGCCGCGGCGCTGAGCTTCTCGAACTTGCCCTCGGCCTTCTCGGTCGTCGCGTCGACGACGAGCTGCAACCGCTCGGCGAGACTGCCCGCCACCCGCCTACCGCCTCTCGATCGCCGTGCTCAGTGCTGTCGCGCCGTCGTGCACGGCTTGCAGGTCGCCGATCCGCTGTCGCCTAGTGCTGTCGGGGGGCCACCCGAGGCGCAGCGCCGCCCACGTCACCCAATCGCGGACGTAGGCGCCGAGGTCGGGGGGTCGGGCACCTCCTCGGGCGTGGCCGGCGGGGGCCCGTCGGTGCCCGGGTCGAACGTGAACGCGGTGTGCAGCGCCCGAAGCGAGAGCTTCCCGAGGCGCGTGATCGCGGCCTCTTCCGTCTCCCCCGCCCGCATCGCGAGCACGACGAACAGCGCCTTGGCGATCTTGACGCTCGCGAGCGGGTTGAGCAGCGAGTACGGCGTCTCGCACACGCGCTCGACGACCTCGACCTCATCGAGCGTGAGGTCGTTCGTCGACACGGCGGGGTATCCGTCGAGGTGCACGATCCACGCGCGCTCGCGGCGCGGGGTGTCGGTGGCAGCGGTCATGGTCGGTTGTCTCCCAGGGGTCAGGCGAGATGGTTGCGGGCTGCCGTCGAGAAAACGAGCAGCCC
>Ga0308173_10001671_pt1 | contig 11296 bp, 7 predicted proteins | sample PhyPR1_FD_203716 | JGI IMG/M metagenome (GOLD analysis project Ga0308173, IMG submission 203716) | Soil microbial communities from UC Gill Tract Community Farm, Albany, California, United States - DLSLS.P.R1 | ecosystem: Environmental > Terrestrial > Soil > Agricultural land | place: USA... | reverse complement strand
GCTCGGGTAGGCGCCCACAGGTAGCCGACGATCAACAGCGGGGCGAAGGCAACGACGACCAGGATCGCGATCTTGCGGAGCACGAAGACGAACCACAGGACCAGTCCTGCGACGAGCATGATGAGCATCAGAATGATCAGCAGCATGTTGGCCGTGATCTCTCCCGGGGCGCCGGCGATGTGTCGGAAGCCTGCGGCGAGTTGGGCGATCGAGTCGGCGACGTCGTGGCCGGTGACGCGGACGACCCCGTGGGAGAGCCAGTCGTCGACGGCCACGAGCAGCTGGGCGAGCACGATGTACAGCCCGCCGCCCAGCGCTGCAACACCGACGCCCACGCCGGCGCGGATGAGGGTGCCGGCATCTCGCCTTACGCAGGCCATCACCAGCGCGATGCTGAGGACCACCCCGATCAGCGGCGCGGCCAGTGCGAGAAAGCCGTAGTAGACGTGTCGATAGGTCGGATCCGCAAGGGGTACGGCGGACTGGGAGTCGATTGTCTTGACGATCTGGCCGAGCAGGGTCTCCGCGCCGGAGGCGATGGAACGGGTGATGGCGGAGAGGCCGGCGTTGGCGATCTCGTGGCCGCCCTTGCAGGCGAAGTCCCACCAGGCGCAGCTGTCTTCCGACTTGATCACCTGGTTCGGATCGCCCGACAGGGGCGCCGCGTTAGTGAGCGGTGACAGCATCGCGACTCAACCGCGAATCTGGGAGCCGAGGGTGGCGAAGAAGTTGATGATCGGAGCTGCGCCTCCGGCGATCAGGGCGGCGGCTCCGCAGACCAGCACACCGGTCTTGCCCTTTGACACGGCGTGGTAGTTGCCGCCGAAACTCCCCAATGACCAGACGATGACGCTGACCAGGAGCCCGCCCAGCGCGGCGAAGAGCGCCCAGCCCCCCAAACCGTCGAGGAGCTGCTGGATCTGCTGTCCGCCTGGCAGCCGGGTGGGGTCGGGGTGCACGTTGACACGGTCGAAGATGGTCATGAGCGTTCCTTCCATGTGGGTTGGTGTCACAGCAGGTGATGGGTGTTCAGCCAGGGGAGCGGGTCGATCGGCGTACCGCTCGTTGAGGTCGATGCATGTAGACGCACCTCGAGGTGCAGATGGGGGCCGGTGGTGTTGCCGGTGGAGCCGCTCAGGCCGATGAGCTCACCGGCATGGACCTGGGCACCGTGGCGTGTCTCCAGGCGGCTGAGGTGCGCGTACCAGGTGGCGCTGCCACCGTCATGGAGGACCTCGACGAGGTTGCCGTACGCGCCGGCCCATCCGGCGAACACCACCAACCCATCGCCGGCAGCCTGAACCGGGGTGCCTGTCGGGACAGCGAAGTCCTGCCCGGTGTGGCAGTGCGACCACCGGGAGCCGCAGCTGCCGAAGCCGGCCGTCGGAACGTCCGCGGCGTTGCCGAGTGGAAAGACCCAACCTCCGGGCGGGGTGCAACCCGAGCTCACATGCGCGAAGTCGCGAACCAGCCGGACGGCGAGCGTCTCCCATTTGGCGTAGGCATCGGGGTAGGCGCTGACCTGCACCGCCTGCGCGGCCGCGGTAACGCTCAGGTGCTGCCAGCCTGGGATGCCGAGCAGACCTCGCTGCCCAGCCTGGCCGCCGGCGAAGAACATGCGCGCGGCTGGGCGCGGACTCATCCGCTGCGCCTCCGGCCCCCACGCGGTGCGCTGCTGGAAGACCCCAAGGGAGTCTCGGTCGCCGTAGGGGAGTGCGCGCAGCCCGGACTCCTGCATACCCGCGGCCAGAGCGATGACCCAGCCCCGTTGGGGCACCCGCAGCGCGCGACCGACGGAGATGATGGTGCGCACGATTCGTTGCTGCTGACCGTCCAGGTGAACGTCGCCGACCGCGGCCGGCGCCTGCGGAAGGCAACCACCTGCGAACACGGGTGAAGGCGGACCAGCGCTATCGGGCGCGAGTAAGACGACCACGCCCAGGATCAACGACAGCGCCGCAATGAGTAGAAGGCCGAAGAGACCGAGCGCCTTCACAGCCCTGGCCCTTCGGCTGTGGCGACGCGCCAGTCACCTGGTTGGCGTACAAGGATCAAGGAAAAGTCCTCGAAGCTGCGCAACACGGCGAGGTCGCTTCGCGTCGTAAGGACTCCTTGAACAAACACCTGCACGTCCGAGCCGCCGGAATGCAATGGCCGACTCATGCCTGTGATGCTCAGCTTCGCCCGCTCAGACCGTGCCCGGAGCACGGCCCAGGGGAAGCGAGCGCGAGCGGATCCGGCTAGGCCTTCCCACTCGTTCCTCGTTGAGACGCCATGCAGGCCGTTCAGGAAGTCACGTCGACGCTCGTGGACCGAGTCGTAGTTAGTGACTCCGAACACGAACCTGCGTGCCGTTCGGGAAAGCGTTGGCGCGGGAGAGGCGAAAATGGGTGACGGTGCATCCGAGGCAGGCGTTGCAGCTCCTGCGTGTATCGCGTTCCTCGGGCCTGGCGCACCCTGCGGCGTCTGCGCCGGCTTGGTGGGCGAGGATCCGGAAGGAAGACTGCATGCCGCGTAAGACGACATTGCGAGCGCAGCGAGCACCTGGCAGATGCGGTTGTCCACGAGACTCACCCCCGAGCGATGGATCGAAGTGGTTCCCCTCGACCATCGCGCTGTCAGGGGCGGTGTCGTGTCCCGGTCAAGGCAATCTGTGGAAAGGTCGCCCGGCGTTAGGTGTGCACAAGGCTTCCAACCAAGGTGACTGCATATGACACCGCAAGCAGCAGGGCCAGGGCCCTGAGCAGCAGGCTCCCGGTGCCGCGTCGACGGCGGATGACCAACTTGGGCACCTGTTCGCTGCGCGCGGCTGTGTAGCCGTCGGCGTAACCCTGGCGGAAGGCGTCCTCCCGCTCCCTCGCCACGATGCGGTCGTGATCTTCGCGCCAGAAGAACTCGCCGTGGATCTCCCGCAGCGGATCCTCCGCGTCGACGACGACCACACGCTTGGGGCGTGTCTGTTCACTCATGCCGCTCACCTCCCGAACGAGACGCGGCGAAGGAGTGGAACCACGGTAGCCGGGGGTACCGACGGTAGCTGTTCGGCGAGCTTTCCTTGGGGGCCGTTCTCATCGAGAACAGGCATATGCGACGGCGGTGGGTGCCGTGTCACTGCCTATTCGTAGGCGATGCATTCCGCCCAGAATGACGCTCGGCCACTCGCGAGACCGGCGAGCCCCGGCGTCGGTGCCGAAGATTCGAGGGGCCGACGGGCAGCGTCCAATGACCATCCAGAGTCCCGCGGCGTTCAGTCATGAAGTTCGGTCAGATCCATGCCTAGACGAAGCGCTGCCGCCTTCAACGAATCCCAGTTTCCGCGCTTGGCAACCAAGCGCTGAAGCTTCGGGCGCAGCTCATGTTGGCCGTAGAATCCTCGAGGCCCGGTGTTGTTCATCAGGTGTGTGTAGTACCGGCCGACGAGTTCGGGGTGGGCGTCGATGAGGCCGTCGCTCACATGTCTCGAAGCATCAGCGTGGCTGGCTAAGCCTGCGTTGGTCAACTCAATGAGCCGGACCGCGGTCTCGAACTCGCCAGCGGGAGCGCTGGGTGCGATAGACGCGAATCCGTCCATCTCCTGCTGCTCCAGCACCACCGGGTCATCCAGAGTGCGGGCGGTCCAGAATGCACCTAGCCACGTTTCCCACATCGCGGCACGGCCGGTCTCATCCAGAGCCTCGAGCTCGTCAGCAAGGTGATGGATCCAGCGTTCGCGGTCTTGAACCGGGGCTATCGCTGTGAAGTTGGAAACCCACGTGTCCGCACTCGGCGTTTCACATCGCACGGCGATCGAGGCGAGGAGCCCTGCCCACCGGCGTCGCTGGTCGATCGTGAACGCATCGAGATGGTCCGTGGTCTCGACGAGACCCGTCAGAAGGCCGCCAGCCGCAAGGCCGGGGTTCCACTTGGCATAGCTGAGCACGCCCCACCAGAACGGCTCTGCGACAACAGGGTCGGCCCAGTCGCGAAGCGGGAGCAGATGCGCGCGGCACCAGACCGAGTCAGCTTGGTCCAAGTACTCCAGCCGCCCGCCGATCTGGGTCAGAGCATGAGCGCCGCGCTTCGTCTTGTCGGCCAGCGCCCGGTCCAGGAACTCCTGGTCGCGATCAGGGAGTCCTGTCCAAGACTCGGCGGCCGCGGACCAGCGACGGTGAAAGACCCGGAACCAGAAGTCCATGAGGTGGCCGATAGGCACGTTGATGGTTGTGGACAGCCAATCGTCGTACTCACCGGAGACGTAGGTCTCACTGGTCTCGCATGCCTGCCAGAACCGTTCAATGAACTCGTCGACGCCCGGGACCTCATCCCATCGGACCGCCTTGGTCGATGAGGCATGGAGAAGGAACTGCCCGATCTGGTGGTCGATTTCCTTCAGGTCCGCGTCATTGAGGACAGCCAGAACCTCCGCCGCCGGCGCCGGGTCCTTCAACTCACCCCACCCGCATACGATCGCCCCCCGAACATCCCGTGCGTCGCCGGCATGTGGCCACAACTGAAGACCGACTGACGGCTGTTCCCGGACCGCGTTCCGCACCATCGCAAGTGCGTCGTCGCGCGTGGACTCGTCCCCTCTCGGCGCGATACGCACCTCGCACCCGAGGACAAGCGCCACGGCCTCTGCGGGGCTAGCGGCAACCTTGTCTACGAACTCGGCAATCGACAACGGTGGCTTGTCCTCGACCCAGAAGACAGACACACCACCGTTCATCCCGGGGTTCTCCTCAGGAGTGAAGTCGCTGTGGACCTCCACGATGCTCGCAAGCGCGTTGTCGAGAGCCTGATGCTTGGCGCCGGACCTGATGAGCAACTCATAGGCGGTGTACGCACTGAACTGATCCGGTAGCTCCTCGCTGGCGGGAGCGAACGCGGCTACGAGTTCGTCCAAGATGGCCGGCGACAGGTCGGGTGCCACACCCGCCAAAAGATGGAACGTCTCCTGGAGACAGTCGCGCTTCCTGGCGCAATCTTTGTCTAGAACGAACCGGGCTCGAGCGTCGGCATCCAAGGTGGGGGACATGCCGACGCCGTGAAGCGCCAGGCGGTTCAGCAGCAAGTGTTCGGAAGCAGCCCACCGGTCAACCACCTGCTGTGCGAAAGCCGGTTCAACCGTCCACAGCCGCTCAATGCAATCGCGCGCTGCGTCGACGATGGTGTCGATCGTCTCCCGATCGTGACTCTGGTCGTTCGCGTGTGGCTGGATAGCCGGACGACGCCAACTGAACCCAAGAACCCGAGTCGTAGCCCGACTCTCCAGAACAACGTGGCGGATGAGCGCCTGGTTGACGATCGGGAAGACGTCAAGGACGAGGTCATCGAGCTCGGGCAGGAACGACTTTGTCCACGCCTGCTCGAGCCAGTACCGGTCACCACGCGTGGACACGTCCAACCCGGGCATGAGGCCGAAGCCGTCCGACTTCAGGCGCGGGGTCAGCAAGTGCCCCAGGACGGCCAAGGTCAGCTCGCGATCCTCCCACACACCCTTCCACTCCAGCGCGTACTGGAGGTAATTGGTGACGCAGCCGGCGTGCTCCTGGTCCATCAAGAGCCAAAGCCAGCGAAGGACGTGGGGTGGGCGGTCCTTGTCGTCGTCCGCCTTGTACGCGTGCAGCTGGATAGCCAGCGCGTTCCACAGCTCGGTGCTGAGGATGCCGCCAGCCGCGGCGAACACGGACCACGCCTTCTTGCTCACTGCCTCGTCACCAAACGCGAACTTCTCGACGAACCAGAAGGCCAACTTGGACCTGACCTCGTCCCACTGCTGCGCCCGGTTGAACAAAGCAGCGAACGGTTCGTGGTCGCGAATCCAGTCGAGCCACCCAGGGTCTGTCGCCGCCTGGCAGAAGAACTCGACGCGGTCCGGTCGGCGAATCGATTCCTTCAGGTAGGACAACTGGCCTGGCGGTGTCACTAGGGCGATCGCGGCTTCGGGACCGTCTTCGCCTTCAGCGAGGTCCTGTGCGGGGTTCACAACCTCACCCGACGCGATCGACCAGATCCGCTGCCGGTGAGCGAGAAGGCCCATCTCTGAGTAGTCGGCCCACTCGGTCAAACACTGGGTGAGAACTTGGTGCTGGTCCTTCTCGTAGTCCAGAACGGTGATCCGCAGTCGGTCCCAGATCGAGTCGTCGGGTTGGTCGGTGATGACGTACCGCTCCGCGCGCGGGCCGAGGCCGAGGCCGAGGTACCGCATCACGACATCGGTATGGCTGTAGCCGATGAACAAGACCACGTAGTTGCTGAACATGCGCTCGAGGAAACGAGCGGCCCAGGCAGAGTGGAAGTACGCCTTGCTGAAGTCTCGGTCCGTGACGACCAGCCGCTCGGGCGGCGCCTCGGCGGAACCATGAAGGTAGACCAGACCCTCGAAGGAGTCACCTAGCGGCATCGCCGGCGCCTTGAACACCTCGACCGACGGGCCACTGTGCACCTCCAGGCGCCGCTCCAGGTGCAGGTCGTAGTTGGTCGTGATGACTCGCACGGTGCCCTTCGCAGCGATGCGCGCGAGCGCGTCATGGTTGTCGTTCGGCTTGGAGGTCGGCACGGTGACGATGCCCTGGGCCAGGCGGTGAATGTCGTACTTCTCGTCGTCGTCCAAGCTGCCCAGGTACGCGTCGAGCTGATGAATCCACGCCGGCGAACTGGGGTCCTCCTTCGACTGGAGTTTCTTCCCGATCGCAACGGCAAGCCCCAAGAAGTTCGGCAGGTCCGACGGCGGGCTCATCGACACACCGGCGCCGGTGAAGATGACCAGACGGCCCTCTTCATGCGCTGTAAGAATCGGTTCCGGGATGGTGATGCCGCCGAGCAACATAGTTCGTGAGCCTAGCGTCGACTACTTGCCTCCCGAGTAGGTTCGCCCTGCTCCAAACTCAACAGGTCCCGCGCCATCGTGCAGGGCCACGTCATGGCCACCGTGGATATGAACCCACAGGTGCTCGACCTCTTCCTTTCTCCCGCGAGAAGTCGCGACGGTGGGATCACCGCAGTGCGTCAATCCGCCGCGATCCGGCGCACCGGACGGCCGCCCACCATTACACCGTCGGCTCACAGCCGAGGAGTGTGCGGCCCCCAGGTGGCGGGCAGGTCCTCCTCGTTGCGGTGATTCCAGGGGACCGCACGGAGTGACATGTCTTAAGAGTTCTGCGTCGTTGTTTCGTTGACTTCGTGCTGTGCGAGGTTTGTCAGGACCGCGTCCGTGGCTTCTCTCATGGCGTGTGCTTGGGCGGGGGTCAGGGCGGCGAAGAAGAGCTCGCGGACGCGTGCGACGTGTGCTGGTGCTGCGGCACGGATGGTCGCGAGACCTGTGTCGGTGACGCAGACGAGAGGGGCGCGCGCGTCATCAACGCAGGCGTCGCGGCGCACGTAGCCTCGCTGTTCCATGCGACGGAGGTGGTGTGCCAGGCGGCTCTTCTCCCATTGCAGTTCGCACCTCAGCTCGCGAGCGCGGAGGACGCCGTCGGGGGCTTCGGAGAGGATGGCGAGCACCTCGTAGTCGGAGATGGACATGTCTGAGTCCGTCTTGAGGGCCTGGGCGAGGGCCGTGGTCAGGCGGGTGTGCATGCGGAGGACGTTGCGCCAGGTCCGGTGTTCGTCCTCGTTGAGCCAGTCACCCATGACGGACTCCGGCTCGCTCGGTGGCCACCATCTCTTTGACGGCCGGTGCCACTTCGGCGGCGAAGGTCTGGGTCAGGGTGGCCTCGTCGGAGGCGAGGATGAAGCCGCTGGTGCCGTAGGTGAGGGCGACCTCTGTGAGCTCCTCGGCCCATTGGCTCGGCGGGCCTTGGAGGAAGCCGCGTCCTTGGGAGGCGAACTGTCCGGTGATGTTGAGAAAGCGGCGGATGGCGCGTGGTTCCCGACCTGCGGCGAGGGCGGCGTCGTCGATGTGCTGGTTCATCTCGGTGAGCTCGGGCAGGCCGTTCTGGAGGTATTGGATGGACGGGAGCCAGCCGTCCGCGGCGCGTCCGACCAGGCGCAGGATGCGGGGTTTGTAGGCGCCGACCCAGATGCCGACCGGGTGCGCCGGCGCTGGGCCGCGTTTGGCGCCGTGGACGTCGTAGTGCTTGCCGCGGACGGTCAGGACGCTGCGGTCGCTGGTGTTCCAGATCCCGCGGATGATGGCGATGGCCTCCTCGAGCGCCTCGATGGACTCCCCGGGGCTGCGCCGGGGGCCGCCCATGCCGGCAACGCCGTCCCAGAAGGCACCGGCACCGATGCCCAGCTCGATGCGGCCGCCGCTGAGCAGGTCGAGGGTCGCGGTGGCTCGGGCGAGCACGGCCGGTGGGCGCAGCGGCAGGTTGGTGACGTTCGCCGACAGGTGGATCCGCTCGGTGCGGGCGGCGGCGTAGGCCAACAGCGTGGAGGTGTCGTGGAACTTCGGGACGTAGGGGTGGTCCTGGAAGGTGACCAGGTCCAGTCCCGCGCGGTCCGCGATCACCGCCTGCTCGACTGCTTGGTGGACGGGATGGTTGGTGGGGGTCACGAAGGTGCCGAAGAGCAGGTCGTGGCCGTAGTCGGCATTGATGGCGGTGCTCATCGGGCACTCCTGGTGTCGTCGTGGGCGGGGGTGAAGTTGAAGTTGTCGCGGAACAGGTTGTGCGGGTCGAGCTGTGCCTTGAGGTGGCGCAGCCGGCTCAGGGTGGCGGGCGGGAACGCATCGGCGATCCGGTCCGGATGGCGGTCACTCTCGAAGCTGAGGTAGAGACCATCGGATTGCCGGCGTACGGGCTCGAACCACTGGTCGAGGCGCTGGGCGTTCGCACCCATCACAGCGAGCGCGAAGTTGGCGTCGCGATGCGCATAGGCCGTTGCGTCCGCAGCCACGTCGGCCACGGCGCCGCCCACGGTCCGGATCTGGTACCAGTGCGCAGCGCCGCTGCGGATCAGGTCCGCAGAAGCGGAGGCGAATGCGGGGGTGATCTCGCGGGTGAAGGCCGATCGGGAGACCGGTTCGCCGCGGCCGTCGTGCGGGGTCTCGGGGAACATGTTCATCACCGCTGCGTACGGCGCGATGACGACCTCCTGCTGCGCCAGCGGTGCCATCTCGGCCAATGGCTGCAGCTGGCTGATGATGACCTCCGGGTCGGAGGAGTCGACCATCGCCATCAGCTGTGCGACGCCCTGGCCGAGGACCAGGAACGGTGTGGTCTCGCGGGGCATGTCGGCCATCACCTGGCCGAAGGACTCCAGGAAGACTGCCGGGTCCGGGGCCTGGAACGTCAGTTGCGCCCAACCCACATCATCGACCTCGTCGACAACGAACTCGAAGGCGACCGCGACCCCGAAGTTCGCCCCTGCGCCGCGGGCTGCCCAGAACAGCTCGGTGTTCTCCGCCTCGGTGGCCCGGACCTGGGTGCCGTCGGCGAGCACCATCTCGACCGCGCGCAGGTGGTCGATGGTCAGCCCGTGCTTCCGGGACAGGAACCCGATGCCGCCCGCGGTCGCGAGACCGCCGACGCCCACGCCGCCGTAGTCGCCCGAGCTCAGCGCCCAGCCGTGCGGCTGCAGCACCTTGGCGACGTCGCGCCACCGGGCACCGGGTCCGATACGAACCAAGCGGGTGGCCTCGTCCAGGACGGTGACCTGGTCGAGCCTGCCGACGTCGATGACCAGGCCGCCGTCATTGGTCGAGCGGCCACTGATGCCGTGCCCACCACTGCGGATCCCGAGGGGAAGATGCAGGTGGTCACGTGCGAAGGCCAAGGCGCTCGCGACCTGCGGAACGCTGCTTGGCCGCAGCACCAGGCCGGGCTTGCCACCACGCAGGTACGTCGAGCGCACCTTCGCGTACGCCGCGTCGCCGGGCTCGACTGCGGCCCCGGCCAGCTCCTCGGGGACCTCGTCGTAGGCGATGTCCGGTCGGCGGCGCGCGCGGACGGCGGCTCGACGCAACGGGCGCGACGAGAGTGCACCCGGTGGCAGCGCATGTTCGGCGCGCTCGCGAACCGTTGGGGCGACCTCGCCGATGACGGTTCGCATCAGGGTCGCGCTCTCGGCAGCACCTTCGACGCGCAGCACGAACAAGCTCACGCCGTGGTCGACCGCCAGGGCGACCAAGGCATCGACGTCGGCAGCCTCGCCGCCGGTCAGCGCAACCGAACGCCGTACCTCACGCACGTCGCGGCCAGCCTCGGCCGCGGCCCGGTCGAGGACCATGGTGAGCTCGGCGAAACCGTCGACGCCGACCTCGTCGAGGTCCACCATCCACCCGTCCGCGACCCGACCGGCCAACGCAGCAACCCCGGCGCCTGAACCTGTCAGCCACACCGGGACCTCGCGCTCCAGCGCCGGACCGGGCTCAGCCCCCGCAAGACGGTGATGGGTCCCGGACTGACTGACCCGGCTGCGATGGGTCGTGTCCCACAGCGAGCGGATGACAGCGACGGCCTCCTCGGCCACGGCAACCTCATCCGCTGCCGATCCCGCCCCGAGCACCAGCGCCGCCCGACCGCCGGAGAGCAACTGAAGGCTGGCTGCTGCCCTGGCAACGACCGAAGCAGGCCGCATGGTCATCTCGAGCCGCGTGGCCGCGACCTCCACTCGACTGGTCCGCGCCACCGCCCACGACGCGATGGTCCACGCGTCGACACCGCCATCGTCGGATCGATCAGCGAAGGCCACCACGTCATAGCCCAGCTCCGCGGCCTGCTCTGCGAGCGCGACGCCGGGTCCCGGCGCTTCAGCGCCGGCGTGGATCTCGACGGCGAAGCGAATGGGATGGCCGTAGTTGGTCAGGGGCCCATCGGCGAGCACCGAACGGGGCGAGGTGGTTGACATGTCAACCAGAATACCAACTCGAAGGTTGACGTATCAACCCGCGCACTTCAGGTGCGTTGGTGCCCCTGCAGATCGCGCGCCTGGCAGCGGCGTCAATCCGCCGCGATGCGGCGTCAAGGTGGACGGACGGTGAGCCGATGAGCCGACGCAGAGGCGGCGATAGGCGTCACTCCGACAGCGCGTTGCCAACGCTGGTGACTCAACCGGCTGTCGGAAACCCACCACCGCGGTCCACGTCGTGAGCGGCTTGGTCGTCGGCGGTCGCGGCCCAGCTCGACAACAGTTGTAGGGCGTCGTGGCTGGGGGATCCTGGCTCTGTGGTGTAGATGAGCAGGCTCTGGCCGGGGTCGACGGGGAGGGGGACGGACTCGAAGGGGAGGTCGAGGTCGCCGACGACGGGGTGGTGGAGGATCTTGATGCCGGTGGTGTGGATGCGGACGTTGTGAGCGGCCCAGCGGCGGCGGAAGTCCTCGCTGCGGGTGGAGAGCTGACCGATGAGGTCGGAGAGGTCGCGATCGTAGGGGTC
>Ga0308173_10001670_pt1 | contig 11296 bp, 9 predicted proteins | sample PhyPR1_FD_203716 | JGI IMG/M metagenome (GOLD analysis project Ga0308173, IMG submission 203716) | Soil microbial communities from UC Gill Tract Community Farm, Albany, California, United States - DLSLS.P.R1 | ecosystem: Environmental > Terrestrial > Soil > Agricultural land | place: USA... | reverse complement strand
CGCGACACGCGCACCTGGGTCGCGCCGGTCGGCGCGACGCGCAGCGCCGTCCAGCCGCGCCGCTCGGGCTGCGCTTCGAGCGCGACGACGTAGTCGCGCGCGCCGGCGACCGCCGACCAGCGCAGCGTCACGCCGCGCCGGCAGTCGAGCTGCGGACCGGGCGCCTGCGCGGTGCCGGGCTCGATCGCGTGCGGCGGCTCGAGCGACCTCGGTGGCGCGGGCGTGGGAGCGGGCGGCGTCTCGCGCGCCGGTGGCGTGTCGTGCGGGCGGTCGGCAGGGCGAGGCGCGGAGTCGTGCCCGCGGCTCGCCAGGATGGCCGCGAGGGCGGCGGCGACGGCGACACCCGCGATCACGCCCGTGCGCGACACGCCGCTTCCCGGCTGCGGTTCGAGGCTGGCGACGTGCTCGACCCAATCGCGGGTGCGCGCCAGCTCCTCGGTGCTCGCCGGCAGCGGCTGCGGCGCGCGTGGGTGGGCGAGGCCCATCGTCCCCGGGCCGAGGATCACCGGCGTCCACGCCCCGGTGGTCGAGTCGACCTCGACGGCGCCTTCGAATACCACGATCGACGTTGCACCGCCCGGAAAGGTCCGCACGAGATACGACGTGCCGCGTGCGCCGGCGCGGACGAAGGTCGTGTCGACCGAGAACAGCCCTCTGACCTTGACGAAGACTTCGCCGATGACGTCGGTCAGCGATCCGATGCTGCCGCCGCTGAGGGGCCGCATGATCACCTCGGTGCCGGACGGATAGCGCAGCACGGCGTCGGCACGCGGCCCGGTCTCGACCCGGTCGCCGGCGTGCAGGCTCATTCCAGCGTGGGCGTTCTGCCGCACGCCGTCGCGGACGACGACGACCCAGCCGCTCTCGCGCGCGCCGGCCAGCCGGGCGCCGTCGACGACGATGCCGTCGAGGCGCGCGACCTCGGCCGGGACGCGCGCCGTCGCCGTCGGCGCAGGCCCGGCTGGCGGGTATGCGGTCGGCGCGCAGGCCAGCAGCGAAGGCAGCAGCAGGGTCGCGAGCACCGTCCAGGCCGTGACACGCCGCCATGGCTTCGCCGCGGCTGATGCGCTTGTCATGTCGATGTCCTCGTCCAGTTTCGATTGGCGAGCCACGCGCCGAGCGCGAGCGCGACGATGCCGTACGGTACGCCGATGAGCTGATGTTGCGAGCGATACCACGCGATCGATGCCGCGACCCACAGCAGCGCGATTCCGGTCAGTACCGCGATGCGCAGCGACCTCGGCCGCTCGCGCAGGCGGTGGCCGCAATAGGCCCCGAGCAGGGCGAGTCCGGTGATCAGCGCCCAGTGCACCAGCGGGTCCATCGCGCGAATCGCGTCGCTTCGCGCCATCGCGTCGATCTGCGCGGCGATCAGCTCGGCGCCCCATCGGTCTTTTGCCGGCCAGGGCATCGGGATCAAGTCGCTGTCGGGCCGGCCGGGCCTTTCCGGCAGGAGCACGCCGACGAGCACGATGCGGTTCGTGAGCAGGGCGAGCGCGGCGGGGTCTCCGGCGACGAGCCGCTCGTACGCGATACGTTGCGGCGGCCTGTCGAGCGGCGGCAGGTCGTAGGGATCGATCACCTGGCTGACAACGCGATCGCCCTTGCGCAGGACGTTGCAGCCGATCTCGGTGTCGCCGAGCGTCTTGTCGTCGTAATAGTCGATCACCTGACTCCGCCGCTGCGGCCGCAGCCGGACGGTGACGGTCTGTGCCGCCTTGTCGATCAGTTCGACCCGGCCGCCGCCGCTGTATGCCGCGAGCGCGAACGACGGCAGCGGCGAAGCGGGCGGTTGTGCCGCAACGAGCGCTGCGCTCGCGGTCGAGGAGGAGGCGGTTGCAGGGTCCCCGGCGGCTTCCTTGCGATCGGCGGCAAGCGGCATTGATCGCGCGTTGCCGAGCGCGAGACCGGCGCACGCTATGCCTTGGCGCACGAGCGCGGGAAACGGCGCGAGCATCGCCGCCTTGCCTTCGGCGCCGAGGGTTTGGACGCCGAACACGACCGGCAGCTTCTCGTGCGTTGCTGCGAGCGCCGCCCGCAGGGCCGCGTTCGCCGCTTCGACACCCGGATCTTCGAGCACCATGTCGAACGCGACCGTGCGCGCAGCGGCCGAGGCGGCGTGGCCGATCAACACGGCATGCTCCGCCCGCCAGCTCGCGTCGAAGCTGCGGCCGATCGCGCGCTCGGTTGCTTCGTCGATGGCGACCAGCACGACATCGCCGCTCCACTTCGGAGCCGGCGCGACGATGCGGGCGACCAGCATCGTGGCGCTCGCGATCCGCGTGTCGAGGTTGAACACATCGAGCAAACCGACCGAGGCGGCGAGGAAGAGCGCGAAGGCCGCGGCGATGGTCGCGATGCGAGCGCGCTTGCGTCGCGTCCGCTCGCGCTCCAGGCGCACGCGCTCGTCGTCGAGCTGACGCCGCTCTTCCTGCAGGCGCCTCGCCTTGCCTTCGAAGTCCTCCTCCTGGATCGCTTCGAGCAGGCTGTTCAGACTCGCCTTCAGCGCTCGCTCGTCGAACTTCAGCATGCCGAGGCGCGCCAGCGGCGCCAGGTCGGGCGGCAGTGCACCCTCGGCCGGCGGCAGCGCGCCGCCGATCAGCACGGGCAGGACGCGCAGCGGTGCCCTGCCCGGCCGGGCGCCCGGCGCGCGCAGCGCGAGCGCGGTCGCGACTTCGTGGCGCACCCAGTCGTCGCCGCGCAGCCGCGCCTGCAGCATGTCGGTCCAGCGCGGGCCGATGACGACGACGACGACGTCGGCGTCGTGAAGCGCGCTGTCGATCGCGGCCACGAAGTCGTCGCCGTAGCCGATGTCGTCGATGTCCATGAACGCATCGGCGAACTCGGCCCGGCCGCCGAGCTCCTTGTAGAGGAGCGCGGCCGTCACCATGCTGTCGTCGCGGCGGTAGCTGATGAAGACGCGCATCGCCGCGATCTTGCCGCCAAAGCGGCGCGCTGTCGGCAACAATGTGCCCGTGCGACTTCAGCAGCGCCGCGATCGACGGGGAGGACGCGAATGATCTTCGAGCAGATCGCCACCGGAGGCTGCCAGTCGTACCTGATCGGCTGCGCCGACACGTGCGCCGGCGCGCTGATCGACCCCGAGGTGAGCCAGGTCGATCGCTACCTCGGCCTGGCCGCGCGAGATGGCTTGCGCATCCGCTTCGTCATCGACACGCACACCCACGCCGATCACTTCTCGGCGTCGCGCCGGCTCGCCGAGCAGCTCGGCGCCATGACCGTGATGCACCGCGCCAGCCCGGCGCCGGGCATCTCGATGCGCGTCGACGACGGCGAGTCGATCGTCCTCGGCAAGCTGCGCCTGCAGGTGCTGCACACGCCCGGCCACACCGCCGACTCGATGTGCCTGGTCGGCGCGGATCGCGTCTTCACCGGCGACACGCTGCTGATCGGCGGCACCGGCCGCACGGACCTGCCGAGCGGCGACCCGGAAGCGCTGTACGACAGCCTGTTCGGCAAGCTGCTCGCGCTCGACCCGGCGCTGCTCGTCTATCCGGCGCACGACTACAAGGGGCGCGGCCACTCGACGATCGGCGCCGAGATCGAGGCCAACCCGCGCCTGCAGCAGCGCGAGCGCGCCGCCTTCGTGCAGATGATGAGAAGCCTCGACCTGTCGATGCCGACCCATCTCACCGAGGCGCTGCGCACCAACATGAGCGGCGGCAAGACGGTCGGCGAGATGCTCGCCGAGGCGACCGCCCACGTGCCGTTCATGAGCATGGCCGAGCTGCGCGCGCGCGTCGAGAGCGCCGCCAACGAGCTGGTCGTCCTCGACGTGCGCGAGAAGGATGCCTACGAGGCCGGCCACATTCCGGGCGCGCGCCTGCTGCCGCGCGGCCAGCTCGAGCTGCGCGTCGACAAGGAGCTGCCCGACCCGACGGCGCGCATCGTCACCTGCTGCGAGTTCGGCCGCATCTCGACGCTCGCCGCGTCGACGTTGCGGACGATGGGCTTCCAGCGCGCGGTCGCGCTCGACGGCGGCATGAAGTCCTGGCTCGAAGCCGGCTATCCGACGCGGGCGGGCGCGCTGCCCTGAGCTCAGCCGTGCGCGGGCAGCAGCCGTCCGCGCACGAAGGCGCTGAGCGAATCGACCGCGAAGACGAGCACGAACATGGCGATCAGGAGCGTCGAGGCTTGCGCCTGCTGGAAGATGGAGAGGTGGAAGTAGAGCAGCTGGCCGAGACCTCCGGCGCCGACGAAGCCGAGCACCGCCGCCATGCGGATGTTCATCTCGAGGCGATAGAGCGCGTAGGCGACGCCTTGCGCGGCGACCAGCGGCAGCGTCGCGTACGCGAATGCGGCGATGCGGCCGCTGCCGCCTTCGCGCAGCGCGCGCTCCGGCGCAGGCGGGATGTTCTCGAGGCTTTCTGCATAAAGGCGGCCGAGCACGCCGGTCGTGTGCAGCGCCAGCGCGAGCGTGCCGGCGAACGGGCCGAGGCCGGCGGCGATCACCATCAGCGCGGCCCAGACCAGCTCGGGAACGCTGCGCAGGAAGTTGAGCAGGAGTCGCGCCGCCAGGCGCGGCGCGACGCCGAAGCGGCCCGCTGCCGGCAGCGCGATCGCCGCGCCGAAGACGACGGCGAGCGCGGTGCCGATCGCCGCGACGGCGAAGGTCTGCAGCGCGCCCCACGCTGCCTTGGCGACGAACGTCGTCGTGAGGTCGGGCGGAAAGAACTCGCCGATGAACTTCGCCATGAGGCGCATCGATTCGCGGCCGAAGAGCTGGCGATAGTCGACGGCGAGGTAAGCGAAGCTCCAGACGATGGCGGCGACCACGGCGAGCGCGAGCGCCATGCAGCCCCAGCATGGCGGCAACCGGGTCGGCGCTGGCGACGCCGCGGTGTCGATCGCGCTCATGGCAGTGGGCGCTTCGCGGCGGCGCTCATGACAGCACGCGCCGGATCAGCGCGCTCATCGCATCGGCGACGATGACGAGGCCGAGGAAGGTGAGCAGGATGCTGCTCGCCTCGCCGCCGTTCAGCATCTTCATCGACTGGTCCATCAGCTGGCCGAGGCCGCCGGCCCCGACGAAGCCCATCACGACCGAAGCGCGCACCGCGCACTCCCAGCGGTAGACGGTGTACGACGCCAGTTCCTGGGCCGTGCTCGGCACCAGCGCATAGAAGAGCGCGCCCAGGCGCGGGCTGCCCGCTTCGAGGAGCGCGCGCGCCGAGCGCGTGTCGCCCGATTCGAGGATCTCCGTATAGACCTTGCCGAGCATGCCGCCGTAGGTGACGGCGAGCGCGAGCACGCCCGCGCCCGGCCCGAGGCCGAGCGCGCGGACGAAGACGAGCGCCCAGACGACCTCGGGAATCGCGCGCAGCACCGTGAGCAGGCCGCGCGTCGCCGTGCGAACCGCGGCGCCGACACCACGCCCCGGCCCCGGCCCGATGCGAGACACCGAGAGCGCGCGCGTCGCTACGACGGCGAGCGGGACCGCGATCACGAACGCGAGCGCGATGCCTGCGGTCGCGATCGCGAGCGTCTCGAGCGTGGCCTTCCACAGCAGCGCGAGAAACTCCGGCGCCGTCGCCGGCGGCAGGAAGCCGGCGAGAAAGCTCGCCATGACCTGCAGGTTGCCGCTGTCGAACAGGTGCCATGGCTTGAACTCGGCGAGCCAGAGCAGCGGCCAGAGAACAGCCAGGGCCACGACGAGCGCGGTCGCGCGCGTGCGTGCCGCCGGATCGCGCAGGGTGACGCGCGGCCCCGCGATCGTCCCGGCGGCAGCGCTCATTGGCAGCCAGGACGTTTCAGCAGCACGACGTTGGCGGGCCGCTCGTCGGGCAGCACGTCGAGCCCTTGCTGCGGCAGCGCCCGGCCTTCGGTGGCGTAGAGGTCGTGCAGCATCGCCGTCGTCACGGCGGCGGTCGGCCGGTCGAAGACGATCTCGCCGGCCTTCATGCCGATCAGGCGCGGGAACCACTTGAGGGCGAGGTCGACGGCGTGCAGCGACGCGAGCAGCGTCGCGCCGCGTCCTTCGCTCTCGGCGACGAGCGCGCCGACGCTGAGATCGGCGAGCGCGGGATCGAGCGCCGACACCGGCTCGTCGGCGAGGATGAACGACGGCCGCTGGTACAGCACGCGGGCAATGCCGACGCGCTGCAGCTGGCCGCCCGAGAGGCGATCGCAGCGATCGAACACGCGGTCGCCGAGGTCGAGACGCTCGAGCGCTTCGCGCGCGCCTGCCGCATCGTCGGGAACGACGAGCGAGGCGAGCGCCTTCCACGCCGGCCAGGCGCCGAGCCGGCCGGCGAGCACGGCGGTCACCACGCGCAGCCGCGGCGGAATCGGCGGGCTCTGGTGGATGACGCCGATGCGCGCGCGCAGCTGCCGCAACGCGCCGGCGCCCGCGTGCCAGGGATCGGTGTCGCCGATGAAGAGCTGCCCTTCGCTCGGCCTGAGCGACGTGCCGAGGAGACGGACCAGCGTCGTCTTGCCCGCCCCTGAGGGGCCGATGACGCCGACGCGCTCGCCGCTGTCGACGCTGAGCGAGACGTTGCGCAGCGCCCGCTGGCCGTTGGGATGGACCAGCCCCGCGCCTTCGAGGAACAAACCGGTCATCGCGGTCCTTGCGATCGCCTTACTTCACCAGGCCGGCCGAGCGAGCCGCCGCCTCGATGCCGTCGTAGTTCGAGTTCTGCGTCGGGATGAACCTGCTCGCCCGCTGCAGGTCCATGATCTCCTTCATCGCCGGGTTCGCCGGGTCGAGCTTGAGGAAGGCGTCGGTGAGCTTCTTCGTCAGCGCCGGGTCGAGGCCGGGGCGCACCGTCCAGTTGTAGTCGAAGTACGGCGGCGTGATCGCCAGCACGCGCACCTTCTCGGCGTTGGCGTTCTTGCTTTCGAGCAGCTTGTCCATCACCGACGCGTTGAGGACGCCGGCTTCGGCGCGGCCGGCCGCGACGAAGGCGACGGTCGCGTCGTGCGCGCCCGAGAACGCGACCGACTTGAAGTCGCGTTCCGGGTCGATGCCGGCCTGGAGCAGGAAGTAGCGCGGCATCAGGCTGCCCGAGGTCGACGACGGCGCGCCGAAAGCGAAGGTCTTGCCCTTCAGGTCGGCGAGCGTCTTCGCCGTGCTCGATGTCGGGACGATGAAGCGGCTGGTGAACTTCGCGTCCTCGGCGCGCTGCACGATCGGCACGACGCCGCCGCTCGTGCGCAGGCGCGCCTGCACGTACGTGAAGCCGCCGAGCCAGGCGAGGTCGAGCTTGTTCGTCGCCAGGCCCTCGACGACGGCGGCGTAGTCGGTGACCGGAACGAACTGGACGTCGAGGCCGGTCTCGTGCTTGAGGTAGTCGCCGAGCGGCTTGAACTTGCGCTGCAGCTCGGTCGGCGCTTCGTCGGGGATCGCCGAGACGCGCAGAACGCCGGCCTGCTGCGCACGCGCGACGGAAGCCGCGCCGACAGCCGCGGCGAGCGTGAGAACGGCGACAACGAAGCGGAGAACGGTCATGGTGGTGCCTTCAATTCAGCGTTGCAGGGCGGCGGTGCGAAAGCCCGCGAAGACGTCGCTTCGGTCGGCGACGAAGAAGTTGCGGTAGCGCGGGTCGTGGAGTCGCTCCGAGGTCGCGAACGCGCCGCCGCGCAGCTCGCGATGATCGCCGAACCAGGGCCGCGAGTAGTCCGCGTACGGTCCGGCGGCGAAGCCGGGGTACGGCAGGAACGCGTCGGCGGTCCATTCCCAGACGCTGCGGCCCCAGAGGAAGCGCGGGTCGCGGGCCGCGAATTCCCACTCGGCCGCGCGCGGCAGGCGACGACCGATCCAGCGGCAATACGCTTCGGCCTCCCAGGCCGAGACGTGGATGACCGGTGCGGCGGCGTCAAGCGGCAGCCAGCGGTCGAACCAGCGCATCTCCCAGCCGCCCGATGCAGCACGGCGCCAGCGCGAGGGATGCGCCACCGGATGGCGTGAGCGCCACTCACCCGCAGGCCCCGGCCACAAAGCCGCATCGTCATAGGCGCCGGCGGCGACGAAGGCGACGAACTCCGCGTTGCGCACCGGCGTCGCGTCGATCTCGAACGGCGCGATGCGAACCGGCAGTGGCGGCTGCTCGTTGTCGAATGCGAAGCCGCGCCCGCCGGCGCCGCGGCCGAGCGCGATCGTGCCGCCGTCGCTGCGCAGCGGCTCGCGCGTCGGCAGCGACGGCAGCGCCGCGAGCCCGGCGGGCGCGGGCCAGGCGAGCGTCGCGCGCAGCCACGCGAACGCCTCGCCGTGCATGTCCTCGTGGAAGAGCGCCAGGCGATGGAAGTAGTTCGCGTCGTCGTCGTCGTTGTCGCCTGCAATGACGTCGATGCAGGCGTCGAGCTGGGTGGCGAGACGCGCCGCCAGCTCGTCGCGCGACGGCAGGGCGACGCGCCAGCGGTCGGCATGCGCGAGCCGCGCCGAGTCGAAGATCGCATCCGGTCCGGCGATCGAAGGCGGCTTCGAGGCCTCGACGAAGCCGTCGGCCTGCGCTCGGTGCGGCCCGCGCAGGATCCAGAACTCGGCGAACCAGGCGAGGTGGCCGAGCTCCCACGCGGGCAGGTTGACGCCCGACTGCTGCGGCACGTTCCAGGCGTCGTCGTCCTGGTCCATCGTGCGTGCGAGCGTCGTCGCACGCGCGTCGCGCATCGCCTCGGCGAGGGCCGCACCGGCGAGACGGCGCGCGTCAGCGACCATCGCGCCCTTCGAGCCGTGCCATGATCGATCGATGAGTGCCGTGACCCCGCCGCGTCGCCCTCGCGGCGCAGACCGGAAGGCGCCGCATCCCCGTCTCGGGCTCGCCGTGCCGCGCGTGCGGATCGTCTCGCCGGCGTCGGCCGCGGCCAACAACGGCAACTGGCACACGGCGGCGCGCTGGCAGCGCTTTCTCGCGCCGGTCGCGCATGCCGACATCGTCGGCGTCGACGCCGACGATGGCGAAGACGCGCGCAGCGACCTGCTGATCGCCCTGCATGCGCGCCGCTCGGCCGCAGCGATCGCGCGCTGGCGCGAGCGCAGGCCTCAGGCGCCGCTCGTCCTCGTGCTGACCGGCACGGACCTCTATCGCGATCTCGACGTCGACGCGGGCGCACGGCATTCGCTCGAGTGTGCCAGCCGCGTCGTCGTGCTGCAGGAGGCCGGCCTGGCCCGCCTCGATGGCGCGAGCCGCGCCAAGGCGACGGTCATCGTCCAGTCGGCGCCGGCGTTGCGCGCGGCGCGGGCGGCGGGCGACGCCGACCTCGTCGCGGTCGGCCACCTGCGCGACGAGAAGGACCCGGCGACGCTGTATCGCGCCGCACGCGTTCTCGCCGACGATGCGGTCGTGCCGACGATCGTCCACATCGGTGGCCCGCTCGATGCGCGCCTCGCCGACGAAGCGCAAGCGACGATGGCGGCCTGCCCGGCGTACCGTTGGCTCGGCGCGCTGTCGCACGCGGCGGCGCGGCGCACGATCGCGCGGGCGCGTGCGCTCGTCCACTGCAGCCGAATGGAAGGAGGCGCCAACGTCGTCATCGAGGCGGTGCGCTCCGGCGTGCCGGTGCTGGCCAGCCGCATCGACGGCAACGTCGGCCTGCTCGGCGCCGACTACGACGGCTATTTCCCGGTCGGGGACGCCGATGCACTGGCGGCGCTGATCCGCCGCTTCTGCGCCGACGGCGCGTTCGCTGCGACGCTGACCCACCAGTGCGCGCTGCGCGAGCCGCTCTTTCGGCCGGCTGCCGAGCGCACGGCGGTGCGCTCGCTCGTCGCCGAGCTGCTGTCGACGCGAGACGAAGGGCGCTGAGACAATGGGCAGCAAGCTCGACCACCCGGATCGGACACTCATGAACGCAAAGACCTCCGCCGCGGCGCCGCTCGACGCGCTGCCGCTTCGCCTGACCAGCTTCTCGCACGGCGGCGGCTGCGGCTGCAAGATCGCGCCCGGCGTCCTCTCGGAGATCCTGCGCTCGAGCGGCGGCGGCATCGTTCCGCCCGAGCTGATGGTCGGCATCGAGACGGCCGACGACGCCGCCGTCTACAAGCTCAACAGCGAGCAGGCGCTGATCGCGACCACGGACTTCTTCATGCCGATCGTCGACGACCCGTTCGACTTCGGTCGCATCGCCGCGACCAATGCGATCAGCGACGTTTACGCGATGGGCGGCCGGCCGATCATGGCGCTCGCGCTCGTCGCGATGCCGATCGACAAGCTCACCACCGCGCAGATCGGCCAGGTCATCCGCGGCGGCGAATCGGTGTGCCGGCAGGCGGGGATTCCGATCGCCGGCGGCCACACGATCGATTCGGTCGAGCCGATCTACGGCCTGGTCGTGATGGGGCTGGTGCATCCGAGCAAGGTACGGCGCAACGCCGACGCGAAGGCAGGCGACGTGCTCGTCCTCGGCAAGCCGATCGGCGTCGGCATCCTGTCGGCGGCGCTCAAGAAGGAGGCGCTCGACGGTGCCGGCTACGAGCGACTGATCGAGACGACGACCAAGCTCAACACGCCCGGCGTCGCTCTCGCCGACATGGCCGGCGTGCACGCCATCACCGACGTCACCGGCTTCGGCCTCGCCGGCCACGCGCTCGAACTCGGCCGCGGCGCCAACCTCGGCATCACCCTGCGGTGGTCGAAGGTGCCGCTGCTGGCGGGCGTGGAGGACATGGCACGCGATGGCTTCGTCACCGGCGCGTCGGGCCGCAACTGGGCCGGCTACGGCGTCGAGGTGCTGCTCGACAGCGCGTTGCCGGCGACCGTGCGCGACCTGCTCACGGATCCGCAGACCTCCGGTGGCCTGCTCGTCAGCTGCACGCCGGAGAGCGTCAAGGAGGTGGTCGCCGTGTTCCGCGACCAGGGCTTCGAGGCGGCAGCGCCGATCGGCGTCGTCCGCGAGGGGGTGGGGCTGCGGGTCGTGCCTTGAGCCGGTCCGAGGAAGACTTCTTTCGAATGGAGGCCGTCCTTCACCGCGCTCACCAGAGCGCCGCGAAGCTCTGAAGACGCCGAAGACGGCGGGCTAGCCACCATTGGTCGAAGGAGGCTTGCGGAAGTACAGGACGACACCGAGCTCGCCGGCGTGGTTCGTGAACTGCAGATACAGGTCGGCGATGCGCGCGGTCTGCAGGATCGAGAACAGCGCGTTGAGGTCGTAGGCGTTCATCTGCATCTCGGGCGCGAGCTTGCGGCGAGCGCGCCACCACGCGAGCAGCGGGCGCACGAGTGGCACGTGTTTCTTGACGTGTTCCTTCCATCGCGGGCGATAGGACTTGGCGTAGGTCACGTGAAGCACCCCGACGCCGCCGTCCTGGAGCAGATCGACGAGCCTGCTGAAGATGGCC
>Ga0308173_10001669_pt1 | contig 11299 bp, 11 predicted proteins | sample PhyPR1_FD_203716 | JGI IMG/M metagenome (GOLD analysis project Ga0308173, IMG submission 203716) | Soil microbial communities from UC Gill Tract Community Farm, Albany, California, United States - DLSLS.P.R1 | ecosystem: Environmental > Terrestrial > Soil > Agricultural land | place: USA... | reverse complement strand
AGATCGCATCATCGGCATATCTCTCGAACGGAATGGTCGGATACTTTCTCCGCATCCAACCGTCGAAGACATAGTGAAGAAACAGATTGGCAAGCACGGGGCTGACCACTCCCCGTACGCAAAAGGCAACTTCTGTTTTGACCGGGTGTTGAGGCACCGATGAGGAGTTTGACAGATGTCATGTATGGTTGTACCGTTATGACATATGGGCCGTGCCAGCGATGCTCAAAAAGCCGAACGTCTGAACCGCGCTCGCGTGCTACTAAGGCAATTCGAGCACTGGCCGGATGCGGTCGAGCGATTAGCGCGGGACTGCTCCATTTCTCCTCGTCAAGCATATCGTTACGTGCAGCAGGCCCAGCGCTTGAAGGAACCGGTTCCGGTAAGCGAAGGCAAACTAGCGTTCACAGTGAAGCTTCCGCGCAGTTTGATTCAGCGGGTACGGTTGTACGCATCTGTCAAAAGAATTTCGATCAGCGAAGTCGTGGCTCGAGCGCTATTAGCGTTTCTGCCGCGAGGGGGAGGTCGTGGCTGAGCCGAAGTCAGCCTCGACGCGCCGCCTTCAACTGGAGTATCGTTTTGACCGCTTGTTGCCAGACAAACTGGCCCAGGTATATCAGTTACTCGTGCCCGAGCGGCGGCGGGCTATCGGAGGTTTGTCCGCCGACAATCCAACTCTCGCGGAGGTGAACCATGAACAAGCCCGCAGCGATCTATGCTCGCGTCTCGTCCGACAGGCAGAAGGAACAGCACACAATCGGCAGCCAGACAGCGGCACTGATCGAGTATGCGCAAGCGAACGGATATACCGTACCGCCGGAATGGATTTTCCAAGATGAAGGCTACAGCGGCGCTATTCTAGTGCGACCCGGCCTGGAAACCCTGCGCGATCTGGCGGCCGAAGGCCAGATCAGCACTGTCCTGGTGTATTCGCCGGACCGCTTGAGCCGCAAGTACGCGTATCAGGTTCTGCTGGCCGAAGAGCTGTCGCGCTGTGGAGTGGAGCTGGTGTTTTTAAAAGCGCCCGCTGGAGCCAGTCCGGAGGATCAACTGCTGGTGCAGTTTCAGGGCATGATCGCCGAATATGAGCGGGCGCAGATTGCCGAGCGCAGCCGGCGCGGGAAACGGCACCAAGCACAACAGGGGCTGGTGAATGTGCTGTCCGGTGCCCCTTACGGCTATCGCTATGTACGCAAGAGCGACCACTCTGCTGCTTACTACGAAGTGATCGAGAAGGAAGCTCAAGTCGTGCGCCTGGTGTTTGAAGCCTATACGCAGCAAGGACTGAGCATCAATGCCATTGCGCGCCTGTTGAATGAGCATCAGATCCCCACCCGCACCGGGACCACTCGTTGGGAACGATCCACAGTGTGGGGTCTGTTGCGAAATCCAGCGTATCGGGGCAGAGCCTGCTATGGCAAGACGGAGTTACGGCCGCGGCAGCGCATTACGCGGCCGTTGCGCCAGCGTCAGGGAGTGGCGAGCCGCGACAGCGCTAATCACGAACGGCCCCGCGAGGACTGGATCGAAGTACCGGTGCCGGCGCTGGTGAGTGAAGAGATGTTTGCTCTGGCGCAAGAGCAGTTGGAGAAGAACAAGCATCACGCACCGCGACGTACGATTGAACCGACTCTGTTGCAGGGGATGCTGGTATGCGAACAGTGCGGCTATGCTTTATACCGGGCCTCAACGCAAACCTCCAAGCACAAACTGCATTATTACCGCTGCCTCGGATCAGACGGCTACCGCCGGTTGAAAGGTCCAGTATGCAGCAATCGTCCGCTTCGCCAGGATGCTTTGGATGAGTTTGTATGGAAAGAAATCATTCGTTTGCTGGACGATCCCACGCTAGTGCAGAGTGAGATCGACCGGCGGCAACAAGCTGCGCGAAATGCCGATCCACTGCGTAAACGAGAACAGGAACTGCGCCGCGAACAAACACGCCTAGAAAAGAGCAGTGAGCGCTTGATCAATGCTTATCAGGAAGAATTGCTCACTCTCGCGCAGTTACGCCAGCGCATGCCGGCGTTGCGCAAACAAACGCAAGCCGTCGAATCAGAATTACAATCGCTGGAAATGGCAGTAGCCGATCAAGCCAAGTACCTGCAACTGGCCGAAAGCTTGGCCGTGTTTCGAAGCAAGCTTCGCCTACGCGCCGAAACGCTGGATATCCGAGAGCGCCAGCAAATCCTGCGGCTGTTAGTGAAAGACGTCCTGGTCAGTTCCAACACCATCACGATTCGTCATTCGATTCCCGTGCCTCAAACTGGACCTGAACCGAATGGCACGCCCAGACCCTCCTCCTCCCCTGCTCCTGGAGCATGGGCGAACCCAGGTTGCCTTTTGCGTACGGGGCGTGTCTTCGCCAGCTTGCGGACTTGCACTGCAACGTTGGCCGGAAGAGTAACACTTTGACGCACGGTCTTGTTTGCGGAATCCATGACACCAGTATGCACCAAAATGGTGCACTACTCACTAAATCCGGCCGGGCGGCCGGTTCGCAGGTCAGGCGACCTGACTCCTATCCCTTCACTTTCCACAACACCTGCCTCAAAATCCCCAGCCAAGTTTCCACATCGCTCCCCGGCAGGCCGAGGCGGCGAACGAGACGGCGGATCTTGAGTTCCGTTGATTTCGATGTTCGCTCATTGATATAACCGGAACGGCCGAGCACATCGAGCAAAAGCGCGGTGATCTGTTCGTACTCGCCGGAGGAGGCTTGCTGGGGCGCATCGAATCGCTTTTCGGCGGCGGCATCGCTGCGCCGCAGCTCATAGAGGCAGATCGAAACGGCCTGGCCGAGATTCATGGAGCCGTGCTCGTCACGCGTGGGGATGCGGAGCAGCCAGTTGCAATGGCTCATGTCCTCGTTCGAAAGTCCGAATTTCTCCGACCCGAAGAGCAGCGCCGCGCTGCCGGAGGCGAGATGCTGCGTGATCATCTGGCCGGCTGCTTCCAGGCGGTGCAGAGGCGCGTGGAGTTCGCGGTGGCCGACCGCGGTGGTACCGGCGATTAGCGTGCAATCGGCTATGGCCTCCGATAGCGATTCGAAGACTTGTGCCTGCTCCAGAATGTAGCGCGATCGAACGGCAGAGCGGGCTTCTTTGAAGGCAAGATCGTACGGCTTCACCAGGCGCAGATGCGTGAACCCAAAGTTACTCATCGCGCGAGCGGCTGCTCCTATATTGAGCGGATTGCGCGGCGAGACAAGAACAATACGCAGTGCGTCGAACACCGGCGCTACTGCTCCAGGTAGGTGTACCCTTGCAGGCCCTCTTCGTAGAACTTCAGCAGCCGGCCGGATTCCTCATAGCCGATGCGCTGCTCGCGTACGGCGAGTTCGACATCTTTGCGGAATTCGTCAAGCAGTGCCTGCGAGTTGTATTGAACGTAGTTCAGCACTTCGCCGACCGTGTCACCCTGAACAACGGTTTCGAGCACGACATCGCCGTGTTCGTCCAAGCTCACGTGTACGGCGTTGGTGTCGCCGAACAGGTTATGCAGATCGCCCAGGATCTCCTGATATGCGCCGAGCAGAAAAGCGCCCAGGATATAAGTGCTGCCATTGAACGGGTGCAGCGGGAGCGTCTTCTTTACATCGCGCCGGTCGATGAACTGGTCCACTTTGCCGTCTGAGTCACATGAGATGTCGCCGAGAACGGCGTGGCGTGTGGGCGGCTCTTCCAGCCGGTGAATGGGCATGATGGGGAAGAGCTGTTTGACGGCCCAACTATCGGGCATGCTTTGGAAAAGCGAAAAGTTACAGAAGTAAGTATCGGATAACATCCCGTTCAAGCCTTCGAGCTCTTCGGGAAAGTAATCGAGCTCGCCTGCGAGCTTCAGAATTTTGCGGCAGATGGCCCAATAGAAGTTTTCGGCCATGCTGCGCTGCTGCAGCGTGAGATAGCCGAGACTGAACAGGTTCAAGGCCGAATCGAGCGCCTGCTGGGCATCGTGATACCCCTCCAGGAGATTGCGTTTGTTGATAGAACGGTAGGCTTCGAAGAGATCGATCAGCGGCTGTTCCGAATCTTCGGGAACGCTGGCGGGGAGATCTTCCTCACCGAATCCGCTGACGCCGAGCACGTTGAAAACAAGCAGGCTATGATAAGCGGCGACAGCCCGGCCGCTCTCGGTAATGATGCTGGGATGAGGAACTTCGCCTTCGTCGCAGATGTTCTGGATGTGATAGACGACATCGCGGGCGTATTCTTCGAGCGTGTAATTGACGCTCGATTCGAAGTCGGTTTGCGACCCATCGTAGTCGATGCCGAGCCCGCCCCCTACGTCCAGATACTTTAGGCCGGTGCCCATCTTTTTCAGATCGACATAGATGCGCGCGGCTTCGATTACCGCGCCCTTGATCTGGCGGATGTTCGTGATCTGGCTGCCGAGGTGGAAGTGAAGAAGTTCCAGGCAATCTTCCATACCGCGCTCTTTGAGAAACTCAACCGCCTTGAGCGCTTCGCTGACGGTAAGGCCGAATTTCGAACGGTAGCCGCCTGACGATTTCCAGCGGCCGGATCCGCGGCTGGCGAGCTTGACACGCAGTCCAATGGTGGGTTTGACGCCGACCAGTTCGGCGTGCCTGACGATGAGTTCCAGTTCGGTAAATTTCTCGACAACGGGTGTAATGCGACGGCCGATTTTCTTGGCGAGCATCACCATTTCGATGTACTCGTCATCTTTGAAGCCGTTGCAGATGACAGGCGTTTCGTTATCGGCGATGGCAAGAACGGCGAGCAGTTCGGGCTTCGAGCCGGCCTCCAGGCCAAAACGGTAGGCGCGACCGAAGCGAAACACCTCTTCGACCACCTGACGCTGTTGGTTCACCTTAATTGGATAGACACAGCAATAGCCGCCCTGATATCCGTGCTCCCGGATGGAGGTGTCGAAGGCCTGATGCATTTCGCCCAGGCGGTGCTTAATGATGTCAGCAAAGCGGATCAGGATGGGAAGCGAAATGCCTCGCCATTGCAGGGTATCGACCAGTTGCTTCAGGTCAATACTGCGGGTTGCTTCTTTGGTTGGGTGAACGAAGAGATGGCCGTTTTCTCCGACAGAGAAGTAGCCCTTTCCCCAACTCGCCACATCGTAGAGCTCGGCAGCATCGGAGGTGGTCCAGCGATCGGCTGGTTCGCGGACGGGCGGGACGATGGGGGCGACTTTCGCGTTCAGTGAACTACTCCTTCAATGTTGGGGGATTGCGATGAGAACACGCTAACGCACGTTCAGACTTCATTAAAACACAGAAATCGAGGATCGACGCATACTCCGACCTGGAAAGAGAGGTAAGTATTCCGCTTAGTACGCAAGTCATCTTTGCCCGATGTGATTCCGGCAGATTTTCTAAAGACGCTTAACACTTAAGTCGATAGAAATACAGAGCACGGCCGGATGGAATTAGAGCACACAACATCTCTGGGAACGATGCCGCCGCTTGAGGCCTGCGGTCTGCTGCCGGCTAGTACCAATGAAGCAGAAGCGGCCGCACGCGGAAACATTCTGATTGTGGATGGATCGCCAGCGATCAGGAGCAACATGCGAAAGGTGCTGAGCGGAGACGAACATACTGTCGTCGAGGCGAGCACCACCTCGGAAGCCATTGGCGCGATTTCCATTCAGGGCATCGATCTTGTTCTGGTTGACGCGAGCGCGCCCGAGATGGGGGCGATTGAGTTTTGCCGCATGCTCAAGAAGAGCGGCGCAACGCAATTTCTGCCGGTTTTCGTACTGGCAAGCGGCGACGATCCGGAAACGGAAGTTCGGGCGATTGAAGCGGGCGCGGATGAATTTCTGGTTATGCCGCTGCGAGAAAGGACGTTCCGCGCACGCGTGCAAGCAAATTTGCGGCACAAGTCGATGATCGATTCGCTTGATAACTCGGAGTCGGTCTTATTTTCGCTGGCGCAATCGGTTGAAGAGCGGGACCCCGATCTGGGGCAACATTGCCAGCGCCTGGCTATGATGGCGGCGGCCATGGGTCTGGCTTTGGGCCTGCCCGCCTGCGACATTCTCACGCTGCAGCGAGGCGGATACCTGCACGATGTCGGGAAAGTCGCGATTCCGGACAGCGTACTGTTTAAGCCAGGGCCGCTGACTTCCGAGGAATGGGTCACAATGAAGACGCACGCCGAACGCGGGGAACGGATTTGCGGCGGGATGCGCTCACTTTCGATGGTGCTCCCCATCATTCGCCATCACCACGAAAAATGGGACGGGTCGGGTTATCCGGACGGGTTGAAGGGAGAAGAAATCCCTCTGCTGGCGCGCATTCTGCAATTGGCTGATATTTACGACGCGCTCACCACTTCACGTCCATATAAACAGGCGATGAGCCCTGAAGAAGCGCTTCGGATCGTCCGCGAGGAAACTCTTAAGGGATGGCGTGACCCGAAACTGGTAGATATATTTGCCGGCATTCTACCAATGTTCCGCTCGCCGGAAACACCAGAACTGTCTCGCGTCTCGCTGCATGCGCTGGCCGCTTCGCTGGAACGGTTCCGGAAGGGTCCGGCGTCGCATGAGCCGGAGACTAATATTTCGCATAACAAGGCAAGCGACAAAACCCGATCGTCCGCGCCACTGGCTCTTTAGTTCCGTTCGGTATAATCGGCGCGATGCCATGGTTCGAGCGCTTCGGCCAAGGCTTTAACAGAGTCGCCAGCCGTATCACCTCGCTTTGGCAGAACATCACCGGGGGCATGGCTCTCGATCAGCTTTGGAACGATTTCAAAGCAGACGCCCAGGCGGGATACAAGTTTTATTCGAAAGATGTCGACTGGGCATCATTCGAAAAACAAAGGAAATGGAAGCGCCGCACTTACATTGGCCGCGCGCTCGCTTGGGCAATGCTGCGCAAGCTTTCACCAGCGCGGCGCGTGTTTCTGCTGTTAACGATCGCGTTCGTCATTTTTGCACTGCTGAATAACGCCGGGCCTGGCCCGCTCATTATTGTCACGCTCGCACTGCTGTTGCTGCTGGCGTTGGAGTTGGCTGACCGGGTAACGATGAAGCGCGATCTGGAGATCGCCCGTGAGATTCAACGCTGGCTGGTGCCCGAATTCCCACCGGTGATCGACGGTGTCGAGATCGCGTTTGCCACGCGGCCGGCCAACACCGTTTCCGGCGACTACTATGATGCTTTCGTTCGCGATCAGCCCGGCGGAAACGGCCGCTTGCTGCTGGTTGTGGCCGATGTTGCGGGTAAAAGCATCCCAGCGGCGCTGCTGATGGCCACCATCCAGGCGAGCCTGCGATCACTGGCGGCATCGCCATTATCCCTGAATGAACTGGCGCTGGGACTCAATCGTTATGCGTGCGCAAACAGCCTGGCTGGATCTCGTTTCACAACCGCATTTCTGGCCGAATGGGATGTCAGCCGGAGAGTCCTTACTTATATCAACGCCGGACACAACGCGCCTGTTTTGAGGCGCAGCTCTGGCGGAATCGAGCGGCTGGAAGCAGGCGGCCTGCCATTGGGAATCATCGCGAACGGCGACTATGAGCAGCGCGAAACCGCCTTCGGCCGCGAAGATCTGCTGGTTGTGTTCACCGACGGCGTGGTCGAAGCCGAGAACGAGGCGGAAGAGGAGTTCGGGGAGGCGCGTCTGCTTGGTTGTGTGATCGCGATGCAGCCTGCCAGTGCGGCCGCGGCCCTACGGACCATAATTTCTTCGGTCGATGCATTTGTCGGATACACGCGGCAGCACGATGATATTACAGCGCTGATCATGCTGGGGCGGTGATGGCTATGGATAGATTGGCAGAATTGCGCGTCCTGAACCAGGAAATCATCAACTGCCGCCGGTGTCCGCGGCTGGTGGCATATCGGGAAGAGGTTGGACGCGTAAAGAGACGCGCGTACAGGGAAGAGCAGTACTGGAGCAAGCCGGTCCCTGGATTTGGCGATCCGGAGGCGCGTGTTCTGATTGTCGGGCTTGCACCCGCCGCTCATGGAGCGAACCGTACGGGACGCATGTTCACCGGCGATCGTTCGGGTGATTTTCTATACCGGGCGCTGTGGGAGAACGGGTTCGCTAACCAGCCGCACAGCACGTCGCGCGATGATGGACTGCAACTGTCGGACGCCTACATCACGGCTCCGTTGCGCTGTGCGCCGCCCGGAAACAAGCCGGCGCGAGAAGAGATACTGACGTGCCGGCCGTTCCTGATTCGGGAACTTGCGCTGCTGCAAAATGTGAAGTTAGTGGTGGTACTGGGCGGGATCGGGCTGGACGCTTATCTTTCGGTGCTGCAGGATTTGGGGCAAATCAAATCACGAGCAGCATTTCGTTTCGCGCATGGAGCCGAGTACCATACACATGAAGGAGGGCCAATGATTCTTGCGTCCTATCACCCGAGCCAGCAGAACACGTCTACCGGAAAGCTGACTGCCGGCATGCTTCGTGATATCTTTCTGCGAGCCCGGGAGATTTTGGACGCGCCTAAATGAGCATCTCAGGCAAGACGCATGCCAGATCCGCGGGCCGATCACTCGTCGGCCCTCCGGGCGAGGCATGTCTCGCCCCTACTTTTTGCCTTCGCCTTCCGAGCCTTCCCGGATGGCTTTGAGCCGTTCTTCGCGGCGTGCCGCCCGGTCGGCAGCGCGCTTGACCAACTCGGAGCCAACCAGTTCGAGTTTAGCCGTCTCAGCACCGTCGCCCTTGCGCCAGCCGAGCTTCACGATTCTCGTGTAGCCCCCGCTGCGCTGATTGAAACGCGGCCCAAGCTTTTCGAACAGCTTCTCGACAGACTCCTTGGTCATGAGGAATGCCGCCGCCTGACGCCGGGCGTGCAGATTGTCCTCTTTGGCAAGCGTAATCATCTTCTCGACCAGCGGCCGGGCAGCCTTCGCCTTCGGCAGGGTGGTCGTGATGCGCTCTTCATCGATGACGTTTGTCACCAGACCGCGCAGCAGTGCGCGCCTGGCGCTAAGGTCGCGTTTGAGTTTGACTCCGGCTTTGCGGTGCCGCATGGTTTTATTCCTCTATTCCCGCGTATTGATCGTGATCGAAATCGGAGGACACCGGGGCCGGAGCACCGCCTACCAATCGTCCCTGAGAATCGAACTTCATGCCGAAGGACAGGCCGAGACCAGAGAGAATCTCTTTGATTTCGTTGAGCGATTTACGGCCGAAATTCTTGGTGCGGAGCATCTCGGATTCGCTCTTCTGAACCAGGTCCCCGATGGTCTGAATATTGGCGTTCTTGAGGCAGTTATAGGAACGGACGCTGAGTTCCAGCTCTTCCACCGAGCGGTTCAGCACCTCGTTCATCTGGTTGATGGCGCGCTCCGCAGGTTCTTCCGCGACCTCGGGCATCTCCTCGAAATTGATGAAGATGCTCATGTGGTCTTTCAACAGCTTCGCTGCCTGGCCGACGGCATCCTGAGGCGAAATTGCCCCGTTGGTCCAAACCTCAATCGTCAGTTTGTCGTAATCGGTATTCTGGCCGAGGCGAGCGGCTTCCACCGTGTAGTTGACCTTGCGAACCGGCGAGTGAACCGAATCGATCGGAATATAGCCAATCGGTAGATCCTCGTCATAGTTACGGTCCGCTGAAACGTAACCGCGGCCGCTCTTGATACGCATCTCGATATCGAGCTTTCCGCCTTCGCCTATGGTCGCAATGTGCAGGTTGCGATCGAGCACTTCAACGTCGGCATCCGTCTCAATCTGGCTGCTCATCACTTCGCCCGGAGTCTCGGCATGCAGACGCGCGATGTGCGTGCCCTCGCCCGCCATCTTAAAGGGAACCTGCTTCAGGTTCAGGATAATGTCGGTGGCGTCCTCGACTACGCCGGGAATGGGGCTGAACTCGTGCGATACTCCCTCGATGCGCACGCCCGTAATCGCCGCGCCCTCAATGGAGCTCAGCAGTACGCGGCGAAGGCCGGTACCGATGGTGGATCCGAATCCACGCTCGAACGGCTGGGCTGCAAATTGGCCGAAACGCTCCGTCAGAGTTTCGGTGTTCGCGACTAAACGCTTGGGCTTCTGGAATCCTTTAAACATATCTCTTTTTCAATCCTCGGGTTCGTCGATTCTCGAGAGGCGATCCTACTTCGAGTACAGCTCGACGATGAGCTGCTCATTCAGTTGTATCTGCACCAACTCTTCGCGCTTGGGTTGCTGCAAAACTCGTGCCCGCAATGCGTCGCGGTCAACTTCCAGCCACGAAGGGCTAGGGGTGTGGGCGGTGGCATCCCGGGCGGAAAGAATACTGCTATTTTCACGGCTGCTCTGGCGAATTTCAACTACATCGCCGGGCTTTACGTGATAGGAAGGAATATTGACCTTTCGACTGTTCACGGTGACATGACCGTGGCGAACAAGCTGGCGGCCCTGCGCCCGGCTGGTGGCCAGACCCATGCGATACAGGACATTATCGAGCCGCTTTTCCAGCATGGCGAGCATCAGCTCACCTGTAATACCTTTTTGATTCACGGCCTTTTCGTAAAGGTTCCGGAATTGGCCTTCGAGAACTTGATAGTAGCGGCGCGCCTTCTGCTTTTCGCGAAGCTGCAGGCCGTAGCCTACGATCTTCGCCTTCTTGTCCTTGCCGTGCTGGCCCGGAGCGAAGTTCCGCTTCTCAATGGCGCACTTTTCGGTGTGGCAGCGCTCGCCTTTCAGAAATAATTTCATGCCCTCGCGGCGGCAAAGCCGGCAAACGGGGCCACTATAACGTGCCAATTAAATTAACCTCCAATGCGCGTCATTTAAATCGCGCTGTCTCAGGTGCGGTTTACGGCCGACAGGGCCTTCGTCCCGCTTACTAAAGCTTTCAGCTCTCAGCCGTCAGCTCAAATCTTTAAGCTGATTGCTGAAGGCTGATAGCTGAATGCTTATTACACTCGCCGCTTCTTGGGCGGACGGCAGCCATTGTGCGGAATCGGGGTGACGTCCTTGATGGTACGTACTTCAATCCCGGCAGTTGCCAGCGCGCGTACAGCCGATTCGCGTCCCGATCCTGGACCGGCAACCCGCACTTCCACGGCGCGCAACCCCGCATCCTTTGCTTTATTCGCCGCGGTCAAGGAAGCCTGCTGTGCGGCGAATGGAGTTCCTTTTCGCGAACCCCGGAATCCCAGCGAACCGGAACTGGACCAAGCCAGCACGTTCCCAAGAGGATCCGTAAACGTCACAATCGTGTTGTTGAACGACGCCTGAATGTGCACCGTCCCGTAAGGAACATTCTTCTTTTCCTTCTTCTTGAAGCTCTTCTTCTTGCTGCTTGTCTTGCTCGTCTTTGCGGGTGCCTTCGCCATTTAAGTCAAATCTCTCCAGCGGATTAGGTC
>Ga0308173_10001668_pt1 | contig 11304 bp, 8 predicted proteins | sample PhyPR1_FD_203716 | JGI IMG/M metagenome (GOLD analysis project Ga0308173, IMG submission 203716) | Soil microbial communities from UC Gill Tract Community Farm, Albany, California, United States - DLSLS.P.R1 | ecosystem: Environmental > Terrestrial > Soil > Agricultural land | place: USA... | reverse complement strand
CCGGCCGGGTCGGCGGCCCACGGCGGGGCGATCGCGTCCACGGCGAACGGCTCGATGGGCACCGTCGCCATCGCCAGCAGGTCATGGCGGTCCATGACGGCGTGCAGCCTGGTGCGCAGCGCGAGCCGTACCTCTTCGGCGCGCAGGATCGCCGCCCCGGCGACCGTGCGCCCGTACCGGACGAGCTCCAGCCGCCCGGGGTCGCAGCGCTCCTCGTCCTGCGGTGCGGTGCCGGCCGCCTCACCGGCGGCCAGCAGGTCCACCAGCGCGTCGTAGGGGTCGGCGAACGGCGCGTCGACGCACTCGACGGTGTGACCCAGCTCGGCGAGCACCGGCCAGACCTGCTCGGTGACCTTGCGGATCTCGTCGGAGGTGCCGGGAAACTCGATCCAGCCGATCCGCAGCGCGGCGTGCTCGCGTGGCGGAGGAGCGCCCAGCATCGAGTCCGGGTCGCCCGGATGCCCGCCGGCCAGCACCGCCGCCAGTTCGGCGGCGTCGGCCACGGTCCGGGTGAGCGGGCCGAGATGAGCCAGCCGGTCGGCGCACGGCGGTACGTACGGGACCCGGCCGAACGACGGCTTGTATCCGACGACGCCGCAGAAGGCCGCGGGGATCCGGATCGAGCCGGCTCCGTCGGTGCCCAGCGCCGCGCCGCACAGCCCGGCCGCCACCGCCGCGGCCGAACCGCCGCTGGAGCCGCCGGCCGTCACCCCGGAAGCCCAGGGGTTGCGGGTGGGGCCGGCCAGCCGGCTCACCGTGCTCGCGCTCCACCCGTACTCCGACGTCGCGGTCTTGCCGACGACGATCGCGCCCGCCGCCCGCAGCCGGGCCACCGCGGGCGCGTCGGCGACGCCGCGCGGGTTCGGCAGCAAAGAGCCGCGCCGGGTGGGCAGCTGGCGGGTCTGGATGAGGTCCTTGACCGCGATGGTCACTCCCAGCAGCGGCAACTCCCGCCAGGCGGCCTCGCCGAGTCGGCCGATCAGCCGGTCGGCGTCCTCGGCGTCTCGCAGCGCCTCGGCGCCGCCGACCGCGACGAACGCGCCGAGCCCGGCGTGGTGAATGGCGGTGAACACCGACTGAACGTGCTCGGTCACCGTGAAATGACGGGCTCGCAGGAGTTGTCTGGTCTCCGCGATCCCCCGGCAGGGAGGTCGTCTATTCAGAGCTTCGGTGCAGGCTGACACGAGGGCTACTAAATGACGGCGCAGGAATATCAGGCAAGTGCGCCGAAGCCGCTCGCCGGTTCAACCATGGAAAGTCCGCAGTCGAACGCGGCCGGCTGAATCTATATCCTGCCCAGGCGATCGCATTCATTGGAAGCCGGAAGGTATTTCCAGATCGGAGCCGAGATGATATCGCGTTATGCGCGACCTGAAATGACGGAGCTGTGGTCGGATCAGGCGCGCTACGCCGCCTGGACCCGGGTCGAGGTTCTGGCCACGCAGGCGCAGACGCTTCTGGGGAATGTGCCCGAGGACGCGCTCGCCGACATCAAACAGGCCCGGGTGCCCTCGGCGGCCCGCGTCGCCGAGATCGAGCGGGACCGGGACCACGAGATCCTGTCGTTCCTCGCCGCGTTCTGCGAGGACATCCCCGACGACTCGGCGCGTTGGGTGCACCTGGGCATGACCAGTTACGACGTGGTCGACACCGCCCTCGGCCACACGCTGGCGCAGGCCGCCGACCTGCTGCTGACCGCGGTGGACCGGCTGCGCCGCGTGCTGACCGAGCAGGCGATCAAGCACTGGAACACGGTGTGCATGGGACGCACGCACGGCATGCACGCCGAGCCGACCACGTTCGGCCACAAGCTCGCCGGCTTCGCGTTCGCGATCGACCGCTCGGCGCGGCGGCTCAGCGCGGCTCGCGAGGCGGTCGCGGTGGGGACGATCTCCGGATCCGTCGGCACGTACGCGCTGATCGACCCGTTCGTCGAGCAGTACGTCTGTGCCGAGCTGGGGCTGGGTGTGGAGCAGGTGCCCAGCCAGGTCGTCGGCCGGGACCGGCACGCCCAGCTCGTGCAGGCTGTCGCGACGCTCGGCGCCTGCGTCGAGCAGATCGCCCTGGAGGTACGGCTGCTGCAGCGCAGCGAGGTCGGTGAGGTGGGGGAGCCGCGCACCACCGCCTACCAGGGCTCCAGCGCCATGCCGCACAAGCGGAACCCGACCACGAGCGAGCGGCTCTGCGGGCTGGCCCGGATCCTGCGCGGCTACGCGGCGATGATGCTGGAGGACGTCGCGCTCTGGCACGAGCGGGACCTTTCGCACTCCTCGGTCGAACGGGTCGTGCTGCCCGACAGCCTGGCCGTCGCGCACTACCAGGCGTCCGCCGCGGCGGACCTGGTGGAGGGGTTGGAGGTCTTCGGCGAGCGGATGCGCGCGACCATCGAGCAGAGCAACGGCCTGGTGTTCAGCTCGGCCGTCCTGGCCGACCTGCTGAAGGACGGGGTCGAGCGGGAGAAGGCCTACCGGAGCGTGCAGGCGGCCGCGAACCGCACTGTGGAGACCGGGGACGACTTCGGTAGCATGCTGAAGGCTCAAGGGATTGACCTCGGACACCTACGACCGGAACGGTTCCTGGTCAATCATGACATCGTTCTGAATCGGTTGGAGGCTCTGAGTGATGTGGAACATTGACCGGGTGTCGGGAGCCGACCTGGACGTCGCCGAGGTGCTGGAGGTCTACCGGTCCTCGGGGCTGGGGGAGCGCCGGCCGATCGAGGAGACCGGCCGCTTCACCGCGATGGTGCGCAACGCGAACCTGATCATCACCTGCCGGGTCGACGGCGAACTGGTGGGCATCGCGCGCAGCGTCTCCGACTTCTCGTACGTGACCTACCTGTCCGACATCGCCGTCAGCCGCCCGTACCAGCGCAGCGGCATCGGCCGGGCGCTCATCGACGCGACCCGCAAGGAGGCGCCGCAGGCCAAGCTGGTGCTGCTGTCGGCACCGGCGGCCGCCGAGTACTACCCGCACATCGGGTTCTCCCAGCACAACTCCGCGTGGGTGCTGAACCCCTGACCTCCGCCGACAACCGAGGAGTTCGACCGTGCTCACTGTCACCGATCCAGCCGTCGAAGCCATCCGAATCCTGACGAGCAAGCGAGGGCTCCCCGAGCAGGCCGGTCTGCGCATCGTCCATGGCGACCGCATCGGGGGAATCGAGTTGTCCATGGCGTCCGAGCCGGACGCCGAGGATCAGATCATCGAGATCGGCGGGGTCCGGGTGTTCGTCCAGCCCGGGGCCGCCGCGCTGCTGGGCGGAAAGGCGCTCAACGCCGAGATCGCCGACGACGATGTGGTCTTCCGCCTCGTCGATGACGCGCAGTAAATGCGCCATATAGCCAAGGGCCGCCCACGTCGGTGAACGTGGGCGGCCCTTGGCCCCTGCTCAGCCCAGCCCGGTGATCCGCAGGACCTCGCCGTCGCCCGCGGAGGTGTTCCCGTTGATCGCCACGTACACCGCGCCGTCGGCCCCGACCGTCAGCCCGGTCGCCTGGTTCAGCCCGTCGACCGGCAGCGTCGAGACCGCACCGCCGCGGCCGACCCGCAGCAGCGCGCCGGGGGCCGAGTCCGAGCCGAACCCGCCCGTGGTGTTGTACTCCAGCACGAGCAGCCGCCCGCAGTGGTCGAAGGCGATGTCGCTCACCTGGGTGAGCCCGGAGACCACCGCCACCGGCGCCCTGCCGGGCTCCAGCCGGTAGACCTTCGCGGTGCCCGCCAGCGCGGGGAAGCCGGGGAAGGTCGCGACGTACAGCGCCCCGTCCGGGCCGACGGCGAGCGAGGTCGGTACGGCCTGGGCGTCGATGGTGACCGGGTCGGGGCCGAGGACGCCCGCGGGCACCGTCTCCGGCGTGGTCGGCAGCCGGTCGAGAACCGACAGGCGGCCGCCCGGGCTCCGCCAGACCACGTCGTTGGCGGCGCCGTCGGCCATCGCGTAGCCGCCGCGATACTGCACCACGTCATAGGGGTCGGCGTCGTAGACGGTCTCCCCGGGCGGGCCGCCGAGGGTCGCCGGGTCCTGGGGATGGGTGGCGGCGAACGCGGCGTAGTCCGCGCCGGTGGTCCAGCCTCCGGAGGGGTTGGAGATCAGCAGCTTGCCGAGCAGCTCGGTGTCCGGGCCCTGCGCGCCCGTGGTGCCGTCCGACCGCACGGCGGTGTCCTGCATCAGGACCGCCGGCCGGCCCTGGTAGAAGGTCACGGCGGCGGCGCCGAACACGCCCTCCGAGGAGTTCAGCACCGACGGCAGGCCGGTCCGCAGGGTGCGCAGCCCGGACCGGCCCAGGACCTGGATCGAACCGGTCGCGCCTGAGCAGTAGGACGTGCCGCTGATCGTCACGCAGGAGTCGCCGCCGGTGCCCGGCTCGGGGATGTAGAGACCGCCGGGACCGAAGGCCAGATGCTTGGGATTGTTCAGCCCGCTCGCCACCACCGTGACGGAGGGGGCCGCGGCGCCCGCCGGAGGGGCCGCGAGGAGCGCCATCGCGGCGATTCCCGAGGTCGCCGCAGCAATTGTGGTCCATGGCAATGATGGTCGGCTCATGCGCTTTCACCCTTCTGATCGGTATATCTCTCGACCGCGATACCACCGCGGCTCAAGCCCACCGCTAGCGCCTGGCGGCAGCTTAAAGGGGCACTGCTCGGCCGAGAAAGGACGAAGCGATATGACCCGTCGCGCTGTCATCACCGGAGTCGGCACGGTCGCCCCAGGCGCGATTGGCACCAAGGAGTACTGGGACCTGCTCGCCGCTGGAAGAACCGCGACTCGCCGCATCACGCTGTTCGACGCTGCGCGCTATCGGTCGCAGATCGCCGCGGAATGTGATTTCGACCCGGAGAGCCAAGGACTTAGTCCGCAGGAAACGCGTAGGCTCGATCGGGCCGCGCAATTCGCCGTCGTCGCCGCCCGCGAGGCCATGGAGAACTCGGGCCTGGAGTTCGAGCGGATCGACCCGACGCGTACCGGAGTGGCCTTCGGCAGCGCGGTGGGCTGCACCACGACGCTGGAACGCGAGTACATCGTCAGCAGCGACGGCGGCAGCGAGTGGCTGGTCGATCCCGGCTACACCTGGCCGCATCTCTACGAGGCGTTCGTGCCGAGCTCGATGGCCGCGGAGCTGGCCGGGCTGTCCGGGGCCGAAGGCCCCGCGACCATCGTCTCGACCGGCTGCACCTCGGGAATCGACGCCGTCGGGCACGCCGCGGACCTCATCGCGGACGGGTCGGCGGACATCGTGATCTCCGGGGCGGCCGACGCGCCGCTGTCGCCGATCACCGTGGTGTGTTTCGATGTGATCAGGGCCAGCTCGCGGCGCAACGACGACGCCGAGCACGCGTGCCGCCCGTTCGACCGGACCCGCGACGGCCTGGTGCTGGGCGAGGGAGCCGCCGTCCTGGTCGTGGAGGAACTCGAGCACGCACGGCGCCGGGGCGCCCGCATCTACGCCGAGGTGGCGGGCTTCGCCTCCCGGTGCAACGCCTTCCACATGACCGGCCTGAAGCCTGACGGGCGGGAGATGGCCGAGGCCATCGGCACCGCGCTCGACCAGGCCCGGCTGGACCCGGCCGACGTGGACTACATCAACGCGCACGGCTCGGGCACCAAGCAGAACGACCGGCATGAGACCGCGGCCTTCAAACGCAGCCTCGGGGCGCATGCCTACGAGATCCCGGTGAGCGCCTACAAGTCCATGATCGGGCACTCGCTGGGCGCCATCGGATCGCTGGAGATCGTCGGCTGCCTGATGACGCTCAACGAGGGCATCGTCGCGCCGACCGCGAACCTGCACGAGCCCGATCCGGACTGCGACCTGGACTACGTGCCGCTGGTCGCGAGGGAGCAGCGGGTGCGCACCGCGCTCACCGTCGGCAGCGGGTTCGGCGGGTTCCAGAGCGCCATGGTGCTGCGCGGGATGGGAGCCGAGTCATGACCAGGATGCTGGTGACCGGGATGGGCGTGGCCTCGCCGATCGGCCTCGGGGTCGAGGAGCACTGGCGGGCGGCGCTGGCCGGAACGCCGGGCATCGGGCCGATCACCCGCTTCGACCCGGCGAAGTACCGGGTGAAGCTGGCCGGCGAGGTCCGCGGCTTCCGGCCCGAGCAGCACCTGTCCGAACGGATGCTGCTGCAGACCGACCACATGACCCGGATGTCGCTGGCGGCCAGCGACTGGGCGCTGGCGGACGCCGGTGTCCGCCCCGAGGAACTGCCGGAGTTCGGGATGGCCGTCGTCACCGGGGCCACCGCGGGAGGGTACGAGTTCGGCCAGCGCGAGATGCAGAAGCTCTGGGGGCAGGGACCGGACCATGTGAGCACCTACCAGTCGTTCGCCTGGTTCTACGCGGTGAACACCGGCCAGATCTCGATCCGGCACGGCATGCGCGGCCCGGGCGCGGTCATCGTCTCCGAGCAGGCCAGCGGCCTGGACGCCGTCGGCCACGCCCGGCGCCAGCTGCGCAAGGGCGGCCGGCTGGCGATCACCGGAGCCATCGACAGCTCCCTGTGCCCGTGGGCCTGGGTGGCCCACCAGGTGGCCGGATCGCTGAGCGCCGAAACGGACCCGGCGCGTGCGTACCTGCCCTTCGACGCGGCCGCCTGCGGGCACATCCCGGGCGAGGGCGGTGCGATGCTGGTGCTGGAGACCGCCGAGTCGGCCGCCGAGCGAGGAGTCACCCGGCCGTACGGGGAGATCGCCGGGTATGCCGCGACCTTCGACTCGCGCCGGGCGGGCGCCGGCTCGGGCCTGGGCCGTGCGGCGGCACTCGCCATCGCCGACGCGGGCCTGGAGCCGGCCGACATCGACGTGGTGTTCGCCGACGCGGCCGGCCGTCCCGAAGCGGACGCGGCCGAGGCACGGATGATCGCTGATCTGTTCGGCCCCTACGGCGTGCCGGTGACGGCCCCGAAGACGATGACCGGACGGCTCTATGCGGGCGGCGGGTCGCTGGATCTGGCGGCCGCGCTGCTGTCCCTCACGCACGGCGTGATCCCGCCGACCGTGAACGTGCGCCAGGTGCCGCCCACCTATCATCTCGACCTCGTACGGGAGCCCATGTCCGCTCCCGTACGCGCGGCGCTGGTCTTGGGCCGGGGCCGGGGCGGATTCAACTCCGCCGTGGTGGTCCGGTCCGTCAGCGGCTGAGGACTTCGACGACGGCGGCGGACCAGCTGAATCCGGCGCCCACCCCGAGCAGGAGGCAGCGCCGTCCGGGAACCAGACGGCCTGCCTCCCGCAGCCGGGTGAGTCCGGCGATCTGGTCGCCGGCTCCCAGATGGCCGGCGTGCCGGCCCCAGGACCAGGTGGTCCGGTCCAGGTCGATGCCCAGGGGGTCGAGGAAGTGCGCCTTGATCCGGGCCCGGCCCAGACTCGGCACGACGAACCAGTCGATGTCCGCCGGCTTGGTGTCGGCCTCGCGCAGCGCCAGGTCGGTGGCCTCGCACTGCCCGGCGTCGATGCGCTCCATGATGAAGTCCAGCCCCACGTCGGCGATGAAGCCGGCTCGCGGGACGTCGAGGTCGATCGGCGTCCGCACGCCGAAGGGCGCCACCCCGAACGGGTCCCGGCCCCGGCTCATCTCCTCCAGGCCCGGATCGGACACGGTCACCAGGCTGTGCAGCCGCGCGAACCCGCCCATCGTGGACAGGACGGCCGCGGTGCCGCCGTCCCCGAAGATGGTGCCCGGATCGCTGCGCCACTGGTCGAAGCCGGGCAGGCTGAACCGATCGCCCGTGGTGATGAGGGCGTACCGCCGCGCCGGGTCGGCCACGAGATAGGACGCGGCCAGCTCCATCGCGGCCATGCCGCCGTTGGACATCTGCCTGACCTCGATCGCGGGGCAGCGGTTGCCGAGGACGGTGCGCTGGATGTACGACGCGGGCGGCCACAGGTCATGGCCCTGGTAGTAGGTGCCCGAGTGCAGCAGCACATCGACGTCGGCCGGATCGCAGCCGGCCTGGCGCAGTGCGGGCACCGCGGCCAGGGCGGCCATCTCCGGGGCCGACTCCTTCCGGGAGACGCACACCGACTCGATCTCGGTACGCCAGATCATCCGGCGCTCGCACAACCCGGCCTGCTCGGCCTCGTCCACGGTCATCGGTTCCGGCAGCCAGGTGCCGCAGCCGGCGATGTAGAGACTGTCGAACTTCATGAAGCCGGTTCCTCCGCATGCCGAAGCTCGTTGGGTCCGCTCGACCCTCCCGCGGGCCGCTCGTGTACCGCTGGGACGGCGGTGGAGCCGCTCGTCCGTCGAGTCCGCTTCAACCGGGCGTGGACCGGGCCCGGCTGGACTGGCCCCATGTCCTTCACCCCACAGCCCACCGCGCCGCGCCCCGTCGTCCTGCTGTTCCCGGGCCAGGGCGCCCAGCAGCCGCGCATGGCGGCCGGGCTCTACGGAAGCCTCGACGTCTTCACCGACGTGATGGACACCGCGTTCAGCCTGCTGGGCGACGACGGTCCGCCGATCCGTGCGGACTGGCTGGCTCCCGGATCGCCGGAGGCGCTCGACGACGTCACCCGGGCCCAGCCGCTGCTGTACGCCGTCGGCTACGCGCTCGGCCGGGTCGTGGAGAGCTGGGGGATCGAGCCGTCGGCCATGCTCGGCCATTCCGTCGGCGAGCTGGTCGCCGCGACGCTGGCCGGGGTCCTGGACTTCGGTGATGGAATGCGGCTGATGCGTGACCGGATGCTGGTCTTCGCCGACACGCCGCCGGGCGGGATGCTCGCGGTCGCCGCGTCCGCAGCGCAGGCGGCCGCGTACCTCTCCGGGCAGGTGGCGATCGCCGCGGTCAACGGCCCCCGCCAGGTCCTGCTGGCCGGTCCCGCCGACCAGCTGGGCGTCGTCGAGCGCCGGTTGCGGGCCGACCAGGTCACCTGCCGGATGGCCAAGGCCCGGCAGGCGTTCCACAGTCCTGCGGTGGCCGACGCGACGGCCCGGTCGGCGGCCGGCTGGGCGGCGACCCGGCTACGGACACCGCGCCGGACCGTCTACTCGGCCTATCTCGGCGACGTGCTGTCCGACGAGCGGGCCCGCGATCCCCGGTTCTGGGCCGGTCAGCCCGCCGAGCCGGTGCTGTTCGGCCCGACGCTGGACCGGTTGCTAGGCCGCGGGGACGTCCTGCTGGTCGAGGCCGGGCCCGGGCAGGGGCTGAGCGCGCTGGCCCGGCGGCATCCTGCCGTGGCGGCTGGCCGCAGCGCCGTCCTGCCCATGCTGCCGGTACGGGCCGGGAACGCCGCCGAGGATCGCCACTCCGTGGCCACCACCGCGGCGCATCTGCGTGCCGAGGGCCACGGACTGGTCGTCGTGACGCACTCGGCCGCCGCGGACTGAGAGGGACGCGAGATGGGTGACTCCATAGCGATCGTCGGACTGGCCTGCCGTTTTCCCATGGCGCCCGACCCGGCCGGCTACTGGCGGCTGCTGCGAGCCGGGACCGACGCGATCACCGAAGCGCCGCCGGACCGGCGAGCCGACAATCCGCTGTACGACCCGGAGTCGGCGCCCGAGGGCACCGTGCCGTACCGGGCCGGCTTCCTCGACCGCGTCGACGCCTTCGACGCCGACTTCTTCGGCATCTCGCCGCGCGAGGCCGAGGCGATGGACCCGCAGCAGCGGCTCATGCTCGAGCTGGCCTGGGAGGTGATCGAGGACGCCCGGACCGCGCCGGGCACGCTGCGCGGCAGCCGGACCGGCGTCTTCGTCGGCACCCTCGCCGACGACTACGCGGCCCTGGTCCACCAGCACGGACCGGCGGCGATCACCCGGCACACCATGATCGGGCTGCACCGCAGCCTGATCGCCAACCGGGTCTCCTACATCCTCGGACTGCGCGGCCCCAGCCTCACGGTGGACACCGGCCAGTCGTCCTCGCTCACCGCCGTCCATCTGGCCTGCGAAAGCCTGCGGCGTGGTGAGTGCACGCTCGCGGTGGCGGGCGGGGTGCAGCTCAACCTGGCCGCGCCCGGCACCCTGCAGGCGTTGCGGCTGGGGGTGTTGTCGCCCGGCGGCGTCTGCGCCACCTTCGACGGGCGCGCCGACGGGTACGTGCGCGGCGAGGGCGGCGGGGCGGTCCTCTTGAAGCCGCTGGACCGGGCGCTGGCCGACGGCGATCGGGTGTACTGCGTGATTCGCGGCGGTGCCGTCAACAACGACGGCGACACGCCCGGCGGCCTGACCGCGCCGAGTGAGGACGCCCAGCGTGAGGTGCTGCGGGCCGCCTACCGGCAGGCCGGAGTCGCGCCGGCCGCGGTCCGGTATGTCGAGTCGCACGGCACCGGCACCCGGGCCGGTGATCCCGTCGAGGCGGCAGCGGTCGCCGCCGTCTGCGCCGCCGGCCGTCCTCCCGGAGAGCCGCTGCTTCTCGGCTCGGTCAAAACCAACATCGGCCATCTGGAGGGCGCCGCCGGAATCGCCGGGCTGATCAAGACCGCGCTGAGCATCGCGCACCGCGAGATCCCGCCCAGCCTGCACTTCGAGCACCCGAATCCGGACATCCCACTGCATGACCTGGGCCTCGAGGTCCCCACCGCGCTGCGGCCCTGGCCTCCCGGGCCGGCCCTGGCCGGCGTCTCATCCTTCGGCATGGGCGGCAGCAACTGCCACCTCGTCCTGGCCGAACCCCCGAAGGCCCCCGATCGGCGGACGACGGCCGCGGTGCCCTCGCCGTGGGTGCTGTCGGGTCGAACCGAAGCGGCGCTGCGGGCGCAGGCGGCACGGCTGCTGGAGCACGCCGAGGCCGATCTCGCGGACACCGGCTTCTCGCTCGCGGCCACCCGCAACGCCTTCGAGCACCGGGCCGCCGTGGTGGCGGCCGACCGGCCCGGGCTGGTCGCGGGGCTGCGGGCCCTCGCCGACGGCGGCCGGGCCGCGAACGTGTTGCGCGGCACCGGGACGGCCGGCCCCACGGCGTTCCTCTTCGCAGGTCAGGGCTTCCAGCGGGTGGCGATGGGACGGCGGCTGTACGAGGTGTTCCCGGCCTTCGCGGCGGCCTTCGACGCGGTGTGCGCCGAACTCGACCGGCAGCTGGACCGTCCGCTGCGCGAGGTCATGTGGCCCGGGCAGGACACCGGTCTGCTCGACCGGACGCAGTACACCCAGCCCGCGCTGTTCGCGATCGAGGTGGCGCTGCACCGGCTGATGGAGTCCTTCGGCCTGCGGCCGGACTTCGTCGCCGGCCACTCGGTCGGCGAGTTCGCCGCCGCGCACGCCGCGGGCGTTCTGGAACTGGCCGACGCGGCCCGGCTGGTGGCGGTACGGGGCCGGCTGATGCAGGCGCTGCCGCCGGGCGGGGCGATGATCGCGGTCCAGG
>Ga0308173_10001667_pt1 | contig 11305 bp, 8 predicted proteins | sample PhyPR1_FD_203716 | JGI IMG/M metagenome (GOLD analysis project Ga0308173, IMG submission 203716) | Soil microbial communities from UC Gill Tract Community Farm, Albany, California, United States - DLSLS.P.R1 | ecosystem: Environmental > Terrestrial > Soil > Agricultural land | place: USA... | reverse complement strand
CGACGTCACCCAGGGCCACCGCTTCATGGGCTCGGCCCAGCCGTTCCGGGCCCGCGACTTCGACGAGTACCAGGACGGCCTTGCGCGCCACTTCGTGCGGCTCGATCCCGAGGAGCGCAAGTCGGTGATCATGGACGCCGCGCGCACGCTCGCCTTCGCGCGCAACTTCGAGCTGGTGGAGGACGAGGGCCTGCTGGAGGAGGTGGCCGGGCTCGCCGAATGGCCGGTCCCGGTGATGGGCGACATGGACCCCGCCTTCCTCGACCTGCCGCCGGAGGTGATCCGCACCTCGATGCGCGTGCACCAGCGCTATTTCGCGGTGCGTGACCCGAACACCGGTTTCCTGGTCCCGCACTTCATCACCGTGGCCAACATCGAGGCGCAGGACGGCGGCAGGGCGATCGCAGCGGGCAACGCCCGCGTGCTCTCGGCGCGCCTGAACGACGCCCGCTTCTTCTGGGAAGAAGACAAGAAGATCCCGCTGGAGGACCGGCTCGCCAGGCTGAAGGGCGTGACCTTCCACGCCAGGCTCGGCTCCATGGCCGAGCGGGTGGCCCGCATCGAGGCGCTGGCCGAGGCGCTTGCGCCCTATGTCCGCGACGATGCGCGGACCAAGGCCTGGGCGAAGGTCGCGGCGATGCTCTGCAAGGCGGACCTGGTCTCCGGCATGGTGGGCGAGTTCCCCGAGCTGCAGGGCGTCATGGGCGCCTATTACGCCGAGGCCCAGGGCTACGATCCCGAGGTCGTCGACGCCATCCGCAGCCACTACAAGCCGCAGGGCCCGAACGATGACGTGCCGGTGCAGGCCGTGGCCGCCACCGTCGCGCTCGCCGACAAGCTGGACACGCTGGTGAGCTTCTTCGCGATCGGCGAGAAGCCCACCGGATCGCGCGACCCCTACGCCCTGCGCCGCGCCGCGATCGGAGTGATCCGCATCCTGCTGCAGTCGCGCACCCGGCTGCCGCTAAAGAGCTTCGTCTCCGACGATCTGCTGGCCTTCTTCGCCGACCGGCTGAAGGTGCAGCTCCGCCAGGAGGGCCAGCGGCACGACCTCGTGGACGCGGTGTTCGCGCTGGGCGACGACGACATCGTCCGCATCGTCAGCCGCGTCGGGCGCCTGGACGAATTCCTGCAGACCGAGGACGGGGCGAACCTGCTCGCGGGCTACAAGCGGGCGGTGAACATCCTCAAGGCCGAGGAGAAGAAGGCGCCGCTGCCGACGGGCGAGCCCGCCGAGATGGCCAATGCGCCGCCGGAAGAGGCCGGGCTCATCAATGCGCTGGGGCACGCCCAGGTCGAGATCGGCAAGGCGCTGGAGAAAGAGGACTACGAGCGGGCGATGCGCGAGATGTCGGCGCTCAGGCCCGCAGTGGACGCCTTCTTCGAGAAGGTGCTTGTCAACTCCGATGACGCGGCGGAACGCGACAACCGCTTGCGTCTTCTAGCCAAGGTGCGCGACGCCATGGGGCGCGTGGCGGACTTCAGCCAGGTGACGGGATAGATAGTTCGATGACGGTCGAGACGATGGCCAAGACGCGCTGGGTCTACACGTTCGGCGGCGGCCGCGCCGACGGCGACGCCTCCATGAAGAACCTGCTCGGCGGCAAGGGGGCGAACCTCGCCGAGATGTCGGCGCTGGGCCTGCCGGTGCCGCCCGGCTTCACCATCACCACCGAGTGCTGCACCCACTTCTACGAGAACGACCGCGCCTACCCGCCAGACCTGGCGGCGCAGGTCGCGGCGGGCCTGAAGCATGTCGAGGCGATCACCAAAAAGACCTTCGGCGATCCGGCAAATCCGCTGCTGGTTTCGGTTCGCTCCGGCGCCCGCGCCTCGATGCCCGGCATGATGGACACGGTGCTGAACCTCGGCCTGAACGACGCGACCGCGGAGGGGCTGGCCAAGCTCTCCGGCGACCGCCGCTTCGCCTTCGACAGCTACCGGCGCTTCATCCAGATGTACTCGAACGTGGTCCTGGGCCTGGACCACCACATGTTCGAGGAGATCCTCGACGAGCACAAGGAGCACCTCGACGTCAGCGTCGACACCGCGCTCGCCGCCGAGGACTGGGAAGCGGTGGTCGCCGACTACAAGAAGGCGGTCGAAGGCGAGCTCGGCAAGCCTTTCCCGCAGGACCCGCAGGCCCAACTCTGGGGCGCGATCGGCGCCGTCTTCGCCAGCTGGATGAACGATCGGGCGAAGTTCTACAGGCGGATGCACGACATCCCCGAGAGCTGGGGCACTGAGGTCACCGTCCAGGCCATGGTGTTCGGCAACATGGGCGAGACCTCGGCCACCGGCGTCGCCTTCACCCGCAATCCCTCGACCGGCGAGCACAAGCTCTACGGCGAGTTCCTGATCAACGCCCAGGGCGAGGACGTGGTGGCCGGCATCCGCACGCCCCAGGCGCTGACCCGCGCCGCACGCGAGGAAATGGGCGAGAAGCAATCCTCCCTGGAAGAGGCGCTTCCCGAAGTGTTCGGTGAGTTCAAGTCGGTGGTGGAGACGCTCGAGCGTCACTACCGCGACATGCAGGATATCGAGTTCACGGTCGAACGAGGGCGTCTGTACATGCTGCAGACGCGCAACGGCAAGCGCACCGCCAAGGCCGCGCTGAAGGTCGCCGTCGACCTCGCCAGCGAGGGCCTGATCTCGCGGGAGGAGGCGGTGATGCGGGTCGAGCCGCAGAGCCTCGACCAGTTGCTGCATCCCACCATCGATCCCGGCAGCCCGCGCGAGGTGATCGCCAACGGCCTGCCGGCTTCGCCGGGGGCGGCGACCGGCAAGGTGGTGTTCACCGCCGAGGAGGCCGAGCGGCTGGGCGGGGCCGGCGAGGCGGTGATCCTGATGCGCGAGGAGACCAGCCCCGAGGACATCCGCGGCATGGACGCCGCGCGCGGCGTGGTCACCGCCCGCGGCGGCATGACCAGCCATGCCGCCGTGGTGGCCCGCGGCATGGGCCGTCCCTGCGTCTCCGGCGCGGGCGAGATCCGCATCGACCTCAGGGCCGGCGAGTTCCGCGCCCGGGGCCGCAGCTTCAAGGCCGGCGACCTCATCACCATCGACGGCTCGACCGGCGAGGTTCTGGCCGGCGCGGTGAAGATGGTCGAGCCGGAGCTCTCCGGCGATTTCGCCACCCTGATGGGCTGGGCCGACAAGGTGCGCCGGCTCGAGGTGCGCGCCAACGCCGAGACCGCGCTCGACGCCAGGACCGCGCGGCAGTTCGGGGCGGAGGGCATCGGCCTTTGCCGCACCGAGCACATGTTCTTCGACCCCGACCGGATCGCCGCGGTGCGCGAGATGATCCTGGCCGACGACGAGGCGGGGCGGCGTGCGGCGCTCGCCAAGATCCTGCCGATGCAACGGGCCGACTTCGTCGGGCTGTTCCAGATCATGGAGGGCCTGCCGGTGACCATCCGGCTGCTCGATCCACCGTTGCACGAGTTCCTGCCGCACACCGAGGAGGACGTCGCCGCCGTCGCCGAGGCGACCGGCCTCGACGCCAAGAAGCTGCTGCGGCGCGCGCAGGAGCTGCACGAGGTCAATCCCATGCTCGGCCACCGAGGCTGCCGGCTGGGCGTGGCCTATCCCGAGATCTATGAGATGCAGGTGCGCGCGATCGTCGAGGCGGCCTGCGAGATCGCCGCCTCGGGCAAGGTCGCGCCGATCCCGGAGATCATGCATCCGCTGGTGGCCAAGGGCTCGGAGATGAAGTTCCTCAGGGAGCTGACGGACCGCATGGTCAAGCAGGTCGTCGAGGAGCAGGGCCGCCGCATCGACTATCACGTCGGCGCGATGATCGAGCTGCCGCGGGCCGCGGTGCGGGCCGGCGACCTGGCGCAGTACGCGGAGTTCTTCTCCTTCGGCACCAATGACCTGACCCAGACCACCTTCGGCATCAGCCGCGACGATTCCGGCCGGTTCCTCAACGCCTACTTGGAAAAAGGCATCCTCGAGAAGGATCCCTTCGTCAGCCTCGATACGGAGGGGGTGGGCGAGCTGATCCGCATGGGCGCCGAGCGGGGCCGCGCGGCGCGGCCCGACGTCAAGCTCGGGATCTGCGGCGAGCACGGCGGCGATCCGGCCTCGATCGCCTTCTGCGAGGAGGTGGGCCTGGATTACGTGAGCTGCTCGGCCTACCGCGTGCCGATCGCCCGCCTCGCCGCGGCCCAGGCCGCCATCGGCGAGGGGGAGAAGGACCGCTAGCGGGAGATGCCGCTCCAACCCGCCGGGCCGGAAGACCTGACGGCGGTCGCAGCGCTGGTGAACGCCGCCTATCGGGGCGAGAGCTCGCGCCGCGGCTGGACCACCGAGGCCGACCTGATCGGCGGCCAGCGGACCGACGCGAGCAGCCTCGCCGACGACCTCGCCGCCACCCCGGGCGCGCAGCTGCTCGTGCTGAGCGACGCGCCTGACGGCCCGCCGCTCGGCTGCGTCTGGCTCGAGCCCGCGGACCATCCGGGCGCCTGGTATCTCGGCATGCTGACGATCCGCCCCGACCTGCAGGCGCGCGGACTCGGCCGCGAGCTGCTGGCGGACGCCGAGGCGGCGGCGAAGGCGCGGGGCGCCCAGCGCATCCGCATGACGGTGATTTCGATCCGCCCTGAGCTGATCGCCTGGTATGGTCGGCGCGGCTATGCCGCCACCGGCGAGACGCAGCCGTTCCCCTATGGCGATCTGCGGCGGGGCGAGCCGAAGCGCGACGACCTCAGCTTCCTGGTGCTCGAGAAACGACTCTGACGGGCTTGGTGGTCGCCGCCGCCAGCAGCGCATCGAGCGTGTCCGCCCGCTGCGCCGCGCGTCGGTCGAGGATGAGCGCGGTTCCGGCGGCGATCAGCCAGGCCGCCAGCACGCTGGAAGGGAAGATGTAGCGGGCGTCGGCCGCCGGCGCGGCCACGAACAGCAGCGCCGGGTAGGCGAACGCCCCGCCGAGCAGCCCGGTGAACAGCAGCGCCTGCGGCGCCCGGCGCAGCCACAGCGCGCCCACGACGGCCGCGGCCAGGAGGTAGAGCCAGAAGGGCCGGCGCCAGAGCTCAGGCGCACGTGTGCGGACGTAGCCGCCGACCCGCGCCAGCGCCTGCGGATGGGCCACCTTCAGGCCGAAGGGATTGGCGTCGATCTGCAGGTGGACGGGGTAGAAGACCTCGCCCTTGGCCAGGCCCATCTGCTGCACGAAGACGGCGGTGCGGTGGGCGAGGTAGCAGCCGAACTGATGGCGCACGGCCCGCGGCCAGATGCGCTCCACCTCGCCGCCGGCGTCGGATTCGAGGATGCGCGGCTGGCCGGGCACGGCGCGGAAGGCGAGCTGCAGGTGGCGGGGATCGTAAGCCCTGCGGATCTGCCGGGGCGAGATCGGCCAGCCCAGCGTGAGCCCGGTCGGCAGTTCGTCCTTGTCGGCGCAGGCGGAGATGCCGATCAGGTCGAACTCCTGCGTCCCGGCGAAGTTGTGCGCCGACGGCAGCGGCGCGAAATCGGGCAGCCGCCAGTGCGTCGAGCCCCAGGCGAGCGCCAGGCCGAGGCTCAGGGCGGCGGCGGCCACCAGGCGCGCGCGGGGCGGCGGCGCCGGCTGCAGATAGGGGCGCCAGACCATCAGCGGTGCGATGAGCACGAGCAGCAGGACGGCGTTGTAGCGGAGCGCCGCGGCGACCGCGAACAGCACGCCGGCCACCGCCAACGGGACCGTGGAGCGCCGGCGCCCCGCGACCAGCCAGGCCGCAAGGCCGGCGAGCGCGAAGCTGGTGGTGGTCACATCGCGCCACTGCGCCATCAGGGTCCCCAGCAGCTCGGGGACGTACACGAAGGCCGCGGCGAAGGCGGCCAGCGCCGCGGCCGCCCAGAGCGCCCGCCGCATCAGCAGGTTGGCGCAGAGCGCGGCGGCGAAGAACAGCAGGAACGCCTGGAAGACGAACAGCCCCCAGGCGCCCGCGCCGAGCTCACGGCTGATCCAGAACAGGTAGGCGTGCATCGGCGGCCACAGCATCGTCTCGACGCCGGAGCGCGCCTCCTCCCAGGCGAACAGGCTGTCGTAGGACATCAGCCCGGGCCAGGCCGGCCAGCAGGCGAGGGCCGCCGCCAGCGCCGCGTAAAGCGCGCTCATCATCCAGCGCGGCTCTCCCGGCAGGACGGCGACCGGCCCGGAGCGAGGTTCAGAGCTCAAGGTGGCCGAGCTTGCAAAGGGTTTGGCCGTCCGCCTTGACGCCATAGGCGTCGAGCGCCCCGGCGTTGAGCGGCGTGATCGCCTCCCAGCCGGTGTAGTCGGAGCCGATCGCCGGGAGCGCGCGCGGCACGTCGAGCCGGCGTGCGCCGCTCTCGCCGGCGCCGACGATTCGGAAGTCCTTGTCCACCAGGATGACGCGCCCGACCGGCGTCTGCCGGTCTTGATCCCATCCCCAGCCGGCGACCCGGGTCCCGCCGGCGCCGGAGAGATAGCGCGCCTTGACCCCGTCGATGTTGCCGATGCAGGCGCCCATCCGCGGAAAAGCCTCGCGCAGGTTGCGTCCGAGCACGGCCGCCCCCCAGGCCGGCAGCGCCGTCAGCGGTTGGCCCAGCACGTGATCGTGGTGAACCGCGCGCTTGCCGGCGGTCGCGTCGGCGTCCAGGACGGCCGCGACCTCCGGGGCCGGGGCGGTGGAGGTGCTGGCGGCCTGCGGATTGCGCCACGCGGGATCGCTGCAGCCGCCAAGCGTGAGCGCCGCCAGAGCGGAGGCCGCCCACGGCCGCCGGCTTACGCAATCTGCGCCATCCCTCATGGGCCGGACGCTAGCGGGCTTCGGTGCCCCAGCGCAAACCTGCCCGCGCCGGCGCCCTGCGGCTTTTGCGCGTGACAAGCGGGGCCGCTTCACGGCTACCTGCGGCGGGGAAGTCGGGGAGGGCGGAGATGGCCCAGGGGTTCGATCCGGTCGCGGCCACCGCGGCCTATCTGGCGCAGCTGCCGCCGGCCTTGCACGACAAGGCCAAGGCCTACACCCAGGGCGGCCACTGGCTGCTGCTCTGGGGGACGCTGGTGGCGATCCTGGTCGCCTGGATCGTGCTGCGGACCGGCGTGCTGGTGCGGGTCCGCAGCGCCGTCGAGCGCGGCAAGCCGCGCCTGTGGCTCGCGGTGGCAGCTGTGGTCGTCGTCGACGGGGTCATCGAGCTCGTCCTGTCGCTGCCGTGGGACGCCTATGCCCACTGGTGGCGCGAGCGGCTCTATGGCCTGACGAGCCGGCCGTTCGGCGGCTGGCTGTCCGAGCACCTGACGGCGAACCTGATCGGGATCGTCCCGACCATCGTGCTCGCGGCGATCCTCTACTGGCTGGTCCGGCGCGCGCCGCGCACGTGGTGGCTGTGGGGCGGCGTGCTGGCCGGCGTCGGCTCCCTGGTTCTGAGCCTGCTCTCGCCGGTGCTGCTGGAGCCGATCTTCAACACCTATACGCCGGCCCCGCCCGGACCGGTGCGCGACGAGGTGGTCGCCATGGCCAAGCAGGTCGGCGTCCCCCACGACAAGATCCTGATCTACAACGGCTCCAAGCAGTCGAACCGCTACACCGCCAACGTCGCGGGCGTCGGAGCCACCGCCCGGGTCGCGATGAGCGACGTGATGTTCAAGAAGGACGCCGACCTCGCCGAGGTGCGCGGCGTCGTCGGCCACGAGATGGGCCACTATGTGCATGGCCACATCTACTGGCTGGCGCTGGCCTACGGCCTGATGGCGCTGGTCTCGTTCCTGATCGTCGACCGGACCTTCGGCCTGGTGCTGCGCTGGACCGGCGCCAAGGGCGTCCGGGGCCTCGCCGATCCCGCCGGCCTGCCGGTGGTGTCGATCGTCCTCGCCGTCGTCACCCTGATCGGCACGCCGGTCCAGAACTCGGTGACCCGCGCCGTCGAGGCCGACGCCGACCGCTTCTCGCTCACCCACTTCAACGAGCCGGACGGCCTGGCCAAGGCGCTCGTGAAGACCATCGAGTACCGCTACGATTCCCCCTCGCGGCTGGAGGAGATCATCTTCTACGACCACCCCTCTGTCCGCGCCCGCGTGCTGCGCTGCATGCAGTGGAAGGCGACGCATCCGAAATCTGCGCCCTGAATCTTGGGTGTCATCCCGGCCGTAGCGGAGCGGAGAGCCGGGACCCAGCCGGTTCAGTCATCGGGCGTTCCTGGGTCCCGGATCGGCCCTGCGGGCCGTCCAGCACGACGGTCGTCATCTCTTCCGGACGAACACGGTCCCGGCGGAGTAGCCGGCGCCGAACGAGCAGATGAGGCCGGTCTCGCCGGGCGCGAAGTCGTCGCTCGATTTGTGGAAGGCGATGATCGAGCCGGCCGAGGAGGTGTTGGCGAACTCGTCGAGGATGATGACGTTCTCGCCGGGCTGCGGTTCGCGGCCCAGCACGCGGCGGCCGATCAGCTCGTTCATGTTGATGTTGGCCTGGTGCAGCCACAGCCGTTTCAGCCCGGCGGTCTCGATCCCGAGGTCGGCCGCGTGCGCCAGGATCATCTCGGAGACCATCGGCACCACCTCGCGGAACACCTTGCGGCCCTCCTGCACGAACAGCTTGTCGCGCCCGTCGTGGCCGTCCGGCGCGCAGCGGTTCAGGAAGCCGAAGTTGTTGCGGATGTTGTTGGAGAACTGGGTCTTCAGGCGCGCGCCCAGGATCTCCCAGCCGTCCCGCGCCCGATCCTCGGCCTCCAGGATCACCGCCGTGGCCACATCGCCGAAGATGAAGTGGCTGTCGCGGTCGCGGAAGTTCAGGTGGCCGGAGCAGATCTCCGGATTGACCATCAGCACGGCGCGCGCCGAGCCGGCGGCGATGAAATCGGCGGCGGTCTTGATCCCGAACGTGGCCGAGGAGCAGGCGACGTTCATGTCGAAGGCGAAGCCTGCGATGCCCAGCGCCTGCTGCACCTCGATGGCCATCGCCGGATAGGCCCGCTGCATGTTGGAGGCGGCGCAGATCACCGCGTCGATCTCGCTGGCCGGCTTGTCCCAGCGGGCGATCGCGCCCCTTGCGGCCTCGACGGCGATCTCCGCCAGCACCGAGAGCTGCTCGTTGGACCGCTCGGGGATGATCGGCCGCATCAGCTCCGGATCGACGAGGCCGGCCTTGTCGACAACGAACCGCGACTTGATCCCCGAGGCCTTCTCGATGAACTCCACGGACGAGGGCTGCAGGGCCTCGGCTTCGCCGGCCGCGATCGCCTCGGCGTTGGCCGTGTTGAAGCGCGCCACGTAGGCGTTGAAGGTTTCGACCAGCTCGGCGTTCGAGAGGCTGTGGGGCGGGGTGTAGAGCCCCGTGGCGGCGATCACGGCTTGCGGCAACGGCGGCCCTCCGGCTGGCTGGCGGAGTGATAGCACGCCGCCTTGCAGCGGGGGCAAGGCGTTGTGGCCGCAGGGCCACAGGTGGTCTCCGAACACAGCTTGGCCGCAGAACCAACACAGCCCCGCCGGGGTTTGTCGCCCACCTGCGGGAGGCTCATGGGGGAGCTGTTCGCGTCCAAGTAGGAGTTCCAGCGAATGAAATCTCTCATGGCTGCGGCCTCGGCCGCTGTCCTCGGCCTTGCTTTGCCCGGGCTCGCTGCGGCCCAGACGGCCACTGCGCCTATCGGCCTCTACGGCAATCTCGGCTACGCCGACATCCACACCTCCGGCCAGAACCTCGGCGCGATCGGCGGACGGCTCGGCTACCGGTTCAACGACTGGCTGGGCGTCGAGGGCGAGCTGGCCGGCGGTGTCAAGAGCGACAACTTCTCCATGACCGTCGGCGACGCCGCGGTGACCGGCAAGACCAAGCTGTCCGACGCCGAAGCCGGCTACGTGGTGGGCTTCCTGCCGCTGTCGCCGCAGTGGGACGTGCTGGGCCGGATCGGCTACGGCCATAGCAAGATCAAGGTCGAAGACGTCACGGTGGCCGGCCTGGCCGGCTCGGTGAGCGGGCTTTCGGCCTCCGGCAGCGGCGATTCCTGGAACTATGGCGTGGGCGCCCAGTGGCACTGGGACGGCGCCAACGGCGTGCGCGGCGACTACACCCGCGAGGAGTTCACCCACGGCTCCAACGGCCACGCCGACGTCTGGTCGCTCGCCTTCGACCACCGGTTCTAGCGCTCGGCAGGCGCCCGAGGATCAGCCCTCTCCGCATGCGGGGAGGGCTGTTCCTTGTCCCCCGCCAAGGCCGAAACCGGGATGACACGCGCCGGCCGCCCTCCCATAACCCGCCCATGCGCGAAGTCCGCACCATCACCGTCGGCGGGGCCGAGGCGGGCGTGCGGCTCGACCGCTGGTTTCGCAGGCGCTGGCCGCACCTGACCCAGGGCCAGCTCGCCCGGCTGATCCGCTCCGGCCAGGTGCGGGTGAACGGCGGCCGGGCCAGGCCCGACACTCGTCTCGAGGCCGGCGTCCTGGTGCGCGTGCCGCCGCTGCCCGAGCGTCCGCCGGAGCGCCCGCGCGAGGCTCTCGACCCGCGCGACGCCGCCTTCGCGCGCGGCCTGGTGATCTACGAGGACGAGGAGGTGCTGGCGCTCAACAAGCCCTCCGGCCTCGCCGTCCAGGGCGGCACCAAGACCACGCGCCATGTCGACCGGCTGTTGTCGGCCTGGGGGGAGGGCCTCGAGCGGCCCAGGCTCGTGCACCGGCTGGATCGCGACACCTCCGGCGTGCTGGTGCTCGGCAAGACGCCCGCCGCCGCCGCCAAGCTCGCCGGCGCCTTCGCCCGTCGGCGGACACAGAAGACCTACTGGGCGCTGGTCGCCGGCCTGCCGAAGCCGTCCGAAGGCGTCCTCGAGCTGCCGCTTGCGAAGAAGGGCGTCGGCGACCGCGAGATGATGGTCCCCGCCGGGCCCAAGGACCCCCGCGCCGAGACCGCCGAGACCGAGTTCGTGACGCTCGCCCGCGCCGCCGACAAGGTCGCCTGGATGGCGCTGTGGCCGCACACCGGGCGCACCCACCAGCTGCGCGCCCACATGCTGGCGATCGGCCATCCGATCCTCGGCGATCCGAAGTACCGGACCGAGGGGTCGGACGCGCTCTCCGGCGAGCTCAAGCTGCAGCTGCACGCCCGGCGCCTGGTCCTGCCGCATCCCTCCCGCGGGATGCTGATGCTGGAAGCCCCGGTCAGCTCCGAGCTGAAGGCCGGCTTCGCCCGCTTCGGCTTCGACGAGCACGAAGCCGATCCCGATCCCTTCGCGCGGCGGCGGCGCTAGATCCAACCGCAGAAAACACAGAAGTTCGCGGAAGCCACTGTCCTTCCGCGCTTTTCCGCGCTTTCCGCGGTTCTCTTACACGAGCCCCGAGACCGGCTTCGCCGAGGCGCTCTGCGGAAACACCGCCGCGTCC
>Ga0308173_10001665_pt1 | contig 11312 bp, 9 predicted proteins | sample PhyPR1_FD_203716 | JGI IMG/M metagenome (GOLD analysis project Ga0308173, IMG submission 203716) | Soil microbial communities from UC Gill Tract Community Farm, Albany, California, United States - DLSLS.P.R1 | ecosystem: Environmental > Terrestrial > Soil > Agricultural land | place: USA... | reverse complement strand
GACTGGGACGCCACGATCACCAAAATCATCGAGAACCCCATCTCCATCCGGCAGGCCTTCTGGTCGCCCTACAAGCGGCTCGTCCGCTGGATCGAGGACCAGGCGGCCAAACGCGCCGCCGCCGCGGATGCCGCCTCCACCTCGCGCATGCAGGCCGCCGCCACGCATATCGATACCACGATTGCCACCGGCAAAGCGCCCGCCACGCCCGAAGCCCCGAAAAAAGTCGACGTCGGCGTTGTCGCCGCCCTGGGTGTCGCGGCCGGTGCCCTGGGCACCGCTTTCGGCTACCTGCTGAGCTGGCTGGGCAACGTCCCGCTTTACGTGATCCCCGTTTACATTCTCGGCGTTATGCTCCTGATTTCCACGCCCTCGATGATTCTTGCCGCGCTCAAGCTGCGCCAGCGCAATCTCGGCCCGATCCTCGACGCCAACGGCTGGGCGGTGAACGCCAAGGCCAAAATGAATATCCCCTTCGGCGGCGCCCTGACCCAAACGCCCAAACTCCCCGCCGGCTCGCAGCGCGACACCGTCGACCCGTTCGCCGAATCCCACAAGGGCCGCAACCGCGCCATCGCCCTCGTCGTCCTGATTGTCATCCTCTGGGCGTGCTGGTTCTTCGGGCTTGCCGACATTCTCATGCCCGGTGTGTTCGCCAAGCGCCCCATCACGCAGCGCCGACAGGATGAAGCCGCCGACGCCCGCCTGGTCGACGCCCGCGCCGCCCTGCGCGATCACGACCTCGCCCGCGCCGACAAAGATCTCGCCGAACTCGAGAATCGCCAACCCCAACTCTCGTCCACCTACCCCGACCGCATCGACAAACTGCGCGCCGAGATCACCGCCGCCAAGGCCGCCCCGGCCTCCGCGCCCGCATCCCGACCGTAACCGTCGGCGCCGGCTCCGCCTTGGGTTCCCATGCCAACGGAGGCCCCGCGCGACGTCTGCTGGCCACAAAGCTAATAGTGTAAATGAGTCAGAGCGAGAAAACTGCCGTCGCCGTGCTCTCCGGCCGCACCGGCGCATGAAATGCCGTGTCAAAATCAAACACGCTGTCAAAATCCCCCAGATCGTCCTGATCGGTCTTCTGCAGCAGTTTTGACTCGACCATCGCGAACACGATCCGCCCAAAATCGCTCGTCCGGCAGATCCCCCAGTGCCCCAGCACCGTCCGCGCCAAAAATCCGTACCGCATCACCGCATAGTTCCGCAGCCCCCACGAAAGCTGCTGCCCGCTGACGTGACACGCCCCCTCGCTTTTCGCTCTGGCCTCGCCATGGACCTGCCGCACCGTGTGGTTCAGCCCATGTTTGACAAACTCAAACGCCTCGACGGGATAGCGCCCGCCTTCTTCGGCAACCTGCTCCAGGGACTTCCCTTTGGTCTGATTCATCGGCATGGTAGTTCTGCTCAAGATTAAAGGATCGGCTCATTATACAAAACGGCTGGGCCAAATGGGAAGTTTCAAACGTCTGTCTTTAGCCGTGCGTTGATGTACTAGGCACATCGCGTGTGCAGGGTATAATCGCCCTACGCTTTTTCGCAAATGCAGGGTGGGCATGAGCAAAATCCTTCTCGCCATCTCCGACCGCTGGGTGCCCGACGCCCGCGTTGACGCGCTGGGCGATTTCATCCAGCGCCTCGGGGGAAGCATTCTCGTCGTCCATGTCGCTTATGGCACCGAAGAAAGTGGGGCCGACGTGATGCCCGGCGAGCGGATTCTCGAACAGATCGCCGATCAACTCCGCGCCCGCAAGGCCCGCGTGGAAACGCTTTTTTTGTTCAGTGACGACATCGGCCAGGCGGTTCTGAAAACGGCCGACGAGCACAAGGCCAGCCTGATCGTGCTGGGGCTTTCCAGCAAGGGCATGCTGACGCGGTTGATTGAGGGGAATGTCGCACAGGAAGTGATACGGGGAGCGCGGATTCCAGTGCTGCTGCTGCCGCCGGACTGGATGAGCCCGATTTAGCTTCTGGTGCAGGCGTCTCGCCCGCATCCGGATAATGCAGCCAGGATGCCCGCACCCCAACGTTAGCGGTAGGCGTCCACCCATTCCAAAACAATCTGCTTGCTGCGGGCGAAGGGGGGAATGGCCACGTGGGCTTCGCCTGTCGCGGCGTTGACCGTCGCCTTCAGTGCCAGGCGGCGTTGATCGTCGATCACCTCAGCGGGGTTAAAGCCTTCCAGCCGCGTGAAAGGTTTTCCGTCGGCATATTGCAGATGCACATCGAGCGACGACGGCCAAGCGTCGCCGACGCGCTCGAGTACCAGGCTGCCGATGCCGCTGCTGGACAAGACGTTGACCTGCACGCCGGCGTTTTTGTCCGTCGTGATGGAGAGGCGGTCCTGGGGTTTGGCCTGGGAGATGATTTTGACGGGGGAATTGTCCGGCGTGGCGGAAATGAGGTTGATCGTCGGCGGGATTCCAGGCTGTTGTGGCGGAAGGGTTGGCGCGGGAAGCGTTGTGGCGGGGGCGAAGAGCGGATCCAGCACGGTGAGCACCTGCGGCTTCTGATTGGGATTGCCGGTGTTCACGACCACCAACGGCTGGGCACCGCTGGGCATGGCCAGCACTTCATATAAGGGGCTCGACATTTCCTGCGGGGTTTCCAAGGCGCGGGCAGGGCGCTCGGGAGCCGTGGAGTCGGGGATGGTGGATGGGGTGTTAATCGCTTCACAGCCCGTGAGAACGGCGGAGAGCACGGCCACGGATGCACACATATGGAGACGGATGCTCGAGTTTTGGCGTCTGTTTTTGTGGTTTTTCATAACGTTCGCCTCTTTTTTCGATTCCATGCCTTTACCTGAGCAAATCCGTGGCCAGCGGCAAGCAATTTAGGTCTGCTCAAGCAGGCGGGCGACTTCCATGCAGTCTTTGTCGCCGCGGCCGGAGAGGTTGACGACGAGAACCTGATCTTTGTTCATGGTCTTGGCGAGTTGCAGGGCATAGGCGACGGCGTGCGCGGATTCGAGCGCGGGGATGATGCCTTCGCGCTGGGCGGTGATCTGGAACGCGTCCATCGCTTGTTGGTCGGAGATGGCGGTGTAGGTGACGCGGCCGGTGTCTTTCCAGTAGGCGTGTTCGGGGCCGACGCCGGGGTAATCGAGGCCGGCGGAGACACTGTGGACGTCGGCGGTTTGGCCGTCCTCATTTTGCAGGACGTAGGAGAGCGCCCCGTGCAGGACGCCGGGGTGGCCGTAGTTGAGGGTGGCGGCATGTTGCCCCAGCGCGGTGCCGCGGCCGCCGGGTTCGACGCCGTAGAGTTTGACGGAAGTGTCTTCGATGAAGGGATAGAAGATGCCGGCGGCGTTGGACCCGCCGCCCACGCAGGCGACGATGGCGTCGGGGAGGCGATTGAAGGCGTCGGTGCATTGGGCGCGGGTTTCGGTGCCGATGACGGATTGGAAATCGCGGACGATCATGGGGAACGGGTGCGGGCCGGCGACGGAGCCGATGATGTAGTGAGTTTTTTCGACCGAGCCCATCCAGTCGCGGAGGGCTTCGTTGAGGGCGTCTTTGAGGGTTTTGGAGCCGGACTCGACGGGGATGACGCGGGTGCCCAGAAGTTTCATGCGGAAGACGTTGAGGTTCTGGCGGCGGATGTCTTCGGAGCCCATGTAGACGTCACACGAGAGGCCGAAGACGGCGGCAGCCGTGGCGGTGCCCACGCCATGCTGGCCGGCGCCGGTCTCGGCGATGACGCGTCTTTTGCCCATGCGGAGGGTGAGGAGGGCCTGGCCGATGGTGTTGTTGATTTTGTGGGCGCCGGTGTGGGCGAGGTCTTCGCGCTTGAGATAAATTTTGGCGCCGCAGTTTTGCGGGGCGGTTTCACGGGCGAGCTGGGTGAGGCGCTCGGCGTAATAAAGCGGGGTGGGGCGGCCTACGAAGTGTTTGAGGTAGTAGTTGAGTTGGCGGTGGAATTCGGGGTCTTTTTTGGCGCGGGCGTATTCGTCGGCGAGTTGGCGGACGGCGATCATGAGGGTTTCAGGGACGTACGAGCCGCCGTAGGGCCCGAAGCGGCCAAGGGCGTCGGGCACGGATTTGGAGGCGCTGGGGAGCGTTTGGGCTTCAACTTCGGCAGAGGAGAGGGTGGTCATGAGGCGTCCTTTATCAGAGCAGGCCATGATAGGCGGTGGCTGGGGAGGGGGGCAAATGGGAAAGAGGAAACGGGCGCGCGAGGATGTGGCCAGGGCGCGTGGCGGGTGGGAATGCGGAGTGGAGCCTTGAGGCGTGGTGCACCCTTCAGGTGCTTGCGATAAAGCGCCGGCCCTTACACGCCAGAGACACGCTGAAGCGTGAACTACGGGCGATAATAGCTTGCCATGCCCGCGGCAACTTTCGTCAGCGGCGGGGCTGGACCCTATGCCCCACCCCCTGCTACCATTCCCCGCCATGCCTACATGCTTTTACAACACGCTGGCCCATGACCTGCAGGAATTCACGCCGCTGGAGCCGGGGGCCGATCCGGCGGACCCGCTGAAGGGCGCCACGGTGCGGATGTACACCTGCGGGCCGACGGTATATGACTACGCGCACATCGGGAATTTCCGCGCGTTTTTGTTTGCCGATGTGCTGCGGCGGTATCTGGAATTTCGCGGTGCGACAGTTCATCAGGTGATGAACATGACCGACGTGGGGCACATGGTGGATGACTCGCACGCCGATGCGCAGGGCGAGGACAAAATGCAGAAGGCGCAGGACCGCCTGAAGGAGGCCAAGAAGCAGGGGAAGGCGCTGGTTGAGAATCCGGACGATCCGAACCAGGTGGCGGAGTTTTTTGTCGAGGCATTTTTGGACGACGCGCGGGCGCTGCAGGTTGAGGTGGTGCTGGAGCGCGACGCTGCGGCGGGAGATCAGAAGGACCGCATCATGCCGCGGCCGACGCGGTTTATCGAGCCGTTCATCAAGATGATCGAGACGCTGATCGAGAACGGTCATGCGTACGTGGGGACGGACGGGGTGGTCTATTATTCGGTGGCGAGCTTTCCGGAATATGGGAAGCTCTCGGGGAATTCAATCGACAAACTTTCGCACGGGGCGGGCGGGCGGACGGCAGCGCAGGCGGCGAAGAAGCACCCGGCGGATTTTTTCCTGTGGAAGCCGGACCCGCGGCATTTGATGCGCTGGCCGTCGCCTTGGGGTGAGGGATACCCGGGGTGGCACATCGAGTGCAGCGCCATGGCGACGACGCTGCTGGGGCCTTCGATCGACATTCATACGGGCGGCGAGGACAACATTTTTCCGCACCATGAGTGCGAGATCGCGCAGTCCGAGGCGGCGACGGGGAAGCCCTTTGCGCGGTTCTGGCTGCACACGCGGCATTTGATGGTCAATGGCGAGAAGATGTCCAAGAGCAAAGGGAATTTTTATACGATCCGCGACCTGGTGAAGAAGGGGTTCGATCCCCTGGCGATCCGCTACGCGCTGATCTCGACGCGGTACCGCGAGTCGATGAATTTTTCGATGAAGGGATTGCACGAGGCGGCGGCGGCGGTGGGGTCTTTACGCGATCTGGCGGACAAGCTGCAGACGGCGGTGGCGGCGATCGACGAGGCTGCGGGCGAGGCGACGCGGGAGTCGGACCTGCTGCCGCAGGATGCGAAGCTGCTGGCGGAGATTGCGGCGGCGATGGATGACGATTTGAACATTGCCGGTGCGCTGGGGGCGCTGTTCACGTGGGCGACGCCGCTGAACAAGCAGAAGAAGGTGGCGTTTCCAGAGGCGCGGTCGGCGTTGTTGGCGTTGAAGAAAATCGATCATGTGTTGGAAGTCATTTTTCCGCCGCTGCACCCGCTAAGCGTGGAGACGGCAGGGAAGGTGGAAGCCCTGATGATTCAGCGGCAGCAGGCGCGGGCGGGGAAGGATTTTGCGCGGTCGGACGCGTTGCGGAATGAATTGCACGCGCTGGGCGTGGAGATCAAAGACACGCCGACGGGCACAACGTGGCGCCCGCGGCTAGCGCCGGTGCTGGGGGCGTAAGGGGCACGGGGCAAGGGTGGGAACGCGGCGGAATTTTTCTGCGGAGGTGACGGCCGGGAGGGACGGCGGATGAGGTGAAGCAAGCGCGGCACGCGGCCGGAAACAATTCTGCCGGCGATCTCGCAACGCGTCGCCTGTTCCTTTATAATGGCTCACCCACGCCGGAGTGGCGGAACTGGCAGACGCGCTGGACTCAAAATCCAGTGTCCGCAAGGACGTGTGGGTTCGACTCCCTCCTCCGGCATCAAACCGCCGCTTTGGCGGTTTTTTTATGCGCCCAATGCCACGAATATGGATTGCTGTTTGATCGCGCGGGGATGACGCGCCTCCATCGAACCCACGGCAGAGCCGCGGGCTCACGGCGCGGCGATCGAGCGCTCGCTGACAGCGCGAAACAAAACACATCCGCAACAATTCTTTCCTGAAAATCTGCCCTCGGTGCGTGCGGCACTTCACTTGCTGCCTCCCGTGCCACGGGAATTTTCGGGTCGCCTTCCCAGACATCCCGACGTGTCCATCTGTCCAACAGCACTGGAGCACTTATGACTCTGGCCGACCGCCCTCAGACGCAAGATGTACCGGCAGGCGACCGCGAAAATCGGCGCGAACGGCCGCGTTTCGCCCGCGGCATCCGCTCACACGAACTTCAGTCGCCGGCGCACGAACGACGCGCGATCAATGTTGCTGAGGCCGAACGGGCGGTTTCCGTGATGGCCGGCTCCATTCTGGCGGTCGCGGGCGTGAAGCGCCGCGGTCTGCCGGGGCTGCTGATCGCGACGCTTGGCGGGGGTTTGATTTACCGCGGCGCGACGGGGCATTGTGATGTGTATGAGTCGCTGGGGGTGGACACGGCCGGTGCGGAGGCGGGGGCGATCGCCGCGCGGGGCGTACACGTGGCGGAGTCTTACCTGATCCGTAAATCGCCGGAGGAGCTTTACAAGTTCTGGCGAAATTTTGAAAACCTGCCGCGCATTATGACGCACCTTGAAGCGGTGCGGGTAAACGATGACACGCATTCGCACTGGGTGGCGAAGGCCCCGGGCATCGCCGGCGGCAAGGTTGAATGGGATGCCGAGATCACCCGCGACGAGCCCAACACGACCATCCACTGGCACGCGCTGCCGGGTGCCGACGTCGACAATGCCGGCGCGATTCGGTTCGACCACGCCCCCGGCGACCGCGGCACGCTCGTCCACGTCATGCTGGATTACATCCCGCCCGCGGGGCAGATCGGCCGGCTGGTGGCCAAGCTCTTCGGCGAAGAGCCCCAGCAGCAGATCAAAGAGGACCTGCGGAATTTTAAGCGCATCATGGAGACCGGCGAAATTCCGTCGATTGCCGGCCAGCCGCGGGGCGCGTGCACGGGTCTGGGAAAACGGCGCACCGAATGATTCGTTCCTGGTGTTCGTCACAAAGGCCGGCGCGTCCCGCCGGCGAATCAAGAAAGGAAATGTCATGAAAGCACTTGTCTGGTGCGCTCCGTATAAAGTCTCCGTGGAAAATGTGCCCGATCCGAAAATCATCAACCGGCGCGACGCCATCGTTCGCATCACGTCGACGTGCATCTGCGGGTCGGATCTGCACCTGTATGACGGCTTCATTCCGGCGATGAAACCCGGCGACATTCTGGGCCACGAGTTCATGGGCATCGTGGAGGAGTTGGGCCCGGACGTGGATAAGTCGAAAATAAAAGTCGGCGACCGCGTGATCGTGCCGTTCCCGATTGCCTGCGGGAGCTGCTTTTTCTGCCGGCGGCAGCTATGGAGTTGCTGCGACAACACCAATCCCAAGCCCTACCTGGCGGAAAAGGCGTTCGGCTTCTCTCCGGCGGGAATATATGGCTATTCACATCTGACGGGCGGGTACGCGGGCGGGCAGGCGGAGTTTGTGCGCGTGCCGTTCGCGGACGTCAACCCGCAGAAAATTCCCGATGACCTGCCGGATGACAAAGTGGTCTTCCTCACGGATATTTTCCCCACGGGGTACATGGCGGCGGAGCAGTGCAACATTCAGTCGGATGACACGGTGGCGGTGTGGGGGTGCGGGCCGGTGGGCCAGTTTGTGATCAGGAGCGCGTTTCTGCTGGGCGCGCACCGGGTGGTGGCGATCGACGACGGGGCAACGGTGCCCGAGCGCCTGCGCATGGCGCGCGATGCCGGCGCGACCACCATCGACTTCCACGACGAATCCGTCTATGACCGCCTGCGCGAAATGACCGGCGGCATCGGGCCGGACGTGTGCATCGATGCGGTGGGCATGGAGTCGCACGGCTATTCGCCCGATGCCGCGTACGATCGCATCAAGACCGCACTGTTCATGGAAACCGACCGGCCGCACGCCCTGCGCCAGGCGATCAACTGCTGCCGCAAAGGCGGGACGCTGTCGATCCCCGGCGTGTACGGCGGGTTTCCGGACAAGATTCCGCTGGGGGCATTGATGAACAAGGGGCTGACGGTGAAGACAGGGCAGACGCATGTGCATAAATATGTGCCGCAGTTGCTGGAGCGCATCCGCAAAGGGGAGATCGACCCGAGCTTTGTGATCACGCACCGCCTGCCGCTGAGCGAGGCCCCGCGCGGCTATGACATGTTCAAGAAGAAAAAGGACGGCTGCATCAAGGTGGTTCTTGACCCGACCAAATGACTGCGCGACAAACGAAGGGTTCGAATTGCACAGGTTAGCGCCGTGAGCTTGCTCCGGGTTTGAACCCTTCGAAGACGAGGGACAGTGCGATTACAAATGAGAGGTAACCCCGGAGTAAGCGCACGGCGCGAGCCTCTCATCTCCCTGCGAATAATCCGCTACCCTATCTCGCGCGTAAATTGTTTGTACAACTCGGCATATTTTCCGCCCAATGCGAGCAGCGTCTGGTGCGTGCCCCGCTCGATGATCTTCCCGTGATCGAGCACGATCACCAGGTCGGCGCGCGTCACGGTGCTCAGGCGGTGGGCGACGATGAAAGTGGTGCGGTCGGCGACGAGTTTTTCCAACGCCTCTTGGATGACCATTTCGGTGTGGGTATCCACGGCGCTGGTGGCTTCGTCAAGCATCAGGATGCGCGGATTCGCCAGGAACGCGCGGGTGAAGCAGATCAATTGCCGCTGGCCCAATGACATCGACGCCCCGCGCTCGCCGACCTGCGTTTGATAGCCGTCCTTCAACTGGCAGAGCATCTCATGGCTGCCGAGCTGTTTGGCGGCGGCGATGACGGCTTGGTCGGTGCCGGTGGGCTGGGCATAACGAATGTTGTCCATCACCGTGCCGCTGAAAAGGAAATTCGCCTGCGACACGATGCCCATTTGTTGGTGCAATGAGTCGCCCTGCACTTTCGCCAGATCGATGCCATCAATGAGCACGCGGCCCTGCTGCGGCAGGTAAAAGCGGCAAAGCAGGTTCATGATCGTGCTCTTGCCGCAGCCCGTGTGGCCCACGAGCGCCACGGTCTGGCCCGCGCGGACTTCGAACCCTATGTCGTGCAGCACGGGCTTGTCTTTGACGTAGGCAAAGTGGACATGTTCAAACACCACGCGCCCGGCGATGGGCGGCAGGCGCATGGCGTCCGGTGCGTCGGTCACTTCCGGCACCAGATCCATGAGGGCGAAGACGCGCTCGGCCGAGGCCATCGAGAGCATCATTTCGTTCTGGAAATTGCCGAAGTTCAGCACCGGGTTCATGAAATAATCCCAGTACATGGTCAGAGCGACCAGCGTTCCGACCTTAAAGGTGCCGTCCCTTCCTCCCGCGAGCACGAGGTAGCAGCCCGTACCGAGGATGATCACCTTGCCGATGTAACCCGCGACATTCAGCAGCGGCTGATAGATACCATTGATGCTGCCGACGCGAACGTTGTTGACCGTGTTCAAATCCTGCAACGAGTTGAAGTATGCAAGGTTGTCCTCCTGGCGGTTGTAGGCGGTCACCACGCGCATGCCATTGATGTTCTCCGCGAGGTTGGTGCTCACGCGGGTGAAGTGCTCCCGGGCGATGCGGTACTGGGCGCCGATCTTGCGGCGGTAGAAGTTGTTCATCCAATAGAGGACCGGGCCAATCCACAGGGTTCCAAGGGCGATACGCCAGTCCGCGATCAGCAGCATGGCGGCGGCGACGGCCATCATCAGGGCGTTGATGACGACGGTGTTGATGCCGTTGATGATGGGATTTGCGAGAGCGTCGATGTCGCTGGTGGCGCGGGAGAGGATACGTCCGAATTTGGTGCGGTCGTAATAACTCATCGATAAGCGCTGCAGGTGGGCGAAGAGGGCCTTGCGGATTGCAAACATCACCTTTTCGCCGATCCGGCGGTTGTATTCGATGTTGAAGCGGTTGATCAGGTTGGCCGCCAGGACGACGATGGCCCACAGAGTGACGGTCAGCGTGATCCCCCAGTAGGCAAGATGCGGCGCGAACCACGCGTCGACGCGCATGCCGCCGCCGGCCGAAACTCGCTCGGCAACCCATTGCGCAATCCGGACGACGAAATGCTTTTCGCCCTTCACGTCGTGGTCGATAAGCTGGCGAATGAACATCGGGCCGAGCATTTCTAAAATGGTGAAGACCACGCTCAGCGCCAGGGCGATGGCGTATTGCGTTTGGTGCGGCTTCATCCAGGCGAGCATTTTGCGCACCAGGGGCCACTCGAGCTCTTTGAAGATCTCCTCGTCTTCCGGGGCATTGGGATCTTTTCCTTTTTCCCCCGCCAGGCGCACACCGGAGCCGCGCGCCACTTTCTTGCGCTGGTCCCGTTTCGCCTTCATCAGTTCTGTGATCGCCATGGCCGCCCTATGAATCCTCAGACTTTTTCCGCTTTTTCCGTGTCTCGCGCCGCCGCGATGTCCGCTCTTTTGCCGGCCGAAGCCACCAGTTCCGCTTCCTGAAACGCCAGTTGCACTTCGGCAATGTGCCGGTAGTGGCCGTGTTGCCGCATGAGCTCTTTGTGCGTCCCCGCTTGCGTGATGCGGCCGTTTTCCAGCACGATCACCAGGTCCGCGGCCTTCACCGTGCTCAGGCGATGGGCGATGATGAAAACGGTGCGGTCGACCATCACCAGTTCCAACGCGCGCGAAATGAGGTGCTCCGTTTCCGGGTCCACCGCCGCCAGGGCGTCATCTAACACGAGAATGCGCGGGTTTGAAATAATGCCGCGGGCAATGGCGAGGCGCTGCCGCTGGCCGCCGCTCAAACTCGCCCCGCGCTCGCCGAGCATCGTATCGTAGCCGTAGGGCAGTTCCATGATGAACTCATGGGCCTGGGCAATGCGTGCGGCCGCCTCGATCGCGCCGATGTCCGCCTCCGGATGGCCATACCGTATGTTGTTGGCCACGGTATCGGAAA